>Ga0207864_1000075_pt1 | contig 168456 bp, 153 predicted proteins | sample HigsolmetaAR202D_FD_184834 | JGI IMG/M metagenome (GOLD analysis project Ga0207864, IMG submission 184834) | Ionic liquid and high solid enriched microbial communities from the Joint BioEnergy Institute, USA - AR20-2-D (SPAdes) (version 2) ...
CCCGTGGCGCCCGTCAGGGCGATCCGCGAGGGCTCAGCGTGGCAGGTCGCTGCGACCCGTCAGGTACTCGTCGACCGCGCGGGCGGCTTGCCGGCCCTCGCGCAACGACTGGCGGCCCGCCAGTCGTTTCCCGTGGCGCCCGTCAGGGCGATCCGCGAGGGCTCAGCGTGGCAGGTCGCTGCGACCCGTCAGGTACTCGTCGACCGCGCGGGCGGCTTGCCGGCCCTCGCGGATTGCCCACACGACCAACGACTGGCCGCGGCGCATGTCGCCGGCGGCAAAGACCTTGTCGACGCTGGTCTGGTAGCCGCCCATGAAGTCGGTGCTGGCGCGCGCGTTGCCGCGGGCGTCCTTCTCGACGCCGAAGGCGTCCAGCACGCTGGCCACGGGGCTGACGAAGCCCATCGCCAGCAGCACCAGGTCGGCCTTGAGCACCTGCTCGGAGCCGGGCACCTCGACCATGCGGCCGTCCTTCCATTCGACGCGCACGGTCTTCACGCCGGTGACACGGCCGTTCTCGCCGATGAACTCCTTGGTCGCGATCGCGAACTCGCGCTGGCAGCCTTCCTCGTGGCTGGACGAGGTGCGCAGCTTGTACGGCCAGTACGGCCAGGTCAGCAGCTTGTTCTCCTGTTCCGGCGGCATCGGCATCAGCTCGAACTGCACCACGCTCTTGGCGCCGTGGCGGTTGGAGGTGCCCACGCAGTCGCTGCCGGTGTCGCCGCCACCGATGACGATGACGTGCTTGCCGGTGGCCATGATCTGGTCCTTGAGCTTGTCGCCGGCGTTGACGCGGTTCTGCTGCGGCAGGAACTCCATCGCGAAGTGGATGCCGTCCAGCTCGCGGCCCGGCACCGGGAGGTCGCGCGGCTGCTCGGCGCCACCGGCGAGCAGCACGGCGTCGAACTCGGCCTGCAGCTGCTCGGCGGACACGGTTTCCTTGGCCAGGTTGGTGACCCTGGAGCCCTCGGACATGCGGCCGACCAGCACGCCGGTGCGGAAGGTCACGCCTTCGGCCTTCATCTGCTCGATGCGGCGGTCGATCAGCGACTTCTCCATCTTGAAGTCGGGGATGCCGTAGCGCAGCAGTCCACCGACGCGGTCGTTCTTCTCGAACACCGTCACGTCGTGGCCGACGCGCGCCAGCTGCTGCGCCGCGGCCAGCCCGGCCGGGCCGGAGCCGACGATGGCGACCTTCTTGCCGGTCCTGGCCTTGGGCGGCTGCGGCTGCACCCAGCCCTCGCTCCAGGCGCGGTCGATGATCGCGCGCTCGATCGACTTGATGCCCACCGCGACGTCGTTGAAGTTCAGCGTGCAGGCCGCCTCGCACGGCGCGGGGCAGATGCGGCCGGTGAACTCCGGGAAGTTGTTGGTCGAGTGCAGCACCTCGATGGCGCGCTGCCACTCGCCGCGGTAGACCAGGTCGTTGAAGTCCGGGATGACGTTGTTGACCGGGCAGCCGTTGTTGCAGAACGGGATGCCGCAGTCCATGCAGCGCGCGCCCTGCACGCGCGCCTCGTCTTCCTTCAGGCCGTGGACGAATTCCTTGTAGTGCTTGAGCCGGACCGGGGCGGGTTCATAGGACTCCTCGACCCGCTCGTACTCCATGAAGCCAGTGACTTTTCCCATTGCGTACTCCTCGATCCGGTCAGGCCTTGGCCTTGCTCTTGCCGGACTTCTCCGGCTTGCCCGCTGCCTTGGCGATGGTCTCGTCGGCAGCCTTCTTCGCGTTCAGCTCGCCCAGCGCCCGCTTGTACTCGTGCGGGAACACCTTGACGAACTTCTCGCGCGCCTCGTTCCAGCGGTCGAGGATCTCGCGGGCGCGCGCCGAACCGGTCCAGCGGAAGTGGTCCTCGATCAGCTGCTTGAGCAGCGCCTCGTCGGTCTGGCCCTTGTGCCAGATGGCCGGATCGACCTCGGCCTCCTGCCGCCTGGCAGGCAGCACCTTCTCCAGCGCCACCATCGCGGTGTTGCAGCGCGAAGCGAACTGGCCGTCCTCGTCGTAGACGTAGGCGATGCCGCCGGACATGCCCGCCGCGAAGTTGCGGCCGGTCTTGCCCAGCACGACCACCGTGCCGCCGGTCATGTACTCGCAGCCGTGGTCGCCGGTGCCTTCCACCACCGCGGTCGCGCCGGACAGGCGCACCGCGAAGCGCTCGCCCGCGACGCCGCGGAAGAAGGCCTCGCCGCTGGTCGCGCCGTACAGCACCGTGTTGCCGACGATGATGTTCTGCGTCGCGTCACCGCGGAAGTCGATGCTCGGGCGCACCACCACGCGGCCGCCGGACAGGCCCTTGCCGGTGTAGTCGTTGGCGTCGCCGATCAGGTACAGCGTGATGCCCTTGGCCAGGAACGCACCGAAGCTCTGGCCGCCGGTGCCCTCCATCTGGATGTGGATGGTGTCGTCCGGCAGGCCGTCGGGATGGTGGCGGATCACCTCGCCGGACAGCATCGCACCGACCGTGCGGTTGACGTTGCGCACCGTCTCGATGAACTGCACCTTCTCGCCCTTCTCGATCGCCGGGCGCGACTTCTCGATCAGGCGCACGTCGAGCGCGCGCTCCAGGCCGTGGTCCTGCGACTCGACATGGCGGCGCGGCACGTCGGCCGGCACCTGCGGCTGGTGGAAGATGCGCGAGAAGTCCAGGCCCCTGGCCTTCCAGTGCGCGATGCCCTTCTTCATGTCGAGCAGGTCGCTGCGGCCGATCAGGTCGTCGAACTTGCGGATGCCCAGCTGCGCCATGATCTGGCGCACTTCCTCGGCGACGAAGAAGAAGTAGTTGACGACGTGCTCGGGCTTGCCCTGGAACTTGCGGCGCAGCACCGGGTCCTGCGTGGCCACGCCCACCGGGCAGGTGTTGAGGTGGCACTTGCGCATCATGATGCAGCCTTCGACCACCAGCGGCGCGGTCGCGAAGCCGAACTCGTCGGCACCCAGCAGCGCGCCGATGACGACGTCGCGGCCGGTCTTCATCTGGCCGTCGGCCTGCACGCGGATGCGGCCACGCAGGCGGTTGAGCACCAGGGTCTGCTGCGTCTCGGCCAGGCCCAGCTCCCACGGCGTGCCGGCGTGCTTGATCGACGACCAGGGCGAGGCGCCGGTGCCGCCGTCATGGCCGGCGATCACCACGTGGTCGGCCTTGGCCTTCGCCACGCCCGCGGCGATCGTGCCCACGCCCACTTCCGAGACCAGCTTCACCGAGATGTCGGCGCGCGGGTTGGCGTTCTTCAGGTCGTGGATCAGCTGTGCCAGGTCCTCGATCGAGTAGATGTCGTGGTGCGGCGGCGGGCTGATGAGGCCCACGCCCGGCACCGAGTAGCGCAGGAAGCCGATGTACTCGGACACCTTGCCGCCCGGCAGCTGGCCGCCTTCGCCCGGCTTGGCACCCTGGGCCATCTTGATCTGGATCTGGTCGGCCGAAACCAGGTACTCCGTGGTCACGCCGAAGCGCCCCGAGGCCACCTGCTTGATGCGCGAGCGCAGGGAGTCGCCTTCCTGCATCTCGTAGTCGACCTCGATGACCTTCTGGCCCAGCACCTCGGAGACCTTGGTGCCCTGCCTGATCGGGATGCCCTTGAGCTCGTTGCGGTAGCGCGCCGGGTCCTCGCCGCCTTCGCCGGTGTTGGACTTGCCGCCGATGCGGTTCATCGCCAGCGCCAGCGTGGTGTGCGCCTCGGTCGAGATCGAGCCGAGCGACATCGCGCCGGTGGCAAAGCGCTTGACGATCTCGGAGGCCGGCTCGACCTCCTCGACCGGGATCGCCTTGCTCGGGTCGACCTTGAACTCGAACAGGCCGCGCAGCGTCATGTGGCGACGCGACTGGTCGTTGATGATCTGCGCGTATTCCTTGTAGGTGTCGAACTTGCCCGCGCGCGTGCTGTGCTGGAGCTTGGCGATCGCGTCGGGGGTCCACATGTGCTCCTCGCCGCGCACGCGCCAGGCGTACTCGCCGCCGGCATCCAGCATGTTGCGCAGCACCGGATCGTCGCCGAAGGCGGCCAGGTGCATGCGGATGGCCTCCTCGGCCACCTCGAACACGCCGATGCCGCCGACCTGGCTGGCCGTGCCGCGGAAGTACTTCTCGATCAGCTCCTTGCTCAGGCCGATGGCCTCGAAGATCTGGGCGCCGCAGTACGACATGTACGTGCTGATGCCCATCTTGGACATGATCTTCGACAGGCCCTTGCCGATCGCCTTGATGTAGTTCTTGATCGCCTTCTCGGGGCTGAGGTCGCCTGGCAGGTCCTTGTGCAGCTCGGCGAGCGTCTCCATCGCCAGGTAGGGGTGCACGGCTTCCGCGCCGTAGCCGGCCAGCACGGCGAAGTGGTGCACCTCGCGCGCCGAGCCGGTCTCGACCACCAGGCCCGCGGTCGTGCGCAGGCCCTCGCGCACCAGGTGCTGGTGGATCGCCGACAGCGCCAGCAGCGCCGGGATCGCGACATGGTGGCGGTCCATGTAGCGGTCGGTGATGATCAGGATGTTGTAGCCGCCCTTGATCGCGTCCACCGCCTCGGCGCACAGCGAGGCCAGCTTGGCCTCGACGCCTTCATGGCCCCACGACAGCGGGTAGGTGATGTTGAGTTCGTAGCTGCGGAACTTGCCGCCGGTGTGCTTCTCGATGCCGCGCAGGCGCGCCATGTCGTCGAAGTCCAGCACGGGCTGCGACACCTCGAGGCGCATCGGCGGGTTGACCGCGTTGATGTCCAGCAGGTTGGGCTTGGGACCGATGAAGGACACCAGCGACATGACGATCGACTCGCGGATCGGGTCGATCGGCGGGTTCGTGACCTGCGCGAACAGCTGCTTGAAGTAGTTGTACAGCGGCTTGTTGCGGTCCGACAGCACCGCCAGCGGCGAGTCGTTGCCCATCGAGCCGACCGCTTCCTCGCCGGCCTGGGCCATCGGGGTCAGCAGGAACTTGATGTCCTCCTGCGTGTAGCCGAAGGCCTGCTGGCGGTCCAGCAGCGATTCGGCCGGCTGCGGACGGCTGCCCGACGGCTCGATCTCGTCCAGGCGCACGCGCACGTTCTCGATCCACTGGCGGTACGGCTTGGCCGAGGCGTAGAGGTTCTTCAGCTCCTCGTCGTCGACGATGCGGCCCTGCTCGAAGTCGATCAGGAACATCTTGCCGGGCTGCAGGCGCCACTTCTTGACGATCTTGTTCTCGGGGATCGGCAGCACGCCCGATTCCGACGCCATCACGACCAGGTCGTCGTCGGTGACGATGTAGCGGGCCGGGCGCAGGCCGTTGCGGTCCAGCGTCGCGCCGATCTGCTTGCCGTCGGTGAACACCATCGCGGCCGGGCCGTCCCACGGCTCCAGCATCGCGGCGTGGTACTCGTAGAACGCGCGGCGGCGCTCGTCCATCAGCGTGTGCTGCTCCCACGCCTCGGGGATCATCATCATCGCCGCGTGGGCCAGCGGGTAGCCCGCCATCACCAGCAGCTCCAGCGCGTTGTCGAAGGTCGCGGTGTCGGACTGACCCTCGAAGCTGATCGGGTAGAGCTTCTGCAGGTCCTCACCCAGCACCGGCGACTTCATCACGCCCTCGCGGGCGCGCATCCAGTTGAAGTTGCCCTTGACGGTGTTGATCTCGCCGTTGTGCGCGACCATGCGGTAGGGGTGCGCCAGCGGCCACTCGGGGAAGGTGTTGGTCGAGAAGCGCTGGTGCACCAGGGCCAGCGCGGAGACCACGCGCGGGTCCTGCAGGTCCTTGTAGTACTGGCCGACCTGGTGCGCGAGCAGCAGCCCCTTGTAGATGATGGTGCGGCAGCTCATGCTCGGCACGTAGTACTCGCGGCTGTGCGTGAGCTTGAGCTTCTGGATCGCCGCCGACGCGGTCTTGCGGATCACGTAGAGCTTGCGCTCCAGCGCGTCGGGCACGATGATGTCCGGGCCGCGGCCGATGAAGATCTGGCGGATCACCGGCTCCTTCTCGCGCACGGTGGGCGACATCGGCATGTCGCGGTCCACCGGCACGTCGCGCCAGCCGAGCAGCACCTGGCCTTCGGCCTTGACGGCGCGTTCCAGCTCCTGCTCGCAGGCCAGGCGGGAGGCGTGTTCCTTGGGCAGGAAGATCATGCCCACGCCGTACTCGCCGGGCGGCGGCAGTTCCACCCCCTGCTTGGCCATCTCGGCGCGGAAGTACTCGTCCGGGATCTGGATCAGGATGCCGGCGCCGTCGCCCATCAGCTTGTCGGCGCCCACCGCGCCGCGGTGGTCCAGGTTCTCGAGGATCTTCAGGCCCTGCTGGACGATGTTGTGGGCCTTCTGGCCTTTGATGTGGGCGACGAAGCCGACACCGCAGGCATCCTTTTCCCGGGTCGGGTCGTACAGGCCGCCTTCGGCCAGCGACGCGATTTCTTCAGGGGACGCCGTCCCCAGGGCGGCCTTGTTCATGGCGCACTCCGTGTCATCGTTAGGGATAACACGGAGCATACGTGCGCATAACCCTATGTCAAGGAAGAATAAATAGGGTCAGATTCAATTTAAACCGATGCACCATTCTGGGTCGATGTTAAATGGGGACAGGGTTGTGCTTGCGGGGCCGCCCGCGCGGGCGCGGCTGCAGCGGCCGGGCCACGACCGGCGCCAGGGCCGCCAGGAACGCCGGGCTGCCCAGGGCCCAGCCCTGCAGGGCGGTCTGCTCGATGTGCTGCACCTCGCGCTCGCCCAGCCCCTGCTCGAACAGGCGCCGGTAGGCCACCTCGCGGTCGAACGGCGTGTTGCCCAGCGCCCACCAGCAGCCGTGCTCGCTCACGAGCGGGTCACGCCGGTGTCCCAGGTGGTGGCCCAGGCTGGACCACGGCCAGTCCTGGCCCGGCAGCACCAGGCCGTGGCGCAGCGGCAGGCTCTCCAGCAGCACGGTGCAGCGCAGCACGTACGGGTCGGCCTCCACCACCCCGGCCCGGAAGCGCGCCTCCCACAGCGCGCCGCTGCGGCCGTGCTGGCGGTTGTACCAGGCGACGTAGCGGCGGCCGAGCGACTGCATCGTGCGGCTGAGCGCGCCTGCGTCGGCCGGCGTGGCGAGCAGGCGCACCTCCGCGGGCAGCAGCACGTAGGCGTGCACCGCCAGGCCCGCGGTGACGGCGTAGTTGCGCAGCGTGTCGAGGAAGACCTGGTAGTCGGTGTCGTTCTGGAACACGACCTGGCGGTTGTGGCCGCGCAGCGCGACCAGGTGCGGATGGCCGGGAACGGCCAGGCGAGGCAGACGTGCCATGGGAAAGCCCGCAGCGGGGCGGTAGTCGACTCCGGCCCCAGTTTACGGGGTCAGAACAGCCGCTGGCCGGTCAGGCGCTCGTGCTCGCGGATCGCGAAGCGGTCGGTCATGCCGGCGATGTAGTCCGCCACCGCACGGTGACGGTCGGCCGCGGCCTGGTAGTCGGCCGGCATCTCCCCCGGGCGTTCGACGTAGGCGGCGAACAGCTCGCGCACGACCTGCTTGCCGCGGCTGGTGCTGTCGACCACCTGCGGGTGGCGGTACAGCTCGCGGAACAGGAAGCGCTTGAGCACGACGAGCTCCTCGCGCATCGCGTCGCTGAAGCGCACCAGCGGTGGCAGGCGGCGCACCTCGTCGACGCCCTGCGGTCGGTGCGCCTCCAGCGCCTGGCGGGTCGCGCCGATCACGTCGTAGACCAGGTCCGACAGCATCAGGCGCAGTGCCTCGAACAGCACCCGCCGCCCGGCCAGCTGCGGATGCGCCACGAGCACCTTGCGGTGGTAGCGCGCGAACAGCGGCACCTCGTCGAGCTGCTCCAGCGTCAGCAGCCCCGAGCGCACGCCGTCGTCGATGTCGTGCGTGCTGTAGGCGATCTCGTCGGCCAGGTTGCACAGCTGTGCCTCGAGGCTGGGCTGGGTGCGCTCGATGAAGCGCTGCCCGACGTCGCCGAGCTTGCGCGCGTTCTCCAGCGAGCAGTGCTTGAGGATGCCCTCGCGCGTCTCGAAGGTGAGGTTCAGGCCGTCGAAGTCCGGGTAGCGCTCCTCGAGCCGGTCGACCACGCGCAGGCTCTGCAGGTTGTGCTCGAAGCCGCCGTGCTCGCGCATGCATTCGTGCAGCGCGTCCTGGCCGGCGTGGCCGAACGGGGTGTGGCCCAGGTCGTGCGCCAGCGCGATCGCCTCGACCAGGTCCTCGTGCAGCCCCAGCGTGCGGGCGATGGAGCGCGCCAGCTGCGCGACCTCGAGCGAGTGCGTCAGGCGGGTACGGAACAGGTCGCCCTCGTGGTTCAGGAACACCTGGGTCTTGTAGACCAGGCGCCGGAACGCGGTGCTGTGGACGATGCGGTCGCGGTCGCGCTGGAAGGCGTTGCGCGTCGGCGCCGGGGGCTCGGGGTGGCGACGCCCCCGGGACTGCTCAGGCCTGCAGGCGTAAGGCGCGAGCATCGCGAGGGCCCTCCCGTCAGGCGGCGGTGTGCGCCTCGATCACGTCCGCCACGAGCTCGTCCGGCGCGGTGCGCACGCCGGCCCGGCCCAGGTCCTCGATGACGACGAAGCGGATCGCGCCGGCCTCGGCCTTCTTGTCGATGCGCATCAACTCCAGGTAGCGCGGCGCCGACAGCTGTGCCGGCCCCTGCACCGGCAGGCGGGCGCGCTCGACCAGGCGCCGCATCCGGTCGACGAAGCCTGCGGGCATCAAGCCCAGGCGCGCCGACAGCTCGCTGGCCATCACCATGCCGCAGCCGACCGCCTCGCCGTGCAGCCATTCGCCGTAGCCCAGGCCCGCCTCGATCGCGTGGCCGAAGGTGTGCCCGAAGTTGAGGATGGCGCGCAGGCCGCTTTCGCGCTCGTCCTGGCCGACCACCCAGGCCTTGATCTCGCAGGAGCGCTTCACCGCGTGCGCGAGCGCCGCCTTGTCGCGCGCCAGCAGCGCGTCGAGGTTGGCCTCGATCCAGGCGAGGAAGTCCGCATCGGCGATCGGGCCGTACTTGATCACCTCGGCCAGGCCGGCCGACAGCTCGCGGTCCGGCAGCGTGTCCAGGACATCGAGGTCGGCGACCACCAGCCGCGGCTGGTAGAACGCGCCGATCATGTTCTTGCCGAGCGGATGGTTGATCGCCGTCTTGCCGCCGACCGAGGAGTCCACCTGCGCCAGCAGCGTGGTCGGGATCTGCACGAACGGGACGCCGCGCATGTAGCACGCCGCGGCAAAGCCGGTCATGTCGCCGATCACGCCACCGCCCAGCGCGTAGAGCACGGTCTTGCGGTCGCACGCCTGTGACAGCAGCGCCTCGAACAGGGTGTTCAGCGTCACCCAGTTCTTGTGTTCTTCCCCGTCGGGCAGCACGACCTGCAGCACGCGCGCATGGCGTCGCTGCAGCGTCTCGGCCACCCGGGTGGCGTACAGCGGCGCGATGGTGGTGTTGGTCACCACCACCGCCGTGCCGCCCGCCGGGGCCCGCTCGTAAGTCTGCGGTGCGCCGATCAGGCCGGCGCCGATCAGGATGGGGTAGTCACGGTCGCCCAGGTCGACCGTGACCTCAAGAAGACCTGCCCCCATTTCACTGGGGCACGCACGCTTGCGCGGTGGTCCCCGAGTTCGGGTTCCCGGGTTCGTCGGCGCGCCAGCGGTTGTAGCGATAAAGCGTCATGGAGCAATTCTCGCCGATCTCCAGGTCGAACAGGTGCCAGTACCGCGACGTGCCCTCGCCGGCCGGCGGGGTGAAGACCACCACCCGGCCGAGGTAGTTCAGCTCCACCCGGGTGGGCGAGCCGGTCATGCCGGGCGAGAAGGTGCCCGAGTAGTTGTGCAGGTAGAAGCGGTAGATGCCGCGCTTCGGATTCCGGATCGTGGTGACCTCCGGGCCGTAGCCGTTGGTGTCGTCCACGTCCAGGCTGGCGTACGGCTCGGCCGTCAGCGAGCCCTTGTTGACGTAGTAGATGTGCGTGCCGCCGGGCATCTTCAGGTGCGAGTCGATGTCGGCCGGGCTCTGGCCCCAGGTCAGGCGCACGGTGACCGCGTTGCGCGCCGGCAGCGTCAGGCAGGTCGGGATGTTGGTCGCGCCGGTGGACGTCGCGACCGACACCGCGTTGGTCTGGGCCGCGCCATGGTGGCCCGACACCATCACGGTGCTGCCCGGACGCACGGACAGGGTGAAGCGGCCGTCGGCGCCGGTCACTCCCTGGTTGATGCCCGTGTAGGAAATGCCCTCGGCCTCGACGCTGACGTCGGCCACCGGCGCACCCGCCTCGTCCTGGACGCAGCCGGTCACGGTGGCACCGCCGGCCAGCGGCAGGCCCACCATCCATTGCCCGAACTCGTCCACCACGGCGGTGTAGTAGCCCGGCGAGCCGGCGGTGAGCGTCGCCTGTCCGCGCGGCTCCCAACGGCCCGTGGCCGGGTCGAAGCGGTAGAGGTTGGCCGTCGTCGGCGCGGAGCTGCTGCGCGTGCTGACCGGGATGCGCAGCTCCAGCTGCGCGCCCGCGGCCGCACGCAGGTCGTTCCCGACGGCGATGATCGCACCGCCGAAGCTCTCCAGCGCGTCGCCTGCAGCGTCGGTGTAGTCGCCCGACAGCACGCTGCTGTCCGAGCCGGGCGCGAAGTCGGTCACGCGGACTTCCACGTCGCCGTTGGCGCCGCTGCCATCGGCGTTCTCCAGCGAGGAAGGCGGCACCGACAGGCGCAGCGGGGAGTCCGTTGCCTCCACCACGCCACCTGCGGCCGCGTCGATCGTCTCGGTCGTGCCGAAGGCGATCAGCTTGATCACCGACAGGCTCGGCACGCCGGCCACCACCCGGGTCACCCGGTAGGCGGTCTCGTAGTTGGCGGCCGTGGCTTCCATCACCAGCCGCGGCGTGGGGGTGAAGCTCGCAATGGAAATCCGTCCGTTCCCGTCCGTCGTGCGGGTGAGCGCACCGGCCACCACGGTGGCGCCCTGGACCGGCGCACCCGACGCGGCCCCCAGCACGGTCACCTGCAGCGCATCGCTGGTCGGCACGATGGTCTCGTCGGGTCGCGGGCGCTGGCCGTCCCCGGTCTGGCCCCCGCCCCCGCCACCGCCGCCGAACGGCGGCGAGCCGGCGCCCGGGCCGTCAAACGGGGGACTTCCGGGATCACCACCGCCTCCGCCACAGGAGGCCATCAGGAAGGCCGCGAACACGACGGCCAGAGGGCGTCGGACGGAACGAACGGATGTCTGGTGCATGGACTGGTTTCCCTCTTTGGCTTGTTCTGGTCACGCCCCCTCGAAGGCGGCGGGTCGTTCAGGAATCGGTGGGTGGCGCGGCGTCGGTCCCCTGGTCGGCCAGCTCGACCTGCATCGCGATGATGCGGGTCACCGCCCGGGCCGAGGGGCGGCCGGTGTCGACGGCGATGTCGGCGATCTCCTCGTAGAGCGGGGCCCGCTCGGCATGCAGCTGGCGCAGGCGCGCCTGCGCGTCAGGCACTTGCAGCAGCGGGCGCTTGGTGTCATGCCGCAAACGCCGCCAGAGGTCGTCGACGCTGGCGCGCAGGTAGACGACGGTACACGCCTGCTTCAGGGTGCGCCGGTTCGCCTCGCGCAGCACCGCGCCGCCGCCGGTGGCGAGCACGAACGCATCCCGCTCGCACAGCTCCTGCAGCACCTGCGCTTCGATGTCGCGGAAAGCAGCCTCTCCGTGCTGCTCGAAGTAGGCACGGATCGAGGTCCCCAGGCGGGCCTCGATTTCGGCATCCGAGTCGAGGAAGGGCACTCCCAGGCGTTGTGCGAGCTGCCGGCCGATGGTGCTCTTGCCCGAGCCCGGCAGCCCGACCAATGCCAGCTTCACATCACGACTCACACGGCACCGCTCAACGGACAGCCGTGCGGTCGGTGATCACCCGCGGGGTCAGGAAGATCAGCAACTCGCTCTTCTCCGCCGTGCGACCGCGATGCTTGAACAGGTTGCCCAGCACCGGGATGTCGCCCAGCAGCGGCACCTTGGCGGTCTCGTCACGCTCGAGCTGGGTGAAGATGCCGCCGATCACGACCGTGCCGCCGTTCTCGATCAGCACCTGGGTCTTGACGTGCTTGGTGTCGATCGCGAGACCTGCCGGCGTCGTGATGCCGACGCTGTCCTTGTTCACGTCGACGTCCAGGATGATGTTGCCTTCCGGCGTGATCTGGGGGGTGACCTCCAGCTTCAGGTTGGCCTTGCGGAACTCGATCGAGGTCGCGCCGCTGGACGTCGCCGACTGGTACGGGATCTCGGTGCCCTGCTCGATCAGCGCCTTGACCTGGTCGGCCGTGATGACCCGCGGGCTGGAAACGATCTTGCCGCGGCCATCGGCTTCCAGGGCGGACAGCTCGAGGTTCAGGAAGCGGTTGGCGGTCGCGCTGAACAGCGACAGCGCGAAGGTCGCCGGCGACTGGCCGTTGAGCGTCGCGGCAGGCAGGTTGATGAACTGCGTGTTGGGGATGTAGCTTTCCTCGGTGACCTCGGCCTGGCGGGTCTGTTCGCCCACGCCGAGGTAGTTGCCCGTCACCGCCACGCGGTTGTTGCCGCCGATGCCCCAGCCCGGCGTGCCGCCGCGCAGGCCGCGCAGGTCGGCCGCCCCCAGCTTGACGCCCAGCTGGCGCCCGAACTTGTCGTCGGCCTCGACGATGCGCGCCTCGATCATCACCTGGCGCACCGGGATGTCGATCTTGGCAATCAGCTGCTGGATCTCTTCCAGCTTGGACGGGATGTCCGTCACGAAGATCTGGTTGGTCCGCGATTCGAAGATCACGCTGCCGCGCGGCGTGAGGATCGGCTTGGCCTTGGAACCCACGCCTTCACCCAACAGGCCCTTGGCGACTTCCTCGGCCTTGGTGTAGTTCAGCTGGAACGACTGCGTGCGCAGCGGCTCGAGCTGTGCCACCTGTGCCTTCGCCTCCAGGTCGAGCTTCTCCTTGGCCGCGATTTCGTCCTTCGGCGCGATCCACAGCACGTTGCCCGACTTGCGCATGCCCAGGCCCTTGGCCTGCAGGATGATGTCCAGCGCCTGGTCCCAGGGCACGTCCTTCAGGCGCAGCGTCACGTTGCCGGTGACGGTGTCGCTGGTCACGACGTTGAAGTTGGTGAAATCCGCGATGACCTGCAGCAGCGCGCGCACTTCGATGTTCTGGAAGTTGAGCGACAGCTTCTCGCCCTGGTAGCCTGGCCCCTGCACCAGCTTGTTCGGGTCCTCCTTGATCGGGCGGACCTCCAGCACGAACTGCGTGTCGCTCTGGTAGGCGCTGTGCTCCCAGTTGCCGGTGGGCTCCACCACCATGCGCACGCGGTCACCGTCCTGGGTGGTCGTCACGGTCTGCACCGGCGTGCCGAAGTCGGTCACGTCCAGGCGACGGCGCAGGTGGTCGGGCAGCGTGGAGCGCAGGAACTCCACCACCAGGCTCTTGCCCTGCTGGCGGATGTCCACGCCCACCTGGTTGTTCGGCAGCTCGACGACCACGCGCCCGGCGTTGTCCTGGCCCCGGCGGAAGTCGATGTCCTTGAGCGCCAGCTGGGTCGGGTTCGCGCTCTCGGCGAAGTGCACGGTCTCGCCGGCCTCGGCCGTTGCGGCGCCCGCCTGGTTCTCCATCACCAGCAGGAGCGTGCGGCCGTCCAGCTGCGCCTTGTAGCCCGAGGGCTGCTTGAGGTTCAGCACCACGCGCGTGCGGCTCCCGGCCTGGGCGACGTTGACCGAGCGCAGGTTGCCCTGGTTCAGCTCGATCGAGGAACGGCCCATCGCGTTGCCGACATCAGGCAGGTCGATCGCGATGCGCGGGGGCGTCTGGATCGTGAAGCCGGCAGGCACCTGCGACAGCGGCTGCGCCAGCTCGATGCGCACCACCTGGGCACCGGCCTGCTGCGTGCTGTTGATCGATTGAATGGCGTTCTGCGCCAGCGCCAGCACCGGCGCGGCCAGCATGGACAGTCCGAGCGTCACAGCCCTGAAGATGTTCATCGTTCGATTCTCTTGTTTGCCATTCATCGCGCGTTCTCCTGAAGCTGCAGGGTGCTGTAGCGCTCGACCCACTCGCCTCCAGCGTCCTGGACGATCTCCCGGAGAGCGACCTCCGTCTCGCTGATCTTCGTGATCCGACCGTAGTTCTGACCCAGGTAGTCCCCCACCTTGACCTGATAGAGCAGCTGGTCGACCTTCAGCAGCGCGTACTGCCGGCCGTTGCGCGACACGCTGCCCACCATGGTCATGCTGTCGAGCGGATAGGCCTCCAGCGGCTCGCGCCGGCGGTTCAGCTCGCTGGCCAGCAGCGAGCTGGCCTGCCTCACCTGCTGGTTCAGCGCCACGGTGAGCTTCTGGACGCTGAACGGCTCGACCGTGTCGGCCACTTCATACGGTTGCGGATCGAACTTCTTGGGCGGCTCGAGCGGGGTCACGTTCGGGCGCACCTCCCGCTTCTGCTGCTCCATCCAGGCCTGCAGTTCGTCCTGGCTGCTCTCGCATCCGCTCAACAGGACAGCCGTCAGCGCCAGGCACAGCGCAGAAGCGGTGCGCAGAGATGTCAACGCGTTCACTTCTTCTTGCCTCCCTTGGCCTTCGCCGCAGCCGCCCGGGCCTTGCGCTGCTCTTCCAGTTCGGCCTGGTCCAGGTACCGGTACGTCCTGGCCACGGCCTGCATGCCCAAGGTCGGCCCGCCGTCCTTCGGCAGGCTGATGTGCAGGTCATGCAGCGTCACGATGCGCGACAGGTTGGCGATGTCGGCCGCGAACGCCCCGATCTCGTGGTAGCGGCCTGCGACGTTGATCGAGATCGGCAGCTCGGCGTAGTAGTCCTTCACGATCACCTGGCCCGGGCGGAACAGCTCGAACTGCAACCCGCGGCCCAGGCCCGCCTGGTTGATGTCCGACAGCAAGGCGTCCATCTCGGCCTTGCCCGGCAGCTGCTTCTCGAGCTGGGTGACGTACTCCTGCACCTGCAGGCGCTGCTTGCGCAGCTCGCCCAGGTTGACGGCCTGCGCCAGCTTGCTGCGGTAGCTTTCCTTCAGCTGCGGTTCCTTGTTGCGCTCCGCCTCCAGCGTCTCGGCCTCCGGCGACAGCACCAGGAACCAGCCGATGACGACCACGGCCACGGCTGCCAGCACCCAGGCCAGGGCCTTGGGCAGCACCGGCCACTGGCCGGGTTCGTTGAGGTCCAGGTCACGGAACTGGGAGGCGACCTCCTCCGACAGCTCGGACAGATTGATGTTCAGCGTTCCCTTCGCCATGTCGAACCCCGATCAGGATTGCTTGCGCGCCGCGGCGGCAGCCGGCTTGGCAGCGCCTTCCTGCGGCTGGTTGTCCTGCGGACGCTTCAGCGACACGCGCATCGAGAACTCGAACAGCCGCTGAGGATTGCGGTCGCCGGGCTTCGGCGTCGTGGCCCGGATCTCGACCAGCTCGGGACGTTCCAGCCACGGCGAGTGGTAGGCCGTGTTGCGCAGCAGCTCGGACACCCGTTCGTTGGTCTGGGCGACCCCGCTGACCACCACCGTCTGCCCGGTCTGCTTGATCTCTCGCAGGTAGACGCCCTCGGGCGTCTGCTTCGCCAGTTCGTTGAGCAGGTGCACCGGCATGTTGCGGTCGGTCTGCAGGTCCTCGACCGCACGCTGGCGCGCCTTCAGCGCCTCGATCTCGGCACGCAGCGTGGCGATGTCCTTGATCTGCTCGTCGAGCTTCCGGATCTCGGCCGTCAGGAAGGCGTTGCGCTCCTGCTGGCTGGCGATCATCTGCTGCAGCACGGCATACCAGCCGGCCACCACCAGCGCACCGACACCCGCCGAGACGCCCAGCGCGACGAAAAACGCCTGCTTGCGGCGACGCCGCTTCTCTTCCCGGTGAGGAAGGAGGTTGATCAGGATCATTGCAGGAATCTCCGCATCGCCAGACCGCAGGCCGTCAGGTACGAGGGCGCCTCGCGCCGCAGCTTGCTTTCACGCACGCTGGGGCCCAGCTTCATGCCCTCGAAGGGGTTGACCACCATCGAGGCGAAACCGGTCTGTTCGGTCACGCGCTCCTTCAGGCCCGGCAGCGTCGCGCTGCCGCCGGCCAGCATCACGTAGTGCACCTTGTGGTGCGGCGTGCTGGTGAAGAAGTACTGCAGCGCGCGGCCCACCTCCTGCGCCAGGCTGTCGACGAACGGCGCCAGGATGGTCTGCTCGTAGTCTTCCGGCAGGTCGCCGGAGAGCTTCTTCTGCTCCGCCTCCTCGAAGGAGAAGCCGTACTGGCGCGAGATCAGCTGCGTCAGCTGCGACCCGCCGAAGGCCTGGTCGCGGTCGTAGAGCAGTTCCTCGTCGCGCAGCACCTTGAGGCTGGTGGTCTCGGCCCCGATCTCGAACAGGGCGACCAGCGAATCCTTGCCCTCGTTGGGCAGGTTGGCGATCAGGCGCCCGATGGCCAGGCGCGACGCATGCGATTCGATGTCCAGCACCACGGGTTTCAGGCCGGCGGCTTCGGCCAGGCCCTGGCGGTCCTGCACCCGGTCCTTGCGGGAGGCGGCGATGAGCACCTCGACGTCGCCGACCGAGGTCGGGCTCGGGCCGATGACACAGAAGTCCAGGCTCACTTCGTCGAGCGAGAACGGGATGTACTGGTTGGCCTCGGCCTCGACCTGGACCTCCATCTCCTCCTCGCGCAGGCCCGCGGGCAGCATGATCTTCTTGGTGATCACGGCCGACTGGGGCATGGCCATCGCGACGTGCTTGGTGCGCGTGCCGCTCTTGACGACGACGCGACGCACCGCGTTGGCCACTTCGTCGAATTTCTCGATCTGGCCGTCGGCGATCCAGCCCTTCTCGAAACTCTCCGAGGCAAACCGCTCGACGACGTACTCGCCCGAGGCGTTCTGGGACAACTCGACCAGCTTGACGCTCGACGAACTGATGTCGAGCCCGACAAGCGGCGCATGCTTGCGGCCTAACAAAACGTCAAGAAAACTCACGGGTCCCCCACGCGCAAGAAGGTGCGCCGGATTGTTAATAAGTTACTTCAATGCTATCAGCAAGCCCATTGAGCAACAAAGATTTTTTCACGCTTTGGCCGTTTCTTTCAGAGGCGTGAAACGTGTTCGCGACACCCGTTTCGGGGTAGACCCTGATACACCCTCCCTGAAGTGAAACAACTCGTGTCGAAGCCCCTCGAAGCCCTTGCCGGAACGCGCCGGAACTGCCACGGACCCGGTTTCTATAATGCGCGTTGTCTCTTAGGAACGACATGACCGAATCTGCGCGCCAACGCCCGAAAGGCGGCGCGGCCAGCGCTGCAATGCCTGCCTGGACGCGCTGGCTGCTCAAAGGGTTGACCTGGGCCTTCGGCCTTGCGCTGGCCGGCGTGGCGGCGGCGCTGATGGTGGCTGCCATCGCGCTGGCCGTCGCCTATCCCAACCTGCCCGAGATCAGCGGGTTGATGGACTACCGTCCCAAGCTGCCGCTGCGCGTGTACTCGGCCGACAACGTCCTGATCGGCGAGTACGGCGAGGAGCGGCGCAAGTTCGTGCCCATCCGCAACATCCCGAAGGTGGTGCAGCACGCTGTGCTCGCGATCGAGGACGCGCGCTTCTACCAGCACAGCGGCGTCGACTACATCGGCGTGCTGCGCGCCGGGCTGCGCAACTTCGGCGAGGCGCGCAGCCAGGGCGCCTCGACGATCACGATGCAGGTGGCGCGCAACTTCTACCTGTCCACCGAAAAGACCTTCACGCGCAAGATCTACGAGATCCTGCTCGCGCTCAAGATCGAGAGCCTGCTGACCAAGGACCAGATCCTCGAGCTCTACATGAACCAGATCTACCTGGGTCAGCGCGCGTACGGCTTTGCGGCCGCCGCCGAGACGTACTTCGGCAAGGAGCTGGACGAGCTGACGGTCGCCGAAGCGGCGATGCTGGCCGGCCTGCCCAAGGCCCCGTCGGCCTACAACCCGATCGTCAATCCGCGGCGGGCGGCGACGCGGCAGCGCTACATCATCTCGCGCATGCTGGAGCACGGCTTCATCACGAAGGAACAGCACGACGCGGCGCTGGCCGAGAAGCTGACCTACCGTCGCAACGTGCCGCCGCCGGTGCACGCCGAATACGTGGCCGAGACAGCCCGCCAGCTGATCTTCGAGCAGTACGGCGAAGAGGCCTACACGCGCGGGCTGAACGTCTACACCACCATCGAGACCGACGACCAGGTCGCCGCCTACCGGGCCCTGCGTGCAGGCATCATCGACTACGAGCGGCGCCAGTTCTACCGCGGCCCCGAAGGCTACGTCGAGCTGCCCAAGGACGCCACGGAACTGGACACGCGCATCGCCGAGGCGCTGGCCGACTATCCCGACAACGACGAGATCCGCGCCGCGGTGGCCATCGAGGTCAGCCCCAAGAAGGTGGTCGCGGTGCTGCAGAACGGCGAGGACGTCACGATCACCGGCGCCGGGCTCAAGCCCGCCGAATCGGGCCTGTCGGAAAAGGCCAATCCCAAGGTGCGCATCCGTCCCGGCGCGGTGATCCGCGTGGTGCAGGACGCCAAGGGCAAGTGGTCGATCACGCAACTGCCCGAGGTCGAAGGCGCACTGGTGTCCCTGGACCCGCGCACCGGCGCCGTGCGCGCGCTGGTGGGCGGCTTCGACCATGCCAAGAACAAGTTCAACCACGTCACGCAGGCGTGGCGCCAGCCCGGCTCCAGCTTCAAGCCGTTCATCTACTCGGCCGCGCTCGAGAAGGGCTTCACGCCTGCCACGGTGATCAACGACGCACCGTTGTTCTTCGATGCCGGCACCACCGGCAGCCAGCCCTGGGAGCCGAAGAACTACGACGGCACCTTCGACGGCCCGATGTCGATGCGCCGCGCGCTGGCCAAGTCGAAGAACATGGTCTCGATCCGCCTGCTGCAGGCCATCGGCCCGGACTACGGGCAGCAGTGGGTGAGCAACTTCGGCTTCGACCCGGCACGGCATCCGCCCTACCTGACCATGGCGCTCGGCGCCGGCTCGACCACGCCGCTGCAGATGGCCACGGCCTACGCCGTGTTCGCCAACGGCGGCCTGCGCGTCACGCCGCACCTGGTCACCCGCGTGACCGACAGCAAGGGCAACGTGCTGGTCGACCGTCCGCCCAAGCCGGCGGACGAATCGGCGCGCGTCATCGACGCCCGCAACGCCTTCGTGATGAGCAGCCTGCTGCAGGAAGTGACCCGCTCGGGCACCGCCGCGCGCGCGCAGGCCCTGCTCAAGCGCCCGGACCTGTACGGCAAGACCGGCACCACCAACGACTCGATGGACGCCTGGTTCGCCGGCTTCCAGCCGACCCTGGTCGGCGTCGTCTGGATCGGCTACGACACGCCGCGCAAGCTGGGCTCGCGCGAGACGGGGGGCGGCCTGGCCCTGCCGATCTGGATCAGCTACATGGCGCACGCGCTCAAGGGCGTGCCGGTGCAGGAGCCCTCGCCCCCGCCGGGCGTGGTCAACATCGGCGGCGAGTGGTTCTACGAGGAGTTCAGCCAGGGCGCCGGCGTGGCCAGCCTCGGCCTGGAAGACCAGCTGCCGGTGACGCCGACCGAGGACGAGCGCCGCAGCATCCTGGACCTGTTCAGGAACTGACCCTCGGCGTTCCCCAAGCACAAAGGCGGCCTTCGGGCCGCCTTGTTCGCTTGCCGGGCCTGCGCCGCGTGCTCAGGCCGCCGGTGCCGTGAAGCTCACCGGGCACCCGGCCTGTTCGCTGACGCACTCGGACAGCATCTCGAAGAAGTCGCGCCCGCTGCGGGTGTCCAGCCAGCGGCCCTCGACATACTTGTAGTGGTAGCCGCCACGGCGCGCGGCCAGCCAGATCTCGTGCAGCGGCGGCTGGGTGTTGATCACGATCTTGCTGCGGTTGGGCAGCGTCAGTTCGAGCAGGCCGCCGGTGCGGCTGGTGTCGATGTCCACCACGTCGCTCTGCAGCAGTTCGTCGACGCGCGCCTCGACGGCGGCCAGCACGGCATGCGTCCGGGCGTGGTATTCGCTGTCGCTCAACGGAGTGGGGGTCAGAGTCATCGTTGCCAGAACCTACAATCGTGAAATGTTTGCACGCGCATCGATTCTAGTCTTCGGTGCGGCCACCCTTCTGGCCGTGGGTGTGAGCGGCTGCGGGCAGAAGGGCCCGCTGTACCTGCCCGGGCCCGCCGCCACCGCCCCCGCCGGGGCGGCTTCCGCACCTGCTCCTGCTGCCTCCCGATGACCCTGCCCGGCTCCCCCTTCGTCGCGTACCGCGACGGCCAGCTGCACGTGGACGGCTGCGCGCTCGACGCGCTGGCCGACCAGTACGGCACCCCGCTCTACGTCTACTCGCAGGCCGCGATGCTGGCCGCGCTCGCGCCCTACGAGCGGGCGCTGGCCGGCCGCAAGCACCTGGTCTGCTACGCGATGAAGGCCAACTCCAGCCTGGCCGTGCTGCAGACCTTCGCGCGCGCGGGCTGCGGCTTCGACATCGTCTCGGCCGGCGAGCTGGAACGCGTGCTGGCCGCAGGCGGCCGTGCCGACCGGGTGGTGTTCTCGGGCGTGGGCAAGACCCGCGCCGAGATGCGCCGCGCGCTGGAAGCCGGCGTGCGCTGCTTCAACGTCGAAAGCGAGGCCGAACTGGAGGTGCTGTCGGAAGTCGCCGCCTCGCTGGGGCGCCGGGCGCCGGTGAGCCTGCGCGTCAACCCGGACGTCGACGCGAAGACCCATCCGTACATCTCCACCGGCCTGCGCGACAACAAGTTCGGCATCGCCCATGACCGCGCCGTCGCGGCCTACCGGCGCGCCGCGGCGCTGCCGGGGCTGCAGGTCACCGGCATCGACTGCCACATCGGCTCGCAGATCACCGAGGTCGCACCCTACCTCGACGCGCTGGACCGCGTGCTGGACCTGGTCGAGGCGGTGGAGGCCGCGGGCATCCCGATCCACCACGTCGACCTCGGCGGAGGCCTGGGCATCACCTACACCGACGAGACCCCGCCGGCGGCCGACGAGCTGATCGCGCGCCTGCTCGAGCGCATCGACGCGCGCGGGCACGGGCATCGCGAGCTGCTGTTCGAGCCGGGCCGCTCGCTGGTCGGCAATGCCGGCGTGCTGGTCACCGAGGTGCTCTACCTCAAGCCCGGCGAGGAGAAGAACTTCTGCATCGTCGATGCGGCGATGAACGACCTGATGCGCCCGGCGATGTACGAGGCCTGGATGGCCACTGCCGCCTGCCGCCTGCGCGACGAGCCGCCGCAGCGCTACGACGTGGTCGGCCCGGTGTGCGAATCGGGCGACTGGCTGGCGCGCGACCGCCTGCTGGCGGTGCGCCAGGGCGACCGGATCGCGGTGCTGTCGGCCGGCGCCTACGGCATGAGCATGGCGAGCAACTACAACACGCGCGGCCGCGCGGCCGAGGTGATGGTGATCGACGGCCAGGCGCACCTCATCCGCGAGCGCGAGACGCCGCAAGAGCTGTTCCGCGGGGAGCGGCTCCTGGGCTGAACGCTCAGCCGGCGCGCTTGAGCACCACCAGCCCCTTGAGGTATTCGCCCTCGGGGAAGGTGATGGTCATCGGATGGTCGGGTGCGGCGCCCAGCCGCGCCTGGATGAAGCCGTCCACCCCCGCGTCCAGCCCGGCGCCGGCCACGATCTTGTGGAACAGCTCGGCGCCGATGCCGCCCGAGCACGAGAAAGTGAACAGCAGGCCACCCGGCTCGAGCAGCTTGAACGCGAGCCGGTTGATGTCCTTGTAGGCGCGCGCGGCGCGCTCGGCGTGCGAGGCGGTGGGCGCGAACTTGGGCGGATCGAGCACGATGGCGTCGAAGCGGCGACCTTCCTTCAGGTAGCGGCGCAGCGTGTCGTTGACGTCGGCGTCCAGCGCCTCGTGGCGGCCGGCGTCGAAGCCGTTGAGCGCGACGTGCGCGCTCGCGCGCGCCAGCGCGGGTGCCGACGAGTCGACGCTGACCACCTGCTCGGCGCCGCCGGCCAGCGCGGCGATGCTGAAGCCGCCGGTGTAGCAGTAGCAGTTGAGCACGCGCCGGCAGCCGAAGTGGCGCACGGTGTCGGCGAACAGCTTGCGGTTGTCGCGCTGGTCCAGGTAGAAGCCGGTCTTGTGGCCTTCGGCCACGTCCAGCGTCAGCTGCCACTCGTGCTCGCGGATGGTGAGCTCGGTCGCGCCGCTGCCGCGCAGCCAGCCGGTCGCCGCAGGCAGGCCTTCGAGCGTGCGTACGCCCGAGTCGGAACGTTCGTACAGGCGCTGCAGCCCGGTGGCCTGCAGCAGCAGGTCGGCGATGGTCTGCTTCCAGCGCTCGGTGCCGGCCGACAGGAACTGCGCGCTCAGCGTGTCGCCGTAGCAGTCGACGATCAGGCCCGGCAGCCCGTCGGCCTCGCCGTGGATCAGGCGCACCGCGTCGCTGGCGATCGGCAGGCGCCAGCGCACCGCGACGGCCTGCTCGATGCGGCGCGCGAAGAAGGCCTCGTCGATGCGCTCGGCCTCGTCGAAGCTCCAAGCACGCACCCGGATCATGGAGGTCGGGCTGTAGGCAGCCCAGGCGAGGAAGCGCCCGTCGTGGGCCTGCACGCGCACGGTCTCGCCGGCGTCGGCCTTGCCGCGGGCGATGCTGCCCTGGAACACCCAGGGGTGGCGGCGCAGCAGCGAGCGCTCCTTGCCTTCGCGCAGTGTGATGACTTTCATGACGGAAACGGAAACGGGGATTCAGGTGTTGCGCTTGGTCGCGCGGGGGTGGGCGGCATCGTAGACCTTGGCCAGGTGCTGGAAATCCAGCCGCGTGTAGACCTGGGTGGTCGAGATGCTGGCATGGCCGAGCAGGTCCTGCACCGCGCGCAGGTCGCCGCTGGACTGCAGCAGGTGCGAGGCAAACGAATGCCGCAGCATGTGCGGATGCACGTGGGTCGGCACGCCGGCCGCGAGCGCACGCGCCTTCAGGCGCTGGCGGACCTGCTGCGGCGTCAGGCGCGTGCCACGCGCACCGAGGAACAGCGGCGCGGGATCGTCCTTCACGAGCCGCGGGCGCACCGCGAGCCATTGCCGCAGGGCTTCGGCGGCGGCCCGGCCGACCGGCACCGCACGGCGCTTGCTGCCCTTGCCGAGCACCTGCGCCTCGGCCGCGTCGAGGTCGATCCAGCCGCGTGCCGTCGCGCTCGCCGCGACGTCCAGCCCGACCAGCTCGCTGATGCGCAGCCCGCAGCCGTACAGCAGCTCGACGATGCAGCGGTCGCGCGCCTCGAGCACCGGGTCGGTGTCGTCGCACTGCAGGTCGGCCAGCTGCATCGACTGCTCGACCGACAGCGCCTTGGGCAGGGGCCGGGGCGCCTTGGGCGCGCGCACGCCCTCGACCGGGTTGAGCTTGACCTGCCCCTGCCGGCCCAGCCAGCGGTAGAAGCCCCGCCAGGCGCTCAGGATGCGTGCCAGCGTGCGCCCGGTGCGGCCCTGCGCGTGCAGCGTGGCCGACCAGCGGCGCACGTGATGCACCTGCACCGCCTCCAGCGCGACGCCGCCGTCGGCCGCCAGGGCCTGCAGCAGGCGCAGGTCGTGGGCATAGGTCTCGAGCGTCAGCGCCGCCATGCGCCGCTCGACGCGCAGGTGCTCCAGGTAGCGCTCGACCGGCGCGTCCATGCGCAGGCTCAGGCGGCCGGCACCAGCCGCGCCAGCCCGGCGCTGGCGAGCTCGCCGACACGCACCAGCAGGTCGGTGCCCATGTCGGCGGTGTAGCGGGTCGGGTCGGGCGAGCCCAGCACCAGCAGCCCGAAGGCCGGGGCGGACTCGGCATGGCGCAGCGGGATCAGCGCCAGCGACATCACCGTGCCCGGGTCCTGCAGCCAGCCCACCGGCTCGAAGCCGGAATTGACGCCGCAGTAGGGCATGGTCAGGCTGGTCGCGAAGGACTTGGTGTCCTCCTTGACGCCCTGCGCGAACGGGCGGTCGGCGTACTCGGGCTTGACGCCCCAGACGCGCACTGCGGCCTGCGGGATCAGGAACTGGTTCTTCAGTTCCTCGGCCATCACCGACGGCACGTCGGCCGGGTCGGCGGTCAGCATGATCGCGCGCGTCCAGCGGTGCAGCTTGTCGACGATAGCCATGTTCTCCTGGCCGTGCCGGATCATCTCGACGATCTTCAGCTCCAGGCCCTTGATCTTCTCGCGCAGCATTTCCATCTGCCGCTCCTGCAGCGAAACGGCGCGGTTGCCGTGCGGGCTGGTCAGCTGGATGGTGGCCAGCAGCTCGGCATGCCGCTCGAAGAACCCGGGCGTCTGCACGAGGTAGTTGGCGATGTCGTCTTCGGTGATGCCCTGGATGCTCATGGTGTGAGGTGCCTGTTGGTGTCGCTGCCCGGCCGGGTCGCGGCCGTGTCCATGGTCCGCGCCTTCAGCGCGCGGCCCCTCCGAGGTGCGCGCGGCGGCTCATAGCTCGATCTCGCCTTCGAAGACCGTGACGGCCGGGCCGGTCATGCGCACCGTGTGGCCCGGGCCGGCCCATTCGATGGTCAGCCGCCCGCCACGGGTGTCGACGTCCACGCGCGCATCCAGCCAGCCCAGGCGGATGCCGCAGGCCACCGCCGCGCAGGCGCCCGTGCCGCACGCCAGCGTCTCGCCGGCACCGCGCTCGTGGACGCGCAGGCGGATGTGGCCGCGCGCGACCACCTGCATGAAGCCGGCGTTGACGCGGCGCGGGAAGCGCGGGTGCGACTCGATCATCGGCCCCTGCTGCGCGACCGGCGCGGTGTCCACGTCGTCGACACGCTGCACCGCATGCGGGTTGCCCATCGACGCCACCGCCACGTAGACCGTGGTGCCGTCCAGCTCGAGCGGCCACTGCACATGGTCGCCGACCGGCCGGGGCACCAGCCCCTGCGCGTCGAACGGCACCCGCCCGGGCTCGAACACAGGCTCGCCCATGTCCACCGTGACGCGGCCGTCATCCTGCAGACTCGGCTCGATCACGCCGGACAACGTCTGCACGCGGATCGCCCGCTTGTCGGTCAGGCCGCGCTCGTGGACGAACTTCGCGAAGCAGCGCGCGCCGTTGCCGCACTGCTCGACCTCGCCGCCGTCGGCATTGACGATGCGGTAGCTGAAGTCCACGCCGGGCGCAGGCGACGGGCCGACGATCAGGATCTGGTCGGCCCCGATGCCGAAGCGTCGGTCGGCCAGGTGCCGGTACTGCCCGGGGGACAGGTCCAGGGGTGCGCGCGTGGCGTCGAGCACGACGAAATCGTTGCCCGCGCCCTGCATCTTGGTAAAGCGCAGCTTCATGGGCGGGATTATCGCGCCGCGCGCTTGCGGTACAGCGACGGCTCGCCCTTCGGGCGCGTCTTGAAGCGGCGATGCACCCACAGGTACTGCGCCGGGTTGCGCCGGATCTCGGACTCGATCCAGCGGTTCATCGCGAGCGCATCGGCCTGCGGGTCGTCGGTCGGGAAATGCTCCCAGGGCTCGAGGAAGCGCACCCGGTAGCCCCGCCCGCCCGGCAGGATCTCGCCGACCACCGGCTGCACCACCATGCCCAGCGCACGCGCCATGCGCGACGGCGCCAGCAGCGTCGAGGCCGGCACGCCGAAGAACGGGATGAAGGCCGAGTCCTGGCGGCCGAAGTCCATGTCCGGCAGGTTGAAGAAGGCATGGCCCTGGCGGATGCAGCGCATCAGCGGCCGCGCCGATTCCTGGCGCGAGAACAGCGTCGCGCGGCCGAAGCGCAGCCGCCCGCGCCGCACCGCGGCGTCGAACACCTTGTCGCTCTGGGTCTGGTAGATCGATGCGGCCGGCCGCTGCACGTACAGCTGCTCGGCGACCCCTGCCACGTCCAGCGCCAGGAAGTGCGGCACCAGGAACATCACCGGCTTGTCGCTGCGGTCGGCAAAGCCCACGTCGCCTTCGACGTGGATCAGGCGCCGCAGCCGCGCCTCGCTCGCGTACCACAGCACCGGCCGCTCGAGCAGGCTGCGCGTCAGCCACTGGAAATGCTCGCGCGCCAGCGCCTCGCGCTCGGCGGGCGACTTCTCGGGGAAGCACAGCTCGAGGTTGCGCAGCGCGATTTGCCGGCGCGACTTCGCCAGCGGGTACAGCACACGGCCCAGGCCGCGGCCGAGCGCGGCCAGTACCGGCAGCGGCAGCCAGTGCAGCAGCCACAACAGGGCGAGCAGCAGCCGCGAGCCCATCAGGACGACTCCGCCGCGCCGGCGGGCGCAGCCTCGCGACGCGGTTGCTTGTAGCGGTGATAGCCCCACAGGTACTGCCCGGGGCATCGCAGGATCAATCGTTCCATGGCGCGGTTGATGGCGGTGGCGGCCGATTGTCCTTGATCGGCGGCCAGGTCCGGCAAGGGTTCGTCAAATGGCTCCAGGTGGATCACGTAGCCCGCGCCGCGGCGCAGCCGCTCGCCCCAGGCCAGCACGATGCTCGCGCCGGTCTGCTGCGCCAGCCGCGCGGCGAGCGTCATGGTGTAGGCCGGCCGGCCGAAGAACGGCGCCCACACGCCCATGCCCTCGGGCGGCACCTGGTCGGGCAGCAGGCCGACCGCCTGCCCCTGGCGCAGCGCGCGGATCATCTGCCGCACCCCGGCCAGCGTGGCCGGCGCGGTCGCGAGCCCCGGGCGGCGCCGCGCCGCCTCCACCAGCGGCCGGATCGCGGCCTTGCGTGGCGGCCGGTACAGCACCGTGATCGGACCGTGCGTCGCGCCGTAGCGCTCGGCATAGCCCTGCGCGGTCACCTCGAAGCAGCCCAGGTGCGGGGTCAGGAACACGATGCCCTTGCCGCGCCGATGGGCTTCCTCGATGCAGGCCTCGCCCTGCCAGCGCAGCTTGTCCCCCAGCGGCCGGTCCGCCGGGCGCATCCACAGCCAGGGCAGTTCCATCACCATGCGTCCGGCCTCGGCCACCGCCGCGCGCGCCTGCGCCGGCGCCACGCCCGCCTGCGCCGCGTTGCGGTGCAGCCGTCGGCGGTAGGTGGGCGACAGCAGCCAGGTCAGCCAGCCCAGTCCTGCACCAAGGACGTGCAATAGCCCCAAGGGCCAACGTGACAGCAGACGGAACAGCGTGAGCATCTTTTCTATAATCGCGCGGTCGCCGGTTTAAGGAACAACTTGCGGGGCGACGCAGGAGCGAAGCATAGCGAGCTCCTGCTGGACCACCGGGTCCGACAAATGCCGCTAAAGCGTTCGCCGCACCTCCTCAAGACCCGGGCCGGCAACGCGGGCCAGGGTCTTTTTGTTTGGAGTCAACGAAGTGGCGAACGAATTCCTCTTCACATCCGAGTCCGTCTCCGAAGGCCACCCGGACAAGGTGGCCGACCAGATCTCCGACGCGATCCTGGATGCCATCTTCGAGCAGGACCCCCGGTCGCGCGTGGCCGCCGAGACGCTGTGCAACACGGGTCTCGTGGTGCTGGCCGGTGAAATCACCACCAACGCGCATGTCGACTACATCCAGGTCGCGCGCGACACGATCAAGCGCATCGGCTACGACAACACCGAGTACGGCATCGACTACAAGGGCTGCGCGGTGCTCGTGGCCTACGACAAGCAGAGCAACGACATCGCGCAGGGCGTGGACCACGCCAGCGACGACTACCTGAACACCGGCGCCGGCGACCAGGGCCTGATGTTCGGCTACGCCTGCGACGAGACGCCCGAGCTGATGCCCGCGCCGATCTACTACGCGCACCGCATCGTCGAGCGCCAGGCCCAGCTGCGCAAGGACGGGCGCCTGCCCTTCCTGCGCCCGGACGCCAAGAGCCAGATCACGATGCGCTACGTGGACGGCCGCCCGCACAGCATCGACACCGTGGTGCTGTCCAGCCAGCACAGCCCCGAGATGAGCGACGGCTCCAAGATGAAGCCCGAGTTCATCGAGGCCTGCATCGAGGAGATCATCAAGCCGGTGCTGCCCAAGGAGTGGCTGAAGGACACCAAGTACCTGATCAACCCGACCGGCCGCTTCGTGATCGGCGGCCCGCAGGGCGACTGCGGCCTGACCGGGCGCAAGATCATCGTCGACACCTATGGCGGTGCCTGCCCGCACGGCGGCGGCGCCTTCTCGGGCAAGGACCCGACCAAGGTCGACCGCTCGGCCGCCTACGCCGCGCGCTACGTCGCGAAGAACATCGTCGCCGCAGGCCTGGCGCGCCAGTGCCAGATCCAGGTCAGCTACGCGATCGGCGTGGCGCGCCCGATCAACATCACGGTCTACACCGAAGGCACGGGCGTGATCCCCGACGAGCAGATCGCCGCGCTAGTGCAGGAGCACTTCGACCTGCGCCCGAAGGGCATCATCCAGATGCTGGACCTGCTGCGCCCGATCTACTCCAAGACCGCCGCCTACGGCCACTTCGGCCGCGAGGAACCCGAATTCTCGTGGGAGCGCACCGACAAGGCCGCTGCACTGCGCGCAGCGGCCGGGCTGTAAGCCCCGGCGTGCGGAACGCCCGGCATCGGTGCGCGGGCGACGCTCACGTTGCGCCAGCAAGGTGAGCGCAGACCAAAGAACGGACAAGGCGGCGGCACTGCGCCCGCAGGGGGCCGTTCCCGGGTGACGCTCGCATTGCGCCGGCAATGCGAGTCGAGACCACACGCCGCTGCGGGCGACGCCCACATCGCGCCAGCGAGGTGCGCACGCCCCCCCACCGTACGCCGCAGCCGGGCCGTCGCGCCCGGCAGGCCGCCGCCCCGCCCCTGATCACCCCTACTGGGCGAGCACAAGCGTGCTTTTTTCATCACCACCCGCCCCCGACCTTCCCTAGGATCACCGGGGTCCCGTGTCCCCCTGCTTCAACCACCCCCGATGTCGTTGTCGGCTCCCTCGCCCACCCGCAAGAAGGTCCGCGTCGAACAGCTGCGGCCGGGCATGTTCGTGCTCGAGCTGTGCGGCGCCTGGCTGGACCACCCGTTCTGGCGGACCTCCTTCCTGCTCAAGGACCAGGCCGACCTGGAGCGGCTGCGCCAGAGTCCCGTCCGCGAGGTGTGGATCGACATCGCGCGGGGCCTGGACGTGGCCCCGGAAGCACCGGCCCCGGCGCGCGGCGACGCGGCTCCTCCGCCGCCGGTCAAGCCGGTGCGCACCGTGCCGGAGAAGGTCCCCCTGGAAGAGGAGATCGGCCGCGCCCGGAAGATCTGCATGCGCGCCTGCCGGGAGGTCGGCGGGCTGTTCCAGCAGGCCCGCATGGGGCAGGCCCTGCGCACGGCCCCGGTCGTCGAGCTGGTGGAGGACATCACCGCCTCGGTGCTGCGCTGCCCGAGCGCCCTGGTGAGCCTGGCGCGCCTGAAGACCAAGGATGAGTACACCTACCTGCATTCGGTGTCCGTCTGCGCCCTGATGGTGTCGCTCGGCCGGCAACTCGGGCTGCCCGAACCGGAACTGCGCGAGGTGGGCCTGGCCGGGCTGCTGCACGACCTGGGCAAGGCGGCCATCCCGCTGGAAGTGCTCAACAAGCCCGGCTGGCTGACCGACGAGGAGTTCGCCCTCGTCAAGCAGCACCCGCGCGCCGGCCATGCCATGCTGAGCGACGCCGGCGTGACCTCCGAAAGCGCGCTGGACGTCTGCCTCCACCACCATGAGCGCGTCGACGGCCGCGGTTACCCGGACGGGCTGGCGGGCGAGGCCATCAGCCTGCACGCCCGCATGGGGGCGGTCTGCGACGTCTACGACGCCATCACCTCCGACCGCCCCTACAAGGCCGGCTGGAACCCGGCCGAGGCCATCCGGCGCATGGCGCAGTGGACGAAGGAAGGCCACTTCGACGAACGGGTGTTCCAGGCCTTCGTGAAGTGCGTCGGCATCTACCCGACCGGCTCGCTGGTGAAGCTGCAGTCAGGCCGCCTGGCGGTGGTGCTGGAGCAGCGCGAATCCTCGCTGCTCACGCCGCGGGTGAAGGTCTTCTTCTCGACCCGCTCGAACCTCCACATCCCGCCGGAGGTCGTCGACCTGGCGTCGCCGCTGGTGCGCGACCGCATCGTGAGCCACGAGAACCCGGAAGACTGGGGCTTCCGCCACCTGGACGAGCTGTGGGCGGGGCTGCCGGCCCGCCCGGCCTGAGGCCTCAGCCCCGCGCCGCCAGCAGGGCGCGCGCCACTTCCGCGAAGCCGGCCCCCCGCTCGCCCTGCGTGACGTAGGCAGGCCGGTGCTGCAGCTGCGGCAGGAAGCGCTCGATGTTCGCCACCCCGACGCTGTGCGGGAAGTGCTCGAACATGCGCTGGTCGTTGGTGGAATCGCCGACGTAGACCCACTGGTCGATCTCGGCATCCAGGTCGCGGCCGTAGAGCTCGCGCACGATCCAGCGCGCGCCGCTGAGCTTGTCGTGCGAGCCGAACCAGCCGTTGATGTGGATCGAGCTGACCGTGGCGACCATGCCTTCGGCGCGCATCAGCGCGACCACCTGCTCGATGCGCTCGGGCGGCAGGTGGGCGAACTCGCCGTGGTCGATCGCGATGTCGGTGACGCGCCCGGCGCTGTCGCGCGCCAGCGTCGCGCCGGGCACCTCGCGCAGCACGCGCTGCGCGACCTGGCGCAGCCGCTCGGCATTGCGCGCGCGTGTGGCCTCGTCCTGCACGTAGAGCCTGCGCCCGTCGGGCAGCAGCGCCATCGCGCCATTCTCCGGCACGATGGCCGCGACCGGCCAGCTGCGCGCGAACGGCTCGGACCAGCCCATCGGCCGGCCGGTGATCGGGATCACGACCAAGCCGGCGGCCTGCAGGTCGGCCAGCGCCTGCAGCGCGTCGGCGGTGATCGCGCCGTTGGTCGTCAGCGTGTCGTCGATGTCGGTGAAGACGCCCCGGATGCGCCGGCGCGCGTCCACGGGCCACGCTTGCAGCGGCTGCATCGGGCCGGTCCTCCGTGTCCTCACGCGGCCTTTTCCAGCACCAGCCCGGCGTGCTCGCGCAGCGGGTGGAAGCGGACCCTGGGGAAGCGCTCCTGCGTCAGCCGCAGGTCGTACGGCGAGGTCATCAGGTAGGCCAGCGTGTCGGCCGCGTCGAGCGCGAGCTTGCTGGCGTTGGCGTCGGTGAACTTCTTCAGTTCCTCGGGCGTGTCGGCCGTGATCCAGCGCGCGCCGACGAAGCGCGATGGCATCAGTCGCACCTCGACGCCGTATTCGGTCTTCAGGCGGTGCTGGACGACCTCGAACTGCAGCTGGCCGACCGCACCCAGCAGCATCGGCCCGCCTTCGTGCGGGCGGAACACCTGGATCGCCCCTTCCTCGCCCAGCTGCAGCAACCCGGCCTGCAGCTGCTTGCTCTTCATCGGGTTGGCCAGCTCCACGGCCTGGAACAGCTCGGGCGCGAAGAAGGGCAGCCCGGTGTACTGCAGCGCCTCGCCTTCGGTGATGGTGTCGCCCAGCTGCACGCCGCCGTGGGTCGTGAAGCCGATGATGTCGCCGGCGTAGGCCTCGTCGACCGCCTCGCGGCGCTGCGACAGGAAGGTCACCACGCTGGTGGGCCGCAGCTCCTTGCCGGTGCGCTGCACCTTGAGCTTCATGCCCTGCGTGTAGCGCCCGGAGTAGACGCGCACGAAGGCGATGCGGTCGCGGTGCGACGGGTCCATGTTGGCCTGCACCTTGAACACCACGCCGGAGAACTGCTCCTCGTCCGGTGCGACCACGCGCGTGGTGGAGGCGCGCGGCCCCGGCGCGGGCGCCAGGTCCACCAGCGCGTCCAGTACCTCCTGCACGCCGAAGTTGTTGACCGCCGAGCCGAAGAACACCGGCGTCTGCTTCGCGGCGAGGAAGGCCTCGCGGTCGAAGGCCGGCGCCGCCTCGGTCAGCAGCTCGATGTTCTGCTCGGCCAGCTCGTAGTCGTGGCCGAAGCGCTCGCGCAGCGCGGCGGCCTCGGTCAGCGGCACGATCTGCTGGTCGGTGACGCGGTCCTCGCCGGCACGGAACAGCCGCATGTGGCGCGCGCGCAGGTCCACGATGCCGCCGAAGGCCTTGCCCTGGCCGACCGGCCAGGTCATCGGCACGCAGGGCATGCCGAGTTCCGCCTCGATCTCGTCGAGCAGCGCGATCGGGTCGCGGCCCTCGCGGTCCATCTTGTTGATGAAGGTGATGATGGGCGTGTCGCGCTGGCGGCACACCTCGATCAGGCGGCGGGTCTGCGCTTCCACGCCGTTGGCCGCGTCGATCACCATCAGCGCCGAGTCCACCGCGGTCAGCACGCGGTAGGTGTCCTCGGAGAAGTCGCGGTGGCCCGGGGTGTCGAGCAGGTTGATGACGTGGTCGCGGTACAGCATCTGCATCACCGAGCTCGCCACCGAGATGCCGCGCTGCTTCTCGATTTCCATCCAGTCCGAGGTGGCATGGCGGCTGGCCTTGCGGGCCTTGACCGAGCCGGCGATGTGGATCGCGCCGGAGAACAGCAGCAGCTTTTCCGTCAGCGTGGTCTTGCCCGCGTCGGGGTGCGAGATGATGGCAAAGGTGCGGCGGCGCCGGACTTCGGCGGCATGAGGTGAGGCAGACAAGGGACGGGCTCCGGTACAAGTAGCTGCGGCCGTGTCGTCGCACGGCCGCCGGCAGGCCCGCATTTTCCCACGCCCCTGCCCGGGCGGTGCCGGGCGCGCACCCGCCCCGGCCGCGCCGAAGGGGCTTGTACGAAGGGAAAACTGCACATCTTCAGTATCCCCGCCGCGGCCCGGGGCATGTCCCCCTGCCTAGAATCAGGGTTAACCCCAGGTCCTGCGCCCACCAGGCGCGGCACCGCCCGACGTCCGCCCGTGACCGCACCCGGCCCCGCGAGGCGCCGGCTTCACCGCCGTTTCGCCACTCGCAAGGAATCCGCCATGCAGGCCCTCGTCCGCCTGAGCCAGTTCGTCGGCAAGACCTTTGCCGCCTGGGTGCTGCTGTTCGCCGTGCTCGCCTATTTCGCCCCCGCCCAGTTCCGCTGGATCGCGCCGTGGATCACGGTGCTGCTGGGCATCGTCATGTTCGGCATGGGCCTGACCCTGTCGAAGGACGACTTCCGTGAAGTGTTCCGCCGGCCCGTCGACGTGCTGATCGGCGTGCTGGGCCAGTTCCTCATCATGCCGGGCCTGGCCTGGGCCCTGTGCCAGCTGCTGGGGCTGCCGCCCGAGATCGCCGTGGGCGTGATCCTGGTCGGCTGCTGCCCGGGCGGCACCGCCTCCAACGTGATGACCTACCTGGGCCGCGGCGACGTGGCGCTGTCGGTGGCGATCACCTCGGTGACCACGCTGCTCGCGCCGCTCGTCACCCCCGCGCTGATCTGGCTGCTGGCCAGCGCCTGGCTGGACGTCAACGCCGGCGCGATGTTCTGGTCCATCGTGCAGGTGGTGGTGCTGCCGATCGCGCTGGGCGTGGTCGCGCAGTCGCTGCTGCGCGAGAAGGTCAAGCTCGCGGTGGACGTGCTGCCGCTGGTGTCGGTGGCGGCGATCGTCGCCATCGTCGGCGCGGTGGTCGCGGCCAACCAGGCCCGCATCGCCGAAAGCGGCGCGCTGATCTTCGCGGTGGTCGTGCTGCACAACGGCCTGGGCCTGCTGCTGGGCTACCTGCTCGGCAAGCTGACCGGCCGCAGCATCGCCCGGCGCAAGACGCTCGCGATCGAGGTCGGCATGCAGAACTCGGGCCTGGGCGCGGCGCTCGCGGCGGCGCACTTCTCGCCGCTGGCGGCCGTGCCCAGCGCGATCTTCAGCGTCTGGCACAACATCTCGGGCGGGCTGGTGGCCACCTGGTTCCAGCGCATCGCCAACAGCCCCGAGGACACTGCGGCCGACCGGCCCTCCGGGGAAACGGCGGCCGTATAATCCGCCCCCAACCGAGGAGCGTTGCAGCGTCCGCCACGGACGCCAGGCTCGGCATCAAGCAACGACGCTCACCCACGCTTCCGTGCGGTGAGTGCCCTCCGGAAGCGTGGGCGGATCCACCCTCACGTTCCCGGAGTCACCATGAACGCTGTCCTCAAACCCTCCGCGCCGGCCGAAAGCGCCATCGCCGACATCTCCCTCGCCGACTGGGGCCGCAAGGAAATCCGCATTGCCGAAACGGAAATGCCGGGCCTGATGGCCATCCGCGAGGAATACGCCGCCAGCCAGCCGCTCAAGGGCGCGCGCATCGCCGGCTCGCTGCACATGACCATCCAGACCGCGGTGCTGATCGAGACGCTGCAGGCGCTGGGCGCCCAGGTGCGCTGGGCCTCGTGCAACATCTTCTCGACCCAGGACCACGCCGCCGCGGCGATCGCCGCCAGCGGCACGCCGGTGTTCGCGAAGAAGGGCGAGACGCTGGAGGAATACTGGGACTACACCCACCGCATCTTCGACTTCGGCCCGCAGGGCAGCGAGGCCGAAGGCCCGAACATGATCCTGGACGACGGCGGCGACGCGACGCTGCTGATGCACCTGGGCAAGCGTGCCGAGTCCGACCCCTCGGTGCTGGCCAACCCGGGCAGCGAGGAAGAGCGCATCCTGTTCGCCGCGATCAAGGCCAAGCTCGCGCAGGACCCGACCTGGTACTCGCGCAAGAGCGCGAAGATCATCGGCGTCACCGAGGAGACCACCACCGGCGTGAACCGCCTGAAGCAGATGTCCGCGCGCGGCGAGCTGATGTTCCGCGCGATCAACGTCAACGACAGCGTCACCAAGAGCAAGTTCGACAACCTCTACGGCTGCCGCGAGTCGCTGGTCGACGGCATCAAGCGCGCCACCGACGTGATGGTGGCCGGCAAGATCGCCGTGGTGTGCGGCTACGGCGACGTGGGCAAGGGCTCGGCGCAGGCGCTGCGCGCGCTGTCGGCGCAGGTGTGGGTCACCGAGATCGACCCGATCTGCGCGCTGCAGGCCGCGATGGAAGGCTACCGCGTCGTGACGATGGACTACGCCTGCGACAAGGCCGACATCTTCGTCACCGCCACCGGCAACAAGCACGTCATCACCTTCGAGCACATGGCGAAGATGAAGGACCAGGCCATCGTGTGCAACATCGGCCACTTCGACAACGAGATCGACGTCGCCGCGCTGGAAGCCAAGTGCCAGTGGGAGGAGATCAAGCCACAGGTCGACCACGTGATCTTCCCGGACGGCAAGCGGATCATCCTGCTGGCCAAGGGGCGCCTGGTGAACCTGGGCTGTGCCACCGGCCACCCGAGCTACGTGATGAGCTCGTCGTTCGCCAACCAGACCATCGCGCAGATCGAGCTGTTCACGCACCCTGACGGCTACGACGTCGGCAAGGTCTACACCCTGCCCAAGCACCTGGACGAGAAGGTGGCCCGCCTGCAGCTGAAGAAGCTGGGCGCGATGCTGACCGAGCTGACCGACGAGCAGGCCCGCTACATCGGCGTGCCCAAGGAAGGGCCGTACAAGCCCGATACGTACCGGTACTGAACCCCCTACGGCCTGGCGGCCGCCCCTTGGAAAAGGGGGCGACACGCGTGGGCCGGCCACGCCGGATCCACGGCGCCCGCCCGGCCGAGCATGCCCTGCGGCCCGGCAGGGACGCCGGGCGGCCCGTTGCACTGCGGTTCGAGATGACGCGAGCGGATCAGTTGTTGGTACAGCGCGGACTGGCCCCGAGCCGGTCGGCCGCGCAGCGGCTGATCGAGCGCGGCGCGGCGCAGTGGAAGGGACCGCGCGGCTGGACGGTGCTGCGCAAGGCCGGCGAGGAACTGCCCGAGGGCGTGCCGCTGCGCGTGACCGACGACGCCGAGCTGCGCTACGTCTCGCGCGGCGGGCTGAAGCTGGAAGGCGCGCTCGCCGCCACGGGGCTGGACGTGCGGGGCTGGACCTGCCTGGACGTCGGGCAGAGCACCGGCGGCTTCACCGACGTGCTGCTGCAGTGCGGCGCCGCGCGCGTGGTCGGCGTGGACGTCGGGCACGGGCAGCTGCACGGGAAGCTGCGCGGCGATGCGCGCGTGACGGCGTACGAGGGCGTCAACGCGCGGGCGCTGGAGGACTCGGCGTTCGGGCGCGAGACCGCGAGGCACAGCTTCGACCTCGTCGTCGGCGACCTGTCCTTCATCTCGCTGGAACGCGTGCTGCCGGCGCTGGCGCCGTGGCTGCGGCCTGGCGGGCAGGCGCTGCTGCTGGTCAAGCCGCAGTTCGAGGTCGGGCCGCAGCATGTCGGCAAGGGCGGGCTGGTGCGCGACGCGTCGCAGTACGCGCGCGTCGAGCAGCGCCTGCGCGAGGCCTGCGCCGCGCTCGGCTGGCGCGTGCGCGGCTGGTTCGACAGCCCCATCACCGGCGGGGACGGCAACCGGGAATTCTTCATCTGGGCGCAAGCGCCCGATGCGTGAGGACGCAATGACGACGACACCCACCACCAGGCTGCCGGTCAGCCTGGAGTTCTTTCCGCCCAAGACGCCCGAAGGCGTCGACAAGCTGGCCGCGGTGCGCCAGCAGCTGTACGCGCTGGCGCCCCAGTACTGCTCGGTGACCTACGGCGCCGGCGGCTCGACCCAGGACGGCACGCTGCAGACCGTGCAGGCCATCCTCGCCGAAGGCGTCGATGCCGCGCCGCACTTCTCGTGCATCGGCGCGGACCAGGCCAGCATCCGCGAGAAGCTGCAGCAGTTCAAGGCCGCCGGCGTGCGGCGCATCGTCGCGCTGCGCGGCGACCTGCCCTCGGGCTACGGCGGCTTCGGCGAGTTCCGCTACGCCAGCGACCTGGTGGCCTTCATCCGCGCCGAGACCGGCGACCACTTCCACATCGAGGTCGCCGCCTACCCCGAGATGCACCCCCAGGCCCGCTCGCCCGAAGCCGACCTGCAGGCCTTCGCGACCAAGGTCCGCGCCGGCGCCGACGCGGCCATCACGCAGTACTTCTTCAACGGCGACGCCTACTTCCGCTTCGTCGACGACGTGCGCCGGCTGGGCGTGGAGATCCCGGTGATCCCCGGCATCATGCCGATCACCAACTCGTCGCAGCTGATGCGCTTCTCCGACGCCTGCGGCGCCGAGATCCCGCGCTGGATCCGCAACCGGCTGCAAAGCCTCGGCGACGACAAGGCCTCGATCCAGGCCTTCGGGCTGGACGTGGTCACGGCGCTGTGCGAGCGGCTGCGCGCCGGTGGCGCGCCGGGCTTCCACTTCTACACGATGAACCAGGCCGGCGCGACGCTGGAGATCTGCCGGCGCCTGCAGTTGCTCTGAGCGCACGGTCGCGCCGTTTCCCTGACGCGGCGCAAAGACCGTGTGCGCCGGGCGGCGCGGCGCCGCGGAGCTTGCGATGCGACAAACCGGCCGCGCGAGGCGGGGTGTCGAATGGACGCAGGGAATGTTCCCGTGCTCCCTGGACACCGAAGAACCATCATGAAGCAGAAGTACCTCCTCGCCTCGCTGCTCGGCCTGGCCGCCCTTGCCCCCGTCGCCGCCCAGGCGGACGACACGACGCCGTGGATGGTGCGCGTGCGCGCCGTCAACATCGACAGCGTCAACAAGGACAGCACCGGCCTGGACCTCAGCGTCAACGACAAGGTCATCCCCGAAGTCGACATCTCGTACTTCTTCACGCCCAACATCGCCGCCGAGCTGATCCTGACCTACCCGCAGAAGCACGACGTGCGCTCGGCCGGCGCGAAGATCGGCTCGCTCAAGCACCTGCCGCCGACGCTGACGCTGCAGTACCACTTCACCGACCTGGGCGCGTTCAAGCCCTACGTCGGCGCGGGCGTCAACTACACGCGCTTCTCCAGCGTCGACCTGCCCGCGGGCGTGAGCATCGACAAGGACAGCTACGGCCTGGCGCTGCAGGCCGGCGTCGACTACGAGCTGACCAAGAACGTCTACCTCAACTTCGACGTCAAGAAGGTGCAGATCCGCACCGACGTGAAGGCCGGCGGCACCAAGCTCGGCACGCTCAAGGTCGACCCGCTGCTGGTCGGCGTGGGCGTCGGCATGCGCTTCTGAGTGCCGCGCCGCCACACCCTCCAAACTGAATCCTGGCTGAACGAGGCCAGGTCCTGCGCGGGGCAGGCAAGTTGACGACAATGTCGGCTTGGCCTGCCCCATGTCGTCCGTCACCACCCCCGCCCGCTTCGCCCTCGGCCCGGCCCTGCGCCGCACGCTGCGCCACCCGGAGTTCCGGCGTGGCGCGCTGGACATCGGCCATGTGGCGCTGGGCATTTCCGCCTGGGGCCTGGTCACGGGCGTGGCGATGGTCAAGAGCGGGCTGTCGGTGCCGATGGCCCTGTTCATGTCGCTGGTGGTGTTCGCCGGCAGCGCGCAACTGACCGCCCTGCCGCTGATCGCCTCCGGCGCGCCGATCTGGGTGGTGTGGGTCGCCGCCACCTGCGTGAACCTGCGCTTCGTGATCTTCAGCGCGATGTGGCGGCCCTACTTCGCCCCGTACCCGCGCTGGCAGCGTGCGGTGATCGGCTACTTCACCGGGGACGTGAACTACGTACTGTTCATGAAGCGCTTCCCCGATCCCGGCCCGCACCCGGACGCCCTGCCGTACTTCTGGGGCGGCGTGGCGATCAACTGGTTCGGCTGGCAGGCCTCGTCCATCCTGGGCATCGTGCTGGCCAACGTGATCCCGCTGGAATGGGGGCTGGGCTTTGCCGGCGTGCTGGCGTTGCTGGGCATCACCTGCTCGCTGCTGCAGGACAAGGCCACCTGGCTGGCCGGCGGCACCGCCGCGGCTGCGGCGATCGCGGCCTACGCGCTGCCGCTGCGCATGAACATCCTGCTGGCCGTGGCCGCCGCGGTGGCCGTGGGCCTGGGCATCGAGGCGGTCGAGCGCGCCCGGCGCCAGGCCCGGCGCGACGCGCAGGACCGGGAGCGCGCCTGATGGCCACCTGGGAGATCATCGTCACGATCCTCGGCCTGGCCGTGATCACCGTGGTCACGCGCGGCTTCTTCATGCTGCCCGACCGCGAGCTGCCGATGCCCGACTGGGTCAAGCGCGGGCTGCGCTACGCCCCGCTGGCGGCGCTGATCGCGGTGATCGCGCCCGAGGTGCTGATGACCCAGGGCCACTTCATCGCCACCTGGCAGGACGCGCGCCTGCCCGCCGTGGTGGCGGCCAGCGCCTACTACTTCTGGCGCCGCGGCATCCTCGGCACCATCGTGACCGGCATGGCGGTCTACCTGCCGCTGCACATCGGCCTCGGCTGGTGACGCATCGCCCGCCGTTGCCGCCCGACACGGGGCGGCAACGCCGCAGGGGGCACAATCCGGGGTTTCGAGATCCCAACTCCGAGCACAAGCAAGACCACCATGAACGTACTGCGCTTTTCCGATCTGATCGCCCAAGGCAAGGTCCAGGGGCGTCGGGTGTTCATCCGCGCCGACCTGAACGTCCCGCAGGACGACAGCGGCCGCATCACCGAAGACACCCGCATCCGCGCATCGATTCCCTGCATCCGGATGGCGCTGGACGCGGGGGCCGCGGTGATGGTCACCTCGCACCTGGGCCGCCCCACCGAAGGCGAGTTCAAGCCGGAAGACTCGCTGGCCCCGGTCGCCGCGCGCCTGGGCGAGCTGCTCGGCCGCGAGGTGCCGCTGGTGTCCGACTGGGTCGACGGCGTGGACGTGCAGCCCGGCCAGGTCGTGCTGCTGGAGAACTGCCGCCTGAACAAGGGCGAGAAGAAGAACAACGAGGAGCTGGCGAAGAAGATGGCCGCGCTGTGCGACATCTTCGTGCACGACGCCTTCGGCACGGCGCACCGCGCCGAGGCCTCGACCTACGGCATCGCGCAGTTCGCGCCCGTCGCCTGCGCCGGCCCGCTGCTGGCCGCCGAGATCGACGCGATCACCAAGGCGCTGGACAACCCGAAGCGCCCGCTGGTGGCCATCGTCGCCGGCTCCAAGGTCTCGACCAAGCTGACCATCCTGCAGTCGCTGGCGAAGAACGTGGACCAGCTGGTGGTCGGCGGCGGCATCGCCAACACCTTCATGCTGGCCGCCGGGCTGAAGATCGGCAAGTCGCTGGCCGAGCCCGACCTGGTGGGCGAGGCCAAGGCCGTGATCGAGGCGATGAAGGCGCGCGGCGCCGAGGTGCCGATCCCGGCCGACGTGGTGGTGGCCAAGGAATTCAAGGCCGACGCGCCGGCCACCGTGAAGGCCGCCACCGACGTGGCCGACGACGAGATGATCCTCGACATCGGCCCGCAGACCGCGCAGGCCCTGGCCGACAAGCTCAAGGCCGCCGGCACCATCGTCTGGAACGGCCCGGTGGGCGTGTTCGAGTTCGACGCCTTCGCCCAGGGCACCGAGACCATCGCCCGCGCGATCGCCGCGTCGAGCGCCTTCAGCATCGCCGGCGGTGGCGACACCCTGGCGGCGATCGCCAAGTACGGCATCGAGAAGGACGTCGGCTACATCTCCACCGGCGGCGGTGCCTTCCTGGAGGTGCTGGAAGGCAAGACCCTGCCCGCTTTCGAGATCCTCAGCAAGCGCGCCGCGGGCTGACGGCCCGGCGCCCCGTCCCCGCCCCGGCGGCCGCCAGGCCCCCGGGGCTTTTTCGTGGCCGGGAAACCGCAGCTGCAGCCGCGCCTGCGCCCCCGGCCCGGGCACGGGCAGGCGGCTTGGCTATGCTCGGGGACGAAGACGCCGCACGGGCGGCACGCAGGATGTAACTCTGAAACGCATTCTGGCCGACAATACGGAACAAAGTTACAAACCCACCGGAGACTCCCGCACATGTCGCGCGCCACCAAGATCGTCGCCACGCTGGGCCCCGCCTCCTCGTCGCCGGAGGTGCTGGAACGCATGATCCTCGCCGGGGTCGACGTCGTCCGGCTGAACTTCTCCCACGGCACGGCGCAGGACCACATCGACCGCGCCCGCCTGGTGCGCGAGGCCTCCGAGCGCGCGGGCAGGCAGGTGGCCATCATGGCCGACCTGCAGGGCCCCAAGATCCGGGTCGGCCGCTTCGAAGGAGGCAAGACCCAGCTGGAGCCCGGCCAGCGCTTCATCCTCGACGCCGCCTGGACCGGCCTGGGCAACAACGAGCGCGTCGGGCTGGACTACAAGGAGCTGCCGCGCGACGTGAAGCCGGGCGACACGCTGCTGCTCAACGACGGGCTGATCGTGCTGACCGTCGAGCGCGTGGTCGGCGACGAGGTGCACACCGTCGTCCGGCTGGGTGGAGAGCTGTCCAACAACAAGGGCATCAACAAGCAGGGCGGCGGCCTGACCGCCCCGGCCCTGACGGCCAAGGACATGGAAGACATCAGGACCGCGATGAGCTTCCAGTGCGAGTACCTGGCCGTCTCGTTCCCGAAGAACGCCACCGACATGGAGATGGCACGCCAGCTCGCCAACGTGGCCGGCGAGCCGTGGCGCCACAAGCCGGGGCTGATCGCGAAGATCGAGCGAAGCGAGGCCATCCCGCAGCTGGAGGCCATCCTCAAGGCCAGCGACGGCATCATGGTCGCGCGCGGCGACCTGGCGGTGGAGGTCGGCAACGCCGCGGTGCCGGCGCTGCAAAAGCGCATGATCCGCATGGCGCGCGAGATGGACAAGGTGGTCATCACCGCGACGCAGATGATGGAGTCGATGATCGTCAACCCGGTGCCCACCCGCGCCGAGGTGAGCGACGTCGCCAACGCGGTGCTGGACGGCACCGACGCGGTGATGCTCAGCGCCGAGACCGCCACCGGCAAGTACCCGGTCGAGACCGTCGAGCACATGGCGCTGATCGCGCTGGAAGCCGAGCGCGCCGAGGACATCTCGCTGGACGCGGACTTCACCAACAAGCGCTTCGGCCGCATCGACCAGTCGATCGCGATGGGCGCGCTGTTCACCGCCCACCACCTGGGCTGCAAGGCCATCGTCGCGCTGACCGAATCGGGCTCGACCGCGCTGTGGATGAGCCGCCACAAGATCCACGTGCCGATCTACGCGCTGACCTCGCAGCCGCTGTCGCAGCGCAAGATGGCGCTGTACCGCAACGTGCACCCGATGCTGATGCCCAGCTGCACCGACCGCGACACCGCGCTGGCCAAGGCCGAGGCGCTGCTGGTCGAGCAGGGGCTGCTGCGCCCGGGCGATACCTACGCGATCACCTGCGGCGAGCCGATGGGCTACCCGGGCGGCACCAACATGCTCAAGGTCTGCCGCGTCGGCGGCTGAACGCCAGGCCTCAGTCCAGGCGCAGCGACACGCCGGTGACGAACAGCGCGTCGCCGCGCTTGAGCCCTTCCCCCGGGTGGCTGTTGTAGCGATAGGTGAAGCCGGCGGTCAGGCTCAGGCGTTCGGTCATCGCCACCGACAGGTTGGTGTCGAACTCGGCCCGCCAGGCGCCGGATTCCTCCAGCACCGGCAGCACGGTCAGCTTCTGGCGGAACTTGGTGCTCTGCGTCAGCGTGTGGCTGGACTCCTCGGCCAGCAGCAGTTCGGCACGGCCGTAGCTGCGGCGCAGGCGCCCCTCCACCTCGGACGGCTCGTCGAAGCGGTCGTGGGTGTAGCCCAGGCCCACGGTGGCGTCCCAGAAGCCGGTGTCGTCGCGGAAGAAGTGGTGGCCGACGCCGCTGCCGACGAAGCGGCGCAGCGCCAGGTTGGCGGGACGGTCGTGCAGCAGCTCCAGCCGGCCGAAGCCGAACCACTGCGCAGAGAAGTCGCGGTCGTACTGGGTGCCGGCGCCGAAGCGCTGGGCCGAGGTCTCGCCGGCCACCTTGGCGTACTGGGCCCGCGCGGTGACCATCCACTTGTCGTGGTCGGTGGCGCGCACGCTGTCGGCGCTCAGGTTGAAGCTCGAGGCCTCGCTGTTGCCGGACGACAGGCTGGCGCCGGCGCCGAACAGGTGCCGCCAGCGGCCGTCCGGCTTGACGGTGACCTGGGACCAGGCCAGCGCCGGCAAGGCGGCGGCCAGCACGGCGACGAGCAGGGAACGGGACATGGGCGGGGAACTCCTTGTTCTGTCCTGGATGGCAATGCGTCGAACCGGCCGACTCTAGGCGCAGCGCCGGCCGGGGGTGTTGCGATTCGTTAGTCCCTGCGCGGTTCCGAGCTTTTTCCGCCCGTGTGCACCGGTGACGGGTGCAACACCCGCGTTGCAGGATCGCGAGCTTTGCAGGGGCGGCCGGTAGAATCGGCCCCAGTCAGGCTGCGGAATCCTTCACGCAGCCCTCCCGGTTGTCCAACTTCCCTGAGGGCCTTGCCATGCCACTCGTCTCGATGCGCCAACTGCTGGACCATGCCGCCGAAAACGGCTACGGCATCCCGGCGTTCAACGTCAACAACCTCGAACAGGTCCAGGCCATCATGAGCGCCGCCGACGAAGTCGGCGCGCCCGTGATCATGCAGGCCTCGGCCGGTGCCCGTAAGTACGCCGGCGAAGGCTTCCTGAAGCACCTGATCCAGGCCGCGGTGGAGTCCTATCCGCACATCCCGGTGGTGATGCACCAGGACCACGGCCAGAGCCCGGACGTCTGCAAGGGCGCCATCGACCTGGGCTTCAGCTCGGTGATGATGGACGGCTCGCTGCAGGCCGACGGCAAGACCATCGCCAGCTACGAGTACAACGTCGAGGTCACGCGCCAGGTGGTCGAGATGGCCCACAAGCTGGGCGTGACCGTCGAAGGCGAGCTGGGCTGCCTGGGCTCGCTGGAAACGATGAAGGGCGACAAGGAGGACGGCCACGGCGCCGAGGGCACGATGACCCGCGAGCAGCTGCTGACCGACCCCGAGCAGGCCGCCGACTTCGTCAAGCAGACCCAGCTGGACGCGCTGGCCATCGCCATCGGCACCAGCCACGGCGCCTACAAGTTCACCCGCAAGCCCACCGGCGACATCCTGGCGATCAGCCGCATCAAGGAAATCCACGCCCGCATCCCCAACACCCACCTGGTGATGCACGGCTCGTCCTCGGTGCCGCAGGAGCTGCTGGCCGAGATCCGCAAGTACGGCGGCGACATGAAGGAAACCTACGGCGTGCCGGTCGAGGAAATCCAGGAAGCCATCAAGTACGGCGTGCGCAAGGTCAACATCGACACCGACATCCGCCTGGCGATGACGGCGGCGATCCGCAAGTTCCTGCACGAGAACCCGTCCAAGTTCGACCCGCGCGAGTACCTCAAGCCCGCGCGCGAGGCCGCCAAGGCGATCTGCAAGCAGCGCTACCTCGAGTTCGGCTGCGAAGGCCAGGGCGCTAAAATCAAGCCCGTTGCGCTGGCCGAGATGGCCAAGCGCTACGCCTCCGGCGAGCTGGCGCAGATCGTCCAGTGACGCCCGGGGCTGCCCCCGCTGCAGCCGACAAGCCCTGATCCCAGGAGCCCGCTCGCGCAGCGGGCTTTTTCGTTTCCGGAGAACGCGCCGTGACCGCTGCCCTGCTGAATTCCTCGATCCGCTCCCTGCCCCTGCTCGCCCGCGGCAAGGTGCGCGACAACTATGCCGTCGGCGACGACCGCATCCTGATGGTCGCCAGCGACCGGCTGAGCGCCTTCGACGTCGTGATGGGCGAGCCCATCCCCGGCAAGGGCGCGCTGCTGACCCAGATGGCGCTGTTCTGGTTCGACAAGCTCGCGGGCATCGTGCCCAACCACCTGACCGGCGAGGCGCCCGAGAGCGTGGTCGCGCCCGACGAGGTCGAGCAGGTGCGCGGCCGCTCGATGCTGGTCAAGCGCCTCAAGCCCCTGCCGGTCGAGGCCGTGGTGCGCGGCTACCTGGCCGGCAGCGGCTGGAAGGAATACCAGCAGTCCGGCGCGGTGTGCGGCGTCGCCCTGCCGCCCGGGCTGAAGAACGCGAGCAAGCTGCCCGAGCCGATCTTCACCCCGGCCACCAAGGCCGAGGTCGGCGAGCACGACGAGAACATCAGCTTCGAGCGCATGGTGGCGATCGTCGGCCGCGAGCTGGCCGAGCAGGTGCGCGACGTCTCGATCCGGCTGTACCGCACCGCGGCCGAGTACGCGCTGACGCGCGGCATCATCATCGCCGACACCAAGTTCGAGTTCGGGCTGGACGAGCAGGGCCGCCTGACCCTGATGGACGAGGTGCTGACGCCCGACTCGTCGCGCTTCTGGCCGGTCGAGGGCTACCAGGAAGGCATCAACCCGCCCAGCTACGACAAGCAGTTCGTGCGCGACTGGCTGGAACAGGCCCAGGTCGACGGCAAGCCCTGGAACAAGCAGGCGCCCGCACCGGCCCTGCCCGCCGACGTGATCGAGAAGACCGCGGCCAAGTACCGCGAGGCGCTGACGCGCCTGACCGCGGCGGCCTGACGGCCGCCTGCCCGGGGCGCGCGACGCGGCCCCGGATACGCCCCGTTCCGCTCAGAACAGGGCCATGCTGAGCTTGCGCCGGTACTGGTCGATCACCGGGTCGGCCGGCGCTGCCACCGCCTTGCCGGCGATCTCCAGCGTGCCCGACTGCGGCGCCGGTTCGGCCGTCCTGGGGGCAGGCTTGGCCATCAGCTCGAGGATCGCGACATAGGCCTTGCGCGGGGCCTCGTCGTTCCACTTCTTGTCGCGCATGATGATCTCGAGCAGCTCGTCCATCGCGGCGGTCCATTGCTGGGCGGCGAACAGGCGCTGCGCCAGCTCGAAGCGCGCCTCGAAATCGCGCTTGTTGGCCGCGATGGCCGCCTGCAGCGCCTCTACCGGGCGCGCCGTGGCGGCCTTCTCGCAGGCCTCGATCCACTGGCCGAAGGCGGCCACGCGGGTGTCGCCCAACGCCTTGCCCGCCACCGGCTCGTAGGCCACGCGCGCCTCGGCGGTGCGGCCGGCCTGCAGCAGCAGCTTGACGTAGTCCAGCCGCGCGGCATCGTTGGACGGGTCGATCGCGATCGCTTCCTGCAGCCGCTCCAGCGCCGCGTCGACATTGCCCTCGTCGGCCAGCAGCCCGGCCTCGTCGGCCGCCTCGTCGGCCGCCAGCTGGGCCTCGGCCGGCACGTGCTTGTCGAGGAACTGCTGGATGCGCTCGCGCGGCAGCGCGCCGACGAAGCCGTCGACCGGCTGGCCGTCCTTGAACAGCACGCAGAACGGGATGCTGCGCACGCCGAACATCGCCGACAGCTGGCCGGCGATCTCCTGCTGCTCGTCGGCGTTGAGCTTGCCGAGCACGAAGCGCCCGCCATACTCGGCTTCCAGCGCTTCGAGGATGGGCCCCAGCGTGCGGCAGGGACCGCACCAGGGCGCCCAGATGTCGAGCAGCACGGGCTGCTTCAGGGAGGCCTGCAGGACCTCGGCTTCGAAATTCTGGAGAGTGATGTCGATCATGGAGGCAAATCCTTCGGATGCCAGATGAGGTCGTCGGGCCCTGGACACAAGCCCGCCTAAAATCGCAGTTTTCCCGCACCGGAGCGCTCACTTGAGTCAGTCGCCCCTCGTCGGCGTCGTCATGGGTTCCAACAGCGATTGGGACGTCATGCAGAACGCTGCCCAGATTCTCGCCGAGTTCGGCGTGCCGTATGAGGCACGGGTCGTCTCGGCACACCGCATGCCCGACGACATGTTCCGCTACGCCGAAGCCGCGGCCGGCCGCGGCCTGAAGGCCATCATCGCCGGCGCCGGCGGTGCGGCCCACCTGCCGGGCATGCTGGCAGCCAAGACCACGGTGCCGGTGCTGGGCGTGCCGGTGCCGAGCCGCCACCTGCAGGGCGTGGACTCGCTGCACTCCATCGTGCAGATGCCCAAGGGCATCCCGGTGGCCACGTTCGCGATCGGCGTGGCGGGGGCGGCCAACGCCGCGCTGTTCGCGGTGGCGATGCTGGCCAACGAGGACGCCGCGCTGCGCCAGCGCCTGGAGGACTTCCGCGCCCGCCAGACCGAAACGGCCCGGGCGATGACGCTCGGCCCCCTGCCGGGGCAGCCGGGATGAGCCGCCGCACCGTGCTTCCCGGCGCGGGCACGCTGGGCGTGCTGGGTGGCGGCCAGCTGGGCCGCATGTTCGTGCACGCGGCACAGGAGCTGGGCTACCGCACCGTGGTGCTGGACCCGGACCCCGACAGCCCCGCGGGGCTGGTGGCGCACCGTCACCTGCGCTGCGACTACCTCGACCCGCAAGGCCTGGACGAGCTGGCCGGGCTGTGCGATGCGGTCACCACCGAATTCGAGAACGTGCCGGCCGAGGCGCTGGCCCGCCTGGCGCGGACCCTGCCGGTCGCGCCCGCCGCCGAGGCGGTGGCGATCTGCCAGGACCGCGCCCGCGAGAAGGCCCATTTCACCGCCTGCGGCGTCCCCTGCGCCCCGCACGCGGTGATCGCCGACGAGGCGCAGCTGCAGGCGGTCGACCCCGGCCTGCTGCCCGGCATCCTGAAGACCGCGCGGCTGGGCTACGACGGCAAGGGCCAGGTCGGCGTGCGCACGCCCGAGGAGCTCGCCGCCGCCTGGGACGAGCTCCAGCGCGTGCCCTGCGTGCTCGAGAAGCGCCTGGACCTGGCCTTCGAGGTCAGCGTGATCGTCGCGCGCAACGCGCAGGGCGAGCTGGTGCACTTCCCGCTGCAGCAGAACCTGCACCGCGACGGCATCCTGGCGGTCACCAGCGTGCCCGCGCCGCAGGTCACGCCCGAGCTGCAGGCGCAGGCGGTGCGCGCGGCCGAGGCGGTGGCCGCCTCGATGGGCTACGTCGGCGTGCTGTGCGTCGAGTTCTTCGTGCTGGCCGACGGCACGCTGGTGGCCAACGAGATGGCCCCGCGCCCGCACAACTCCGGCCACTACACGCTGGACGCCTGCGACGTCTCGCAGTTCGGGCTGCAGGTGCGCGCGATGGCCGGGCTGCCGCTGCCGGCACCGCGGCTGCATTCGCCGGCCATCATGCTCAACCTGCTGGGCGACCTGTGGTTCCGCCACGGCGAGGCCGAGACGACGCCCCCGTGGGACGCCGTGCTGGCGCTGCCCGGCACGCACCTGCACCTGTACGGCAAGGTCTCGGCCCGGCGCGGCCGCAAGATGGGCCACCTGAACGTCACCGGCGCCAGCGCCGCCCAGGTGCGCGAGGTCGCGCTGCGCTGCAGCGAGCTGCTGGGGCTGGACCCCTTCTGACCGGACGACAGGCATCGACCCGTGGCACGCGTACTCGACGGACAGGACCCGCAACACCTGCAACAGGCCGTGGACGCGCTCGCGGCCGGGCGGCTGGTCGCCTTCCCGACCGAGACGGTCTACGGGCTGGGCGCCGACGCCGGCAACGATGCCGCGGTGCGGCGCATCTTCGAGGCCAAGGGACGCCCGGCCGACCACCCGCTGATCGTGCACGTGCCCAACGCCGAAAGCGCCTACGGCCTGGCCAGCGCGATCCCGCCGGTGGCGCAGAAGCTGATGCAGGCCTTCTGGCCCGGCCCGGTGACGGTGATCGTGCCACGCCGCCCGGGCGTGGCCGCCGCGGCCGCCGGCGGCCAGGACACCATCGGCCTGCGCTGCCCGGCCCATCCGGTGGCGCAGGCGCTGCTCGAGGCCTGCGCCCGGCGCGGGCTGGTGGGCCTGGCCGCGCCGAGCGCCAACCTGTTCGGCCGGGTCAGCCCGACCACCGCCGCGCACGTCGCCGCGGAGTTCGGCGACGAGGTGCTGGTGCTCGACGGCGGGCCATGCCAGGTCGGCATCGAGTCGACCATCATCGACTGCTCGCGCGGCCACCCGGTGCTGCTGCGCCCGGGCATCCTGACGCGCGCCGAGATCGAGGCCGCGATCGACGCGCCGCTGCACGACCGCGACGCCGCGGCGCCGCGCGCCTCGGGCACGCTGGACGCCCACTACGCGCCGCGCGCCAAAGTGCGCCTGATGAGCACCGACGTGCTGCAGACCGCCCTGCAGGTGCTCGACCAGGACCTGCCCCAGCTCGCGCTGTACGCGCGCACCGTGAAGGCGCCGCGCGGGATGCTGTACCGTCGCATGCCCGACGACGCCGCCCAGGCCGCGCAGCAGCTGTTCGCCGTGTTGCGGGAACTGGATGCCGAAGGCGTCTCTCTCATCTGGGTCGAAAGCCCGCCGCCCGATCCCGCGTGGGACGGCGTGCGCGACCGGCTGGCGCGGGCCGCCGCGGCCTGAGCCCGGCCGGCCCCCTCACCTTTTCCGAAACGGAGTGTCCATGTCCCTGCGTTCCCGTCCCTGGTTGCCCCGGCTCAAGCGCGCCGTGCTCGGCGTCGCGATGGTGGCCGCCCTCACCGCCTGTGGCGGCGACGTCCACGACCGGTTCCGTCCCTCGCGCATCCTCTCGGTCGGCGACGAGTACAGCTACATCGACCCGGCCACCGGGGCCAAGTACAGCGTCAACCGCGCCCGCAGCGACGGCTCCTACAACTGCGACGAGTACCTGCTGTGGAACCAGATCGTCGCGGCCGACTACGGCATCCGCTTCGAGCAGTGCACCCCGCCGGACCGCAACCCCGACACGCGCGGCCAGGTCCTGGCCCAGCCGGGCGCGCTGGCGGCCGACATCCAGGCCCAGGTCGACAACTTCGGCGGCTTCCGCGACGGCGACCTGATCCTCGTCCAGGTCGGTGCCAACGACGTGTGGGAACTGTTCCAGCGCGGCGTCAACGGCGAATCCTGGACCGCCCTGGCGGAAGAAGCCCGCACGCGCGGCCGCGACCTCGGGACCCGCATCGACGAATGGACCCGCCGGGGCGCACGCATCCTGGTGCTGGACGTGATCAACCAGGGCTCCACCCCCGAGGCGGGCGCGGTCGCCCAGACGGTGTCGAACGCGCGCACCCGGTTGCGCGAGCTGACCAGCGAATTCAACAAGGGGCTGCGCCAGCGCGTGGCCGACGTGGCGAACCGGCGCATCGCGTTCCTGCGCGCGAACGACCGGGTCCAGGTGGCCGTCGACGACGACCAGTACAACTTCGACAACCGTAGCGCGGCCGGCTGCACGGTCTCGCCGGCGACCGACTGCACGCAGCACACGCTGCGCCCGGACTTCGATCCCAACCCGAACCGGCGCGAGTACATCTTCTCGGCCGACCGCTACCTGACGCCGGCGATGAACCACATCCTCGGCGACGTGGCGGTGGGCCTGATCGACGACTTCCCGTTCTGACGCTGCGGCGCCGGCCGGCGCCGTGCCCTCACGGCTGGTCCCGGGCGGTCCAGTCGATCAGCGCCTCGATCGCCGCGCGCGCCTGCGGCGCGTTGGGGTGGTTGACGATGGCCACCAGCACGTAGCGGCGGCCGCTGGCGCCCAGCACGTAGCCGGCCACGCCCTGCACGTCGCGCAGCGAGCCGGTCTTCAGGTGCGCCATGCCCCGGCCGGCACCGAAGCGGCGCAAGGTGCCGTCCAGCCCCGACACCGGCAGCGAGGCGACCAGCTCCGGCATCACCGGCGAGGCCCAGGCCGCCTGCAGCAGGCGGGTCAGGAACCGCACCGTCAGGCGGGCCTCGCGCGACAGGCCGGCGCCGTTGTCCAGCACCACCTCGGGCACCGGCCCCCAGCGCGACTCCATCCAGCGCCGCACCACCGCCTGGGCCGCCTGCGGCGAGCCCTGCCCGCCCACGGCCAGGCCCAGGGTCAGGAACAGCTGGCGCGCCATCGTGTTGTTGCTGAACTTGTTGATGTCGCGCACCACCTCGGCCAGCGTCGGCGAGGTGCTGACCGCCAGCGGCGCCAGCCCGGCCGGCGCGACGCCGTCGCGCACCGTGCCGCCCAGCCGCCCGCCCAGCTCGGCCCACAGCCCGGCGACCGCGCGCTGCGCGTGGGTGTCCGGCTCGACATAGGCCACCTGCCAGGTCATCTCGCCGCAAGCCGCGTTGTACGCGCCGTGGAAGGCCACCCGGCCGGGGTCGGCGAAGTCCGCCTTCAGGGCCGCGCGCCAGTCGCCGCAGGGCGCCATCAGGTCCAGCGGCACGGCCGGATCGACCGCCACGCCGGCCAGCGGCGGGTCGGCCACCACGCGCGCGATGCCGCGCGCCGCATCGGGCACGAAACCCAGCGCGAGCACGCGGTAGTTGACCAACAGGGCGTCGGGCTGCACGTTGTACGGGCGCAGCGGCTCGCCGTCGAACGCGCCGGGGTCGGCCGGCGGCACGCTGAAGGCGCTGCGGTCGAGCACGATGTCCCCGCGCACCTCGACGATGCCCAGCTGCCGCACGCGGCGCAGCAGCAGCCACAGGCGCTCGAGCACCAGGCGGGGGTCGCCCGAGCCCTTGATGTAGAGATTGCCCTGCAGCACGCCGTCCTGCACCGGGCCGTCGGCGTAGACCGGCGTGCTCCAGGTGTAGGCCGGGCCGAGCAGGTCCAGCGCCGCGTAGGTGGTGAGCAGCTTCATCAGCGAGGCCGGGTTGACGCTTGCGTCGACCCGGTGCGCCAGGCGCGGCGTGCGCCCGCCCACGTCCACCACCTGCACGGCGATCGCCTCGACCGGCACCCGCGCGCGCGCCAGCGCCGCCTGCACCGCGGGCGGCAGGTCCGCTGTCGCCGCCGCCGTCCCCACCGCGTGGCCGGCCAGGGCCACCATGCACAAGGCCCGGCAGCACCAGGCCCAGATCGAACGCATCCGCATGGGCTCATTATCCCGGCCCCGCCCGGCGGCGGCACCCGCGGGCGCATCCCCTGGCGCGGCCGTCGTCATCGCCCGGCCGCTAAACTGACTGACCTTGCACCAGACGACGACGCCGTGACCCGTTTTCCCACCCTGCTGGCCATCGAGACCGCGACCGAGAGCATGAACGTCGGCATCGCGGTCGACGGCCGCGTGCTGACCGAAGAAAGCCCGGGCGGCCCCCAGGCCTCGGCCCGGCTGCTGCCCGTGGTGCTGAACCTGCTGCAGGCCGCCGGCGGGCTGCGCGTGCAGGACCTGGACGCGATCGTCTTCGGCCGCGGGCCGGGCGCGTTCACCGGGCTGCGCACCGCCTGCGCCGTGACCCAGGGGCTGGCGCTGGGCGCCGGCAAGCCGGTGCTGCCGGTCGACACCCTGCTGGTGGTCGCCGAAGCGGCGCGCGCCGCCGACGCCGGGCAGGACGTCTGGGCCGTGCTCGACGCGCGCATGGACGAGATCTACGCCGCCCGCTACCGCCACGACGGAGGGGACTGGCACACGGTGACCCCGCCGGCGCTGTACAGCGCCGAGGCCCTGTCGCAGCGCCTGCGGCGCGACGGCGGCGACTGCGTGGCCGGCAACGCGCTGCAGGTGCATGCGCTGGAGGTCGGCACGATGGCCACGCTGCCGCATGCCGGCCCGCACGCCGCGGCGCTGCTCGAGCTGGGGCGCGCCGCCTGGCGACGCGGCGAGGCGGTCGACGCGGCGCTGGCGCTGCCGCTGTACATCCGCGACAAGGTCGCGCTGACCACCGCCGAGCGCGAGGCCCTCAAGCTCGCCAGGGAGGCCGCATGAACGCGGCGGTGCACCAGGACGAGCGCCGCCTCGTGCCGATGACGGTGGCCTCGCTCAACGAGGTGCTGCCGATCGAGCAGGCCGCCTACGAGTTCCCCTGGACGCGCGGCAACTTCATCGACTCGCTGCACGCCGGGTACGCGGCGCTGCTGCTGCGCGGCGCGGGCAACGAGCTGCTCGGCTATTTCCTCGCGATGTCCGGCGTCGACGAGATGCACCTGCTCAACCTCACCGTGGCCCCGGCCCACCAGGGGCGCGGCCATGCGCTGTACATGCTCGACGCGCTGCAGGCGCTGGCGCGCTCGCGCCACGCCGCGCAGCTGTGGCTGGAGGTGCGCGTCAGCAACGCCCGCGCACGCCACCTCTACGAACGCTACGGCTTTCGCAACGTCGGCCTGCGCAAGGGGTACTATCCCGCGGCGCAGGGCCGCGAGGACGCCATCGTGATGAGCCTGAGCCTATGAGCTGGGACGAGCGCCAACTGGCCATGCTGCGGGAGATGGGCCTGACGGCCTGGACCCCGCGCGACGCCGCGCCGGCGGAGGACGCCTCGGCCGAGGCCGCCGCGCCCGAACCGCCGCCCGCGGCGCCTCCCGCGTACGCGGACGCGGAGCACGCGCCGCTTGGGGTCCAGGAAGACGGCTTCTCCTATGTCGGCGAACCCGGCCCGGCCGCCCCCGAGCCGGGCCGCCGCCCCGCCGGCATCGGGCAGATGGACTGGCCCGCGCTGCGCGCCGCGGTGGCCGGCTGCACCGCCTGCAAGCTGTGCAGCAGCCGGCGCAACCCGGTGTTCGGCGTCGGCAACGAGCAGGCGCGGTGGATGATCGTCGGCGAAGCGCCCGGCGAGCAGGAGGACCGCAAGGGCGAGCCCTTCGTCGGCCCGGCCGGCAAGCTGCTCGACAACATGCTCGCCGCGATCGGGCTGACGCGCAGCGAGGCGCCGCCCGAACGGCAGGTGTTCATCGCCAACGTGCTGAAGTGCCGCCCGCCGCAGAACCGCAACCCGCAGCCGGAAGAGATCGCGCAGTGCGAGCACTACCTGAAGCGCCAGATCGAGCTGGCGCAGCCGCGCATCATCCTCGCGATGGGACGCTTCGCGGTGCAGTCGCTGCTGCAGAGCCAGGACGCGATCGGCCGGCTGCGCGGCCGGGTGCACCGCTACCGCGACATCCCGGTGATCGTCACCTACCACCCGGCCTACCTGCTGCGCAACCTGCCGGACAAGGCCAGGAGCTGGGAGGACCTGTGCCTGGCGCTGGACACCTTCCGGCAGCAGGGCTGAGGGCCGACGCGGGCATCGACGCCGCGCTGCGCGACCTGGGCTGGCTGCTGCTGTCGCCGCCGCTGCTGGCGCCGGGCCGGCATCCCGCCGCGGTGCAGCGCTTCGATGCGGACGACGCGCAGGCCATCTCGGCCTGGCTGGACGCGCTGGCGCGGCAGCCCGCGCCGCTGGCCGCCTTCCTCGAGCAGATCGGCCCCGCGCCGCTGCGCCTGGGACGGCGCGCCGAGCGGCTGCTGGAGTTCTTCCTGCGCCATGGCCCGACGCACCGGCTGGTGGCGGCCAACCTGCAGCTGCGCCACGCCCCGGACGAACAACCCGGCATCGACCACACCACGCGCGGCGAGATCGACTTCCTGCTCGAGGACCGCGCCGGACAGGGCTGGCACTGGGAGCTGGCGGTGAAGTTCTTCCTCTGCACGGCCGCCGGCCCGGTGGCCCGGCCGGCGGACTTCGTCGGCCCGGACCGCGCCGAGACGCTGCCCGGCAAGCTCGACAGGCTATTCGGCCGGCAGCTCGCGCTGACGCCCCCGCCGCCCTGGGACGGACGCGACTGGCGGCCGGCCGCCTATGCGCGCGGCTGGATGTTCTACCGGCATGACCAGGCCGTGCCGGCCTGCACGGCGCTCGCGCCCGGCCACCTGCACGGCTGGTGGGTCGAGCATGGGCGCCTGGCGGAGCTGCCCGAGGGCCCCTGGCTCGGCCTGCCGCGCTCGCGCTGGATGGCCCCGGCGCGCTGCGGGGACGCGGCGGCGCTGTGCACGCGCGCGCAGATCGGCGCGGCGATCGCCGCGGCCTGGCAGGCCCCGCCGCCGCCCGGGGTGCGGCGCTGGCCGAGCGCGCAGCTGGTCGCGCGCATGGCGCCGGCCGGGGACGGGGGATGGGAGGAAGTCGGGCGCGGCTTCGTCGTGCCCGACGGCTGGGCGGACGGCGCCCGCTGAGGGGCGCCGGGGCGGGACGCAGGCGTCAGCCGCGGCGCAGCAGGCGCGCCGCTTCCAGCGCGAAGTAGGTCAGCACGCCGTCGGCTCCGGCACGCTTGAAGGCCAGCAGCGACTCCATCATCACGGCGTCGTGGTCCAGCCAGCCGTTGGCCGCGGCGGCCTTGAGCATCGCGTACTCGCCGCTGACCTGGTAAGCGAAGGTGGGCACGCGGAACTCGTCCTTGACGCGGCGCACGATGTCCAGGTACGGCAGGCCGGGCTTGACCATCACCATGTCGGCGCCCTCGGCGATGTCCATCGCGACCTCGCGCAGCGCCTCGTCGCTGTTGCCCGGGTCCATCTGGTAGACCTTCTTGTTGCTGCGGCCCAGGTTGCTGCGCGAGCCCACCGCGTCGCGGAACGGCCCGTAGAAGGCGCTCGCGTACTTGGCGCTGTAGGCCATGATGCGGGTGTGGATGTGGCCGCCGGCCTCCAGCGCTTGGCGGATCGCGCCGATGCGCCCGTCCATCATGTCGCTCGGCGCGACGATGTCCACGCCGGCCTCGGCCTGCACCAGGGCCTGCTTCACCAGCACCTCGACGGTCTCGTCGTTGAGGATGTAGCCGGTGGCGTCGACCAAGCCGTCCTGGCCGTGGGTGGTGTACGGGTCCAGCGCCACGTCGGTCAGCACGCCCAGCTCGGGGAAGCGCTCCTTGAGCGCGCGCACCACGCGCGGCACCAGGCCGTCGGGGCTGCAGGCCTCGCGGCCGTCGTCCGTCTTGAGCGCCGGATCGATGGCCGGGAACAGCGCCATCACCGGCACCCCCAGCTCCAGGCACTGTTCGGCCACCGGCAGCAGCAAGTCCAGGCTCAGGCGGCGCACGCCCGGCATCGAAGGCACGTCCTGGGCGACCTTCTGGCCGTCCAGCACGAACACGGGGTAGATCAGGTCGTCGACCGACAGCGAGGCCTCGCGCACCAACCGGCGGGTGAACTCGTCACGGCGCAGGCGGCGCGGCCGGGCAGCGGGAAAAGCGGGGGGAGTGCGCAAGGGAACCGTCCTGTAACAGCAGCCAAGGGCAGGAAAAAGCTGGTGTTTTCCATACCCCACCGGCGTGGCGCCGGTTGTGAAATGAAATCTGTGTTCTGGTAAAGTTACATGTGAATGATACGCCGCCAGGCGCGTCATTCCCTGCTTTTCCTCCCTGAGCAGGTGCCTTACCGTGATGACAGCGTTAAGGCTTTGCAGCCCCAGTCGTCGACTGGGGCTTTTTTCTTGACGAAACCGCTCCCGGGCGGGTCGCGGCGGGGACTGCCGGCTCGTTATCATCGCGCGATGCTCTGGATCAAAGCCCTGCACATCGTCTTCGTGGTCAGCTGGTTCGCCGGCCTGTTCTACCTGCCGCGCATCTTCGTCAACCTGGCCATGGTGCCCGCAGACAGCCACGCCGAACGTGAGCGTTTGTTGCTGATGGCGCACAAGCTCTACCGGTTCATGACCCTGCTGATGGTCCCCGCGCTGGTGTTCGGGCTGTGGCTGTGGCTGGGCTACGGCATCGGGCGCGGCCCGGGCAGCGGCTGGATGCACGCCAAGCTGGCCATCGTCGTGCTGCTGGTCGGCTACCACCACTACTGCCGCAAGCTGCTGCGCGAGTTCGAGCAGCTGAACCAGCGCCGCAGCCACGTCTGGTACCGCTGGTTCAACGAGGCGCCGGTCATCGCCCTGCTGCTGGCGGTCGTGCTGGTGGTGGTCAAGCCTTTCTAGCGCCGCCGGCCGTCCATGACGACCGCGCCGCACCGCACGTCGCTGGCCCCGCTGGCCGCGCTGTACGCCGCGCTGATCGTCTACGCCAGCCTGTACCCGTTCACCGGCTGGCGCGTCCCCGCCATCACCCCCTTCGCCTTCGTCGTCGCCCCCTGGCCGCGCTGGTGGACCCGCTTCGACCTGATCTCCAACCTGCTCGGCTACCTGCCCTTCGGCGCGCTGGCCTGCGGCGCCCTGCTGCGCACCGGCCGCCCGCGCTGGGCCGCGGCCGGCCTCGCCACCCTGGCCGGCACGCTGCTGTCCGGCACGATGGAGCTGCTGCAGAACTACCTGCCCGCGCGCGTGCCCTCCAACGTCGACTGGGGGCTGAACGCCCTGGGCACGCTGGCCGGGGCGCTGCTCGCGGTGCTGGTCGCCGCGCTCGGCTGGGTGGGTCGCTGGCAGCAGCTGCGTGACCGCTGGTTCGTGCCGCAGAGCGCGGGCGGGCTGGCGCTGCTGGTGTCCTGGCCGGCCGCGCTGCTGTTCCCGACCCCGGTGCCGCTGGGGCTCGGCCGGGTCGGCAACCTCCTGCACGAGGCGCTGCTCGGCGCGCTGGCCGGCACGCCCTGGGACGGCTGGATCGGCCCCCCGGACGACGCGATCGCCCCGCCGCTGCCGCCGGGGGTCGAGATGGTCGGCATCGCGCTCGGGCTGCTGGTGCCCTGCCTGCTGGCCTACGCGGTGACGCCGCGCGGCTGGCGCCGCCTGGTGCTGGTGGCCGGCGCCGCGCTGCTGGGCTTCGGCGCCACCACGCTGTCGACGGCGCTGAGCTTCGGGCCCGACCACGCCCTGGCCTGGGTCACGCTGGCCACCCCGGCGGGCTGGATCGTCGGCCTCGTCGCGGCGCTGCTGCTGGTCGCGGTGCCGCGCCGGCTGGCCGCCGCGCTCGGGCTGGTCGCGGTGACCGCGATGATCGCGCTGGTCCACGAGGCGCCGGCCGACCCGTACTTCGCCTCCAGCCTGCAGAACTGGGAACAGGGCCGCTTCATCCGTTTCCACGGCATCGCGCAGTGGGTCGGCTGGCTGTGGCCGTACGCGGTGCTGCTGTACCTGATCGGGCGCACCGTCGCGCGCGCCGAGAAGCCCTGAGCGGGGGACGCCGCCGGCCGCGGCCTAGAATCCTCCAATGAGCTATTACGAGCGCCACATCTTCTTCTGCCTCAACCAGCGCGACAACGGCGAAGCCTGCTGTGCCGACCACCACGCCCAGGAAGCCTTCGATCACTGCAAGCGCCGCGTCAAGGCCGAGGGCCTGGCCGGCCCGGGCAAGGTGCGGGTCAACAAGGCCGGCTGCCTGGACCGCTGCGCCGGCGGCCCGGTCGCGGTGGTCTACCCCGAAGCGGTCTGGTACACCTACGTCGACACGCACGACATCGACGAGATCGTCGATTCCCACCTCAAGAACGGCCAGGTGGTCGAGCGCCTGCTGACCCCGCCGCACCTGGGGCGTTGAGCCGATGAACGCGCAGACCGAACGCGAGACCATCGCCGGGCCGGCCGGCGCGCTGGAATGCGCGCTCGACGGCCCGCGCCAGGGCGCCCGCGGGCTGGCCGTGATCGCCCACCCGCACCCGCTGCACGGCGGCACGATGGACAACAAGGTCGTGCAGACCGTGGCGCGTGCCTTCGTGCAGCAGGGCTGGCGCACCGCGCGCTTCAACTTCCGCGGCGTCGGTGGATCGGCCGGCCAGTGGGACGAAGGACGCGGCGAGATCGACGACATGATGGCCGTGATCGTGCATTACCGGCGCGACGGGGAACCTCTGGCGCTGGCCGGGTTCTCTTTCGGGGCCTATGTCGCTTCGCAGGCGGCGCGGCGCGTCGGGCACGACCAGGTCGCCCACCTGGTGCTGGTCGGCCCGGCCACGCGCAACTTCGAAGTGGCCGAGGTCCCCGCCCGGACGCTGGTGATCCACGGCGAGCAGGACGATGTCGTGCCGCTCGCGGCCACCCTCGACTGGGCGCGGCCGCAGAGCCTTCCCGTCGTGGTGGTGCCCGGGGTCGGGCACTTCTTCCACGGGCAGCTGCCGTTGCTGAAGAACCTCGTGGTGCGCGCGCTGGCCTGAGCCGGCCGCCGCCCCCACTGTCCCGTCATTGCTGAACGAATGAAACGACTCTTTTCCCTTTGCCTGGCCGTGGCCATCGGCCTGGGCACGGCCGCCAGCGCCCGGGCCCAGCTGCAACCGCCCGAGGTGGCGGCGCGCTCCTACCTGCTGCTCGACATGACGAGCAACCAGATCCTCGCCGCGCGCGACCCCGATGCCCCGGCCGACCCCGCCTCGCTGACCAAGCTGATGACCGCCTACGTGGTATTCGGCGCGGTGCGCGAGAAGAAGATCTCGCTGGAGCAGCGGCTGCCGGTGTCGGTGCGCGCCTGGGACGAGCGCAAGGGCGGCGCCTCGGTGATGTTCATCGAGCCGCGCATGCAGGTCTCGGTGGAGGACTTGCTCAAGGGCATGATCGTGGTCTCGGGCAACGACGCCGCGGTCGCGCTGGCCGAAGGCGTGGCCGGCTCGGTGGAAGCCTTCGTCGAGATGATGAACCGCGAGGCCCAGCGCATGGGCCTGAAGAACACCACGTTCAAGAACGTCACGGGCATCACCGAACCCGGGCACGTGAGCACGGCGCGCGACCTGGCGACGATCGCCTCGCGCATCATCACCGACTTCCCCGAGTTCTTCCCGCTCTACTCGATGCGGGAGTACCGCTTCAACAACATCACCCAGCCCAACCGCAACCTGCTGCTGCGCCGCGACCCGTCGGTCGACGGCATGAAGACCGGCTACACCGCCGCGGCCGGCTACTGCCTGATCGCCACCGCGCAGCGCGAATTCCCGAACGGCAAGCGCCGCCTGCTGTCCGTGGTGCTCAACACCACCTCGATGGAAGCGCGCGCCAGCGAGAGCCAGAAGCTGCTCAACTGGGGCTACCAGGCCTTCGACGCGCTGAAGCTGTTCGATGCCAACCAGGCCATCGTGACGCCGCCGGTCTGGAAGGGCACCGACTCCGAGGTCAAGCTGGGCAGCCCGGCGCCGGTGTACGTCACCGTGCCCAAGGGCGACGCCGACAAGGTCAAGACGCAGGTCGAGCGCATCGACCCGCTGGTCGCGCCGCTCGCCAAGGGCCAGTCGGTCGGCAAGCTGAAGGTCGTCTACGGCAACAACCTGCTGGCCGAGGTGCCGCTGGTGGTGCTGGATCCGGTCAAGGAAGCCGGCATCTTCGGGCGTGCCTGGGATGCCATCCGGCTCTGGATCAAGTAACCTGCGGGCAGACCGCCCCGGTGGAGGAAGCCCATGCAAGCCTTGCCCGACAGCCTGTGCTACCTGAACGGCGACTACCTGCGCCTGTGCGACGCCAAGGTCTCGGTGCTGGACCGCGGCTTCATCTTCGGCGACGGGGTCTACGAGGTGGTGCCGGTCTACGGGCAACGGCTGTTCCGGCTGCGCCAGCACCTGGTGCGGCTGGAGCGCTCGCTGGCCAAGCTGCGCATCCCCAACCCGCACACCGAGGCCGAGTGGCTGGAGCGCATGCGCCGGCTGATCGCCGACCACGCCCAGCGCTTCGGCGCGCCCGACCAGCTGCTGTACCTGCAGGTCACGCGCGGCGTGGCGATGCGCGACCACGTGATGCCCACCGGGCTCACGCCCACCGTGTTCATGATGACCAGCCCGCTCAAGCCGCCCAGCCCCGAGCAGCGCCATCACGGCGTGGCCTGTGTCACCGCGCGCGACTTCCGCTGGGAGCGCGGCGACATCAAGTCGATCTCGCTGCTGGGCAACGTGCTGGCGCGCCAGATCTCGGCCGACCAGGGTGCCGTCGAGACCATCCTGTTCCGCAACGGCTACCTGACCGAAGGCTCGTCGAGCAACGTGTGGATCGTCCACGAAGGCGCGGTGCTCGGCCCGCCCAAGAGCGAGCACGTGCTCGAAGGCATCCGCTACGAGCTGATCGCCGAGCTGTGCGAGGAGCTGGGCATCGGCTTCAACCTGCGCCCGATCACCGAGACCGAGGTCAACGTCGCCGACGAGATCATCCTGTCCTCGGCCACCAAGGAAGTGCTGCCGGTCACGCGCCTGGACGGCGAGCCGGTCGGCCACGGCGCCGGCCGGGGCAAGCCGGGCCCGGTTTATGCCCGCCTGTACGAGGCCTACCAGCACGCCAAGGCCGTGCAATCGATATGAACCGCCCCATTCCCCCCGACCAGTCGCTGATCGAGTACCCGAGCGCCTTCCCGATCAAGGTGATGGGCGCCAACGTCGACGGCTTCGCGCAGGCCATCGCCGAGGTGGCGATGCGCTTCGACCCGGCGTTCGACCCGGCCACCATCGAGATGCGCCCGAGCCGCAGCGCCAACTACCTGGGCCTGACCCTCACCGTGACGGCCACCAGCCGCGAGCAGCTCGACGACCTGTACCGGGCGCTGACCTCGCACCCGCTGGTCAAGGTCGTGCTCTGAGCCGGCCGGCTCACTCGTCCGCCGCGGCCTTCAGGCGCGCGTCGATCTCGCGCACCTTGTGCGGCGCCGCGGCGTCGCCGTTCCTCGCCGCGGCCTCGTACCAGTAGCGCGCCAGGCGCAGGTCCTGCGCGACGCCGTAGCCCGCCTCGTACATCGACGCGATCAGGTACTGCGCGCCCACGTCACCGCCCTGCGCGGCGATGCGGTACCAGCGCGCCGCCTGCGGCAGGTCCTGCGCCGTGCCGCGCCCGAGGTAGTAGGCCGTGGCCAGCGCCAGCTGCGCGTCCGGGTGCCCGTGCTCGGCGGCGCGCAGCAGCCACTGCACCGCGCGCGGCAGGTCGGGCGCACCGGTCACGCCCAGCTCGTAGATCTGGGCCAGCGCGTATTCGGAGCGCACGAAGCCCTGCTGCGCCGAGGCTTCCAGCAGCTGCACCGCGGCCTGCAGGTCGGGCTGCGCCGTCTCGCCCAGCACGTGCATCATCGCCAGGTTGTAGCGGCCCAGCGCGTTGCCCTGGCGCGCCAGCGCGCCGAAGCGCTGCTCGGCCTCGCGCAGCCGGCCGGCGGCATGCGCGGCCAGCGCGGCCTCGACCTCCTGGCGCTCGGCCAGGAACTGCTGCACCGCCTGGGGCGTGATGCCCGCGCCCGAGGGCGGCGGGGCACCGGGCCCGGCCGCCTGCGCCTGCACGGCGCCCGCAGCCAGCAGGCCGGCGATCAGCGCGCCGCAGCGCGCGGGGACGGAACGCGTCTCCATGGCGGCTCCTTCCGGAAAGGGGGATCCTGCTTGGAGCGCCGCGGCCGCCCCGGGTTCGCCGCGCCGACCGGGGGTTTTGCCGGGGCGGGTAGACTGCCCGGCTACGCGACATGTCCGCCGCCTCCCGCATGCAGATCCGAGTCCTGGGCCGCGTGGAATACGGGCCTACCTACGACGCCATGCGCGCCTTCACGGCCGCGCGCACCGACGACACGCCCGACGAGCTGTGGCTGTGCGAGCACCCGCCGGTCTACACACTGGGCCTGGCCGGCCGCGCCGAGCACCTGCTGAACCCGCGCGACATCCCGGTGGTGCAGACCAACCGCGGTGGCCAGGTGACCTACCACGGCCCCGGCCAGGTGGTGGCCTATCCGCTGCTGAACCTGCGCCGGCTCGGCATCTACGTCAAGGAATACGTGTTCCGCCTCGAGCAGGCGGTGCTGCAGACCCTGGAGAGCTACGGCATCACCGGGCACCGCGTGGCCGGCGCGCCGGGCATCTACGTGAACCTGGCCGACCCGCGCGGGCACGCCCGCCCGACCGGCCCCGGCCTGGACCCGTTCGCCGGGCTGGGCAAGATCGCGGCACTGGGCATCAAGGTCACCCAGCACTGCACCTACCACGGCGTCGCCCTCAACGTGAAGATGGACCTGAGTCCCTTCGACGGCATCAACCCCTGCGGGTATGCGGGGCTGAAGACCATCGACTTGGATACACTCGGGGTTTCCACTGACTGGGGCACCGCCGCCGCTCGCCTGGGCGAGCGCCTGGCGACGCACTTGAGCCCCTGACGCCCGGCAGCCTGCCGGGGCGAGACCGGAGATCCCGCGATGTCCACCCCGAACGTCGTGCACCAGCCGCAGGCTGCGGCCGAATACGATCCGACCGCCAAGCAGAAGGCCCAGGCCAAGACGGCGCGCATCCCGATCAAGGTCGTCCCGGCCGAACAGCTGAAGAAGCCGGACTGGATCCGCGTCAAGGCCGGCTCGCCGACCACGCGCTTCTACGAGATCAAGCAGATCCTGCGCGAGCACCGGCTGCACACGGTCTGCGAGGAAGCCTCCTGCCCGAACATCGGTGAATGCTTCGGCAAGGGCACGGCCACCTTCATGATCATGGGCGACAAGTGCACCCGCCGCTGCCCGTTCTGCGACGTGGGCCACGGCCGCCCCGACCCGCTGGACCCGGACGAACCGGCCAACCTGGCCCGGACCATCGCCGCGCTCAAGCTGAGCTATGTCGTGATCACCAGCGTGGACCGCGACGACCTGCGCGACGGCGGCGCGGCGCACTTCGTCGAGTGCATCCGCCAGGTGCGCGAGCGGTCTCCGCAGACCCGCATCGAGATCCTCACGCCCGACTTCCGCGGCCGCATGGACCGCGCGCTGGAGATCCTCAAGGCCGCGCCGCCGGACGTGATGAACCACAACCTCGAGACCGTGCCGCGCCTGTACAAGGAAGCGCGCCCCGGCTCGGACTACCAGTACAGCCTGAACCTGCTCAAGCGCTTCAAGGAATTCGCCCCGCACGTGCCGACCAAGAGCGGCCTGATGGTGGGCCTGGGCGAGACCGACGAGGAGATCCTCGAGGTGATGCGCGACATGCGCGCCCACGACATCGACATGATCACCATCGGCCAGTACCTCGCCCCCAGCGGCCACCACCTGCCGGTGCGCCGCTACGTGCACCCGGACACGTTCCGGATGTTCGAGGAAAAGGCCTACGAGATGGGCTTCACCCACGCCGCCGTCGGCGCGCTGGTGCGCTCGAGCTACCACGCCGACCAGCAGGCGCACGGGGTGCTGCAGGGCCGCTGAGGCCCGCCCGGCGACGCGCCCGGGCCCTCCCGGACGCGGGCGCGCCGCGCTACAGTGGCGCATCCGCCCGATCGCCTGCCGCCGTGTCCACCCCCGCCCTCAGCCTGCGCCGCTACGGCCACTCCAAGGGAAGCCACGCCCACGCGCACGTCCAGGTGCTGTGGGGCTGGCAGGGCGCGCTGGACCTCGAGGTGGGCGGCCGCGGCCTGCGGGTGCGGCGCGGCGACGCCGTCGTGATCGCCCCGGGCGAACGCCACGACTTCTGGTCGGCCGCCGGCAGCGCCTGCCTGGTGCTCGACTGCGCGGCAGACCAGCACCCCGCGCTCGCCGCCCTGGCCGGCCGCGCGCTGGCGCTGGACGCGCCGGCGCAGCACCTGCTGCATTTCCTCGCCGCGCAGCCGGCGCTGCCCGAGGCCTGGCAGGCCCCGGCCGCCGCGATGCTGCTGGCCGCCCTGCCCGCGGCCCCGCAGGCGCTGCCGCGCACGACGGCGCGGCGCATCGACTGGGAGGCGATCGACGCCTGGATCGACGCCCACCTGGGCGCGCCGATCGCGGTCGCCCAGCTGGCCGCGCTGGCCTGCCTGAGCCCCTCGCAGTTCGCGGCGCGCTGCGTCGAGGCCCATGGCCTCGCGCCGATCGCCTACGTGCGCCGCAGGCGCCTGGCGCTGGCGCGCCAGCTGCGCGCCGCGGGCTGGCCGGTGCAGCGCATCGCCGAGCGCTGCGGCTACCGCTCGCCCTCGGCGCTGACCGCGGCGTTGCGGCGCGCGGGCTGAAGGGCGCGCACGACCGGCGCCGCGCGACGATGCGCCGGTGCCGCGCGACGACGCCAAGCCCCGCGCGCGCGTATGCTCGCGGCCCATGTCGAACCCGTCGCAGACCCGCTCCACCCTCTGCGCCCTGGGCGCGATCGCGCTGTGGGCGCTGCTGGCCACGCTCGGCGTGGCCCTGTCGCATGTGCCGCCCTTCCTGCTGACCGGGCTGGCGCTGCTGGTCGGCAGCGTGCCGGCCTGGCCGCGCTGGCGCGACTGGCGCGTGCCGGCGCCCACCCTGCTGCTGGGCGTCTACGGCCTGTTCGGCTTCCACTTCCTGCTGTTCATCGCGCTGCGCCACGCGCCCCCGGTGGAGGCCAACCTGGTCAACTACCTGTGGCCGCTGCTGATCGTCGTGATGGCGCCGCTGTTCCTGCCCGGCCTGCGGCTGCGCGCGGTGCATGTCGGGGCGGCCCTGGCCGGCTTCGCCGGTGCGGCGCTGGCCATCGTCGGCGGGCGCGAACTGTCCGGGGCGTGGTCCTGGGGCTACCTGCCGGCGCTGGGCTCGGCCTTCATCTGGGCCAGCTACTCGCTGCTGACCAAGCGGGTGGCGGCCTTCCCGACCGCGGCGATCGGGCTGTTCGGGCTGGTGTCGGGGGTGCTGTCGCTGGCCTGCCACGTGGCACTGGAGCCGGCGGCCAGCCTGTCGGCGCGCGACTGGGCGCTGGTGGCGGCGATGGGGTTGGGGCCGCTGGGTGCGGCCTTCTTCCTGTGGGACGTGGCGCTCAAGCGCGGCGACCCGCGCCGCATCGGGGTGCTGAGCTACCTGACGCCGCTGGCGTCGACCGTGCTGCTGGTGCTGGCCACCGGGCGCGGCTTCAGCGGCTGGATCGCCGCGGCGGCGGCGCTGATCGTCGGGGCCGCGGTGGTCGGCGTGCGAGCCGAGGGCTGAGGGCTCAGGTCTCGGCCAGCAGCTGCTCGACCAGCTGGTGCAACGCGGCGAAGTCCGGCTCGCCGACGTAGCGCTTGACCACCTCGCCACGCTTGTTGAGCAGGTAGGTGGTCGGGGTGAGCTTGACGTCGCCGAAGCGCCTGGCGATCTCGCCGGTGTTGTCGATCGCGACCTTGAACGGCAGCTGGCGGGTCTTGGCGAAGTTGTCGACGTAGGCCGGCGGGTCGTAGCTCATCGCCACGGCGACGAAGTCCAGGCCGCGGTCGCGGTATTTCTGGTAGGTCTGCACCATCTGCGGCATTTCCTTGACGCAGGTGACGCAGCTGGTGGCCCAGAAGTTGACCAGCACCACCTGGCCCTTGAGGTCGCTGAAGTTCTGCCGCGTGCCGTCGAGCAGCACGTAGCTCACGTCCGGCGCGGTCTCGCGCTGGCCGAGGGCAAAATAGCCTGCGGCGCCGATTGCCAGGGCCACGGCCGCAGCGGCAAGATAGGTGGTTTTCTTCATGGAGCACTCCGTGGATCGACGCAAGTTTACGTGGATGCTGGCCGCCGGTGCCGGCTGGGGTTGTACGGCCACGCTGCCGGCCTGGGCCTTGTCGCTGGCCGACCTGAGCGATGCAGACGCCACGGCCGGGTTGCGCACGGCGCTGGAGCGCGGGGCCGTGGCCGCCGTCAACCTGCTGGGACGCACGGATGGATTCCTCGGCAACCCGAAAGTTCGCATCCCGCTGCCCGGTTACCTGCAGGATGCCGCGGGCATATTGCGCACTTTCGGCCTGTCCAAGCGGCTGGACGAGCTGGAGACCACGATGAACCGCGCCGCCGAGGCCGCGGTGCCGGAGGCCAAGGCCCTGCTGGTCAACGCGGTGAAGTCGATGAGCGTGTCCGACGCCAAGCAGATCCTCACCGGGGGCGAAACCTCGGTGACCGACTTCTTCTCGCGCAAGACCCGCGAGCCGCTGGGCGAGAAGTTCCTGCCCGTCGTGACCCGCGCGACCCAGAAGGTCGGGCTGGCGCGCCAGTACAACGAGGTGGTCGAGCGTGCCGGGCGCTTCGGCATCGTCGACGCGCAGTCCTCGCGCATCGAGCCCTATGTCACCGGCAAGGCGCTGGACGGGCTGTTCCTGATGATCGGCGAGGAAGAGAAGAAGATCCGGCGCGACCCGGTGGGCACCGGCAGCGCGATCCTGCGCAAGGTGTTCGGCGCCCTGTAGGCGCCGGCGCTCACTGCTGGGCCTTGAGCAGCTCGAACTCGACCGCCGAGGCGAGCGAGGTCGGCACCGCGTCGCGCCCGATGCGCGCCACCGACGAGTTGCCCACGCCCGAGACTTCGAAGATCGCGCCTTCCTCGATGATCTCGATGAAGACCAGGTCCGGGGCCTGACGCAGCAGGTCGGCGCGCAGCCGGTTGAAGCGCTCGCCACGCAGCAGCGCCTCGAAGATCACCGCGTGCGGCACCGCCTCGCTGCAGAACGCGGCGGCCTCCCCGACCGAGTTGACGAAATCGAGCAGCAGGCCCATGTGGCGCAGCGCCTCGCGCACCTGCACGCGCACCTCGCGCCGCGAGGCGACGACCAGCACGTGGCTGCCCGCCAGCGGTTGCGAGTTCATCGTCGACGGGAAGGCCTTCTCGTCGTCCTCCAGCACCGTCAGGCCCGGCAGCTGGTCGGCCACCGTGCGGGGAAACTCCAGCGTCAGCTCGACGCGCGCCTCGCGCACGCTGCGCCGCACCACCAGCCCCATCGCCGCGGCGGCGTGGCGCAGCAGCTGCCAGTGCATGTCGTCCAGCACCTCGCGGCCCGGCCCCGCCAGCGCGGCAAGGTCGGCATGCAGGTCCGGCGGCATGTGGTGGAAGCGGCACACGAAGCGTGCCTGCGCCGGCCACGGCTTCATGTCCAGCCGCAGCTCGGCCGCGGACTTCGCGTGCGCCAGCATCCAGTCGACCAGCGTGTCCAGCAGCGTGGACAGCAAGGTGGGGTCGACGATCACCTCGATCGGCTGCAACGCCTGCCGCATCTCGATGCCGTGCGCGTGCAGGTCGCCGCTGCGCTGCGCCAGCACGGCCTGCAGGGCCTGGGTCAGGTGCAGCCGCTCCGGGGCCTGGCGCACGCTGCCGCAGGCGAAGCGGGCGATCTGCTGGCAGGCGATGCCGACCCGGCGCGCCTGCTCGACCTCCTCGCGCAGCCGGCGCAGGCCCTGGCGGTCGATCGCGCCGGTCGATGCGAAGGCATCGATCCGCTCGAGCACCGCGGTCAGCGGCCCGGCGATCTCCTCCCCCACCTGCGCGACCAGCGCGGTCCAGGGCTGGCCCGAAGGCGCAGCCTCCTTGCCGCCGGGCGGGGTCAGCGCAGCCACCTCATGCGGGGACAGCTCGGAAAGATCCATGACAGGCGCCGAAATAAATTGCTACAGATGTGACAGTATTCGACACCCCGCCTCCGGCCACCATCCCCCGAACAAGTGGCGCACGGTACAGATCGCACCGCGAGGGGCGCCTCACGCGAGCGACAACAGCACCTGCAGCAGCGCCTGCGGCGCGCTGACCATGGGGTCGTGCCCGGTCTCCAGCTCGACCACCCGCCAGCCGGGCTCGCTGCGCACCCGGCGACGCGACGTGTCGATGGTCGGCAGCGCCGGGCGGGTGCAGTCGACGAAGGTGCGGGGACGCGCCGACACCCGCTGCGGATCGAAATGCAGCGGGCTGTCGTACACCCCGCCCGGCTGCGGGGTCTGGCGCCGCGCGACCCAGGCGTGGTCCTCGCCTTGCAGCCCGTACAACGCCGGGTCGGCCGGCGGCAGCAGGCCCTGGCGGGCGATCTGCTCGCGGCGCTGCTGCTGCGTCTCGGGGCCGTGGCCGCTGGACCAGCTCTCGCCGGGCAGCGGCACCACCGCATCCAGGTAGACCAGCTGCCCGACCCGCTCGGGGGCGAGGTCGGCCACGCCGGTGATCACCATGCCGGCGTAGCTGTGGCCCACCAGCACCGCATCCCGCAGTTCCTCGGCCTCCAGCACGTTGAGGACGTCCTCCACGTGCGTGGCCAGCGTGATCCACGGGCCCATCAGGTGCTTGCGCTCGCCGACGCCGGTCAGCGAGACCGCCCAGGCGCGGTGCCCGGCCCGCCACAGGCCGGGCAGCACCCGTTGCCAGCACCACGCGCCGTGCCAGGCGCCGTGCACCAGGACGAAATCGGCCATGTCCAGTCCTCCTCGTGTGTCCCGCGGGGCCAGGGCCCCGCATCGCCATGCCCAGCGCATTGTCGGCCGGCACGCGGGGATAATCACGCCGATGAAACCTGCCCCCACCGGCCGGGCGGCGGCGCTGGCCGCCGCGCTGCTGCTGGCCGCCTGCAGCCCCACGCTGGACTGGCGCCAGGTGCGCCCGGAAGACAGCGGCATCGAGGCGCTGTTCCCCTGCAAGCCGCTGACCCACGCCCGCACCGTGCCGCTGGCCGGGACGCCGACGCGCATGATGCTGTATGCCTGCACCACCGGCGGGATGACCTTCGCGCTGACCTACGCCGAGCTGGACGACCCGGCGCGCGTCACCCCGGCGCTGGAGGCGCTGCGCGCCGCGGCCTCGGCCAACCTGGACGGCCAGGAAACCCTGCTCGGCCCGGCCGAGGTGCCCGGCATGACGCCCAACCCCGCGGCACTGCGCCTGTCGGTGCAGGGCCGGCGCCCCGACGGCGGCGCACTGGCCCAGCAGCTGGTGCTGTTCGCCCATGGCACCCGGGTGTTCCAGGCCAGCGTGATCGGCGCGCAGCCCGAGGACGAGCCGGTCGCCACCTTCCTGGCCGGGCTGCGACGCCCCTGAACGCGACGCCTTTCGCACGCGCGTGTGGCGTGTCGCCTACGTAACTCCCCGGACTTGTGCAGTGCAACGATAATCCGCGTTCCATGTCCGGCATCCTGATCATTGCCCACGCTCCGCTGGCCAGCGCGCTCAAGGCCTGCGCGTCGCACACCTATCCCGACTGCGCGGCCACGCTGGAGGCGCTGGACGTGCCGTCCGACGCACCGCTGGAGCAGGTCGAAGCCCAGGCGCGCACCCTGCTGGCCAAGGTGCGCAACCCGGACGCGCTCATCCTCACCGACGTGTTCGGCGCCACGCCCTGCAACATCGCGCTGCGCCTGGCCGACGGCGTGTCGGTCAAGGTCGTCGCCGGCGCGAACGTCCCGATGCTGTGGCGCACCCTGTGCTACCAGCGCGAGCCGCTGGACACCCTGGTCGCGCGCGCCGTCACCGGCGCCACCCAGGGCGTGATGCAGGTGGCAGCCCCGCGCCCGCAGAACCAGGCCCTCCCTCCCGGACATGATCAAGACCACCATCACCATCAGCAATAAGCTGGGCCTGCACGCCCGGGCCTCGGCCAAGCTCACCAAGCTGGCCGGCAGCTTCCGCAGCGACGTCTTCATGAGCCGCAACGGCCGGCGCGTCAACGCCAAGAGCATCATGGGCGTGATGATGCTGGCCGCCGGCATGGGCAGCGAGGTCGAGATCGAGGTCGAAGGCCCCGACGAGCAGGCCTGCATGGACGCGCTCGTCGCGCTGATCAACGACAAGTTCGGCGAGGGCGAGTGAGCCCCGCGCGCGCCCGGGCGTCCCGCTAGCCCGGTTCCCCGCGCCGCATCGCCCCGCGCGCCTCGGGCGGCGCGCCATCCACCCAGGCGGGGAACAGCGCCTGCAGCCCGCCGTCCTGGCCGCGCCGCACCAGCTGGCGCGCCTGGGCGTGCGCCGAGGCGCAGGCTTCCTCCAGCGTCAGCACGCGCGCGAGGCAGCAGTCCACCCCCGCGAAGCGCCGCTCGAGGTCTTCCGCGCTCAGGCCGGCGAAGAAGGCCGCCACCTCCGCGCGCAGCGCCTGCTGCGGCAGCGGCTCGTCCTGGCGCGCGATCCAGTCCGGCCGGCCGGCCGCCTGGCAGAACGCGGCCCAGAACTTGGGCTCGACCGCGCCCAGGCTGACCTCGCGGCCGTCGGCCGTGCGGTAGATGCCGTAGCAGGCCCAGCCGCCGTCCAGCAACCCCTGCGCGCGGCGCGGCGGCTCGCCGGCGGCGAGGCTGGCCAGGCCCAGCGTCAGCCAGGGCGAGGCCACGTCCGCGAGCGCGATGTCGATGTGGCAGCCCTGGCCGCTGCGCTCGCGCGCGAGCAGCGCGGCCAGCAGCGCCGACAGCCCGAACATGGAACCCAGGCAGTCGGCCAGCGGCGGCCACACCAGCGTCGGCACCTCGGGCGCGGGGCCCACGCCCGCCAGCAGGCCGGCCTGCGCCAGGTAGTTGTTGTCGTGGCCCGCGGCCTGGGCGAGCGGCCCGTCCTGTCCGTAACCGGACAGCGACATGCACACCAGGCGCGGGAAGCGCTCGCGCAGCATCGGGAACGCCAGCCCCAGGCGCGCCATCACGCCGGGGCGGAACGATTCGATCAGCACGTCGGCGCCGGCCAGCAGGTCCAGCAGCGCATCTCGCCCGGCCCCGGTGGCCAGGTCCAGCTCGACGATGCGCTTGCCGGCGTTGAGCGCCGCGTGCCAGGCGCCCTGCCCGTCGGCGGTGCGCGGGCCGAGCTGGCGCATCGGCTCGCCGCCCGGCGGCTCGACCTTGACGACCTCGGCGCCCAGGTCCACCAGCAGCAGGCTGGCCAGCGGCCCGGGCAGGTAGCGCGACAGGTCCACCACGCGCAGCCCGCGCAGGAACTCGTGCAGCCGCGCCATCAGCCCAGCCAGCGCTTGCGGCGCTTGTAGTGCTTGACCTCGCGGTAGCTGCGCCGGCCGTCGGCGCCGCCCAGGCCGAGGTAGAACTCGCGGATGTCCTCGTTGCGCTCCAGGTCCTCGCGCGTGCCGTGCAGCACGATGCGGCCGTTCTCCATCACGTAGCCGTAGTCGGAGATGCGCAGCGCGGCACGCGCGTTCTGCTCGACCAGCAGCACGCTCATGCGGCGCTCGTGGCGGATCTCGGCGATGCGCTCGAACAGCTCGTGCACGATGCGCGGCGCCAGCCCCATCGAGGGCTCGTCGAGCAGCAGCAGCACGGGACGCGCCATCAGCGCGCGGCCGACCAGCAGCATCTGCATCTCGCCGCCCGAGAGGAACCCGGCGGTGCGCTCGCGCAGGTCCTTCAGGCGCGGGAAGTAGCGGTAGACCGCCTCCAGGTCGGCCGCGACCTCGGCCCGGTCGGTGCGGAAGTGCGCGCCGACGCGCAGGTTCTGCTCGACCGTGAGGTGGTGCAGCACGCGCCGCCCCTCCATCACCTGCACGGCGCCGGCGCGCACCACCGCGCCGGGGTCGCCGTTGGTGATCTCCTGCCCGGCGAACCAGACGTGGCCGCCCGTGACCGCACCGCGCTCGGCCGCGAGCAGGCTGGAGACGGCCTTCAGCGTGGTGGTCTTGCCCGCGCCGTTGCCGCCCATCAGCGCGACCACCTGGCCCGGCATCACCTCCAGGCTCAGGCTGCGCAGCACCTGGATCACGCCGTCGAACACCACGTCGACGTTGCGCAGCGCCAGCAGGGGTCCGGGCGGCGCCCCTGCGGCGGCATCGAGGGCCGTCATGCTCACCACTTCGCCAGCGCCGGCACCGGCATCCAGTCGGTCGACACGGCCTCGAGCTGGCCGTTCTTCATCGTCATGGCCTTGACCGCCAGGCGCTCGGTCGGGAACGGCGCCTCGCGGGTCAGCGCCACCGGCGGCAGCAGGCCGAGGAACTGGTCCGCCTCGAAGGGCCCGGCCAGCAGCGCGTCATAGACGGCCTGGCCGCTGAGCTTGTCCGCGCCCACCTTGGCGACCGCTCGCTCGATCGCGGCCAGCGCCAGCAGTGCCTGGCCGGCGGTCTGGGCCGAGGTGATGCCCCAGGTGCCCTTGGTCTTGTTGTACTTCGCGAAGATCTCGGCCACCTTCACGCTCGGGTCGTTGTACGGCGCGAAGGCGAACACCGAATAGCTGCCCTCCAGGTCGGCCGGCGCGATGGCCTTGGCCGCCTCGTTGAGGCCGTTGTGCGACGAGGTGACGATGGGGATCTTCAGGCCCAGCTCCTTGAGCGCCTTGGCGGTCGCGACCACCTGTGCGGTGTTGGTGCCGACCAGGATCACGTCGGGCTTTTCCTTGGCCATCTCGCGCACCTGGTTGGTCACCGAGATCGGCTGCGGATCCACCCACTGGGAGCTGACGACCCGGAATCGGTCCGGATAGGTCTTGGCCAGGGCCACGACGCCGTTGACCTGGTCGACCCAGCCGGCCAGGCCCTGGGTGCTGACGGTGCCGATGCGCAGCGGCCGGTTCTCGCCCAGCTTCGATTGCAGGTGGGCGAACAGGCCCGCGAACTCGTGCGAGTAGGTCGGCCGGTACGAGAAGTGCCAGCCGTCGGGCGTCCACAGCGGGCCCAGCATCGCGGTGCCCATGATCATCGGCACCTTGTCGTTGGGCAGGCGCTTCATCAGGCTGATCAGGTCCGGCGTGCCCATGCCGAGGAAGACGATGGGCTTGTCCTGCGACAGTACCTGCGGCCAGGTGCGCGCGACCATGCTGGGCTCATAGCGCATGTCGTGGGTCTTGACGTTGAGCTTGACCCCGAGCTGCTTGCCGCGGGTGTCGTTCCACCAGTCGAACACCGACTGCTGGCCGCCCCACCAGCTGTCCATCACGTTGGCGAACGGGCCGGTGTAGTCCAGCGACACCGAGATCGTGTACTGGTGTGGCTGCGCCTGCGCCGCACCGCACAGGCCGGCCGCCAGCGCGGCGGCAGCGAAGGCGTGGCGGGCCACGCTCGGGATAGGCAGGTTCATCACGTCGTGTCTCCTCTTTGGCGTGCGGGCCGCGGGGCCCGCGCTCGATCACCGCCGCCGGCCGCTCTGTCGGCTGCCGGTCGGCACGCTCCCCCCGGTCGCCCTAGCCGTGCGGATAGGGCCACATCCGGTAACTGGCCTTCAGCAGGGCCCAGCGGTGTGCCAGGCCCAGCGGCTCGAACAGCAGCATCAGCAAGATCACGCCGCCCAGCACCACGTTGGTCATCGCGAACACGGTGCCGCCGCTGACGTTGGTCAGGCCCGCCAGCGCGACGTTGCCCGCGGCGTGGACCAGCTCGTGCAGCGCGGTGATCGCCAGCACCCCGAGCACCGCGCCCAGCGGCGTGTGCAGGCCGCCGACGATCAGCATGCCCACGTACCAGACCGACAGCCACAGCGTGAACTGCTCGGTCGACACGTAGCGCACGAAGTAGGCATACAGCGCGCCGCTGACCCCGGCGAAGAAGGCGCCCGCGAAGAACGCCTGCAGCTTGGTCTTCGCCAGGTTCACGCCGATCACGGAGCTGGCGATGTCGTTGTCGTGCATCGCGCGGAAGGCTCGCCCGACGCGGCTGCGACGCAGGTTCATCGTCGCGACGAAGGCGATCGCGGCGACCACCACCGACAGCGCGTACATCGCCGCGGGCGTGCCGGCCGTGATGCCGAACAGCACCGGCGGATCGACCGCGAGGCCCGCCAGCCCGCCGAACCAGTCCTCGGGCAGCCGGATCATCACGATCGGGAACATGATCTGCGCGGCGATGGTGGTCAGCGCCAGGTAGAAGCCCTTGATGCGCAGGGCCGGCAGCCCGAACAGCAGGCTCACCGCGCCGGCGGCGAAGGCCGCGGCCGGGATGCACACCCAGGGGCTCCAGCCCTTGGCCGCCAACGCCGCCGCGGTGAACGCGCCCACGCCGACGAAGGCCGACTGGCCGAGGTTGAGCAGGCCGGCCATGCCGACCGTGATCTGCAGGCCCAGCACCGCCACCAGCGTGATGGCCGCCAGCGTCAGCACGCCCAGCACGTAGTCGCTGGCCAGCCACGGCACCGCGGCCAGGCCCGCGAGGAACAGCGCCAGCGCCACCCACTGCGGGCCGGTGCGCACCAGCGCCCGCTCGGCGGCGTAGCGTTCGAAGAAGACACCGGAGGGCAGGACGGCACTCATGGGTCAGAGCCTTTCGATCTTCTTCCAGCCGAACAGACCCTGGGGACGGAACAGCAGCACCAGGATCATCAGCACGTAGGGGAACACCAGCGACGCGGCACCGGCGGTGTGGGGGTCGAGGTAGCGCGAGGCCAGCGCCTCGCCGACGCCGACCAGCACGCCCGCGAGGCTCGCGCCGCGCACGCTCTCCAGCCCGCCGAGCAGCGCCACGGGCAGCGCGCGCAGCCCGATCTCGGCAGCCTGCAGGCCCAGCACCGTGCCCGACAGCAGGATCACCGCGGCCAGCATCGCCAGCGCCGTGCCCAGCATCCAGGCGATCGCGGTGGCCTGGCGCACCGACACGCCCAGCGACAGCGCGGTGACATGGTCCTCGGCCACCGCGGCCAGGCGCAGGCCGGGACGGCTGTGCGTGAAGAAGCGGTGCAGTGCCTCGCTGGTCAGCAGCGTGAGCACGGCGCCGATCAGCAGCGCCTTGTTCAGCAGCAGCGGCCCCACCGTCCAGGCACCCTCCGGGAAGATCTGCGGGAAGGGCCGGGTCTGGGCGCCGAAGAACAGCTGCGCCGCGCCTTGCAGCAGGATCAGCAGGCCGATGCTGGCCATCACCACGGTGAACACGGGCTGGCCGATCAGGCGGCGGAACACGGTGCGCTCGATCAACGCGCCCAGCGCCACGCTGGCCGCCAGCGCCGCGACCAGGCCCAGCCACAGCGGCCAGCCCAGCTGCTGCACGAACAGCCAGACGAAGAAGGCGCTGGCCATCACCACCTGCCCCTGGGACAGGTTGACGATGCGCGAGGCGCGATAGATCACGACGAAAGACAGCGCCACCACGCCGTAGACCAGGCCGGTGAGCACGCCGTTGCACAGGGTTTGCAGCAGTTCCATCTCAGCTTGCCTCGATCGGTGTGATGCGCACCTCCTGGTGCACGCGTGCCCGGGTGCCGTCGCGGTACTGCACGACCACGTCGAGCGGGCAGGACGCCGCGCCCGCGTACATCGCGTCGATCAGCGCCGCATAGCGCTGCTCGATCACGTCGCGGCGCAGCTTGCGCGAGCGCGTCAGCTCGTCGTCGTCGGCGTCCAGCTCCTTCGGGAAGGTGGCGAAGCAGCGCACGCGCGCATGACCGTCGAGCTGCTCGTTGATCGCCACCAGCGTCTCGCGCAGCAGCGCGTGCACCTCGGGCAGCTGGCTCAGGTCGGCGAAGGTGCTCCAGGCCAGGCTCCGGCCTTCGGCGTAGCGGCCGACGATGGCCTGGTCGATGTTGATCAGCACCGTGACGTGGGGACGGCTGGCGTCGCCGATCGCGATCGCGTCGCGGATGTACGGCGAGGCGCGCAGCTGGTTCTCGATGAACTGCGGCGGGAACGGGCGGCCGCCGGCCAGCCGGCGCAGGTCCTTGACGCGGTCGAGGAAGATGAACTCCCCGCCCTCGTCGAAGCGGATCGCGTCGCCCGTGGCGAAGGCACCGTCGCGCGGCACGGCCGCCGTCGCGGCGGCGTCGCGGAAGTAGCCGGCAAAGCCGCTCGCGCCGCGCACCAGCAGCTGCTCGTCGGCGCCGACCTCGACTTCCAGCGGCGCGCCCACCTGCGGGTCGACCTGCAGCAGCCGCCCGAGCGTGGCCGGATGGAAGCTGCCGCCCCAGTGCGCGGTGATCAGGCCGTATTCGGTGGAGCCGTACAGGTTGCGCAGCGGCACGCCCATCGCGTGGAAGCGGCGGAACACCTCGGCCGACATGCCCGAGCCGGCCGACAGCGCGATGCGCGCGTGCTTGAGGCCCAGGTTGTCGCGGATCGCGCGCAGCGCCAGCACCTCGGCGATCCGCGCGCGCCAGCTGCCGCGCCGCGCGCCGGCCTTGAGCGCCCAGTCCACCAGGCGCTGCCGCCAGGGTTTCGCATCCAGCATCGCGGCGGCCACCGACGAGGCCATCATCTCCCACTGGCGTGGCGTGAACAGCAGGAACTGCGGGCCGATCTCGCGCAGGTCGGCCTGCACCGTCGCGGGCTTCTCGCTGAAGTGGATGATGCTCGGCGCCATCAGGCCCAGCGCCAGGCCGGTGATCTGCTCGGCGGCCCAGGCCGGCGAGATGTAGCTCAGGTACACCGTGTGCTCGGGCACGCCGAAGCTCGCGATCACGCGGTAGGCGTTGTCGGTCAGGTAGCGGTGCGTGAGGATCACGCCCTTGGGCTTGCCGGTGGTGCCGGAGGTGTAGCACAGCACCGCGACCGACTCGTCGCTGGCCTGCGCGATGTGCTCGCGCAGCGCACGCCCGTCCTCGGGCGTGGCGCGCGCGCCCTCGGCCAGCAGGGACGGGTAGGGCGTCAGGCGCGGGTCGTCATAGTTCCACAGCCCGCGGTCTTCCAGGTAGACGATGGTGCGCACCTGCTGCGCGTGCTCGGTGAGCGCCAGCGCCTTGTCGACCTGCTCCTGGTCCTGTGCGACCACCAGGTGCGCGCCGCTGTGGCCGACGATGTAGTCCAGCTCGTGCGGCGCCGCGTCCGGGTACAGGCAGGTCACCGCCGCACCCAGCGCCTGCGTCGCGTACTGCAGCAGGTACAGCTCGGGCAGGTTCTCGCTGAGCATCACGACTACGTCGCCCTCGCGCACGCCGCGCTGGCGCAGCGCGTGCGCCAGCTGCAGCACCGTCGCGACGACCTGCTTCCAGCTGGTCGACTGCCAGATGCCGTGGCGCTTGGCGCGCAGGAAGGGACGGTCGCCATAGCGTTCGGCCTGGGCGAGCAGCAGCTGCGGCAGCGTGCGGCGCCGGCCCGAACGCGGGTCGGTGCCGTGGCTGCCGCTGACGCGGCGCACCGGCTGCGCCGATGCGGATGCCACTTCGGCCACGACGGGCTCCTCGACGCGAGCGTTCATGCCTCCACCCCCAGGTAGGCCTGGATCACGCGCGGGTCGTTGCGCACCTCCTCGGGGGTGCCCTCGGCGATGGAGCGGCCCCACTCCATCACCATCACGCGGTCGGAGATGTCCATCACCACGTCCATGTCGTGCTCGACCAGCACGACCGGGATGCGGCGCCCCTCCTTGATGTCGAGGATGTAGCGCGCGAGGTCGGACTTCTCCTCGGGGTTCATGCCGGCCATGGGCTCGTCCATGATCAGCACCTTGGGCTGCATTGCCAGCGCCCGGCCCAGGTCCACGCGCTTGCGCAGGCCGTAGGGCAGCTCGCCGACGCTGGCATGGCGCAGTTCCTCCAGCTCGAGGAACTCGATGATCGCCTCGGCCTCGCGCACGTAGCGGTCTTCCTCGCGGCGCACCCGGCCCCAGTACAGGAAGGCCGAGAACAGCCCGCTCGTCATGCGGGTGTGGAAGCCACACAGGATGTTCTCGCGCACCGTCATGCTGGCGTAGGTCTGGATGCCCTGGAAGGTGCGGCCCACGCCGAGCTCGGCGTAGCGGTGTGTCGGCAGGCGCGTGATGTCCTGGCCGAGGAAGCGCACGGCGCCGGCCTGCGGGCGGTAGAAGCCCGACAGGCAGTTCAGCAGGCTGGACTTGCCGGCGCCGTTGGGCCCGATGATGGACAGCAGTTCGTCCGGATGAACGCGGAAGCTCACGTTGTCCAGCGCCTTGATCGCGCCGAAGGACAACGTCAGTCCGGAGGCTTCGAGCACGGCGTGGGTCATGGCTGCCCGTCCTGGCGCTCGTCGCTGAGCGCAATGTCCTGCAAGGCCAGGCCGTCGTCGGCCTGGAACACGTCGGCGCGCAGCCGGCAGTGGTCGCGGAACTGCGCGGCCAGGCGCTCCTGGTCCACCGCGGCGGGCTGCTCGCTGCGCCAGCGCACCTCGATGTGGTCGCGCCCGGCCTGGCGCGTCAGCACGACGCGGCAGGCGGCCAGGCCTGCGGCCTGCGCGAAGGCCTTGACCTGCGAGGCGTGCAGCAGCATCGCGCGCACCCGGGCGCTGTCGGCCGTGCGGCCCAGCACCGTGACGCGCGCGGTCTCGCGGCCGCAGGCGCAGGGCGCGGCGTCGATGCGCACCAGGTCGCCGGTGGCGAAGCGCAGCAGCGGCAGCTCGTCGGCATCGAGCGTGATCGCGAGCTCGCCGACCGCGCCGTCGACGCGCTCGTGGGTCACGGGGTCGAGCAGCTCCCACAGCACGTCGGGGTGCAGGTGCAGGCCCCGCTGCTGCCCGCATTCGAGCGCGAACACGCCTCCTTCGGCATTGCCGTAGAAGTCGCGGCAGGCGATGCCCCAGCGCTGGCGGATCTCGTCGCGCAGCGTGGAGGCAAACGGTTCGGCCCCGGCCAGCGCGCAGCGCAGCGCCGGGCGCGGCAGGCCCTGCGTGGCCACCAGCGCGTCGATCGCTTCCATCAGCGCCTTGAGGTGCGAGGCGGTGCCGACGAAGCCGGTGGCGCCGGCGTGCACCATGAATTCCGCCGCCAGCGCGGTCTGCTGCGGGCCGATCGGCAGCACCGTCGCACCCAGGCGCTCCAGCGCCGCATGGCACAGCAGCCCCGCCGGGGTGAAGTGGTAGGCAAAGCCGTTGGCGACCCGGTCGCCGGCGCGCAAGCCCGCGTCCTCCAGCAGCTGCGCGAGGCGCGCGACCGCCGCCGCGACCATGGGCTCGCGCAGGCCGCCGGGCGACCAGAACATCGCGCCCGGCACCAGGCCGGTCGGCGCAAGCCCGCCGAAGTCCGGCACGCGACGCTGCAGCTCGGGCAGCTCGGCCTTGGCCCGCACCGGCACGCGCGCCAGCGCGGTCCAGTCCGGCGGGTTGTCCGCCGAGAAGCCGGCGGCCTCCAGCCGCGCGGTCAGGTCGGGCACCCGGCCGTGGTGCCGCTGCACCAGCCGCGCGAGCGCCTGCGTGCGTTGCACCTGCGTGTTCACCATGCCTCGAACTCCGGCGCGCGTTTCTCGAGGAAGGCGCTCATGCCTTCGCGCCATTCGCGTCCGCCCACCAGCATCGCGAGCGCGTCCACGCCGTAGCGGCGCGCGCTGCGCAGGTCGGCATCCTCGCTCGCGTAGATCGTCGCCTTGCTCTGGCTCACCGCCAGCGGCGCCAGCGCGCGCAGCTCACGCGCCAGCTCCAGCGCCCTGGGCAGGACCTGGTCCGGCGGCACCACGGCGGCGGCCAGCCCGTGGGCATCGGCCGTGGCGGCGTCGACATGGCGCGCAAGCAGGATCCACTCCAGCGCCTTGGAGCGGCCCACGTGGCGGATCAGCTTCTGCACGCCGCCCGCGCCGGCGCGTCACCGACTCGGGCCTGACCGGCCTGGTGCTCGGGGCGCTGCGCGTCGCGACCGGCCGCTACCACCTCGGGCTGGTCGTGAGCTGGAACCACACCTCGCAGATCGACGTGCAGGACGTGATGCGCATGCGCGCCGAACCGTTCGCGCTGCGCCCGGTGGGCATGAACGGCGCGATCGCCGACGCGCTGTTCGCCGGCGAGGTGCAGCGCCGCTGCGGCGTCGACGAGGACGCCGTCGCCGCGCGCATCGTGCAACGCCAGCAGGTGGCGCAGCGCAACCCGCGCGGGTTGCGACGCGCACCGCAGTCGGCCGAGGCGATCCGCGCCTCCGGCTACGACGCCTACCCGCTGCGGCGCGCCCACCAGGCGCCGGCCAGCGACGGCTGCGTGGCCTTCGTGCTCGCCTCCGGCGCCTGGCTGCGCGCGCACCCGCAGCACCGCGCGCTGGCACGCATCGCCGCGGTGACCAGCCACATCGACAGCTACCGGCTCGACGCCGGGCGCGTCGGCGCGATGGCCGGCTTCGATGCGGGCCTCGAGGACCTGCTGCGCCGCGCCGGCCGCGATCACGCCGCGATCGACGTGTTCGAGGCCGAGGCCCCCACCGGCTGGCACGAGGCCGCGATCGAGCACCACCTGGCCGGCCGCGACGTGCGTGCGCTCAGCCCCTCGGGTGGGGCCTGGGCGCAGCACCCGCTGTTCTGCATGGGCCTGGTCAACGCCGCCGAGGCGGCGCTGCAGGTCGCCGGCCGCGCCGGGGACGTGCAGGTCGAGGACGTGCACTTCGCCGTCGCGCACGGCAGCCACGGTTACGCCCAGCAGGGACACACCTTCGTCGCTTTCGAAAGGGTTGCCGCATGAGCCAGAACGTTGCCGTCATCGGCGTGGGCCAGACCGGCTTCCGCGCCCGGTGGGACTCGATGACCTACGTCGAGCTCGCCCAGCAGGCCGCGCTGCGCGCGCTGGCCGACGCCCGGCTGACGCCGGACGACATCGACGCGGTCGTCTTCTCGATGGCGCCCACGCACTTCATGGGCGTGGCCGACTGCGACAAGTGGGCCGTGGACTTCATCGGCGCGCGCGGCAAGCCGTTCATGCGCGTGCACACGGGCGGCGCCACCGGCGGCTCGGCCTTCCATGCCGCCTGGGCCCACGTGGCCAGCGGCCAGTACCGCCGCGTGCTGGTGATCGGCGCAGACCGCATCACCGAGACGCCCGACGCGCAGTTCGTGCTGAACCTGATCTGGGACCCGCTGTACGAGCAGGACTTCGCGCTCAACACCGTGACCATGACCGCGCTGTCCACGCAGCGCTACATGGCGCGCTACGGCGTCACGGAGGAGCAGTACGCCCGCGTGGTCGTGCGCGCGCGCCGCAACGCGATGCACAACCCCAACGCGCACCTCAAGGGCGAGATCACGGTGGACGACGTGATGAACTCCCCGCGCATCGCCTGGCCGTACAAGCTGTTCGACATCTGCCCGCGCTCGGCCGGCGCGGCGGCCATCGTGCTGGCCGACGAGGCCACCGCGCGCGAGGTGTGCGACCGGCCGGCTTTCGTGACCGGCGTGGGCGCGATCTCGAACACCGTGTTCCAGGGCGACCGCTGCGTGCCCACGGCCGACTGCGACTTCGCCGAGCACGCCGAGATCGCGATCGCCGCCAACGAGTGCTACCGCCAGGCCGGCATCACCAACCCGGCCAAGGAGATCCGGGTGGTCGAGATGTACGACCCGTTCAGCTCCTTCCAGTTTCCGGAGCTGGAATCGATGGGCTTCTGCCCGCGCGGCAGCGCGGCGCGCCTGAGCGACGAAGGCGCCTTCGACCCCGACGGCATGGTCGCGGTCGGCCCCTCGGGCGGCACGCTGTGCACGAACCCGATCGGCGTGACCGGCCTGGTGCGCGTGGCCGACGCCGCGCTGCAGGTGATGGGCCGCGCCGGCGCGATGCAGGTCAGCGGCGTGCGCAATGCGCTGGCCACCGCCGCGGGCGGGTCGGCGCAGTTCTTCGCCTGCACGCTGCTGTCCGACGAACCGCGCGGCCAGGCCGCCCTGGCCTGAGCCTCCCACCCACTTTCGACGACGGAGTCCGCCGTGACCACTGCCACTCAAGAACCGATGATCCTGCCGGCCGAATGGCGGGTGCGCTACAACTACCCGGTCGGCGAGACCGGGACGCGCTTCTTCAGCGCGCTGCGCGAGAAGAAGATCCTCGCCACGCGCTGCAGCGCCTCGGGGCTGAGCTACCTGCCGCCGCGCGCCTACTGCGAGCGCAGCTTCCAGCCCTGCGACGAATGGGTCGAGGCCGGCACCACCGGCACCATCGAATGCGCGACCATCGTGACGGCCGCGTTCGAGAACCTGCCCCCGCCGCCCTACGCGATCGCCTACGTGCGCCTGGACGGCGTGGACACCGCGCTGATCAACTTCGTGCAGGGCCTGGACCTGTCCGACGTGCCGGCCGCGGCGCGCCGCCTGCAGCCGGGCACGCGGGTGAAGGTGGTGTTCCGCGACCAGCCGGAAGGCCGCATCACCGACTTCCACTACGAGCTGATCGACTGAAACGAAAAAGGGAGGCCGCGGCCTCCCTGCTTCATCGTGCGGCGCGCGGGCGCCTTCAGCCCAGCAGCAGCGCGTCGTCGGCGAGCTTCTCGCCGCGCACCTTCTCGAACATCGCGAGCAGGTCGGCCACGTCCATGCGCCGGCGCTCCTCGCCGGAGACGTCCAGCACCACCTGGCCCTGGTGCAGCATCACGGTGCGGTCGCCCACGTCCAGCGCCTGGCGCATGCTGTGGGTGACCATCATCGTGGTGAGCTTGTTCTCGGTCACGATGCGCGCGGTCAGCTGCAGCACGAAGTCCGCGGTGCGCGGGTCCAGCGCCGCGGTGTGCTCGTCCAGCAGCAGGATGCGCGAGGGCTGCAGCGCCGCCATCAGCAGGCTCACCGCCTGGCGCTGGCCGCCCGACAGCAGGCCGATGCGGTCGCTCAGCCGGTTCTCCAGGCCCAGGCCCAGCGTGGCCAGGCGCTCGCGGAAGAACTCACGCATCGCCGGCTTGACCGCCAGCGACAGCCCGCGCGAGGCGCCGCGCCGCTGCGCCAGCGCCATGTTCTCCTCGATGGTCAGGTCCTCGCAGGTGCCGGCCATCGGGTCCTGGAAGACCCGCGCCACCCGTTGCGCACGCTCCCACACCGGGGCACGGGTCACGTCGGTGCCGTCGATCACGATGCGGCCGCTGTCGACCGCCAGGTCGCCCGAGACGGCGTTCAGGAAAGTGGACTTGCCGGCCCCGTTGGAGCCGATCACGGTGACGAACTGGCCGCTGGGGATCTCCAGCGACAGCCCGCGCAGCGCGCGGGTCTCGATCGGCGTGCCGGGGTTGAAGGTGATGGCAAGGTTCTGTGCACTCAGCATGTCGGGGCTCCCGGCAGCGATCAGGACGCACGCCGCGCCAGCTTGCGCTTGAGCTGCGGCACCACCAGCGCCACGGCCACGAGCACGGCGGTGACGAGGTTGAGGTCCTGGGCCTTCAGGCCGATGAAGTCGCTGTTGAGCGCCAGCGCAATGAAGAAGCGGTAGACGATCGCGCCGACCACCACCGCCAGCGTGGCCCACACCAGGCGACGCGAGGGCAGGATGCTCTCGCCGACGATCACCGCGGCCAGGCCGATCACGATGGTGCCGATGCCCATGGAGATGTCCGCGCCCCCCTGGGTCTGCGCGAACAGGGCGCCGGCCAGCCCCACCAGCGCGTTGGAGATCGCCATGCCCAGCAGCACCATCGCGCCGGTGTTGACGCCCTGCGCGCGCGCCATGCGCGGGTTGGAACCGGTGGCGCGGATCGCCAGGCCCCGCTCGGTGGCGAAGAACCAGTCCAGCAGCAGCTTGGCCAGCACCACGATGACCAGCAGGATCAGCGGGCGCGCGACGTAGTCGTCCAGGCTCTCGGGCTGCAGCTGGGTGAACAGCGTCGGGTCGTTGATCAGCGGCACGTTGGGCCCGTCCATGATGCGCAGGTTGACCGAGTACAGCGCGATCATCATCAGGATGCTCGCCAGCAGGTCCATGATGCGCAGCTTGACGTTGAGCCAGCCGGTGACGAGGCCGGCCACCGCACCGGCGGCGGTCGCGGCCGCCGTGGCCATCCAGGGGTTGGTGCCGGTGGAAATCAGGATGGCGCACACCGCGCCGCCCAGCGGGAAGCTGCCGTCCACCGTGAGGTCGGGAAAGCGCAGCAGGCGGAACGAGATGAACACGCCGAGCGCAACGAGGCTGAAGATCAGGCCGATCTCAACGGCGCCGAGCAGCGAGAACAGGGACATGGCGGGCAGGGCAAAGAACGAAGGGATGGCAGGAAACACGCGGGGGCCGCGCGCGGCGGCCCCCGTGGCGGTTCAGGTCACTGCACGACCTGGGCCGCGGACTTGATCAGCTCGTCGGAGAGCTTGACGCCCTGCTTCTCGGCGGCGCCCGGGTTCACGTACAGCTCCAGCTTGGTGCTGACTTCGGGCTTGATGTCGCCGGGCTTCTCGCCCTTGAGGATGCGCACCACCATGCGGCCGGTCTGCTCGCCCAGGTCGCGGTAGTTGATGCCCAGCGCAGCGATCGCGCCGCGCTTGACGCTGTCGGTATCGGAGGCGACCAGCGGGATCTTGGCGTCCTGGCCGACCTTGACCAGCGATTCATAGGCCGACACGACGTTGTTGTCGGTGTTGGTGTAGATCACGTCGACCTTGCCGATCAGGCTGCGCGCGGCGCTGCCCACGTCCACCGAGCGCGGCGCGGCGGCCTCGACCAGCGTCATGCCCAGCTTGGGCAGCAGGGCCTGCAGCTGCTTGACCACCACCACCGAGTTGGCCTCGCCGGGGTTGTAGACCATGCCCACGCGCTTGGCGTTCGGCACGACCTGGCGCAGCAGCTCGATCTGCTTGTCCAGCGCCAGCAGGTCCGACACGCCGGTCACGTTGGTCCCGGACGCTTCCCAGCTCGGCACCAGCTTCGCGGCCACCGGGTCGGTCACGGCCGAGAACACCACCGGCACGGTCTTGGTCGCGGCGACCACGGCCTGGGCCGAAGGCGTGGCGATCGCGACGATCGCATCGGGCTTGTCGCCGACGAACTTGCGCGCGATCTGCGCGGCGGTGCCGGTGTTGCCCTGGGCGCTCTGGTACTGCCACTTCAGGTTCTTGCCGGCTTCGAAGCCGGCTTCCTTCAGCGCCGCCTGCACGCCGTCGCGCACCGCGTCCAGCGCGGGGTGCTCGACGATGGCCGTCACGGCGACGGACTTCTGTTGCGCCAGCGCGGGGGTCATGGCCGCCAGGGCCAGGGTCAGGGCGCCGAGAGGCTTCCAGGGCAACTGCTTGATGTTCATTGCGGTCTTCCAACTCCGAGACAACAGGAGCGCCCTGGCCCGGGCGCTCGAAAGGGGAGCCAGGGAGTTTACCCGTGCCTTCCGCCACATGCTGGTGCATGGCCATGCCCGGCCTGGCGCAGGCGCCCGGCACCGGCGATGCGCCGGGACCACAGCCGGGCCAACTTTGACCGGTCCCCGTCCGCCACCGTGTTTCCCCTTCACCATGCGCAGGCCCCCCGTGTTACGTTTGCGCACACCATGCGCACCTCCCTGCCCACCCCCCTCCCGTCGCGCGAGGCGGCCCCGTCGCGCGCGTGGGGCTGGCTGTGGAACGCGACCCCGCTGCTGCCGGCCGGCGACCTCGCGCCGTTCTGGACCGGCGGCTGCGCGGTGCTCGCCGCGCTGGCGCTGTGCGGCGCGCCTGCGGCCTGGGGGCTGACGCCGGCTCCCGTCCTTCCGGCCGCGGTGGCGGCACTGGCCGCGGCCGCGCTGTACGCGCTGCACCGGCTCGCCCGGCGGCACGAGCCGGGCTGGCTGCCTCCTGCCGCCGCCTGCCTGTGGCTGGTGGCCTGCGCCGTCTGGAGCACCGCCACGACCAGCCCCGCGCTGCTGCGCTGGATGCTGGCGCTGCCGGTGCTGGTCGCGCTGCCGCTGCTGCTGGGCGCGCGCGCCGGCTGGCTGACCGCGATCGTCGCCGTGGCCGCCGGCTGGGCCTGTGCGCCGCCCGGCACGGGGGCGGCGGCCCTGCTGCTGCCGCCCGTCGCGACCTGCCTGCTCGGGCTGGCGCTGCGCGCCCCGCTGCAACGGCCACGCAGCCCGGGAACGCCCGACGACGCGCACGACACCGAGCTCAGCCTGCTGACCAGCCGGCTGGAGCTGGCCGCCGGCATCGGCGACCTGGGGGTGTGGGAGTACGACGTCGCGCAGCAGCGCTTCCTGGTGGACGAGCGCTTCTGCATGCTGTACGGCGAGCCCGGGCCGGGCCGCTGGCTGCCGGCGTCCTGGCTGAAGGAACGGGTGCACCCCGAAGACCTGCCCAAGCTGGAGGCCCGCTTCGACGACGCGCTGCTGCAGGGCCACATCTACGACATGCGCTTCCGGGTGATGCACCCGGACGGCAGCATCCACTGGCTGCGCAGCGTCGGCAAGGTCGAACGCGACGGGCACGGCCAGGCGGTGCGCGTGGTCGGCCAGGACCAGGACGTCACCGAAGAGGAACTCAACCGCCAGCGCCTGCAGCAGGCCATGCAGCGCCACGACCTGGCAGTGCGCGCGATGCGCGGCATGGTCTGGGAATACGACCCGGTGACCGGCCGCGTGACGCGCGACCTGCGCGCGGCCTCGCTGCTGGGGCTGGCGCCGGACGAAGGCATCCGCACGCTCGACGAGATGCTGCACCAGGTGCCGCCCGGCTCGCGCGAGGCCTGCCGGCGCTTCATCGAGCGCATCCGCCGCGGCCCGGACGCGCTGATCGAAGCGGTGCTGCCCTTCTACCACCGCGACGGCTCGCTGCGCCACCTGCGCCTGCACGTGCTGGTCGAGCGCGACGCCGACGGCCGGGTGCTGCGCGCCACCGGCATCAACATCGACGTCACCGGCGAGGTCGAGACGCGCGAGCGCATGCGCGCGCTGACCGAGACGCTGCGCCTGGCCACCGAGGCCGGCCGACTGAGCGTGTGGGCCTTCGACTTCCGCACGCGACGCTTCGACATCGACGCGATCGGCCGCGAGCAGCTAGGCATGGGCGACGCGCCGGCAGCGCAGTGGGACGAGGTGCTCGCCTTCGTGCACCCCGAGGACCGCCCCGAGCTGGAGAAGGCGCTGGCCGCGGTCGAGAACGGCGCGCAGCACGTCGAGGTGCGCTACCGCGCCGGCACCGAGGAGCGGCTGCGCTGGCTGCGCAGCGCCGGGCGGGTCGAGCTCGACGAGCACGGGCGGCTGCACCGCCTGCTCGGCGTGAGCTGGGACATCACCGCCGACGTGATGGCCGAGACCGCGCTGCGGCGGGTCAACGAACGGCTGATGATCGCGCTGTCGGCGGTGCACGCCTCGGTGTGGGAGTACGACGCGCGCACCGGGCGCCTGCAGTGGGACGAGCACGGCGCCGAGCTGTTCGGCGTCGACCCCAACGGCGGCCTGCGCGCCTGGGAACAGGTGCTCACGCCCGACTGCGCGCGGCAGGCCGTCGAGACGCTGCGCACCCACCTGCGCGACCCGGCCTGCCTGACCTTCGAGCTCGAGTACACCATCCGCCACTCGCAGCGCGGCCTGCGCTACATCCGCTGCGTGGGCCGCAACGAGCGCGACGACCAGGGGCGGCTGGTGCGCACCGTCGGCCTGGACCTGGACGTCACGCCGCAACGCCAGACCGCGCGCCACGCCGAGGAACTGGCCAGCCGCCTGCAGCTGGCCATCTCGGTCTCGCGCCTGGGCATCTGGATGCTGGACCTCCACACCGGCCGCAGCGAGTGGAACGAGGAGCTCTACCGCATCTTCGGCCTGGACCCGCAGCAGGTACCCCCCAGTGTCCATGCCTGGGAGGAGCGCATCCATCCCGACGACCGCGAGCGCGTGCTCAACGCCGCGATGCGCACCTGGACCGGGCAGCACTCGGACGTCAACGAATACCGCGTCGTGCGTCCCGACGGCGAGGTGCGCCACGTGCGCACCATCCTCAGCCACGTGCGCGATCCGCAGGCCGGCGTGCAGCGCGTGGTCGGCGCCACCTTCGACGTGACCGCCGAGAAGCGCGCCACCGAGGCGATCGAGCGCGCCCGCCTGGCCGCCGAGGAGGCCAACCGGCTCAAGAGCGAGTTCCTCGCCAACATGAGCCACGAGATCCGCACCCCGATGAACGCGGTGATCGGCATGACCGAGCTGGCCCTGGGCGGCGCGCTGCCGCCGCGCGAGCACCAGTACATCGCCAAGGCCAACGCCGCGGCGCGCAGCCTGCTGGGCGTGCTCAACGACATCCTCGACTTCTCCAAGATCGAGGCCGGCCGGCTCGAGGTGGAACGCACCGAGTTCGTGCTGCACGAGGTGCTCGAGCGCGTCACCGACGTGGTGGCGCTGCAGGCCGGGGAGAAGGGCCTGGAGCTGGTGGTCGACGTCGACCCCGCGCTGCCGGCGCGCCTGGTCGGCGACCCGACCCGCGTCGCGCAGGTGCTGACCAACCTGGTGGCCAATGCCGTCAAGTTCACCGAGGCCGGGCGCGTGATCGTGCGCGTCGCGCCTTCGGCGGTGCAGCCGCTGGCGCAGGACCTGCGGCTGCGCTTCGAGGTGGCCGACACCGGCATCGGGCTCAGCGACACCGAGCAGGCGCGCCTGTTCGAGGCCTTCACGCAGGCCGATGCGTCCACCACCCGGCGCTTCGGCGGCACCGGCCTCGGGCTGGTGATCTGCCGGCGCCTGCTGCAGCTGATGGGCGGCGAGATCGGCGTGCGCTCGCAACCCGGGCAGGGATCGCTGTTCTGGTTCGAGCTGCCGCTGGGCCGCGGCGCGACCGCCGAACCCCTGGTGCCGGCGCTGCCGCCCGGCCGGCAACGCCGGGTGCTGGTGGTCGACGACGACGCGGCCACCCGCGCCGCGCTGGCGCGCCAGCTGCGCGCGGCCGGGCACACCGTGGCCGAGGCCGCCGATGTCGACGAGGCGCGCCGCCACTGGGCGCTCGCCCGCGCGCAAGCCCCGCAGCAGGCCACCGCCGTGCTGATCGACGCCGGCCTGCCCGAGGGCACGGGCCTGGCGCTTGCCACCGAACTCGCCGGGACCACGCCCCGCCCGCACATCGTGCTGACCTGCCGCCCGCACGAATACGACGCGCTGCGCGCCCACGCGCCGCCGGTGGCCGCCCACGCCTGCCTGGCCAAGCCGCTGCTGCCCGCACAGCTGACCAGCCTGTTCGACGGCAGCGCCGAGGCGCAGCACACCGCGCCGGCCCCCTTGCAGGCCCCGCCCTCGCTGCGCGGCATGAAGGTGCTGCTGGCCGAGGACAACCCGCTCAACCGCGAGCTGGCGATCGAGCTGCTGCAGCGCGCGGGGGTGCAGGTCAGCACCGCGAGCACCGGCGCCGAGGCGCTGGCGGCGGTGCAGAGCCAGGAGTTCGATGTGGTGCTGATGGACGTGCAGATGCCGGACATGGACGGCTTCGAGGCGACGCGGCGCGTGCGCGCGCTGGGCGGGCCGCGCGCCTTCGTGCCCATCATCGCGATGACCGCGCACGCGATGGCCGGCGACCGCGAACGCTCGCTGGCCGCCGGCATGGACGACCACCTGGCCAAGCCGATCGACTCGGCGGTGCTGCTGCGCACGCTGCTGCGCTGGGGCCGCGGGCGCCACGCCGGCCCGACGCATCCGCCGGCACCGCCGCGCCTGCCCCCGCCGCCGGCGGCTGGCCCGTTGCGGGTGCTGGACGTGGACCTGGGGCTGCGCGCCTGCGGCGGCAACGCCGCGATCTACAAGCGCGCGCTGCGGCGCTTCGCCGAGGTGTACGAGCGCAGTCCGGTGCGTGCCGGCGACCCGCCCGACACCCAGCAGCGGGAGGCGCACAGCCTCAAGGGGGCGGCAGCGACGCTGGGCATGTCGGCGCTGTCGGAACTGGCCCGCGAGCTGGAACTCGCCGCGCGCGCCGGCCAGCCGCTGGTGCAGGAGCAGCTGGAGCGGCTCGAGCGCGCGCTGCGCGACGCACGCCGCGCCGCGCTGGCCCAGCTGACGTGAGCGGCATGCCGCCCGGACTCAGGCGGCGGTGACGTCCTCGACCGGGGCGCCGGTCAGGCGCGCCAGGTCCTGCGGCGTGACGCGGAACACCCCGTTGGGGTGGCCGGCCGCGGCCCAGACCTCGTCGAAGCGGAACAGCTCGCGGTCGATCAGCAGCACCGGCGGCTCGAGGTGGCCGACCGGCGAGACGCCGCCGATCGCAAAGCCGGTGCGCGCCTTCACGTACTCCGCGTCGGCGCGGCCCAGCGCGCCGACCAGGGCCGAGACCTTCTTCTCGTCGACCCGCTTGTCGCCCGAGGTGATCACCAGCACCGGCCGGTCGTCGTCCTTGCGGCGGAACACGATGCTCTTGGCGATCTGCCCGAGCTGGATGCCCAGCGCGTCGGCGGCTTCCTGCGCGGTGCGCGCGGGCACCTCGAGGAACACCGGCGCGTGCGGGTGGCCCGCCTCGCGCAGCACCTGCGTGACGCGGCGGAAGCCCTCGGGGCGTTGCAGCAGCACGGCATCCTCGCTCATGCAGCCCCCCGCCTCGACAGCACCGCGTTGGCCACGCGCGAGACCGGCTTGCGGCCCAGCACGTCGGAAATGAACTTGCCCGCGTCGACCAGGCGGTCCAGGTCGATGCCGGTCTCGATGCCCAGGCCGTGCAGCAGGAACACCACGTCCTCGGTCGCGACGTTGCCGGTCGCGCCCTTGGCATACGGGCAGCCGCCCAGGCCCGCGACGCTCGCGTCGAAGGTGTGGATGCCCATCTCCAGGCAGGCGTAGACGTTGCCGATGGCCTGGCCGTAGGTGTCGTGGAAATGGCCGCTCACCTCGGCGATCGGGTAGTGCTTGAGCGCGCGCTCCATCACCGCCTGCACGCGCCGGGGCGTGCCCACGCCGATGGTGTCGGCGATGCCCACGTGCTGCACGCCGATGTCCTTCATCAGCCGCACCACGCGCTCCACCTCGTCGGGGCTGACCTCGCCCTGGTAGGGGCAGCCCAGCGCGCAGGACACCGCGCCGCGCACCTTGATCCCCTGGGCGCGTGCGGCCTCCACCACCGGGCGGAAGCGCTCGATCGACTCCTCGATCGAGCAGTTGATGTTGCGCTGGCTGAAGGCCTCGCTCGCCGCGCCGAACACGACGATCTCGTCCGGGCGCGTGGGCAGCGCCGCCTCCAGGCCCTTCATGTTGGGCACCAGCACCGAGTAGCGCACGCCGGGCTGGCGCTGCACGCCGGCCATCACCTCGGCGTTGTCGGCCATCTGCGGCACCCACTTGGGGCTGACGAAGCTGGTGACCTCGATCTCGCGCAGGCCGGCGGCCTGCAGGCGATGCACCAGCTCGACCTTGTGCGCGGCGCTGACGGCCTGTTTCTCGTTCTGCAGGCCGTCGCGCGGCCCCACGTCGACCAGGGTGACTCGCTGTGGAAACATCTCTCGGGACTCCTCGTCGTGACCCTTCATTGTGACCTGCCGCGCGGCGCGCTGCAGCCGCCGCGGCCGGCACCGGCTCAGTCCGCCGGCTGCAGGCGCAGCAGCTCGGCGCCCTCGTCGACCTGGTCGCCCACGCCGTAGAGCAGCTCCTGCACCATCCCGTCGGCCGGTGCGACGATGCTGTGCTCCATCTTCATCGCCTCCATCACCGCCAGCGCCTGGCCCTTGGCGACGCGCTGGCCGGGCTGCACGTGCAGCGCGATCAGCTTGCCCGGCATCGGTGCGGTCAGCCGCCCGGCGTCGTGGCCGCCCTCGCCGGCATGGACGATGGGGTCGATCCAGGTCAACGACAGGTGGCCGTCGGCGCCGAACACCGCGAAGGACTCGCCGTGGCGGTAGACCGACAGCGTCCAGCGCTGCTCGCCCAGCCGCACGTCGTGGCGGTCGCCGCCCAGCGCGCGCGCCTGCAGCGGCAGCTGCAGCTCGCCCAGCTGCAGCAGGTGCGAACCGTCGTGCTGGTAGGCCAGGTAGGCGACGTGGCGCTGCCCGCCCACGTCCAGCTCCATGCGCCGGCGCGCCGCACCGTGCAGGCGCCAGCCGTCGCGCCGCGACCAAGGGTCGTCGTCCTGCAGGGCGGCCTCCTCGGCCAGCACGCAGGCCGCCACCCCGGCCACCGCGCAGGGCAGCGACAGCCCCGGCACGTCGAACAGCGCCTCGCGTTCACGCTCGATCAGTGCGGTGTCGAGGTCGGCCTGCACGAACGAGCGGCTGGCTACCACCCGGCGCAGGAAGGCCACGTTGGTGTGCAGGCCCACGACATGGGTCGCGGCCAGCGCCGCCTGCAGCCGCGCCAGCGCCTGCTCGCGCGTGGCCCCGTGCACGATGAGCTTGGCGATCATCGAGTCGTAGTACGGCGTGATCTCGTCGCCCTCGCGCACGCCGGCATCCAGCCGCACCGGCGCGACGCGGAACTCGGCCGCCTCGGGGGTGCGGAACACCCGCAGCCGCCCGGTGGCCGGCAGGAACTGCGCCTCCGGGTTCTCGGCGCACAGGCGCGCCTCGATCGCATGGCCCTCGATGCGCAGCTCGTCCTGCAGGCGCGGCAGGCGTTCGCCCGCGGCCACGCGCAGCTGCCACTCGACCAGGTCCTGCCCGGTGATCGCCTCGGTCACCGGGTGCTCGACCTGCAGGCGGGTGTTCATCTCCATGAAGTAGAAGCGCCCGTCCTGCTCGGCGATGAACTCCACCGTGCCCGCGCCGACATAGCCCACCGCGCGCGCGGCGGCCACCGCGGCCTCGCCCATCTCGCGGCGGCGCGCCTCGGTCATGCCCGGCGCGGGCGCTTCCTCCAGCACCTTCTGGTGGCGGCGTTGCACCGAGCAGTCGCGCTCGAACAGGTGGACGTAGTTGCCGTGCGTATCGCCGAACACCTGGATCTCGATGTGGCGCGGGCGCGTGACGTAGCGCTCGACCAGCACGTGGTCGCTGCCGAAGCTGGCCTGCGCCTCGCGCTTGCACGAGGCCAGCGCCTCGATGAAGTCCTCGGCGCGGTCCACGCGCCGCATGCCCTTGCCGCCGCCGCCCGCGCTGGCCTTGATCAGTACCGGGTAGCCGATGCGGTCGGCCTCGCCGAGCAGGAAGTCGGCATCCTGCCGGTCGCCGTGGTAGCCCGGCACCAGCGGCACGCCGGCGCGCTCCATGAGCACCTTGGCGGCCGACTTGCTGCCCATCGCGGCGATCGCCGAGGCGGGCGGGCCGATGAACACCAAGCCGGCCTCGGCACAGGCCGCGGCGAAGGCCTCGTTCTCGCTCAGGAACCCGTAGCCCGGGTGGATGGCCTGAGCACCGGTGCGGCGCGCGGCCTCGATGATGCGCTCCCAGCGCAGGTAGCTGTCGCGCGGCGCCGCCCCCCCGATGTGCACCGCCTCGTCGCAGGCCAGCACGTGCTTGGCCTGCGCGTCGGCATCGGAGTGGACCGCGACGGTGCGGATGCCCAGGCGCCGCGCCGTGGCCGCCACGCGGCAGGCGATCTCACCGCGGTTGGCGATCAGGATCTTGTCGAACATGTCAGTCTCCCGCGGTGAGATCGCCTGCGCACGCTACGCGTGCCATGCGTTCTGTCTGCGCCGCTGCGCCGGCTCGCGCCGGCTGGTCACCGCGGTTGGCGATCAGGATCTTGTCGAACATGTCAGTCTCCCGCGGTGAGATCGCCTGCGCACGCTACGCGTGCCATGCGTTCTGTCTGCGCCGCTGCGCCGGCTCGCGCCGGCTGGTCACCGCGGTTGGCGATCAGGATCTTGTCGAACATGTCAGTCTCCCGCGGTGAGATCGCCTGCGCACGCTACGCGTGCCATGCGTTCTGTCTGCGCCGCTGCGCCGGCTCGCGCCGGCTGGTCACCGCGGTTGGCAATCAGGATCTCGTCGAACATCTCAACCCCCTTGCGACACGGCCCAGGCCGGTGCCCGCTTGTCGAGGAAGGACCGCACGCCCTCGCGCCCCTCGTCGCTGGCGCGGATGTCGGCAATGCGGCGCGCGGTGTCGTCGCGCAGCCCGGCGGTGATCGGCTGGCCGGCGACGTCCTGCACCAGGCGCTTGCAGGCCTTGACCGCCTCGGGCCCGTTGGCCACCACCGTCTGCACGATGGCGTCGACCTTCGCGTCGAGCGCCTCGGGCGCGCACACCTCGTGCACGAAGCCGAGGCGGTACGCCTCGGCGGCGCTGAAGCGCTCGGCGGTGACGAAGTAGCGGCGCGCGGCCTGCTCGCCCATCGCGCGGATCACGTAGGGACTGATGGTGGCCGGCAGCAGGCCGAGCTTCGCCTCGGACAGGCAGAAGTGCACGCCCTCGGCCGCGACCAGCACGTCGCACACCGCGGCGAGCCCGACGCCGCCCGCGTAGCAGTCGCCGTGGATGCGGCCGATCACCGGCACCGGGCAGCTGTACAGCGTCCACAGCATCTGCGCCAGGCGCGAGGCGTCCTCGCGGTTCTGGTCCCAGGTGTAGCCGGCCATCTTGCGCATCCAGTTGAGGTCGGCCCCTGCGCTGAAGGCCTTGCCGTGGCCGCCGAGCACGATGGCGCGCACGGTCGGGTCCTGGCCCAGCCGCGTGAAGGTCGCGGTCAGCGCCGCGATGGTCTCGTCGTCGAAGGCGTTGCGCACCTCGGGACGGTTGAGGTAGACGCGGGCCACCGGCCCGTCGATGCGCAGTTCCAGCGGAGTCTGCATGTCGGCTGTCCTTTCGCCTGGTTGGTGCACGGCAACGCGCGTCACATGCGGAACACGCCGAAGCGCGCGTCGGGAATCGGGGCGTTGAGCGCGGCGGACAGGCCCAGCGCCAGCACGCGGCGGGTGTCGGCCGGGTCGATCACGCCATCGTCCCACAGCCGCGCCGAGGCGTAGTACGGATGGCCCTGGCGCTCGTACTGGGCACGGATCGGCGCCTTGAAGGCTTCCTCCTCCTCGGCGCTCCACTGACCGCCCTTGGCCTCGATGCCGTCGCGCTTGACGGTGGCCAGCACGCTGGCGGCCTGCTCGCCGCCCATCACGCTGATGCGCGCGTTCGGCCACATCCACAGGAAGCGCGGGCTGTAGGCGCGGCCGCACATGCCGTAGTTGCCGGCGCCGAAGCTGCCGCCGATGATCACGGTGAACTTGGGCACCTGCGCACAGGCCACCGCGGTCACCATCTTGGCGCCGGCGCGCGCGATGCCGGCGTTCTCGTACTTGCGCCCCACCATGAACCCGGTGATGTTCTGCAGGAACACCAGCGGGATCTTGCGCTGGCAGCACAGCTCGATGAAGTGCGCGCCCTTCTCGGCGCTCTCGATGAACAGGATGCCGTTGTTGGCGACGATGCCCACCGGCATGCCCTCGATGTGCGCGAAGCCGCACACCAGCGTGGTGCCGTAGCGGGCCTTGAACTCGTCGAACTCGCTGCCGTCGACGATGCGCGCGATCACCTCGCGCACGTCGTAGGGCTTGCGCGTGTCGGTGGGGATCACGCCGTACAGCTCCTCGGCCGGGTACTTCGGCTCGCGCGGCGGGATGCATGCCAGCGGGCTCGACTTGCGCCAGTTGAACCGCGCCACCGCCGCGCGCGCCAGGGCGAGCGCGTGCAGGTCGTTCTCGGCCAGGTGGTCGGCGACGCCCGACAACCGGGTGTGCACGTCGCCGCCGCCCAGCTCCTCGGCGCTGACCACCTCGCCGATGGCTGCCTTCACCAGCGGCGGGCCGCCGAGGAAGATCGTGCCCTGGTTCTTCACGATGATGGTCTCGTCGCTCATCGCCGGCACGTAGGCGCCGCCGGCGGTGCACGAGCCCATCACCACCGCCAGCTGCGGGATGCCCTGGGCGCTCATGTTGGCCTGGTTGTAGAAGATGCGCCCGAAGTGCTCGCGGTCGGGGAACACGTCGTCCTGGTTGGGCAGGTTGGCGCCGCCCGAGTCGACCAGGTAGATGCACGGCAGCCGGTTCTGCTGCGCGATCTCCTGCGCGCGCAGGTGCTTCTTGACCGTCATCGGGTAGTAGGTGCCGCCCTTGACGGTGGCATCGTTGCAGACGATCACGCACTCGACGCCGGACACCCGCCCGATGCCGGCGATCATCCCCGCGCCGGGCGCCTCGTTGTTGTGCATGTCCAGCGCCGCCAGCGGCGCGATCTCGAGGAAGGGCGTGCCGGGGTCAAGCAGCATCTCGACCCGCTCGCGCGGCAGCAGCTTGCCGCGCGCCAGGTGCTTGGCCCGCGCGGCTTCGCCGCCGCCCTGGGCGATGCGCTCGAGCTGCGCGTTCAGGTCACCGACCAGCGCCCGCATCGCGTCGGCGTTGTGCCGGAACTCCTCGCTGCGCGGATTGAGGCGGGATTCGAGCATGGGCATGGGTGCGTCTCCTGCAGGCAACCACCACAGCGCAGGCACGAAGGGGGTCGCCGTAAAACGCCAAGGGTAGGCAGCCGCACCGCACAGAACAAGTCAACCAGGTTGCAAATCCTGCCATCCGTTGCCACACTTGCAGGGTGCGCGCCCCCCGTCCCTCCGAGCCCCCTGCCGCGGTCACGCCGGTGGCCTTCATCCGTGCCATGCTGCTGGCCTTCGAGCGCTACGGCGCGGACCCGTCCGAGGCGCTCAGACAGGCACAAATCACGCCAGCCCTGTTGCGCCAGCCGCAGGCGCGCATCACGGCGGTGCAGATGGAGACCTTCTCGCGCCTGGCGATGCAGCAGCTCGACGACGAGGCGCTGGGCTGGTTCTCGCGCCGCCTGCCCTGGGGCAGCTACGGGATGCTCAGCCGCGCCTCGCTGAGCGCGCCGACGCTGGAGGTGGCGCTCAAGCGCTGGTGCCGCCACCACGCGCTGCTGACCGACGACATCCTGTTCCGCCTGTCGGTGCAGGACGGCGCCGCGCGCATCCAGATCGAGGAGCGCCGCGCGCTGGTGCCGCCGATGCGCGAGCTGTGCCTGCTGACCAGCCTGCGCAACCTGCACGGCTACGCGTCCTGGGTGATCGATTCACGCATCCCGCTGCTGGAGACCACCTTCCCGTTCGAGGCGCCGCCGCATGCCGACGTCTACCCGCTGCTGTTCCCGTCCGGGCCGGTGCGCTTTGCCGCCGGGCCGGCCGGCTTCGGCTTCGACGCGCGCTACCTGGCGCTGCCGCAGCGGCGCGACGAGCGCGCGCTGCAGGCCATGCTGCAGCACGGCGTGCGCCTGATCGTGCTGCCCTACCGGCGCGACCGGCTGCTGGCCGAGCGGGTGCGCGAGCTGCTGCGCACGCGCGGTGCCGGGCTGCGCACCGCCGAAGCGCTGGCCGAGGCGCTGCACCTGTCGGTGCGCACGCTGCACCGCCAGCTGCGCGACGAGGGCGTGTCGCTGCAGGCACTGAAGGACGAGGCGCGCCGCGAGCAGGCGATCGAGCTGCTGCGCCGCACCGCGCGGCCGGTCAAGCAGGTGGCGCTGGCCGCGGGCTTCGCCAACGAAAAGAGCTTCGCGCGCGCCTTCAAGGGCTGGACCGGTCTGTCGCCGAGCGAGTTCCGCGCACGGGAACACGGCGCAGCGTAACATCGGGCGCACCATGAAAAGCCTGTTCCACCTCGCCTACCATGTGCACGACCTGGACGCGGCGCGCGACTTCTACGGGCGCGTGCTCGGCTGCCGCGAAGGCCGCAGCACCGACACCTGGGTCGATTTCGACTTCTTCGGCCACCAGATCTCGCTGCATCTGGGCGAGCCGTTTCCCACCACGGACACCGGCCGCGTCGACGGCCACCTGGTGCCGATGCCGCACCTGGGCGTGGTGCTGGAGCTGCCCGACTGGCAGGCGCTGGCGCAGCGCCTGCGCGAGGCCGGCGTGGCCTTCGTGATGGAGCCGCAGGTGCGCTTCGAGGGGCAGCCCGGCGAGCAGTGGACGATGTTCTTCCGCGACCCCTCGGGCAACCCGATCGAGGTCAAGGGCTTCCGGTCGCTGGACAGCGTCTACGACCGCTGAGCGGGCCGGCCGCCTCAGCGCACGTAGAGCACGCGCATCCCGGACAGCGTGCCGCCCGGGCGGTCGAGCACCTGCACCGTGGTCTGGCGCGGCCGGAAGCCTTCGGGCAGCGGCACGCTGCCGCGCACGCTCTCGAAGCGCTCGATGGTCACCGGCACCGGGTCGAGCCGGATGGTGCGCTCGGGGCCGTCGATCGGCGAGCCGGCGACGACGAACTGCAGCACGCCCTGGAACGGCCGCTTGCCGCTGGCATCGCGCGACAGCACGATGTCGTAGGTCAGCGCGTTGCCTTCCTGCTGGAAGCGCGCGGCGCGCACCGCCACCGCGCTGCCGCGCGGATCGGGCGGCAGCGCGGCGACCAGCGCGCCCATGTCCTCGCGCAGGCGGGCGATGGTCTCGCGGCTGGTGGCCAGCTCGCGGCTCAGGCGCTCCTTGTCGGCCAGCGCGGCCTCGAGCTGCTCGCCGGTCTTGCCCAGCTCGCCCTGCAGGCGCTGGCGCTCGGCCTCGGCTTCTTCATAGGCGCGCTGCAGCCGGGCCGACTCTTCCATCGACAGGCGCGGAGGCAGCACGCGCTGCTGCACGTAGAACACGCCGCCGATGCCGAGCCCCGCGCCGATCAGCAACAGCACGAGCCACCGTGGCATCACGGCACGGGAACGTCGCGAACCGTAGCGGTCGAGCACGACGGGCTTGGGTCTTCCGAACATGGAAAGGAATTCTTCTCAGCAGAACAGTGGCGGTGCGGGTCGCAGCGCCCGCAAGGGTAACGCGGTTGGACACACCCTTTGAAACAAGGCGCACACGCGCACGCCGCGGGACTCAGGCCGCGGCCGGCTCCTCCCACGGCGGCACGCCGGCGTGCGCGTCGGCGCTCGCCTGCGGTGCGGCGGCCGCACGGTACAACTTCTCACGATCGAGCTCGCCGCCGAGCGCCTCGACCAGATCCGGGATCAGCTTGCCGAGTTCCCCGGTCATCAGCGCGACGTCGGCGTCGAAGCCGCCATCCTCGTCGCTGCGCGCGCCTTCGAGCACCACGTCAAGCGGCCTGATCTTCTTGAGGACCAGCGATTCCGTCAACACGAAGGACACGCGGTTGTCCCAGGTCAAGGCCAGCTGCGTGGGCAGCTTGCCCTGCTCGATGTGCCGGGCGACCTCGTCGATGTCCAGCGTGTGGCGGGTGTAACGCACGGTGGCCTTCTCGCTGTCGGGCTGCTTGAGCTCGCATTCACGGTCGATCGTGAAGCCGGCCGGCGCCTCCTTGCTGCGCAGCCACTGCGCCATCGCGGTGGCCGGTGCGGTCTCGGTCTGCAGCGGGCTCATGCTCAGGGCGCCGTCGAACAGCTCGACCAGCCGCGTCACCACCGCGTCCGCACGCTTGATGCCTGAGGCCTCGACCACCACCCAGCCTTGCGCCGGCGCGATCCACACGGTGGTCGTGCCGCGCTTGGGGAAGGCACGCGGCAGCAGCTCGCGCACGATCTCCTCCTTCAGCTCCTTGGCACGCTTGCCGCGCGGGCGGCGGCCGGTCTCCTGCTCGATGCGGTCGAGCTGCTCCTCGAGGCGGCTCTTGACCGCCGAGGCCGGCACCGACTTCGTCTCGGTGCACAGCTTGAGGATCCACTGCCCGCCCACGCTCTCGATCATCGCGCCGTGCTTCTCGCCGCGCGGCTCGACCCAGCCGGCCGACTCCTGCTGCGTCGCGCCGCACTCGGCAAAGCGCGCGCCGGCCAGCCGCGCCTCGAGCGTCGCGAGTTCGGGGCGCTCCCACTGGTGGATGCGAAAGACGATGGCGTTCTTGAACATGGCGGCAAGTTCCAGGCTGAAGGGGGCGGATTGTAGGCGGCCGGCCCGCGCGGCCCTGCCGCCGCCAGGGCGCAAGCCCCTCGGTACACTTGTGGTTTTGCCCTGCACTGCCCACGTGTCGCCACGCCTTGCCGTCCTGCCCCAGTACCTGCTCCCGAAACGCGCGCTGACCACGCTGGCCGGCCGACTGGCTGCCGCCGAAGGCGGTGCGCTCACCACCGCGGCGATCCGCTGGTTCATCAAGCGCTACGGCGTGGACATGCGCGAAGCGGCCGAGCCGGACCCGGCCGCCTACCGCAGCTTCAACGAGTTCTTCACGCGGCCGCTGAAGCCCGGGGCGCGGCCGATCGCGCGTGCCGACCTGGTCTGCCCGGTCGACGGCGCCATCAGCCAGTTCGGCCGCATCCGGCACGACCGCATCCTGCAGGCCAAGGGCCACGACTACACGGTGCCCGCGCTGCTGGGCGGCGACCCGATGCTGGCCGCGATGTTCCTCGACGGCGAGTTCGCCACGCTGTACCTGAGCCCGAAGGACTACCACCGCATCCACATGCCCTGCAGCGGGCGGCTGCGCCGCATGATCCACGTGCCGGGCGACCTGTTCTCGGTCAACCCGACCACCGCGCGCGGCGTGCCCGGGCTGTTCGCGCGCAACGAGCGCGTGGTGTGCGTGTTCGACGGCGAGCGCGGGCCCTTCGTGATGGTGCTGATAGGCGCGACCATCGTCGGCAGCATGGCCACCGTCTGGCACGGGATGGTCAACCCGCCCCGCCCGGGCGAGGTGCGCGAGTGGCACTACGACGGACACGTGCGGCTGCGGCAGGGCGAGGAGATGGGCCGCTTCCTGCTCGGCTCGACGGTGGTGATGCTGTTCCCGCGCGACTGCCTGCGCTTCAACGCCGACTGGGCGCCGGAGCGACCGGTGCGCATGGGCGAGGCGATGGCGAGCTACCTGCCGCTGCCGCGCGAAGAAGAGTGAGGCGCGCGCTCAGCCCTTCTTCGCCTTGGCCTCGACCGGGGCACCGGCGGCCTTCCAGGCCGTGAAGCCGCCGTCGATGTGCGCCACCTTCGGCAGGCCCATGTCCTGCAGCGTCTTCGTCGCCAGCGCCGAGCGCCAGCCGGCCGCGCAGAACAGGATGAATTCCTTGTCCTCGGCGAACACCGGGCGGTGGTAGGGCGACTCGGGGTCGACCCAGAACTCCAGCATGCCGCGCGGCGCGTGCACCGCTCCGGGGATCACCCCGTCGCGCTCCAGCTCGCGCACGTCGCGCACGTCGACGAACTGCACCGACGGGTCGCCCAGCCGGGCGCGCGCTTCCTCGACGCTGTAGGTCTTCACGACGGCCATGGCCTCGTCGACCAGGGCCTTGTAGCCCTTCTTCAGTCCCATCGCGGTCTCCTGTCTCGGCGATGACGGCCTGCCGCTCAGAACGGCCCCTGGCTCAGCCACCGCTCCATCTGTGCCTTGCGGTCGTTGCCCCAGAACGGCTCGCCGTCGATCACGAAGAACGGGGCGCCGAACACCCCGGCGGCGATCGCCGCCTCGTTGGCCTGCTTGAGCCGCTCCTTCCACACCGGATCGTTCCACACGCCCTCGGCCACCTGCGGGTCGAGTCCGAACTCGGCCGCCAGCCCCTTGAGCGCCTCGGGGTCGGACAGGTCCACGCCGCGCCCGAAGTAGGCACGAAAGCATGCGCGCGCCCAGGCGGTGGAACGTGCCGGATCGCTGCCGCACAGCCACCAGAACACCCGCGCCGCGTTCTGCGTCGCGATCGGGAAGCGGGACGGCTGCCGGAACGGCACGCCTTCGGCGCGCGCCGAGCGGGCGAAGTCGCGCAGCACGTACTCTCGCTTGAGCGGGTGCTCCACCGGCGGCTTGAGGCCGGAGACACGGAACGTGGCGCCCAGCAGGATCGCGTGCCAGCGCACGGTGCGCCCGTGGCGCGCCGCCAGCGCGTCGATCCATTCCGAGGCGATGTAGGAGTAAGGCGACGAGAAGTCGAAGTAGAAGTCGATCGGTGACGGCATGGCTCACTTGTACTGCAGTTGCGGCATCCGCATCCCTGCAGGGTGCAGGGGAATCCGCCATGCTAGACAGAGGCCGCCGGCGAGGATCTAGCGTTAACCCGGGCTTGCGGCCTGCGCCGTGCGCACAGCGCAGGCCGCGGGGGACGCTGCCCGGGTCGCGCGCCACTTACTTGTAGAGCAGCTGCGGCAGCCACAGCCCGATGGCCGGGAACGCGTACAGCAGGAAGATGGCCAGGATCTGGATCCCCATGAAGGGCAGCATGCCGAGGAAGATCTGGTTCAGCGTCACGTGCGGCGGCGCCACGCCCTTGAGGTAGAAGGCCGACATCGCCACCGGCGGGCTGAGGAACGCGGTCTGCAGGTTCAGCGCCACCAGCAGGCCGAAGAACAGCGGATCGACGCCGAAGTGGTCCAGCAGCGGGATGAAGATCGGCATGAAGATCACGATGATCTCGGTCCACTCCAGCGGCCAGCCGAGCAGGAAGATCAGCACCTGCGACAGCACCATGAACTCGACCTTGCTGAGGTTGAGCCCCAGCACCCAGCGCTCGACCAGCTCCTGCCCGCCCAGCAGGGCGAACGCCGACGAGAAGATCGCCGAGCCGACGAACAGCCAGCACACCATCGCCGAGGTCTTGGCGGTCAGGAACACCGACTCCTTGACCACCGAGAGGGTCATCTGCTTGTAGGCGAAGGCAAGCAGGAAGCCGCCCAGCGCGCCGATGGCCGCCGCCTCGGTGGGCGTGGCCAGGCCGAACACGATCGAGCCCAGCACCGCCAGGATCAGCACCAGCAGCGGGAAGAACGAGCCCAGGAGCATCTTGTAGACCTCCAGGCGCGTGAAGCTGAGCGCGGCGTAGAACGCCAGCACGACCACCCCCAGCACCCCGAAGGTCCACCACCACCAGTTCGGCAGGGGCCGGGCTTCGGGCGCCGCCCCCGCAGCGGGCTCGGTGGCCGCCGGCGGCTCGGCCACGCCCTCGGCCGGCATGCCGGCCGCTTCTTCCTCTTCGGCCCCCGGCGGCTCCGACACGCCCTGCGCACCGGGAGGCTCCTGCACGCCGTCGGCCCCCGGTGGTTCGGCCAGGCCGCCGTCGGCCCCCGGGGGCTCGGCGAGGCCGGAGGATTCCGCCGGGCCGGGGGTCGAGAACCCGATCGGCTGGATGTCGTACTCCACCACCTCGACCGGCGCGGTCGCGCTGCGGTACGTGGTCACCGCCAGCACGAGGAACAGCAGCCCCGGCATCACGACGATCACCAGCTGGCGCAGCAGGTAGCCGAGCGGCACCTCGGCGTTGCGCGGGCCCTTGAGCGCCCCGAGCAGGCGCGGCAGCGCATGCCGGCGGCCGTCGTTGCCGGCGATCCGCGCCAGCGGCGGGGGCAGCTCGACGCGCCGCGCCTCGGCCGACAGCGGCGGCGCCGTGTGCGGCCGCAGCTTGGCCATCAGGATCACGTACAGCACGTACAGCCCGGCCAGCATCAGCCCGGGGAAGAAGGCCCCGGCATACAGCTGCACCACCGACACGCCTGCGGTCGCGCCGTAGACGATCAGCAGCACCGACGGCGGGATCAGGATGCCCAGGCAGCCGCCCGCGGTGATCGAGCCCGCGGCCAGCGGCACGCTGTAGCCCGCGCGCAGCATGGCTGGCAGCGCCAGCAGCCCCATCAGCGTGACGACCGCGCCGACGATGCCGGTGGCGGTGGCGAACACGGCGCAGGTCACCAGCGTGGCAACCGCCAGCGACCCCGGGATGCGCGCCATCGACAGGTGCAGGCTGCGGAACAGCTTCTCGATCAGGTTGGCCCGCTCGACGAGGTAGCCCATGAAGACGAACAGCGGGATGGCGATCAGCACGTCGTTGGCCATCGTCCGGTACGCGGCCTGCACCATCAGGTCCAGCGTGCGCTGGGTGTTGCCGTCGTAGGCCAGCCACGTGAAGATCATCCCCATGCCCATCAGCGTGAACGCCGTGGGAAAGCCCAGCATGATGGCCACCACCACCATCGACAGCATCAGCAGGCCGAGGTGCCCGTGGGTGATGCGCTCGACGCCCAGCAGCATCACCACGGCCGACAGCACCACCAGGGCCATCAGGCCCAGGCCGAACCACAGTTCCTTGCGGATCTTCACGGCCGGCCTCCTTCGCTGGCGGTGTCGTCGGCGTGCACCATCTCCTTGAGCTTGTCGACGTCGACTTCCTCGACGTCGGGTTCACGCGAGGGCCATTGCCCGTCGCGCAGGCACAGCACGCAGCGCACGATCTCGGCGGCACCCTGCAGCAGCAGCGCGAGGCCGGCCACCGGGATGACGAACTTGAACGGATACAGCGGCAGCGGCTCGGCCGAGAAGGTCTGCTCGCGGATCGCGAGCGACTCCTGCGCGTAGGTCCAGCCGGCCCAGGTCAGCGCGACGATGCCGGGCAGGAAGAACACGATGTAAAGCACCAGGTCCACCGCCGCCTGCGTGCGCGGCGAGAAGAAGCCGTACAGCACGTCGCCGCGCACGTGGCCGTTCTTGCACAGCGTGTAGGCGCCGGCCAGCATGAACAGCGTGCCGTAGAGCATGATCTGGGCATCGAACACCCAGGCGTGAGGGCGGTTCAGGGCGTAGCGGGAGAACACCTCCCAGCTGATCAGCAGGGTCAGCAGCACCACGGCCCAGGCGGCAACCTTTCCCAGCCAGGTCGACAGCGCGTCGACCGCAAGCAGCAACTTCTGCATGTGATCTTTCGTGCCTGGGGAAGCGGGACAACACGAGGGCGCCGCCCAGGCGCCCTCGTGCACGGCGGCAGCGCGTCAGCGCTTGCCCGAGAAGTAGTGGTTGTAGGCCATCTTGTAGTCGACCATGGTGTCGTTCTGCCAGCGGCCGCAGCGTTGCGCAAAGGCACGCATCGAGTCCATGACGCGCTTGAACATCGGGTTCTCGGCCGCCTTCCTGGACGTCACCTTGTCCCAGGCCGCCAACTGCGCGCGCAGGATCGGGTCAGGCGTCTTGTAGAACTTCACGCCGTCCTTCTCCTGCATCTCGAAGTAGTCCTTCGAGTAGCGGTCGATGGCCTTCCAGCTCATGTCCGCGGAGGCCGCCTGCACGGCATAGTCGATCACCGCCTTCAGCTCCGCGGGCAGCGAGTCGTACTTGGTCTTGTTGAACAGCACCTCGAACTGCTCGCTGCACTGGTGGAAGCTCTGCAGCATGCAGTTCTTGGCCACGTCCGGGAAGCCCAGGGCACGGTCGCTGGAGGCGTTGTTGAACTCGGCCGCGTCGATCAGGCCGCGGTCCAGTGCCGGCACGATCTCGCCGCCGGGCAGCGGGTTGACCGCCAGGCCCATCTCGGTGAACACGTCCACCGCCAGGCCCACGGTGCGGAACTTCAGGCCCTTGAGCTCCTCGACGCGCGCCACCGGCTTCTTGAACCAGCCCAGCGGCTGCGTCGGCATCGGCCCGTAGAGGAAGGACTGCACGTCGAGGTTGAGGCTCTTGTAGATCTCGTCCAGCAGCTCCTTGCCGCCGCCGTAGTAGTGCCAGGACAGCACCATGTTCGGGTCCATGCCGAACGCCGGCCCGGAACCCCACAGCGCCACGGCCGGGTTCTTGCCGTACCAGTAGGCCACCACGCCGTGGCCACCGTCGAGCGTGCCCTTGCCGACCGCATCGAGCAGCTGGAACGCCGGCACCACGGCACCGGCAGGCAGCACGTCGATCCTCAGGCGGTTGCCCGCCATGTCGTTGACCTTCTTGGCGAAGTCGAGCGCGAACTCGTGGAAGATGTCCTTCGCCGGCCAGGTACTCTGGAAGCGCATCGTGACGGTCTGCGCGGTCGAAATCGCCGGGAAGGCCGCGGCACCGGCACCGACGGCGCCCGCACCGGCGCGCTTGAGGAAGCGACGGCGTTGGGAGAAAGTCTGACTCACGGCTGTCTCCTGCTCTTGAGGTGGATGGGACGGCCCCTCGTCTCTGCCGGACGGGTGGGTCGTCGCCATCGTAGACAGCGACGCAAGAGGGGGGGCTAGCGAAAACCCGCGCCGCTGCGGGCTATGGAGACAGGAAAAAACCCGTATCCGCCCGCGCCGCGCAGGGCCGTGCGCGTCACTGGCGGCCGAAGCTTAAAGACAGCTTAAATCAAGCTGAACGACAGCTGCCCTGGCAGCCGCCCGTCCCCCGCGGGGCATTCACTTGCGCCAGAACGAGGGCGTCAGCAGCACCATGAAGGACAGCATCTCCAGCCGGCCCAGCAGCATCGCCGCGGTGCAGACCCAGGTCTGGAAGTCGGTGAGCCCGGCGTAGGTGCCGGCCGGCCCCACGACGCCCAGCCCGGGGCCCATGTTGTTGACGCTGGCCACCACCGCGGTGAAGGCGGACACCACGTCCAGGTCGGTCAGCAGCAGCACCATGGTCAGCACCACGATGGTCGCGCCGTAGACCAGCATGAAGGCCAGCACCGCGAAGATCGTGGTGTTGGGCACCGGGGTCTCCCCCAGCATCACCGGGTTGACCGCGCGCGGGTGCACGATGCGCGACATCTCGCGCAACGCCTGCTTGACCAGGATGATGACCCGGATCATCTTGATGCCCGCGCCGGTGGAGCCGGCGCTGGTCGCCACGCCCGAGAGCATGAGCATCAGCACCGGGGCGAAGATCGGCCAGCGGCTGTAGTCGGTGGACGCGAAGCCGGTGGTCGATCCGACCGAGACCACGTTGAAGAACGCCATCCGCAGCGCGAGCCACGGGTCGCCGTAGGTGCCCTTGACCAGCAGCAGCGCGGCGACGACCAGGCTCGCGCCGACCAGCACGCCGATCGTGGCGCGCACCTCGACGTCGCCGAAGACGCGCTCCAGCGAGCGCTTGCGCAGCGCGATGAAGTACAGCGCGAAGTTGCAGCTGGAGATCAGCATGAACACCACCGCGGCCCACTCCAGCAGCGGCGAGCGGAAGTGGGCGAAGCTCGCGTCATGCGACGACAGCCCGCCCAGGCTGACCGTCGTGAACATGTGCATCCAGGCATCCAGCCAGCTCATGCCGCCGAGCCGGTAGACGCTCACGCAGGCCAGCGACAGGATCAGGTACACCGTCCACAGCCCCTTGGCCGTCTCGGTGATGCGCGGCGTGAGCTTGGCGTCCTTCAGCGGCCCGGCCGCCTCGGCCTTGAACAGCTGGCTGCCGCCCACGCCCAGCAGCGGCAGGATCGCCACCGCCAGCACCAGGATGCCCATGCCGCCCAGCCATTGCAGGAAGCAGCGCCACAGGTTGATCGAGGGCGGCAGCCGGTCCAGCCCGGTCAGCACGGTCGCCCCGGTGGTCGTCAGCCCCGACATGGCCTCGAAGTAGGCGTCGGTGAACGACAGCGGCAGGCCGGCGCGGCGGAAGTACAGCAGCAGCGGCATGCTGGCGAACAGCGGCAGCAGCGTCCACGCCAGTGACACCAGCAGCACGCCGTCGCGCGGCTGCAGCTCGCGCCGCTGGCGCAGCGTGACGATCCACATCGCCAGGCCGCAGGCGAAGGTGATCCCGGCGGACCAGTAGTAGGCCTGCAGCGCGTGCTCGTCGCCGCGCCATGCCACGCCGAGCGGCACCAGCATCGCGAGGCCGAAGTACATGACGATGACGCCTAGGATCCCGAGGACGGGCAGCAGCGATTGCATAGATCGAGGAAGGACAACCCGTCAGAGGAAGGTGGCGCTGACCTGGAACAGCTTTTCGACCTCGCGCACGTCGCGCTTGCGCGGCAGGAACACGATGACGTGGTCGTTGGACTCGATCACCGTGTCGCTGCGCGGGATCAGCACGCGGGCCTCGCGGCGGCGCTTCTCGCGCTCCTCCGGCGGCATCTCGCCTTCCGGCCCGGGCAGGCCGCGCACGATGGCGCCGATCTGCGCGCCCTTGGGCAGCTTGAGCTCGCCGACGCTGCGGCCCACGACCTTGGAGACGTGCCGGTCGCCGCGCGCGACCGCTTCCAGTGCCTCGGCCGCGCCGCGCCGCAGGCTGTGCACCGCCTCGACGTCGCCGCGCCGCACGTGCGCGAGCAGCTCGCCGATCACCGCCTGCGCGGGCGACAGCGCGATGTCGATCTCGGTGCCCTGCACCAGGTCGGCGTAGGCCTTGCGGTTGATCAGCGCCAGCACCCGGCGCGCGCCCATGCGCTTGGCCAGCAGGCAGGACATGATGTTGTCCTCGTCGTCGTTGGTCAGCGCGAGGAACAGGTCCATGTCCTGGACGTTCTCCTCGACCAGCAGCTCCTCGTCGGTGGAGTCGCCGCGCAGCACCAGCGTGTCGGCCGACAGCTGCGAGGCGAGGTATTCGCAGCGCAGCGGGTCCTGCTCGATCAGCTTGACGCGGTAGTCCTTCTGCAGCAGGCGCGCCAGGCGCAGGCCGACCCGCCCGCCGCCGGCGATCATCAGGCGCCGCACCGGGCGCTCGCGGCGCCGCAGCGATTCCAGCACCGTGCGGATGTGGCGGGTGTCGGCCAGCACGAACACCTCGTCGCCCGGCTCGATGCGCGTCGAACCCTCGCAGACGATCTGCCGGTCCGGCCCCTCGGCCTCGCGCCGGTAGATCGAGACGATGCGCATCTCGACGTCGGGCACCAGGCTCGGCAGCTCCGAGATCGTGTGCCGCACCAGCGGGCCGCCGGAGATCGCGCGCACCGCGATCAGGCTGACCAGCCCGTCGGCGAACTCCAGCACCTGCAGCGCCTCGGGGTACTCGATCAGCTTGCGGATGTAGCGGGTCAGCGAGGCTTCCGGGCAGATCACCCGGTCCACCGCGAAGCCGGTGCGGCCCATCAGCGGCGAGCCGTCGACGAACTCGGGCGAGCGCACCCGCGCGATGGTCTTCGGGATGCCGAAGACGTCGTGCGCGATCTTGCAGGTGACCAGGTTGGTCTCGTCCAGCGGGGCGCAGGCGATCAGCATGTCCGCGTCCTGGGCGCCCGCTTCCTGCAGGACCGAAGGCTGGATGCCGTTGCCCACCACGCCGCGCAGGTCCATGCGGTCCTGCAGCTCGCGCACGCGCCGCGGGTCGGTGTCGATCACCGTGATGTCGTTGCGCTCGGACACCAGGCTTTCGGCGACGCTCTCGCCGACGCGTCCGGCGCCGAGGATCAGGATGTTCATGGCTGCGGATTATCCGCAACCGCCGCACCTTCTGCGGGCAACCCCCTCAGCGCCGCACCCGCTCGATGGCGCGCTGCTCCGCGATGCGCAGCAGGCCGTCGAAGATCAGCGACTCGACCAGCCGGAACGGCACCGTCAGGTACGGCGCCATCTTCCAGCCGGCCCCGCCGGTCAGCAGGCACACCGGCTCGGCGCCGCAGCGCTGCTCCAGGCTGCGGTACATGCGCTCGATCGCGCCGGCGATCGCGTAGGTGCCGCCGCTGGTCAGTGCATCGCTGGTGTTGGTGGGGAAGTCGCGCACCTCGCCGGTGGGCACGTGCAGCCCGGCGGTGCCGCTTTCCAGGGCGCGCAGCATGATGCCGTGCCCGGGCAGGATCAGGCCGCCGAGGAACTTGCCCTGCGCATCGACCGCGTCGACCGTGACGGCGGTGCCCACCATCACCACCAGCGTCGGGCGCGGCGGGCCTTCGTTGAGGACGTGCCAGCGCGCCCCGATCATCGCCACCCACCGGTCGGCGCCCAGCCGCGCCGGATGGTCATAGCCGTTGAGCACGCCGGCTTCCTGGGCGCTGGCAATCACCCAGCTCGGGTGCACGTCCCACAGCTCGAGCTGCTCCTCGACCCGGTGACGCACCGCCTCGCCGGCCACGCAGCAGCCGAGCACGCTGGTGGGCACCGCCAGGTGCTTCCACTCGCCATCGGCGAGCTGGTCGATGGTCTCGAGGAACGCCGCGCCATGCGCCACCATCCGCGCGCCGGGATGGGCTGCCTCGAACTGCGCCCATTTCAGACGCGTGTTACCGATGTCGATGGCGAGAAACATGTTCGGGCCATTATCCCGAAACTCGCCCGCCGGCGCGCGCTGGCGCGCGCACGCCGCACCGGTCTTGCAGCCGTGGCGCTCAGGGACCGGCGCCCTCCCCCGCGCGGGTGTTGTCCACCGCGCCGCTGACGCCGGCTTCGCTCGCGCAGTGGGCGCAGCAGAAGAAGCCGGACACCGATTCGATCCCGTGCCCGACGATGCGGCAGCCGCAGTGGCTGCACACCGGGGCGAGCTTGTGGATCGCGCATTCGAAGCTGTCGAAGGTATGGCGGCGTCCGGCCATCACCACGTCGAAGGACAGGTGATAGTCGTTGCCGCAGGTCTCGCACCTGGCCATGGCGACTCCCCTCAGTTGCCGAGGCGCCCGCGCGCCAGCGGGTTCCAGCTGCCCACCGGCCCGCGCACCGCGCCGGCACCGGTGCGGTGCAGCCTGTAGACCCAGGCATTGCCCGCACCGAAGCGCCGCCGCGCCCTGCGCCACAGCACCGGGTGGTCGCGGTCCGGCCCGGGCGGCGCATCCAGCGGCGCGGGTTCGGGCAGTTCGGCCGGGTCGGGCGGTGGCACGCCGGGACCGAGCGGGGGTTCGCGATGGGCAGGCAAGGGATGCATCGGCAGCGTCCTGGAGCGACGGCGGGTCGCGGTCGCCTCCCAGCTCCCTTGGCACGTGCCGTGCCAGGCGGATACGGGGTCTTCCGCCTCGTCAGCGCCGGGGCCCTATGGCATGATTGACGTTGACGTAAACGTCAATTCCCTGAACGTCACGTCCAGCAGACAGGCCTCGCGCCCTTTCCCCCAGGACACCAGGAGACCGCCCGATGACCGACCTGTCCGAAGTCAAGGCCCTCGCCGAGTACCGCCCGAAGCACAAGGTGCGCTTCGTCACCGCGGCCTCGCTGTTCGACGGGCACGACGCCTCGATCAACATCATGCGCCGCCTGCTGCAGAGCATGGGTGCCGAGGTCATCCACCTGGGCCACAACCGCTCGGTCGACGAGGTGGTCACGGCCGCGCTGCAGGAAGACGCGCACGGCATCGCGATCAGTTCCTACCAGGGCGGGCACGTCGAGTACTTCAAGTACATGGTGGACCTGCTGCGGCGCCGCGGCGGCGAGCACATCCAGGTGTTCGGCGGCGGTGGCGGCGTGATCGTGCCGGCCGAGATCCGCGAGCTGCAGGCCTACGGCGTCACCCGCATCTACAGTCCCGAGGACGGCCAGCGCATGGGCCTGCAGGGGATGATCGGCGAGATGCTGATGCGCTGCGACCGCGACCTGAGCGAACATGCGCCGCGACGCGTCGAGGCGATCCAGGGCCACGGCGAGGCCGCCTGGCGTGCGCTCGCGCAACTGATCACGGCGCTGGAGAACGGCAGCGCCGACCCGGCGCTGGTGCAGGCCCTGCGCGAGCAGGCCGCCGCGCTGAAGGTGCCGGTGCTCGGCATCACCGGCACGGGCGGCGCCGGCAAGTCCAGCCTCACCGACGAACTGGTGCGGCGCCTGCGCCTGGACCAGGACGACCGCCTGCGCATCGCGGTCATCAGCATCGACCCCTCGCGCCGCAAGAGCGGCGGCGCGCTGCTGGGCGACCGCATCCGCATGAACGCGATCGGCCCGTGGCAGCAGGGCCCGCGCGTGTACATGCGCAGCCTGGCCACGCGCGACTTCGGCAGCGAGATCAGCCAGGCCCTGCCCGACGTGATCGCCGCCTGCAAGGTGGCCGGCTTCGACCTGGTGATCGTGGAGACCTCGGGCATCGGCCAGGGCGATGCCGCCATCGTGCCGCACGTGGACGTGCCGATGTACGTAATGACGCCGGAGTTCGGCGCGGCCAGCCAGCTCGAGAAGATCGACATGCTGGACTTCGCCGAGTTCGTCGCGATCAACAAGTTCGACCGCAAGGGCGCGCTGGACGCGCTGCGCGACGTCGCCAAGCAGGTGCAGCGCAACCGCGAGGCCTTCACGACGCCGCCGGAGCAGATGCCGGTGTTCGGCACCATGGCCAGCCGCTTCAACGACGACGGCGTCACGGCGCTGTACCAGGCGCTGCTGCCGCGCCTGCAGTCGCTGGGCCTGCCCGTGCAGGAAGGCCGCCTGCCGCGCGTCTCGACCCGCCACAGCACCCACCAGACGCCCATCGTGCCGCCGCAGCGCACGCGCTACCTGGCCGAGATCGCCGAGACCGTGCGTGGCTACAAGGCGCGCGTGCGGCGCCAGGCCAAGCTCGCGCGCGAGGTGCAGCAGCTGCGCGAGTCCGCCCGCATGCTGCGCGAGCAGGACCCGCAGGCACCGGTCGAGCACCTGCTGCGTGCCGCCGACGAGCGCGAGGCGCAGCTCGAGGCCCAGGCGCGCAAGCTGCTCGCCCAGTGGCCCGACATGCAGAAGGCCTACGCCGGCGACGAGTACGTCGTGAAGATCCGCGACCGGGAGATCCGCACGCGGCTGACCCACACCACGCTGTCTGGCAGCAAGATCCGCAAGGTGGTACTGCCGAAGTACGAGGACCACGGCGAGCTGCTCCAGTGGCTGATGCTGGAGAACGTGCCCGGCTCCTTCCCCTACACCGCCGGCGTGTTCGCCTTCAAGCGCGAGAACGAGGACCCGACCCGCATGTTCGCCGGCGAGGGCGACCCGTTCCGCACCAACCGCCGCTTCAAGCTGCTGTCCGACGGCATGCCGGCCAAGCGGCTGTCCACCGCGTTCGACTCGGTGACGCTGTACGGCCACGACCCGGACCTGCGCCCGGACATCTACGGCAAGGTCGGCAACTCGGGCGTGAGCATCGCCACGCTCGACGACATGAAGGTGCTGTACTCGGGCTTCGACCTGTGCGACCCGTCCACCTCGGTGTCGATGACGATCAACGGCCCGGCGCCGACCATCCTCGCGATGTTCATGAACACCGCGATCGACCAGCAGATCGAGAAGTTCAAGGCCGACAACGGCCGCGAGCCGACCGACGACGAGGCGCAGAAGATCCGGGCCTGGGTGCTGCAGAACGTGCGCGGCACGGTGCAGGCCGACATCCTCAAGGAGGACCAGGGCCAGAACACGTGCCTGTTCTCGACCGAGTTCTCGCTGAAGGTGATGGGAGACATCCAGGAGTACTTCGTCCATCACAACGTGCGCAACTTCTACTCGGTGTCGATCTCCGGCTACCACATCGCCGAGGCCGGCGCGAACCCGATCTCGCAGCTGGCCTTCACGCTGGCCAACGGCTTCACCTACGTCGAGGCGTACCTGGCGCGCGGGATGCACGTGGACGACTTCGCGCCGAACCTGAGCTTCTTCTTCAGCAACGGCATGGACCCCGAGTACACCGTGCTCGGGCGCGTGGCGCGCCGCATCTGGGCGGTGGCGATGAAGGAGAAGTACGGCGCCAACGAGCGCAGCCAGAAGCTCAAGTACCACATCCAGACCTCCGGCCGCTCGCTGCACGCGCAGGAAATCGCGTTCAACGACATCCGCACCACGCTGCAGGCGCTAATCGCGATCTACGACAACTGCAACTCGCTGCACACCAACGCCTATGACGAGGCGATCACGACGCCGACCGAGGAATCGGTGCGGCGCGCGATGGCCATCCAGCTGATCATCAACCGCGAGTGGGGCCTGGCGAAGAACGAGAACCCCAACCAGGGCGCCTTCATCATCGACGAGCTGACCGAGCTGGTCGAGGAGGCGGTGCTGGCCGAGTTCGAGCGCATCGCCGAGCGCGGCGGCGTGCTGGGCGCGATGGAGACCGGCTACCAGCGCAGCAAGATCCAGGAAGAAAGCCTGCACTACGAGACGCTGAAGCACACCGGCGAGCTGCCCATCATCGGCGTCAACACCTTCCGCAACCCGCACGGCGACCCGATCCCCGAATCGCTCGAGCTGGCGCGCTCGACCGAGGAGGAGAAGCAGTCGCAGCTCAAGCGCCTGCAGGACTTCCACGCCCGCCACGCCGCCGAGGCGCCGGCGATGCTCGCGCGCCTGAAGCAGGCCGTGATCGAGAACCGCAACGTGTTCGAGGTGCTGATGGACGCGGTGCGGGTCTGCTCGCTGGGCCAGATCACCGCCGCGCTGTTCGAGGTGGGCGGGCAGTACCGGCGCAACATGTGAGCGCATGCCGGGCATGGCGCCCGGCATGCCTCACGTCCTGGCCAGCTGCTCCTGCGCCCAGGCCTGCAGGGCCTTGAAGTTGATCTTGCCTTCGGGCGAGACCGGCCACTCGCCTTCCCAGGCGAGGAAGTTGCGCGGGATCTCGTAGGCCGCCATCTTGCCCTTGCAGGCCTCGCGCAGCGCGGGGTCGTCGGCCAGCGGGGCGCCGTCGCGGGTGCGCACCAGGCTGACCACGCGCGCGCCCCAGTACTCGTCCGGGATGCCGACGGTCTTGACGTCCTCGAAGCGGTCGGCGAACACCTCCAGCAGCAGCGTCGAGACGCGCGTGGTCGAGACGTTCTCGCCGCCGGACTTGACCACCCCGCCGAGCCGGCCGAGGTAGGTGATGTAGCCGTTGTCGAAGTTGCCGTAGTCGCCGCTGTGGAAGTAGCCCTCGGCATCGTAGGCCTGGCGCGTCTCGTCCGGCTGGCCGAGGTAGCCGCGGAACATGTACGGGCTGCGGTAGCAGATCTCGCCGGCCTGGCCCTGCGGCACGCGCTCGCCGGTGTCGATGTCCTTGATCACGACCTCCACGCCGGGCAGCGGCCGGCCGTGGGTGGAGCGGTTGATGCGCGCGTCGACGCAGTCGTGCTCGGACAGCGAGATCAGCGGGCCGTTCTCGGTCTGCGCGTACAGGCTGTTGATCACCGCGCCCGGCGGGCACATGCTGCGCACCAGGTCGATGGTGGTCGGCTCGCCGGCCAGCAGCGCCTTGCGCACCGTGAAGCGCTTCTGCTCGAAGCCCGGAACGCGGCGCAGGCCCTGCCAGTGCGCCTCGAAGCCGAAGGTCGCGGTGATGCCCTCGCGGTCGATCAGGTCCAGCGCCGGCGCGGGGCGGAACGCCTCCATCAGGTACAGCGTGGTGCCGGCCAGCACCAGGTTCAGGTTGAGCGCGAAGATGCCGCTGTTGTGATAGAAGGGCGAGAGGTTGATGTAGCGCTCGTCCTCGGTGTAGGCCAGCGCCTTGGCCGCGAAGTTCACCGTGGCCAGCGGCGGGCGGTGGTCCCACAGCGCGCTCTTGGACAGCCCGGTCGTGCCCGAGGTCTGGCAGATGAACTGGATGTCGGTCGCGTGGCCTTCGTCGCGCAGCTGCGCGATGCGACCGGCATCCACCTCGCGCACCGCGGCCACCCAGTCGTCGAAGTCCAGCACGCCCTCGTGGCGCCGCCCCTCGCGGCTGACGCACACGAGCTGGCGCAGCGACGGCACGCTGGCCGAGGACACCTTGCCCGCGCCGTGGAACTGCAGGTCCGGCAGCGACTCGCGCAGCAGCTGCAGGTAGTCGCGGCCACCGTACTGGTCGACCGTGACGATCACGGCGGGCGCGTTGCGCGGCAGCACGCCGGAGAACTCCAGCGTGCCCCACAGCAGGTTCAGCGGGTTGACCACCGCCCCGACCTGCAGCGTCGCGAAGTACAGCACCGCGAACTCCGGCGTCGGGCTCGGCAGGGTCGTGACCACGTCGCCCTTGCGGATGCCCAGGTCCAGCAGCGCCTGGGACACCCGGTCGACCTCGGCCTGCAGCGCGCCGAAACTCGTCGTGCGCCCCTCGAAGACGATCGCGGGCTTGTCCGGCAGCGCCGCGCAGGTCTCGGCGAACAGCTGCGGGATGGTGCGGTGGTACCAGTCGTGGCGTTGGATGCGTTCTTGCAGCATGGATGGCACTCCACGGGAAACCGGATGGGGTGACGGAACAGGGGATGCGGGGCGCGGTCCCGCCCGGGGTCAGGACGCCGCCGGGGCGGCGTGCCGGCCGTTCACAGCTGCAGCTGCTTGGCCGCCAGGTCCTTCATGATCTCGACCGAGCCGCCGCCGATCATGTTGACCTTGACCTCGCGGTAGATGCGCTCGGGACGGGTACCGCGCATGAAACCCATGCCGCCCAGGATCTGCACCGCTTCGTCGGCGCAGAACTGCATGGTCTGCATCGCGAGGTTCTTGAGCATCGCGGTCTGCGCAACCAGCAGGCGCGGGTCGCCGAACTTCTGCTGCACGCGCCAGGCGAGGTCCTCGATCATGCAGCGCACCGACTCGATCTTCATCGCCATGTCCACCAGCTTGTGGCGGATCACCTGGCGCTCGACCAGCGGCAGGCCGAAGGTCTTGCGCTCGCGCGCCCAGTCCAGCGCGTCGGCGAAGCACACCTTAGCGAAGCCGTAGGCGCCGGCGGCCATGAACAGGCGCTCGCTGTTGAAGTTGCGCATGATGATGCGGAAGCCCTCGTTCTCGACGCCGAGCAGGTGGCCGACCGGCACGCGCACGTTCTCGAACCGCAGGTGCGCGGTGTCGGAGGCCCACCAGCCCATCTTGTCGAGCTTGGTGCGCGTGATGCCCGGCGTGTCGCCCGGGATCAGCAGCAGCGACACGCCGCCGGCGCCCTTGACCTCGGGGTTGGTGCGCACCGCGACGGTGAACCAGTCGGCGCGCATGCCCGAGGTGATGAAGGTCTTCTCGCCGTTGACGACGTAGTGGTCGCCGTCGCGGACCGCGGTGGTGCGCAGGCTGGCCACGTCGGAGCCGCCGCCCGGCTCGGTGATGCACAGCGCCGAGATCTTGCGCCCGGCCAGGATGTCGGGCAGGACGCGCGCCTTGAGCTCGTCGCTGCCCGCGTGCAGGATCGGCGGCGTGCCGATGGTGTGCGAGAACAGCGAGGCGCTGACGCCGCCGCAGCCGGCTCTCGCGACCTCCTCGGGGATGATCAGCTGGTAGAACACGTCGGCCGGCGTGCCGCCATACTCCTCCGGGTAGCCGACGCCGAGCAGCCCCACCTCGGCGGCCTTGCGGTACAGCTCGCGGGGGAACTCGCCCGCCTCGTCCCAGGCGTTGACGTGGGGCGTGATCTCGCGCGCGACGAAGTCGCGCACCGTGTCGCGGAACTGTTCGTGCTCCGGGGTGTAGTAGTTGGAGTTGCGCGCGGCGGACAGCAGCAGGTTGTCAGTCATGGCAGTGTGGTCGGAAGTCCTGGATCGAGCGTAGGAGGCTGCGGCGGCGCAGTCTTGCGCCAACCGGCTACGCGTACTTGCGCAGCTCCAGCTTGCCGATCTGGTTGCGGTGCACCTCGTCCGGCCCGTCGGCCAGGCGCAGCAGGCGCGCGGTCGCGTAGGCCACCGCCAGCCCGAAGTCGTTCGTGACGCCGCCGCCGCCGTGCGCCTGGATCGCCCAGTCGACCACCTTGGCCGCCATGTTCGGCGCGGCGACCTTGATCATCGCGATCTGCGCCTTGGCCGCCTTGTTGCCCACCGTGTCCATCATGTGCGCCGCGTGCATCGTCAGCAGGCGGCACTGGTCGATCATGATGCGCGCCTCGGCGATGCGCTCCAGCGTCACGGTCTGCTCGGCCACCGGCTTGCCGAACGCGACGCGCTCCTTGGTGCGGCGGCACATCTTCTCGAGCGCGCGCTCGGCCAGCCCGATCAGGCGCATGCAGTGGTGGATGCGGCCCGGGCCGAGGCGGCCCTGCGCGATCTCGAAGCCGCGTCCCTCGCCGAGCAGGATGTTCGACGCCGGCACGCGCACGTTCTCGAACACCACCTCGGCGGCGCGGTCGGGCACGCCGGCGAAGCCGAACACCGGCAGCGGCCGGATCACCTTGACGCCCGGGGTGTCCTTGGGCACCAGGATCATGGACTGCTGCTTGTGCTTGTCCGGGTGATCCGGGTTGGTCTTGCCCATGAAGATGATGATCTTGCAGCGCGGGTCGGTGGCGCCGGTGGTGAACCACTTGTGGCCGTCGATCACGTACTCGTCGCCCTCGCGTCGGATCGAGGCCTGGATGTTGGTCGCGTCGCTGGAAGCCACCGCCGGCTCGGTCATCGCGAAGGCGCTGCGGATGCGGCCTTCGAGCAGCGGCACCAGCCACTGGCGCTTCTGGTCCTCGGTGCCGTAGCGCGCCAGCACCTCCATGTTGCCGGTGTCGGGCGCCGAGCAGTTGAACACCTCGGGCGCCAGCAGCGAGCGGCCCATGATCTCGCACAGCGGCGCGTACTCGAGGTTGCTCAGGCCCGCGCCGTGTTCGGAGTCGGGCAGGAACAGGTTCCACAGCCCCTGCTCGCGCGCCAGCGCCTTCAGCTCCTCGACGACCGGCTGCACGCCCCACGGGCCGTGCTCGGCGGACTCGCGGAAGTAGCGTTCCTCGTTCGGGTAGACATGCTGGTCCATGAAGGCCAGCAGGCGTGCCTTCAGGTCCTGGACTTTGGGCGAGAGCGTGAACAGATCCATGGCAGTTCCTGTCGGTGGGGTGTCAGCGGGTCACTGCGGCCTGGGCCTGGCGCCAGCCGGCTTCGGCGATGGGGCGGGCGCGGCGCCCGGTCTCCAGGGCGTGCGCGCTGGAGGCGTTGCCGTCGTAGGCGCGCTTGAGGATGCCTTGCAGGATGGCCGCGAGGCGGAACATGCTGTAGGCGAGGTAGAAATCCCATTCGTGCGCCGGCACCGGAGCGCGTCCGGTGCGCCGGCAGTACAGGTCGAGGTAGGTGCGCTCGTCGGGGATGCCCAGCGCCGCCAGGTCCGCGCCGCGCATGCCGCGGAACTCGTCGGCCGACAGCCGCCAGGTCAGCATGTGGTAGGCGAAGTCCGCCAGCGGGTGGCCCAGCGTGGACAGCTCCCAGTCGAGCACCGCGAGGATCCTCGGCTCGGTCGGATGGAAGATCAGGTTGTCCAGCCGCAGGTCACCGTGCACGATCGCGTTTTCCTCGACGGCCGGGATGTGTTGCGGCAGCCACTCGATCAGCGCGTCCATCGCCGGGATCGGCTCGGTCTCCGAGGCGCGGTACTGCCTGGTCCAGCGCGCGATCTGCCGCTCGAAGTAGTTGCCGGGGCGCCCGTAGTCGGCCAGCCCCACCGACGCCGGGTCGATGGCGTGCAGCGCCGCGACCACGCGGTTGATCTCGTCGTAGAGCGCGGTGCGCTCGGCCGGCTGCATGCCGGGCAGGGTCGGGTCCCACAGCACGCGCCCGTGCACGTACTCCATCACGTAGAACGGCGTGCCGACCACCGCGTCGTCCTCGCACAGGCAGTACGGCCGCGCCACCGGCACGCCGCGGCCGTGCAGCGCGCGGATCACGCGGTATTCGCGCTCGACCGCGTGCGCCGAGGGCAGCAGCTGGCCGTGCGGCTTCTTGCGCAGCACGTAGCGCTGCGTCGGGGTGGCGAGCAGGTAGGTGGGGTTGGACTGGCCGTCCGGGAAGCGCTGCACCTGCAGCGGACCCGCGTAGCCCTCCACGTGGGCGTGCAGGTACTGCTCCAGCCGCCCGACGTCGAAACCCGGCGGCAGGCCGGCGGTCTGCGCCGTGCTGGCGCTCATGCCCTACTCCTTTGCATGGGGCGTTCGTCCTCCACGTTGTCTCGTGGACGACTGTAGGCACGAAGCCGGGCACCGCCGCCGATACAGCAGGTTGACGCAAACCGCGGGCGGCCCCGGCAGGCTGGCGCAAGACAGCCGGCGCGAAGCCGGGCATGATGCAGGTCGACGCACGAACCGAACCACAGGAGACGACCGATGGCAGGACCCGACGTGGGCTTCTGGCAGGAGCGCTTCGCGACCGGCACCACGCCCTGGGACCGGGGCGGCCCCAACCCGCAGCTGCAGCAGTGGCTGGACGAGGGCCTGGTCGGCCCGCAGCACCGCGTGCTGGTGCCGGGCTGCGGGCGCGGCTGGGAAGTGGCGCTGCTGGCCGGGCGCGGCGTGCCGGTCACGGGCATCGACTACGCGCCGGCGGCCATCGAGGCGTGCCGTGCGCTGCTGGAGCGGCAGGGGCTGCAGGCCCCGCTGGTGCAGGCCGACGTGCTGGAGTGGCAGCCGGACGCGCCGGTGGACGTGGTCTACGAGCAGACCTGCCTGTGCGCGCTGCACCCGGACCACTGGCAGCGCTATGCGCAGCAGCTGCACGCCTGGATCCAACCGGGCGGGCGGCTGCTCGCACTGTTCGTGCAGGCGCGTGCGGAGGAATCCGCGCAGGGCTTCATCAAGGGGCCGCCCTACCACTGCGACATCCACGCGATGCGCGCGCTGTTCCCGGGCGACCGCTGGGCCTGGCCCAAGCCGCCCTACCCGGCGCTGGCCAGCGGACCGGTGCGCGAGCTGGTGGTGCCGCTGACGCGGCGCTGAAGGCCGCGCCGGTGCCCGGCCTCAGTCGAGGAACTTCGCCGGCCGCTTTTCCTTGACCGCGGCCAGGGCCTCCTCGAGGTCGCTGGACACCAGCATCCCGGCATTCCAGGTGGCGATGTAGTTGAGCCCGTCGGCCACCGAGTGGTCTCGCACGTAGGTGATCATCTCCTTGGTGCCGCGCACCGCCAGCGGCGCCTTCGAGGCAATCTCCCCGGCGATCGCGCGCACGCCGGCCACCAGCTCGTCCTGCGAGCCGTACACCCGGTTGACCAGGCCGATGCGCGCGGCCTCGTCGGCGTCGAAGCGGCGCGCGGTGTAGGCCAGCTCGCGTGCCATGCCCTCGCCGATCAGCCGGGGCAGGCGCTGCAGCGTGCCGACGTCGGCGGTCAGCCCCACGTCGACCTCCTTGACCGAGAAGTAGGCGTCGCTGCTGCAGTAGCGCATGTCGCAGGCGCTGCTGACGTCGATGCCTCCGCCCACGCAGGCGCCGTGGATGCGCGCGATCACCGGCTTGCGGCAGCGCTCGATCGAGGTCACCGTGTCCTGCAGGTCCAGGATCATCAGGCGCAGCCGCTCGGCCGCGCGGCCGCGGCACTCCATGCCCGCGTAGCGCTGCAGCGCGTGCAGCATCGACAGGTCGATGCCGGCGCAGAAGTGGCGTCCCGCGCCCCCCAGCACGGCCACCCGCACGGCGTCGGTGCGGTCGACCCACTGCATGGCCTGGCGCAGCTCCTGCCACATGCGTTCGTTGATCGCGTTGGCCTTGTCCGGGCGGTTCAGGTCGAGGTAGGCGACATGGCCCTCCTGGCGGACGGCGATGGTTTCCAGCTCCATGGATGCTCCTTGGTGTGTCGACGCGCACGATACCGCGCCGGCCGCACGGGCACGCTGCGGACTTCTCCGCAGGCGGGCGCGGCGCTCAGAGCGTCAGCGCGATGCGCGTGCCTTCCTCGATCGCGCGCACCGCGTCCAGCTCGGCCGCCAGGCGCGCCCCGCCGATCAGGTGGGTGCGCACGCCGCTGCCGGCCAGCGCCTCGTGCAGCCCGGCCAGCGGCTCCTGCCCGGCGCAGACGACGATGGTGTCGACCTCCAGCACGCGCGGCTCGCCGCCGACGCGCAGGTGCAGCCCGGCATCGTCGATGCGCTCGTATTCCACGCCGGCCAGCATGTGCACCTGGCGGCGCCCCAGCAGCGTGCGGCGGATCCAGCCGGTGGTCTTGGCCAGGCGTTCGCCGACCCGCTCGGCCTTGCGCTGCAGCAGCCACACCTGGCGCGGCGGCGGCGCCTCGTCGGGTGCGACCAGCCCGCCGCGCTCGCGCACCGAGGCGTCGATGCCCCACTCGCGGCGGAACGCCTCGACCGGCGAGCCCCCCTGGTCGCGATGCGTCAGCAACTCGGCCACGTCGAAGCCGATGCCACCCGCGCCGATGATGGCCACGCGCGCGCCGACCGGCTTGCGGCCCTCGATCACGTCGACGTAGCCCGCCACCTTGGGATGGTCGATGCCGGGAATCGGCGGCACGCGCGGGGTCACGCCGGTGGCGACCACCACGTCGTCGTAGCCGCCCGCGCGCAGCTCGTCGGCGCCCACGCGCCGGTTCAGGTGCAGCTGCACGCCCAGGCGTGCCAGCCGGGTGCGGAAGTAGCGCAGCGTCTCGTCGAACTCTTCCTTGCCGGGGATGCGCCGCGCGTAGTTGAACTGCCCGCCGATGTCGGCGCCGGCCTCGTACAGCGTGACCTGGTGGCCCTGCTCGGCGGCGGTCACCGCGCAGGCCAGGCCCGCCGGGCCGGCGCCCACCACCGCGACGCGGCGCGGCGCCGCAGGCTGCCGGGCGACCAGCTCGGTCTCGCGGCAGGCGCGCGGGTTGACCAGGCAGGACGTGATCCGGCCGGAGAAGATGTTGTCCAGGCAGGCCTGGTTGCAGCCGATGCAGGTGTTGATCTCGTCGGCACGGCCTTCGGCGGCCTTGCGCACGAAGGCCGGGTCGGCCAGGAACGGGCGCGCCATCGAGACCATGTCGGCCTCGCCGCGGGCGAGGATGCCTTCGGCCACGGCCGGGTCGTTGATGCGGTTGCTCGCCACCAGCGGGATGCGCAGCGAGGCCTTCAGCCGCGCGGTCAGGTCGACGAAGGCCGCGCGCGGCACCATGGTCGCGATGGTGGGGATGCGCGCCTCGTGCCAGCCGATGCCGCTGTTGACCAGCGTCGCACCGGCCGCCTCGATGGCCTGCGCCAGCGTGACCACCTCGTCCCAGGTGCTGCCGCCTTCGACCAGGTCGATCAGCGACAGTCGGTAGACCAGGATGAAGTCGGGACCGGTGGCGGCGCGCGTGCGGCGCACGGTCTCGACCGCGAAGCGCATGCGGTTCTCGAAGCTGCCGCCCCAGCGGTCGGTGCGCTGGTTGGCGCGCGGCACCAGGAACTGGTTGATCAGGTAGCCCTCCGAGCCCATCACCTCGACGCCGTCGTAGCCGACCGACTTCGCCAGCGCCGCGGCCCTGGCGTAGTCGTCGATGGTGCGCTCGATGTCGGCCTCGCTCATCTCGCGCGGCGTCGCGCCCGAGATCGGCGAGCGCAGCGCCGACGGGGCCACGCCCTGCGGGTGGTGGGCGTAGCGGCCCGCGTGCAGCAGCTGCACCGCGATGCGCCCGCCCGCCTCGTGCACCGCATCCGTGATCCGGCGGTGCGGCGCGGCGTCGTCTTCGGTCTCGAACTTGCGCATGCCCGGCCACATGTTGCCCTCGGCATTGGGCGACAGGCCGCCGGCGATGATCAGCGCCGCGCCGCCGGCCGCGCGTTCGGCGTAGAACGCGGCCATGCGCGCGAAGCCGTCGGGGTGCTCCTCGAGGCCGGTGTGCATCGAGCCCATCAGCACCCGGTTGGGCAGGGTGCAGAAGCCCAGGTCGAGGGGAGCGAGCAGGTGCGGGTAAGCCGTCATGGGTGGTGAGGCACGGATCCAGGGGAGGCAGGGTTCAGGCGGCGCCGTCCTTGGGGCGGTACCAGCGCGGGTGGAACTCCTTGACGACCGGGCCGGAGCTGTCCAGCGCGTGACAACCGTCCAGGCTGAACGGGCGCACGTCCTCGGGCTCGGGCACGTGGCCGGCCAGCGACTGGATCGCGGCGGTGCCCATGGTCATCAGCAGCTCGGTCAGGTGGGTGCAGCCGGCCAGGCCGCCGAACAGGCTGCGCACCTTGGCGCGGAAGCCCGGGCCGATGCGCACGCCGACCAGCTTGCCGTAGTCCGGGTTGATCGAGGCGCAGGACGCCCCGAACGGCGAGGCGTCGGTGCTCGCCACCGCGGCGACGATGTGGCCCTGCAGGTCGATGGTCAGGCGCAGCCACATGTCGTGGATCGGCTCGCCGGCCGGCAGCATGCCGCGCGGCATCTTCACCTCCATCGGCCGCAGGTCCTGCAGGCGGCCCTCGATGTCGTACAGGCCGTCGGTGCGACGGTAGCCGCGCAGCGTGATGTTGCGGCTGTGGATGTGTTCGCGCGGGACGTCCGGTGGCGGCAGGGGCACGGCAGCTCCTTACGGGGTCACGAACAGGTCGATCTTCGGCTCGACGCCGGGGGTCGCGCAGTAGCGGCCGAAGTCGGTGACGCCGGCCTCGCGCAGCACCTGTTCATCCAGGTGCAGGCGGCCGGTACGCTGCCGGCTGTCGGAGGTGAGGATCACGTAGGCGGCATCGGCCATGACCTGCGGCGTGCGTGCCTGCGCCGCCTCGCCGGGCGCCGCGACGTTCAACGCCGAGGTCGCGATCAGCGTGCGCGGCCACAGCCCGTTGACGGCGATGCCGAACCGGCGGAACTCCTCGGCCATGCCCAGCGCGAGCAGGCTCATGCCGTACTTGGAGGCGGTGTAGGCGGCGTGCGGGCCCAGCCATTTCGGATCGAGGTCGATGGGCGGCGACAGCACCAGCACGTGCGGGTTGGCCGCGCGCTGCAGGTACGGCAGGCAGGCCTGCGTGCACGCGAAGGTGCCGCGCATGTTGATGTCCATCATCAGGTCGTAGCGCTTCATCGGCGTCGCGGCGACGCCGGTGAGGCTGATCGCGCTGGCATTGTTGACCAGGATGTCGATGCCGCCGAAGTGCGCCGCTGCCTGCTGCACCGCCGCCTGCACCTGCTCGTCGTCGCGCACGTCGACCACCAGCGGCAGGGCCCGCCCGCCGGCGCGCTCGATCTCCTCGGCGGCGGTGTAGATGGTGCCGGGCAGGCGCGGGTCGGGCTCGGCCGTCTTGGCAGCGATCACGATGCTGGCGCCGTCCTGCGCGGCGCGCAGCGCGATTGCCTTGCCGATGCCGCGGCTCGCCCCGGTGATGAACAGGGTCTTGCCGGCCAGCGTGCCCATCGCTCAGCCCTCCAGCTCGCGCGCCAGCGCCTCGGGCACCGGCACCGGCATGTCCAGCAGCATCTGCCCCATGCCCTTGCCCAGCGGGTCCATGCGCATCGAGGCGGTGCCGCCGCCGTCCAGCGCGTCGTAGAGCATGAAGTTCACCGCCTGGATGCCCGGCAGCGTGTAGCGCACCACGTCGCCGCGCACCAGGTGCGCGAAGTAGCGCTTCACCCGCTCGGGCGTCAGCTCGCGCTGGATCACCTCGAAGTACTGCGGCTTGCGCGCGATCACGCCGATGTTGGAGATGTTGCCCTTGTCGCCGCTGCGCGCCCAGGCCAGGCGCAGCAGCGGCACCTCGCGTGTGCCGGCGGCCGCGGCGGGCGCCCCGACCGCATCCGGCGGGGTGGCTTGCAGCGGCGCGCCCGCCACCGGCACGTCCACCGGCACCTCGCGCCCGTCCACGTGCACGCGGATCGAGACCTCGCTCTTGGGCAGCGTGAAGGCGAACTGCTTGATCAGCGGCGACGGCGTCGGCCGCGCCAGGTTGGGTCCGGTGGTGCCCGGCGACCAGGAGGTCCCGGCCGGGGCGATCTCGCGGGCGAAGATCTCCAGCGCCTGCCTGGAGCTGTGGTTGACCGCCACGCGCATCATCACCTCGCGCGAATGCGCGGTGCGCGCATGCGGGCCGTAGGTGGTCTCGGCGCCGATTACCTCCACGTAGGCGGCGCTGTAGTCGGGCAGGCCCAGCTGCCTGAAGATGCCGCGGGTGCGCTCCAGGATCGCCTCGCCGGTGCGGCGCGCCTTGGCGGCCGCGTCGATGCCGATGATGACGAGCGAGCCGGCGCTGCGGTAGCCGTCCATGTAGGTGGCCGAGACCTTGTAGGTGCCGGTCGGCGGCAGGCCGCGCGCGCCGCTGACGCGCACGCGGTCCTCGCCCGCCTGCTCGATGCGCACCTCGCGGAAATCGCACACCACGTCCGGCAGCACGTAGGCGCCCGGGTCGCCGATCTCGTAGAGCATCTGCTCGGCCACGGCGGCGGCCAGCACCCGCCCGCCGGTGCCCTGCGGCTTGGTGACGACGAAGCTGCCGTCGGCCTCGCACTCGAGCACCGGGTAGCCGATGCGGGCCCAGTCGGGGATGGCCTCCCAGTCGGTGTGCAGCCCGCCGGTGGCCTGGCAGCCGCACTCGATGATGTGCCCGGCCAGGCTGCCGGCGGCGAGCCGGTCGTAGTCCTGCGGCTTCCAGCCGAACTCGTGGATCAGCGCGCCCAGCGTCACCGCGCTGTCGACGCAGCGCCCGGTGATCACGACGTCCGCCCCCTCGGCCAGCGCCGCGGCGACCGGCAGCGCGCCCAGGTAGGCGTTGGCGCTCAGGATGCGCTCGGGCAGCGGCCCGCCGGTGAACATGTCGGTCTGACCGCGCTCGCGCAGCGCCGGGATCAGTGCGCTGACGTCGTCGCCTTCGACCACCGCGATCTTCAGCGACACGCCCATTTCCTCGGCCAGCCGGCCCAGCGCCTCGGCGCAGCCGCGCGGGTTGATGCCGCCGGCGTTGCTGATGACCTTGATGCCCTTCTGCGCCACCTCGCGCAGCACGCTCCTCATCGCGACGTCGACGAAGTCGGTCGCGTAGCCGAGCTCGGGCTTCTTGTTGCGCGCCGAGGCCAGGATGGCCATGGTCAGCTCGGCCAGGTAGTCGAACACCAGGTAGTCGATGGGCGCGCCGTGCACCAGCTGCGCCGCGGCGACCGAGCTGTCGCCCCAGAAGCCGGATGCCCCGCCGATGCGCACGACCTTGTTGCTGGACATGGGTGGTTCCTCCTCTGCCTCAACGCCCGGTCCACACCGGCTTGCGCTTCTCGTTGAAGGCCGCGAGGCCTTCCTTCGCGTCCTCGGTCAGCGCCAGCAGCGCGATCTGGCTTTCGGTGTAGGCGATGCCCTGGTCGAAGGACATCGCGGCCATCGCGCGCATCGCGTACTTGCCGCGGCGGATCGCGGTGGGCGACTTGTCGACGATGCGCTGCACCAGCCAGTCGGTCTTCGCGTCCAGCTCGGCGGCCGGCACGACGTCGTTGAGCAGCCCGTGCTGCAGTGCCGCGTGCGCGTCGAACGGCTCGCCGGTGATGCACCACTCGCGCAGCACGCGCTGCGGCACCATGTGCTGCAGCAGGCTCAGCACCTGCATCGGGAACACGCCCACCTTGACCTCGGGCAGGCCGAACAGCACGTGGTCGGCCGCCACCGCCATGTCCACCATGCACAGCAGGCCCATGCCGCCGGCCATGCAGGTGCCGTTGACGCGCGCGATGGTGGGCAGCGTGGCGTTCTGCGCCTCGCGCAGCAGGTCGGCGTAGTCGACGCTGGGCTTGGCGTAGTCGAACGCGAAGCCCTTGCCCGGCTGCAGGTCGCCGCCGGCGCAGAAGGCCTTGTCACCGGCACCGGTCAGCACGATCGCACGGACCTCGGGGTCGGCATGCGCGGCGCGGTAGCCCGCGCGGATGCCGTCGATCACCTCCTGGTTGATCGCGTTGCGCTTGTCGGGCCGGTTGATCGTGATCCAGAACGTGGACGACCTCTTCTCGTGGAGGACGGCGGCGGTCATGGGAACTCCTGTCTGATGTTCGTACGTCAGGCCGGGACGGCACCCGGCGGCTCAGGCGGCCTGGCTCTCCTCGGCCTGGCTTTGCTCGGCCTCGATCTCCGCGATGACGCGGTGCACCGCCACCTGGTCGCCCATCGCGGCGGCGAGCGACTTGACCCGTCCGTTCACCGGCGCGGCGTGGATGTGCTCCATCTTCATCGCGTCCAGCGTCATCACCGGCTGGCCGGCCTTGACGGTGTCGCCCACGGCCACGTGCACCGCGACCACCCGGCCGTTCATCGCGGCGCGGATGCGCCCGTCGCTGGCAGCCCCGCCCTGGGAGCGGGCCTCGCGGGTGCGGTCGACCGTGGCGTAGGCGACGCCGCGGTAGTGCAGCTGCAGCGCGTCGCCGGCACGCACGTAGCGCGCGCTTTCGACGATGCCGTCGAACGACAGGCGCACCGCGTTCGGTCCCAGCTCCAGCACCTGCACCTCGAAGCGGCGCTCGCCGAGCGCGGCGCCGTAGCGCGCCCCGCCCTCGTGGGCCAGCACGACCTCGCAGGCCTGGCCGTCGGCCTCCAGGTGGTAGGTGACCGGCAGTCGGTGCGCCATCTGCGGGCCGAGCGCGCCGTGGCGCTCCTGCGCGGTGCAGGCCAGCAGCACCGCGGCGAGCGCCCGGGCGCGCAGGCGGTCGTCCTCGTCGTCGCGCAGCAGCTCCTCGCCGTGCTGCCCGATGAACGCGGTGGTGGGGCCGCCGGCGGCGAACACCGGGTGCGCCAGGCAGCGCGCCAGAAACGCCTGGTTGGTGCGCACCCCCAACGCCACCGCGTCCTGCAGCGCCGCGTGCAGCTTGCGGCGCGCCTCGTCGCGGGTGCGGCCGTGCGCGATCAACTTGGCGATCATCGAGTCGTAGTACGGCGGGATCTCGCTGCCGGACTCCAGCGCATGCTCGACGCGGATGGCCGCCGGCATCTCCCAGCGCGACATCACGCCGCTTTGCGGCATGAAGCCCTGCGACGGGTCCTCGGCGCACAGGCGCACCTCGATCGCGTGGCCGTCGAAGCGCACGTCCTCCTGGCGGATGGGCAGCGGTTCGCCGGCGGCCACGCGCAGCTGCAGCTCGACCAGGTCCAGGCCGGTGATCGCCTCGGTCACCGGGTGCTCGACCTGCAGGCGGGTGTTCATCTCCATGAAATAGAAGTTGCCCTCGCGGTCGAGCAGGAATTCGAGCGTGCCGGCCCCTTCGTAGCCGATCGCCTTGACCGCGGCCACCGCGGTCTCGCCCATGCGGCGTCGCAGGTCGGCGTCGACCGCCGGCGACGGCGCTTCCTCGACCACCTTCTGGTGGCGGCGCTGCACCGAGCAGTCGCGCTCGCCCAGGTGGATCGCGTTGCCGTGGCGGTCGGCGAACACCTGGATCTCGATGTGGCGCGGCTCGATGATGGCGCGCTCCAGGATCACCTCCGGGTTGCCGAATGCGCTCTGCGCCTCGGACTTGGCCGAGCGCAGCGCGTCGAGGAACTGCGCGTCGTCGCTGACCAGGCGCATGCCGCGCCCGCCGCCGCCGGCGGTGGCCTTGATCATCACCGGGTAGCCGATGCGGCGCGCCTCCTCGTGCAGGCGGGCGTCGCTCTGGTCCTCGCCCTGGTAGCCGGGGATGCAGGGCACGCCGGCCTGCATCATCAGCTGCTTCGCGCCGGCCTTGTTGCCCATCGCGACGATGGCCTGCGGCGACGGGCCGATGAACACCAGCCCGGCATCGCGGCAGGCCTGCGCGAAGTCCTCGTTCTCGGCCAGGAAGCCGTAGCCCGGGTGCACCGCGTCCGCGCCGGTGCGGCGCGCCGCCTCGATGATGGCCGGGATGTTCAGGTACGACTGCGCAGGCAGCGACTCGCCGATCCAGACCGCCTGGTCGGCTTCGCGCACGTGGCGCGCGTTCCGGTCGGCGCTGGAGAACACCGCGACCGTCCGGTAGCCGAGCGCGCGGGCGCTGCGCATGACGCGCAGCGCGATCTCGCCGCGGTTGGCAATCAGGATCTTGTGGAAGGGAGTGGAGTTGCTCATGGATTGACTGCCGATGGGTGGCGTGCCGTGCTTACTGCGCCTTCGGGAAGATGCCCATGTACTTCGAGATGATCTGCAGCATCACCTCGTCGGCGCCGCCGCCGATCGACGTCAGGCGGCCGTCGCGGAAGATGCGCGACACCGGGCTTTCCCAGACGAAGCCCATGCCGCCCCAGAACTGCAGGCAGCCGTCCGGCACCATGCGCATCAGGCGCCCGGCCTTGAGTTTGGCCATCGAGGCGACTTCGGTCGCGTTCTCGCCGTTGACCACCATCTCCACGCCGCGCCAGGTCAGCGCGCGCAGCGACTCGACCTCGGTCTTGAGCTCGGCCAGCTTGTAGTGGATCCACTGGTTGTCCACCAGCGCCTTGCCGAAGGCCTTGCGCTGGCGCACGTACTCGATGGTCTCGTCGATGCAGCGCAGCAGCGTGCCACCGGCGTTGAGCGCGCCCCACAGGCGCTCGATCTGGAACTGCTCCATCTGGTAGATGAAGCCCATGCCTTCCTCGCCGATGCGGTAGCGCTGCGGCACCCGCACCTCGTCGAAGTACAGCTGCGCGGTGTCCGAGGCGTTCATGCCGATCTTGCGGATCTTCTTCGCGACCGACACGCCCTTGGTCTTCATCGGCACGACGATCAGCGACTTGTTCTTGTGCACCGGGCCGTCCGAGGTGTTGGCCAGCACCACGCAGAAGTCCGCCTGCGTGCCGTTGGTGGTCCACATCTTGCCGCCGTTGATGACGTAGTCGCCACCGTCCTTGCGCGCGGTGGTCTTGATCGAGGCAACGTCCGAGCCGCTGCCGACCTCCGAGACGCCCAGGCAGGCCACCATCTCGCCCGAGATGGCCGGCGCGAGGAATTCCCGGCGCAGCTCGTCGGAGCCGCGCTCGGCCAGCGCCGGGGTGGCCATGTCGGTCTGCACGCCGATGGCCATCGGCACGCCGCAGCAGTTGACCTCGCCCAGCGTCTCGGCGAGCACCGCCGCGTAGGAGTGGTCCAGGCCCAGCCCGCCGAACTGCTCCGGCTTGTTCAGGCCCAACAGGCCCAGCTTGCCCATCTTGCGGAACAGCTCGTGCGCCGGGAAGATCTCGGCCTCTTCCCATTCGTCGACGTAGGGGTTGATCTCCTCGGCGATGAAGCGCTTGATGGTGCGCCGCATTTCCTCGTGTTCAGGGGTCAGCTGCATCTGGTCTACTCCGTTGGTTCAGGGGCGGGCGACGCCGAACTGGATCGGGCGCACCTTGCGGGCCTCGGCCTCGCGGCAGATCGACAGCACGTAGGACAGCACCGCGCGGGTGTCGCGCGGGTCGATCACGCCGTCGTCGAGCAGCAGCGCGCTGGTCGTGAACACGTCCATCTGGCGGTCGAAGTTGTCGACGATGCGGCGCTGCAGCTTGGCGAGCTGCTCGCGGTCGACCTCGGCGCCCTTGCGCTTCATCGCCGCCTCGGTGACGATGGCCATGGTCTGCGCGGCCTGCTCGCCGCCCATCACCGCCGTCTTGGCGTTCGGCCACGAGAAGCAGAAGCGCGGGTGGAAGCCGCGGCCGCACATGCCGTAGTTGCCGGCGCCGAACGAGGCGCCGCAGTAGAGGGTGATCTGCGGCACGGTGGCGTTGGTGACCGCCTGGATCATCTTGGAGCCGTGCTTGATGATGCCCAGCTCCTCGTAGTGGCGGCCGACCATGAAGCCGGTCGTGTTGTTCAGGTACAGGATCGGCACGTTGGCCTGGCAGCAGGCCTGGATGAAGTGCGTCGCCTTGGCCGCGCCGGCCGGGTCGATCGGGCCGTTGTTGGTGATGATGCCCACCGGGTAGCCGTCGAGCATCGCGTTGCCGCACACCGTCGCGGAGCCGTAGCGCGCGCCGAACTCGAGGAAGTCGGAGTCGTCGACGATGCGCGCGATCACCTCCTTCATGTCGACCGGGTGCTTGTGGTCCATCGGCATGATGCCGAGCAGCTCCTCGCGGTCGTAGCGCGGCGGCTTGACCGGGCGCGGGGCCTCGAGGCTGGTGCCGCGGTTCCACTCGAGCTTGGCCATGATGTCGCGCGCGATGCGCAGCGCGTCGCGGTCGTCCTCGGCCAGGTAGTCGCCCAGGCCCGAGATGCTGGTGTGCATCTCGGCACCGCCGAGTTCCTCCTCGGTGGCGATCTCGCCGGTGGCGGCCTTGAGCAGCGGCGGGCCGGCAAGGAAGGCGCGCGAGCGGCCGCGCACCAGGATGATGTAGTCCGACAGGCCGGTCTGGTAGGCGCCGCCCGCGGTGGACGAGCCGTGCGTCACCGTGATCACCGGCAGGCCCGCGGCCGACAGGCGCGCCAGGTTGCGGAACAGGTTGCCGCCGCGCACGAAGTCCTCGACGCGGTAGGCCATCAGGTTGGCGCCGGCGCTTTCCACCAGCTGCACGTAGGGCAGCTTGTTCTCCAGCGCCAGCTCCTGCACGCGCAGCTGCTTGTCCAGGCCGCGCGGCTGCAGCGCCCCGGCGTCGATGCCCGAGTCGGAGGCGCACACCATGCAGCGCACGCCGGAGACGTAGCCGATGCCGGCGATCAGGCCGCCGCCGGGCACGCTCTTGTCGGGGTCGTCGACGTCCAGGCGGTAGCCGGCCAGCGTCGACAGTTCCAGGAAGGGGGCCCCCGGGTCGAGCAGCAGGGCCAGACGCTCGCGCGGCAGCAGCTGGCCGCGCTTCTCGAAGCGGGGCTTGGACGCCGCCGAGGCACGCCGGGTCCGCTCTTCCAGCGCACGCACGCGCTCGATCAGCGAGAGCATGCCGGCACGGTTGGCCTGGAAGCTCTCGCTGCTCGTCGAAATGTTGGTTTCGATGATTGCCATGTTGTTTGGTGGTCGATGTGTCCGACGTCGTCTGCAGGGCCGTTGGGGCTGCGATCGTGAAGGGAAGGCTACCGAGCGCTACCGGCCGCGTCTTGCGTAAAGTGGCTGGTGCCTCAGGCCCTGCACCTCACGCGGTACTTCGTCAGCAGCGCCGCCGGCGCGTACGAGCGCTTGGTCTGGCGGAAGTTGGGCAAGCCCAGGTCCTGCTCGAAGTTGAGCCACGCCAGCTCCGGATGGCGCATCGCGTGGTCGTGGAACATGTACTGGTAGATGCCCTTGTAGGCGTCGCTGCCCTTGGCAAAGCGCATCACCGCGACCTCGTCGTTGAGGCGCTGCGCGATCAGGAAACCCGCAGGCGCGCCGTCCGCGAAGTACAGGCGCCCTTCGAGGCCGAAGCGGTCGAGCAGCTCCAGCGCCTCCAGGCAGGGCGCCTCGTCGGCCTCGCCCTGCGCCTTGCCCTTGTCCTGCATCCAGGTGCGCAGCAGTGCCTGCGCCGCGGCGCGTCCCGTGGCCGCGAGCGGCTCGCTAGTGACCTCGTGGCGGCGCAGCAGCTGCTGCATCAGCTGGCGCTTCTTGCGCAGCAGCTCGCCGCGGTAGTGGCGGAAGTTGTCCGCCGGGTAGAGGTAGTCGGCATCGGCCTCGCAGGCCTCGATCTCCACCGGCCGCGCCTGCAGCGCGCGCGCCGTGGCCGCATCGACCGGGAAGAAGCAGTCCGCCTGCGCGAGCAGCCCGCGCAGCACCTCGTCGGGCGCGGCAGCCAGGTCGAACAGCGGCAGCAGGTGGCGCGTGCCGTCGTAGGTGAGGCCCGCCACGCACGGCCACGGGCCGGGCAGGTAGCGGTAGGCGTGCGCGGCGCGGAACAGGTAGAGGTTGGAGAACGCGTAGTCCGACAGGCACGCCCGCCCCAGCTGTGCCCGGCGCGGCGCCAGTGCGGCCTCGATCGCCGCGGCGTGCCCGGGCGCCAGCGGCTCGCCCTCGGGCAGGACCGGCGCAGCGGCGACCGCGGCCATGCGGCGTCCGCCGTGTCAGTACGCGACGACGCGCACGCCGGGTGCCGGCGGGTCGGCCGGCGGGCCGGCGAAGCACTGCGCGATGGGCAGCCAGGCGGTGGCACCGGCGCCGGCATACTCGAGCGCGGTGTCGCGCACGTTGCGGCGCTGCGTGACGACGAGGCAGAAGTCCTCCGCGCTGCCGCGCACGTAGTCGGTCGCCGAGGGCTCGCCCCAGGTCCACAGGCTGCCGTCGGGTGCACGCAGCTCGACGCAGGGTGCCACCTCGGGCACCGGCAGCTTGCGGTTGACGAAGGTCCAGCCGAAGGTGGTCACGCCCAGGTGGGCGATGTGGCGCAGGCGCGCGGAGTTGGTGCGGCGCACGGCGACCACGTCGTACACGTCCTGCCCGTGCGCCCAGGTCTCCATCAGGCGCGCGGTCGCGAAGGAGCGCGCGCTCATCGTCGGGCCGTACCAGGGCAGGCGGTCCTTGGGGTCGCGCGCCGCGAGCACGTCGACCAGCTTCGCGTAGCGCGCGCGCCAGAGCGCCAGCAGGCCGGCGCCGTCCAGGTGGCCGAAGCGCTCGCGCGCGATCTGGCTGGCCTCGCGCCCGGCCGCCATCTGCGCCATCAGCTCGCGGGTGTTCGCGGCGAACGCGTCGGCGTCGGTGGCGGCCAGCAGGCCGGTCTCGTCGAAGAAGCACAGGTGGGCGATCTCGTCCCACGGCGTCCAGCCGTAGAAGCGGGACGGGTGCTGCCATTGCCCGGGCGTCAGCGTCTCGCACAGCGCGGCGAGCGCGTCGTATTCGGCCCGCAGGTCGGCGCAGAGGTCGTGCATCTCGGTTCCTCTCGTTGCTCTTGTCGGATGGGTGAAGGCGCAGCTCAGAACCTCGGCGCGCGCTTTTCCATGAAGGCACGCACGCCTTCGCGCGCCTCGGCGCCGGCGGCGCTTTCGATCATGTAGCGCGCCTCGAGGTCCAGGTGCTGCACGAAGGTGCGCCCGCCGATGCCGTCGACCAGGTCGCGGATGCGCCCCAGCGAGCCGGTCGCGCCGGCGGCCAGCTCGCGCGCCAGCGCCTGTGCCCGCCCGTGCAGCTCCTCGTCCGGATGCACCGCGTCGACCAGGCCCAGGCGCAGGCATTCCGCCGCGTCGACGGGCTGGTTCAGGAACAGGATGCGCTTGGCCTGGGCGGCCCCGGCGCGGCGCACCAGGTGCCAGGACGCACCGAGGTCGGGCGACAGGCCGATCGCGCTGTAGCCGCCGCGCAGCTTCATCGACGCGGCCGCCAGCACGAAGTCGCCGCACAGCGCCAGCCCGATGCCGCCGCCGCCCACCGGCCCGTTGACCGCGGTGATCACCGGGCAGCGCAGCGCCGCGATGCGCGCCATCGCGCAGTGCAGGCGCGGCAGGGCCTGCTCCATCAGCCCTGCGAGCGACTCGGCGCGCTCGCGCATCTCGGCGATGTCGCCACCCACGCAGAAGATCCGGCCCGCACCGGTCAGCACCAGCGCGCGCACCCGGCCGTCGCCTGCCACCGTCTCGACGGCCTCGGCCAGCGCCTGGCCGGTGGCCGCGTCGAGCGCGTTGCCGGCATCGGGACGGTTGAGGGTCAGGACGGCCACGCCGTCCTGCAGCTCCAGCTTGATCGGATCGCTCACCGCAGCCTCCTTGGTCGGGATCCGAAGCTACCCCCGCGGCCCGGGGCTGTCTTGTGCCAATTGGCTGGCGGCGCACGCCGCGCCTGCGGCCCTGCCTAGAATGCCCGCATGCCCCGCCCCGGGGCGCAGGAGCCCGGCATGACGACGCCCACGGACCGCCTCGCCACCGACATGCCGCCGTGCACGCAGGTGCAGGCCAACGGCATCCCGGTGGCGGTGTACGAGCAGCACTTCGCCGACCCGCAGCGCCTGCGCGTGCTGTTCCTGCACGGCTTTCCGGAACTGGCCTACTCCTGGCGCCACCAGCTGCGCGCGCTGGCCGCGCTCGGCTACGGCGTCGCGGCGCCGGACCTGCGCGGCTACGGGCGCACCGGACCGCACGGCGAGCTGGAGGACTACCGCATGGCGCAGCTGGCGCGCGACGTGACCGGCGTGCTCGACGCCTTCGGGGTGCAGCGCGCGGTGCTGGTGGGCCACGACTTCGGCGGCGCGCTGGCCTGGACGCTGGCACGCGACCATGCCGACCGGGTGCTGGGCATCGTCTCGCTCAACACGCCCTACACGCGCCGCACCGAAACCGACCTGGTCGAGACCATGCGCCGCACGCGCGGCCCGGATCACTACATGGTGCGCTTCCAGGTGCCGGGCGAGGCCGAGCGCCTGCTCGGCGCCGACGTGCGCGCGACGTTCGAGGGCCTGATGCGCCGCCCCGGGCTCTCGCAGCAGGACTTCGCGCAGCTGCCGGCGGCGCTGCGGGCGCTGCCGCCCGAGCTGTTCGGCCACGAGCCGCGCCTGCAGGGCGAGCCCTTCCTCGCGCCCGACGAGCTGGAGGTGTACGTGCGCGCCTACGAGCGCACCGGGTTCACCGGGCCGCTGAACTGGTACCGCAACCTGCACCGCAACTGGCTGGACACCGCCGGCACGCCGGACCATGTCGCGGTGCCGGCGCTGATGGTCTCGGCCGCCGACGACCACTTCCTGCCGCCGGCCACGACGCGCGGCATGGAGGCCATCGTGCCCGACCTGGAACGCGCGCTGGTGCCCGACTGCGGGCACTGGACGCAGCAGGAGCGACCCGAGGCGGTCAACCGCCTGCTGCACGAGTGGATCGCACGGCGCTTCGGGCCGGCACGCACCGGCTGAAGCGCCGCGCGACAGCTCAGGGCACCAGCACCATCTTGCCGGTGACGCGGCGCTGCGCGACGTCCTCCAGCGCCTGCGCCGCCTGCGCCAGCGGGTAGCGCTTCGAGACGTAGGGCCGCACCTTGCCGCAGCGGAACCACTCCACCAGCTCGCGCGTCAGGGCCGCGGCACGCTGCGGCTCGGCGCGCAGGAAGCCGCCCCACCACACGCCGACGATGGCGCAGCCCTTGAGCAGCGTGAGGTTGAGCGCGATCTTCGGGATCTCGCCCGCGGTGAAGCCGATCACCAGGAAGCGCCCGTTCCAGGCCATGCTGCGCAGCGCCGGCTCGCTGTAGGGGCCGCCGACCGGGTCGTAGATCACGTCCACGCCGCGGCCGCCGGTGAGCTCCTTCAGGCGCTGGCGCAGGTCCTCGTGGCTGTAGTTGATGACCTCGTCGGCGCCGTGCTCGCGGCACAGCGCAAGCTTCTCGTCGCTGGAGGCCGCCGCGATCACGCGCGCGCCCAGCAGCTTGCCCAGCTCGACCGCCGACAGCCCGGTGCCACCGGCCGCGCCCAGCACCAGCAGCGTCTCGCCCGGCCGGATCGCGGCGCGCTCCTGCAGCGCGTAGTGGGTGGTGCCGTAGGCGATCAGGAACGCGGCCGCGTCCTCGAAGCCGATGCCTTCGGGCAGCGGGAACACGTCGGCCTGCGGCGCCAGCACCTTCTCGGCATAGCCGCCGTAGCCGGGGATCGCGACCACGCGGTCGCCGGGACGCAAGCCCTGCACGCCCTCGCCCACCGCGGCCACCGTGCCGGCCACCTCGGCGCCCGGCGAGAACGGCAGCGCCGGCTTGAGCTGGTACTTGTTCTCGATGATCAGCGTGTCCGGGAAGTTCACCCCCGCGGCACGCACGTCGATCAGCACCTGGCCCGGCCCGGGCTGCGGGTCGGGCACTTCCTCGAACACCAGCGTGCCAGGTGGCCCGTACTGCCTGCACAGCACCGCCTTCATCGCTGCCCCCCGCGCTGCTGCAGCACCTGCTTGGCCAGCGCCGCCAGGTGCACCTGGTCCGGCCCGTCGCCGATGCGGATGTAGCGGGCGTAGACGTAGGCCTTGGCGAGGAAGGTGTCCTGCGACACGCCCTTGCCGCCGTGCACCTGGATGGCCCGGTCGATCACGCGCGCGGCCATGCTCGGCACGACGATCTTCGCCGCGGCGATCAGGTCGCGCGCGGCCTTGTTGCCCTCGCGGTCCATCTTGTCGGCTGCCTTGAGCGTCAGCAGGCGCGCCTGCTCGATCTCGCAATACGATCGGGCGATGTCCTCGCGCACGGTGCCGTGCTCGGACAGCTTGCGCCCGAACGCGGTGCGCGACTCGGCGCGCTCGCACATCAGCTCCAGCGCGCGCTGCGCGGCGCCGATCAGGCGCATGCAGTGGTGGATGCGGCCCGGGCCGAGGCGGCCCTGCGCGATCTCGAAGCCGCGCCCTTCGCCGAGCAGGATGTTGGAGGCCGGCACGCGCACGTCCTCGTAGACGATCTCCGGGTGACCGAGCGGGGCATCGTCGTAGCCGAAGGCGGTGATGTCGCGCACGATCTTCACCCCCGGGGTGTCCTTCGGCACCAGGATCATCGACTGCTGCTTGTGCTTGTCGGGGTGGTGCGGGTCGGTCTTGCCCATCACGATGAGCAGCTTGCAGCGCTCGTTGAGCGCGCCCGAGGTGAACCACTTGCGGCCGTTGATGACGTACTCGTCGCCGTCGCGCCGGATCTCGCACTGGATGTTGGTCGCGTCGCTGGAGGCGACCTCCGGCTCGGTCATCGAGAACGCCGAGCGGATCTCGCCGGCCAGCAGCGGCTCCAGCCACTGCTTCTTCTGCTCGGGCGAGCCGTACAGCTCCAGGATCTCCATGTTGCCGGTGTCCGGCGCCGAGCAGTTGAACACCTCGGACGCCCATTCGACCCGGCCCATGACCTCGGCCAGCGGCGCGTACTCCAGGTTGGTCAGGCCGCCGCCGTGCGGCCCGGGCAGGAACAGGTTCCACAGGCCGGCGGCGCGCGCCTTGGGCTTGAGCTCCTCGAGCAGCGGCACGGTGGCGTAGCGGTCGCCGGAGAACACCTGCTCGTAGTAGGTGCGCTCGGCGGGGTAGATGTGCTCCTCCATGAAGCGCTCGAGGCGCTCCTGCAGGGCGAGGACTTTCGGGCTGTGCTGGAAATCCATGGTCGGGCTCCTCAACGGTTCTGGTAACGCCGCATGCCACGCAGCCAGCGGTCGTAATCGCCCGTCTTGCGACGGATGTACTCGAGCACCTCGGGGTGCGTGAGGATCAGGAAGCGTTCCTCGTCGAGGCCGGCGGCGATCGCGTCGGCGGCGTCCTCGGGCGCCACCGCGCCCTGCAGCAGCGTCTGCTGGTCGACCTCGCCGACCGAGTTCAGCAGCATGTTGGTGCGCACGCCCATCGGGCAGAAGCAGCTGACCTTGATGCCGCGGTTGCCGTAGGTGATCGACAGCCACTCGGCGAACGCCACCGCGCCGTGCTTGGTGACCGCGTACGAGGCGTCCGAGATCGACAGCAGCCCGGCCGCCGAGGCGGTCTGCAGCAGGTAGCCTTCGCCGCGCTCGAGCATGTGCGGCACCACCGCGCGCGCCGCGTAGACGTGCGCCATCAGGTTCACCGACCAGGCCAGGTCCCACTCGGCGTCGGTGGTCTCCAGCCCCTTGCTGATCGACACCCCCGCGTTCGAGGCGAACAGGTCGATGCACCCGTGCCGCGCGATGGTGTCCTGCACCAGTGCGGCGACCTGGTCCTCGCGCGAGACGTCGACCTGCACGCCGGTGGCGACGGGGCCGATCTCCCCGGCCACCCGACGCGCGGCATCGCCGTCCAGGTCCGCGAGCACCAGCGCGCGTGCGCCGTCGCGCGCGAAGCGCCGCGCCATCGCCGCGCCGATGCCGTTGCCGCCGCCGGTGATGACGGCCACCTTGTCCTTGAGCTTCATGACGACTCCTGTCGGTTGGGCGCCGGCGGCCGCGCAGGCGGCGCGCCGGTGCCGGACGGCCCCGGGGATCCGCTCCGGGGCCGGCGGGAGGGAAACGTCCCTCAGGCAGTGCGTTCGGCCTGGTCCTCGCGGGCGTACATCTCGCGCAGGCGGAACTTCTGCACCTTGCCCGAGGGCGTGAGCGGGAACTGCGGCACCACGCGCACGTACTTCGGGATCTTGTAGCGGGCCATGCGGTCCTTGAGCCGCTCGCGCAGCGACTCGGCGTCGAGCGTGGCGCCGGGCTTGAGGCGCACGTAGGCGCACACCTCCTCGCCGTAGCGGGGGTCAGGCACGCCGATCACGCTGGCGTCGACCACCTCGTCCAGCGTCATCAGCACCTCCTCGATCTCGCGCGGGTAGATGTTCTCGCCGCCGCGGATGATCATGTCCTTGGCGCGCCCGCTGATCCACAGGTAGCCGTTGGCGTCCATGCGACCGAGGTCGCCGGTGCGCAGCCAGCCGTCGTCGCTCAGCGTCTCGCGGGTGGCCTGGTCGTTGCCGAAGTAGCCCTTCATCGTCAGCCAGCCGCGCGTGCGCACCTCGCCTTCCTCGCCGATCGGCACCGGCTTGCCGTCCGGCCCGACCACGTCCACTTCGACCGCCGGCAGCGGCTGGCCGCAGCTGCCCATCTGCAGGTCGTCCGGATCGTTGGGCGAGCTCTGCGTGATGATGGGCGAGGCCTCGGTCAGCCCGTAGGTGATCGTGAAGCGCGCGCCGTAGCGGCGGTTCCAGTGCTTGAGCAGCTCCGGCGGCACGGTCGAGCCGCCGGTGGCGATGCACTCCAGCGACGACAGGTCCAGCCCCTCGCGGTCGGCGGCTTCCTCCACCGCGATCAGCATGGTCGGCACGCCCGAGAAGCCGTTGGCGCGCTCGCCGGCAATGGTGCGCGCGACCCGGTCGGCCTCGAAGGTGACGATCGGGTAGTGCGTGCTGCAGGTGGCCACGGCGCCCAGCGTCGCGATCACGCAGCCGCCGCAATGGAACAGCGGCATCGGGTTCACGTAGCGGCTGCCCTCGCGCAGCGCCGCGCGGCGCGCGAACAGGCGCCCGTCGTTGACCACGCCGCGGTGGCGCAGCACCGCGCCCTTCGGGAAGCCGGTGGTGCCGGAGGTGAACTGGATCTGCACCGTGTCGTCGGGCGTAACGGCCTCGCGCCGGGCCTGCAGCGTCGCGTCGTCGACGCCGGCGCCGCGCGCCAGCCAGTCGTCCCAGCCCAGGCCCTTGTCGTCCGGCGCCTGGCCGATCGCCACGCGCAGTCGCAGCGTCGGGATGTCGCGCGCGGCCTCGTCCAGCATGTCCCACAGCGAGCTGCCGCGGTTCTCCGGCTGCAGGAAGCAGGCGCTCGCGCCGGCAGTGCGCAGCACGTAGGCCACCTCATGGGTGCGCAACAGCGGGTTGATCGGCACCAGCACCACGCCGCAGTAGGCCGCGCCGAACTCCAGCAGCAGCCACTCGGGCACGTTGGTGGCCCACACCGCGACGCGCTCGCCGTGCCCGATGCCGGCGGCGATCAGCGCACGCGCCACCTGCAGGCTGCGCGCGCGGAACTCCTCGTAGGTCCAGCGCACCGACAGGCCGCGGTCCTCGTACGCGCAATAGACCAGCGCCTCGCGCTGCGGGCCGCGCTCGACCGCCTCGTCGAGCAGCTGGCCGACCGTCATGTCCCGCACGAGGGCATGTTCCTCGGCGGGGGGGACCCAGTGTGAAACTCCGTTCACGACAGGCATGTTGTCTCCTTCTTCTCTTCCTCTTTCGGTGGGTGGGAACCGGTGGCAGGCGCATCGCCGCCCTCCCCACGACCGCACTGTCCCATGAATGCGTCTTCCGTGCCGGCCGCGGGCCTCAGCCCGGCGGCGAGGTGCCGCCCTGCAGGCGCCGGAAGGTCGCGTAGCCCGGCTGGTCGACCGCCAGCTTGTCCAGCACCGTGGCCGTCAGGTGCTGCATCAGCGCCTCGTGCTGCGGCGTGTAGGTGCCGTCGGCGATGCGCGCGCACAGCTCCTCGTTGAGGCGCTCCAGGTCGCCGTCGTGGCCCAGCAGCGCGGCCAGGCGCGCCTGCTCGCGCGCGTCGGCGGCCGGGCCCAGCTCGAGCTCGCGGCGCACGATCTCGAGCACCGAGACCGCGACGCGCATGTGGAAGGCCGTCAGCCCGTCCAGGCGCGGCAGCGCGTCGTCGCGCAGGAAATCGGCCACCGCCTGGATCAGCTCGGCGGCCCGGGGTTGTTCACGCATGGCGGCAGTCCTCCTGCAGCAGCACCAGCAGGTCGATCTCGGCTTCGGAGGCACGCCGGCCCACCGCGGCACGCTCGACGGTGCGCACGTCGCCGCTCTGGTAGGACTCGGCCATGCCCTCGCAGATCACGCCCCACTTGAGCGTGCCGAACACCTCCCAGAAACGCACGCGCTGCGGGTCGACCGTCCCGCCCGCGGCCTCGTAGCCGGCGAACAGCTGCTCGCGCGTGCCGAAGCCGCCGACCGGCAGCTCGCGCCCGTAGCGCCACGAGTTCACGCACATCCAGCCGAGGTCTTCCATCGGGTCGCCGAAGTGCGCGATCTCCCAGTCCAGGATCGCGCGCAGGCCCTGCTCGTCGACCAGGATGTTCCCGTTGCGGAAGTCGCCGTGCACCAGCGCATCGGCCACCGGCGTCTCGGGCAGGTGGCGCTCCAGCCACTGGAACGCCAGCTCGAACACCGGGCGCGGCGTGCCGACCGTGGCGTGGCGCCGGCGGTAGTAGGCCACCTCCTCGCGCGCCTGCCCGCGGCGCAGCGCGGGCAGCCGGTCCAGCGCGACGCGGTGGAAGCGCGCCAGCGCCTGTCCGCACTGGAACGCGAGCTGCTCGCGCGCCTGCGCGTAGCGCTCGTCGCGCAGGATGCGGCGCGAGTTCGCCTCGCCTGCCACCCGCTCCATCACGTAGCCGCGCCCGATGCCGTCGTCCTCGCGCAGCACCGACAGCACGTAGGGCACCGGCACGTCGTGGGCGCGCACCTCCTGCAGCAACGCGGCCTCGTTCTCCAGCCCGATGGCCTCGGCCGGCAGGCGCGATCCCGGCGGCGAGCGGCGCAGGATCAACGGCACGCGCGCCTCGCCCGTCACCGCGTCGAAGGCCCAGGTCTCCTGGCTGGCGCCACCCGGCAGCGCGCGCAGGCCGGCGATCTCGCGCGCGTCGGGCAGGCCCCGGCGCACCGCGGCCAGCAGCCCTTGCGCGATCTGCTCCAGGTCGGTCATGCGCGCGCCTCCGCCGCGGGGTCGCTGGTGATGGCGCACTCCATCGCGACCCCGCCGCCGCTGGAGCGCGTCCACAGCCGGCAGGTGTCGCCCTGCAGCGGCTCGGCCTCGACCACCACCGGCGTGCCGAGGAACAGCGGAGCTCGGGCGCGGAACTCGGCGCGGCGCACCGTGCGGTCCGGGTGCCAGGCACGGAAGGTCTCGGCCAGCAGCGTGGCCTGCAGCGGCCCGTGCACCACCAGCCCCGGGTAGCCGCCGGCCTGGGTCGCGTACGGCAGGTCGTAGTGGATGCGGTGCGGGTTGAAGGTCAGCGCCGAGTAGCGGAACAGCACCACCTCGTTCACCAGCCACTCGCGCCGGCGGGCGGCTGCAGGCGCCGGCGTCTCGCGGGTGCTGCCGTTGGCCGCCCCGAGGAACACCAGGTTGACGCGCTCGACCAGCGCCAGCGCGCCTTCCTGCGCATAGCGGTGCTCGGTGGTGACGAACACCATGGTGCCGCGGCGGCCCTGCTTGACCGACAGGTCGGCCAGCGTCGACTCGCGCTGCGTCGCCACGCCGGTGCGCAGCGGCCGGCGGGATTCGAGCGAGGCGCCCGCCCACATCACCTGCTCCAGCGGCACCGGCGGCAGCAGGGCCTGCTCGCGCGGGGCGCCGTCGTCGCCGAGCCGGTCGGTGGGCGTGAGGTCGGGGAAATGCAGCCAGTGCCACGGCAGCGGCAGGTGCCCTCGGGGATGCAGCGCCTCCGGCAGGCTGAGGGTGGCGGCCAGGCATTGCGCCGGCACCGGGCTCAGCACCTCCTCGGCGCGCTCGCTGCGGCCGATCCAGGTGAGCAGGGAAGCCAGGTCGATGTCACTCATGCGGTTCGGTGTTGTCCTTGGGCGAGCGCGAGCCGCTCGGCAACCTCGCGCGTGCTGCCCAGCACGGCGGGGCACAGGCGCGAGCCACCGTCGATGTCGATCTCGGCCCCGTTGAGGTAAGCCGCCTCGTCGGAGCACAGGAACGCCACCAGTGCGGCGACTTCCTCGGTGCGGCCGGGGCGGCGCGCCGGCGTCGTGCTCATCGCGTAGTCGAAGACGGGCGGCGGCAGCTTCTCGACGGTCGGGGTGGCGATCAGGCCGGGCAGGATGGCGTTGCAGGTGATGCCCTGTGCGGCGTACTCCAGCGTCACGTTGCGCGTCAGCCCCAGCAGGCCCGACTTGGACGCCGAGTAGCCCGCCTGCCGGAACAGCCCGCCGCGTGCCGCGGCCGACGAGATGTTCACGATGCGCCCCCAGCGGCGCGCCACCATGTCCGGCAGCACGGCCCGGATCAGGTGGAACGGCCCGGTCAGGTTGACCGCCAGCTCGCGCGCCCAGTCCTCGTCGCCCATGCGCTCCAGTGGCGCGATCACCGCGGTGAGCCCGGCGTTGTTGACCAGGCAGTCGACCGGCCCGAGCGCTGCGCGGGCCGCCTCGACCGCCGCGCGCACCTGCTGCGCGTCGGCGACATCGGCGCAGTGCGTGGACACCGGCGTGCCGCCACGGCGCAGCGCCTCGGCCAGCTCGCCCATCGCGTCGTCGTGCAGGTCCAGCAGCACCAGCGCCGCGCCCTCGGCGGCCAGCCGCTGCGCGATGCTGCGGCCGATGCCGCCGCCCGCCCCGGTCACCAGGGCGACCTTGCCTTGCAGGCGCGCGCCCATGTCACATCAGCCCGATGGTCATGCCACCGTCGACGACCAGGTTGGCCCCGGTCACGTAGGCACCGGCGTCGGAGCACAGGTAGGTCACGGCGTAGCCGATCTCCTCCACCTTGCCGAAGCGGCCGAGCACGGTCTTGTCCAGGATCTTGCGGCGCGCCTTCTCGTCGAAGGCGTCGGCCAGCTTGGTCGGGAACACGCCGGGCAGGATGGTGTTGGCGCGGATGCCCTCGTGGCCGTACTCGTACGCGAACGAACGGCTCATGCCGATCAGCGCGGTCTTGAGCGTGGAGTACAGGCTCAGCATGCGATCCGGGTGCAGCGCCGCGACCGAGGCGATGTTGACGATGCTGCCGCCACCGTGGGTCTTCATCAGCTTGGCCGCCTCGGCCGACATGAACCAGTACCCGCGCAGCGACACCTCCACGGTCTTGTCGAACAGGCCGACGTCGGTGTCCTCGATGGTGCGCCAGGGGCTCAGCACCGCGTTGTTGACCAGGATGTCCAGCCGCCCGTAGCGCTCGCGGATGTACGCGTACATGGCCGCGATGTCGTCCATGCGGCCGATGTGGCAGGCCTTGCCGTCGGCCTTGAGGCCCTGCTCGCGGAAGGCCGTGGCGACCGCGTCGCATTGGTCCTGCTTGCGGCTGCTGATGATCACCTGGGCACCCTGCTCGGCCAGCACGCGCGCGGTGCCCTCGCCGATGCCCATGGTGGAGCCGGTGACGAGCGCGACCTTGCCGCTCAGGTCGAAGGGATTCTTTTTCTGGGTCATGACGTACCTTCCGGGGATGGGGTCGGGGACAGGCCGACCTGCGCCGGCAGCGCGGGATCACAGCGCCGGGCGGCGGCCTTCTTGTAGGAAAACTGGCGGCACGGCTGCCCGGGCTGCATCTGGGCATGGCCGTCGATCACGAAGAACAGCGGGCCGCCCTTGAACTGCGCGCGGTTGGAGGCCGCGCAATGCGTGCAGTAGGTCGGCGCGTCATGCCGCTGGAAGTTGATCGGGTGCGGCTGCGGCATCTTCTGCGACAGCGGCTCGCCGTAATGGAACATGTCGCGCCAGACCTGGCCGCGCAGCAGCCGCCCGCCGCTGCCGCAGGGATCGAGCACGAACACGAAGCGGTCGTCCTCTTCCTGGATCTTGAAGTCGGCGCAGTGGTAGTTCCAGGTGCGCGCGATCTCGCGCACCAGCTCGTCGTCGCTCATCGCGTCGTAGCGCGGGAAGCCGGCGACGAAGGCGGGCTCGTAGGTCTGCGCCAGCAGCTCGTCCAGGTAGTCCGGACCACCCAGCTCCAGCGCGACGTTGTAGAAGTACTCGAGGCACACGATGCCGAAGTCGTGCCACGGCATCCAGTCCTTGCGCTGGCCGTCGAGCAATGCGGCGACCTGCTCGAGGTCGCCGGCCTCGAGCGCGGCCTCGGCGCGCTGCAGCCGGGTGCGCGCCGCCTCGTCCAGCTCCCCGGGCTCGAACAGGCGCGTGCCGGGCTGCTGCTTGCGAAAGCGCATGCGGCAGGTGCCGTCCGGGCCCTTCTCGGTGGTCCAGGCCGGGTAGCCGACCTGCTCGTTCAGGCCGTCCTGGTAGGCCTTGCACAGCTGGCAGTAGCTCGGCACGCCGTCGCTCCAGCCGGCGTACCACCTCGGGTGCTTGGCCGTCACGCCCTGGCGTTCCAGCCGTCCGCCGCTGCCGCAGGGCAACAGGTCGACCACCACCTCGTCGTCGGTTTCCGACGGCTGGAGCTGCGCGCCGACCTGGTGCTTGTAGACCTCGATCACCGCGGTGATCGCACCCTTCTCGTCGCCGGCCTGCAGGTCGCGCGCCCAGGTGCGCATCAGCTGGCGGCCGATGCGGCGCAGCGCCTCGCGCGTGCGCTCCTCGCCGAAGTCCTGCCGCAGCTTGCCCACCTTGCGCGCCAGCGTGTGGCCCGACAGGGCATCCAGCCCCGCCGGCCCCTGTGCCATCTCGCGCATCAGCGCGCGCACGCGCGGGATGTCGCCCGCCGCCAGCGCGTCCAGGGCGTGCGATTCGAACGGACGCGCCATCTCCTTCAGCTGCGCGTCGGTGTACTGCCGTGCCATGCCTGACCTCCGGTCGGTGGCCCCGGGGTGCGGCAGGCCGCGCCCCGGGGCGGACGTGCTCACTGGCCGAGCTTCTCGACGTCGACCTTGGAATAGATCTCCTTCCAGTAGAGGTCCCCCAGCTCGTCGACGCTCTTGACCGGCTGCACCAGCTTGACCCACTTCTCGAGGATCGGGCGGAACGTGGCGATCATCTCGCGGCCGCGCTTGACGCCGTGCTTCTCGGCGAAGTACTTGGCGATGGTCTCCATGTCCTGCTCGATGAAGGCCTGGGTCTTCTTGAGCAGCTCGGGGTCGGCGGTGTGCATGCGCACGCCGCGCTTCTTGGCCGCCTCGATCGCCTCGGCTTCCTTCTCCTGGTAGATCCACGGCGTGTAGGCTCCGCCCTCGGCCGAGGCACGCAGGAACGCGCGGCGGTCCTGTGCGCTCAGGCTGCGCCAGGCGTTGACGTTCATGTTGAAGCCGGCGGTGGTGTAGAGGCCGCCCGGCACGTCCATGTTGATGTCCTTGACGACGTCTTCCAGGCCGAAGTTGTGGATCTCCGGCGTGGACAGCAGCGCGCAGTCGACCACGCCCTGCGACAGCGCCTCGCGCATCTCGTTGGCGCTCATCGTGATCGGCGTGGCGCCGACCGTCGTGGCCCAGCGCGACCAGTTGGCCGCCCCCGAGCGCACCCGCTTGCCCTTGAGGTCGTCCAGCGACTTGACCGGCTTGGTGCAGATCAGGCCGTAGGTGGAGCCCCCGATGTGGCCGGTGTAGACCTGGTTCTGCCTGGCGAACTCCTGGTGGCACTCGGGGCAGTTGAAGAAGATGAACTCGGTGATCGCGCCGACGAACGCCGACGCCTCCTTGCCGCGCGCCTCCTCGCCCATCAGGCGCAGCATCATCGACGCCTCGCTGATCAGGTTGGTGTGCGGGTACTCGGCCGGGAAGTAAGGTGTCAGCAGGAAGCCGATGTCGGCGATGCCGTCGCGCACGCCGGCCGAGGTCTCGGCCATGTTGAGCAGCGTCATCGGGAACACGCGCACCGTGTGGCGACCCTCGGTGTACTTCTTCACGCGCTCGGCGTAGCGCTGCCCCATGTCCACGTTGTACGAGCCGGGCGGCTGCCCGATCGCGTACTTGAACTGCTTCGCCACGGCCGCGCCGCTGGCGGCAGCCAGGCCCAACACGGCAGCCAGCGCCACCACCCGGGAAAAGCGTTGCATCGACTTCATCCGTCTCCTCCGTCGATTTGCGTTGCCATCACGCCGTCACCGCACCATGCGGCGACGGCCTCCTGCCTTTCCGGGCGGCGCGGTGCCGCCCGCGGCCTCACATGCCGTGCCTGGTCACGTCCACCTTGGAATAGATCTCGTTCCAGTACAGGGCGCCCAGGTCGTCCTGGGTCTTCACGTTCTGGACCAGCTTGACCCACTTCTCGAGGATGGGCCGGAACGTCCTGATCATTTCCTCGCCGCGCTTGACGCTGTGCTTGTCGGCGAAGTACTTCGCGATGGTGTTCATGTCCTGCTCGATGAACTCCTGCGTCTTCTTCACGAGCGCAGCGTCGGCCTCGTGCAGGCGCACGCCCTTCTTCTTCGCCTCTTCGAGGATGGCCTGCTCCTTCTGCTGGTAGATCCACGGCGTGTAGGCGCCGCCTTCGGCCGCGGCGCGCAGGAAGGCGCGGCGGTCCTCGACGCTCAGCGAGCGCCAGACCTTGACGTTCATGTTGAAGGCCGCGGTGCTGAACACGCCGCCGGGCACCGCCATCGTGATGTCGGAGATCGTGTCCATCAGGCCGAAGTTGTGGATCTCCGGGGCCGACAGGATGATGCAGTCGACCACGCCCTGCGACAGCGCTTCGCGCATCTCGTTGGCGCTCATCGTGATCGGGCTGGCGCCCACCGCAGTGGCCCAGCGCGACCAGTTGGCCGCCCCGGCGCGCAGCCGCTTGCCCTTGAGCTCCTCGATCGAGCGCACCGGCTTGTTGCACACCAGGCCGTAGGACGAGCCGCCGATGTGCCCGGTGTAGACCTGGTTCTGCCTGGCGAACTCCTGGTGGCACTCGGGGCAGTTGAAGAAGGTGAACTCGGTCAGCGCCCCGACGAAGGCCAGCGCCTCCTTGCCCTGCACCTCGTTGCCCAGCAGGCGCAGCATCATCGACGCTTCGTTGGGCAGGTTCGAATGCGGGTATTCGGCCGGGAAGTAGGGCGTCAGCAGGAAGCCGATGTCGGCGATGCCGTCGCGCAGGCCCGCCGAGGTCTCGGCCATGTTGAGCAACGTCATCGGGAACACGCGCACCGAGTGGCGGCCGTCGGTGTACTTCTTCACGCGCTTGGCGTAGTCCTCGGCCATCTCGACGTTGTACGAGCCGGGCGGGAAGCCGATCGCGTACTTGAACTGCTTGGCCACCGCCGGGGCGGCGATTGCGGCCGTCGCGCACACCACCGCGGCGGCGATCCAGCGGGACATCGTCTTGGGAAACTGCATCTTGCCTCCTTCGGGTTTCGATCGGGGTGCGGCGCGCGGTCGGCGCCGCTCAGCGGGACATGGCCTCCGGCAGCCAGAGGATGAAGTCGGGATAGGCCAGCATGAAGAACAGGACGAGGAAGTCCATCGCCAGGAACCAGGCGATGCCGCGGAAGATCGCCGCCGTCGACACCAGCTTGCCGACCACGCCCTTGATGACGAACACGTTCATGCCGATGGGCGGCGTCACCATGCCGATCTCGAGCAGCTTGGTGAGGATCACGCCGAACCACACCAGGCTCAGGCCCGAGGCCCCGATGATCGGCAGCACGATGGGCAGGGTCAGCAGCATCGCGCCGATCGGCTCGAGGAACATGCCGAGCAGCACGTAGACCAGCACGATGGACAGCATGATCATCCACTGACTCGCGTTCTGGTCGATGATCAGCTCGGACACGTACTCGCCCGCGCCCGAGATCGCCAGGAAGCGCACCAGCAGCGTCGCCCCGACCGCGATGATCATCAGCGCGCCGGTGGTCATCAGCGTCTCGAGGATCGCGTCCTTGAACACCTTCCAGGTCATCACGCGGCGGACCATCGCGACGACGCACGACAGGAACGCGCCGATCGCGCCGGCCTCGGTGGCCGTGAAGACACCGGTGAACATGCCGCCGAAGATGCCGATCATGATCAGCACCACCGGCCAGGTCTCCTTCAGCGCGGCGAGCTTCTCGGCCAGCGGCACGCGTTCCTTCACGCTGGGCGCCAGCTCCGGCTTGAGCTTCACGCGGATCAGGATCACCAGGATGTAGCCCAGCGCAGTCAGCAGGCCGGCGGACACGCCGCCCAGGAACAGCTTGGTGACCGGCACCTCGGCGACGATGCCGTACAGGATCATGATGATCGACGGCGGGATCAGCGCGCCGATCGTGCCGGCGATGGCCACCGTGCCGGTGGCGAGTTCCGCGTCGTAGCGGGCGCGCATCATCTCGGGCACCGCGATGCGCCCCATCGCCGCCGAGCACGCCAGCGACGAGCCGCACACGGCCGCAAACCCGGAGCAGCCGAGCACCGCCGCGATCGCCAGCCCGCCCGGGATACCCGCCAGCCACAGGCGCGCGGCGCGGAACAGCCCCACGGTCAGCTTGGCGTGGTAGCAGACGTAGCCCATCAGCAGGAACATCGGGATCGAGCTGAGCACCCAGCTGGAGGCGAACTGGTACGGCATCACGCCCAGCGCCCCCCAGGCGACGTCCCAGCCCATCAGCACCCACAGGCCGCCGAACGACACGACGATCAGCGAGATGCCGATCGGCACCCGCAGCAGGATGAGCACGACGAGGATGGCCAGGCCGAGGAGGCCGACCTGCACTTCATGTTCCATGGTTCAGCCTCTCAGTCCGCCTCGGCTTCGTTGTCGTCCGGGTTCGCGCGCTCCGTGTCCAGGCCGGTCTCGGCGGACAGCAGGTAGGCCACGAACTTGTGCGCGACGATCAGCAGCATCAGGCCGAAGCCGACCGGCAGGAAGAAGTAGCTCTGCCACAGCGGGATGCTGGTCTCGCCCTGCACCACCGACGCGCCGATGTGCATCTTCGACACCGCCTCGCCCCAGGTGCGCACGGTCAGCAGCCCGAAGGCCACCGCCGAGATCAGGTAGGACCAGCCGGCCAGGTGCTTCTGGATCCACGGCGGGAAACGCTCGGTGAGCACCTCCACCGCGATGTGCGCCCCCTTCTGCTCGGCGAAGGCGAGCGGCACGAAGGCGGCGATCACCATGTAGTAGTACGAGACGATGGAGATCGTGCCCGGCAGCGGGTAGTCGAAGCCGAAGCGCAGCACCACGTCCAGCGTGATGTGCAGCATCATCAGCGCGATCCCGAGCGCACCGAGCACGGTGGCGAAGTCCGTGATGCGCGACAGCAGTCGTCCGATGGCCTGCATCATTGCTTTTCCCCGCCCGCAGACTTCGCGAACCGGTCACGCAGCACGTACTTGAGGACCTTGCCGGTCGGGTTGCGCGGCAGCGCCGGCACGATGTGCATGCGGCGCGGGATCTTGTAGCGCGCGAGCTTCTGGCTGGCGTGCTCCTGCAGCTGCTCCAGCGTCAGCGTCGTGCCCGGCTTGAGCGCCACCACCGCGGTCACCGCCTCGCCCCACTTCTCGTCCGGCTCGCCGATCACGGCCACCTCGGCGATCGATGGATGCTCGTACAGCACGCTCTCGACCTCGGCGGGGTAGACGTTCTCCCCGCCAGTGATCACCATGTCCTTGACCCGGTCGCAGATGTAGTAGAAGCCGTCCTCGTCGAAGTAGCCGACATCGCCGGTGCGCAGCCAGCCGTCTTCCGACAGCGCGTCGCGCGTGGCGTCCGGCCGGTTCCAGTAGCCGCGCGTGACGTTCAGGCCGCGCACGCAGATCTCGCCGCGTGCGTGCGGCTGCGTGATCACCTCGCCGGTCGCGTCGATGACGCGCAGCTGGGTCAGCGGCGGCGGCTTGCCGACCGAGCCCATCTTCTGCCAGCACCACTCTGGCGTCAGGAAGGACGCCATCGCGCAGGTCTCGGTCAGCCCGTAGCCCTGGTTCACCGCGATGCCGCGGCCGTTGTAGAGCTTGAGCAGCGGCTCGGGGCACGGGGCGCCGCCGACCGACACCGAGCGCAGCGTCGACATGTCGGCCTTCTCGAAGTCCGGGTGCTGGCTGATGAACAGCAGCATGGCCGGCACCGCGAACGCGAGCGTGACCTTGTAGCGGGCGATGTCGGCGATCACCTGGCCCGGGTCGAAGCTCTGGTGCAGGACGACGTGGGCCCCCTTGAGGATGGTGGTCATCGTCAGCACGTTGAGGCCGCCGACGTGGAACAGCGGGGCGTAGGTCAGCAGGGTGTCGGTGCTCAGCACGTCCACCATCAGCATCTCGTTGACCATCGTCGCCCAGATGTTGCCCACCGTCATCATCGAGCCCTTGGGTCGGCCGGTGGTGCCGGAGGTGTAGATCAGGATGGCCACGTCGTCCGGGTCCATCTCGGCGGCCGCGTGCACCGGCGTGGCACGCTCCATCTCGCGCGCGATGTCGGGCCAGGCCTCGCTGTGGCCGCCGAAGCCGAAGAAGCGCTGGCACTTCAGCGCGCCGCGCACCGGCTCGAGCACCGACTGGTGGTCGGGCCCGACGATCAGCGTGTGCACGCCGGCGTCGTTGATGATGAATTCGAGCTCCGCCCCGGTGAGGCGGAAGTTGAGCGGCACGTAGATGGCGCCGAGCTTCGAGGTCGCGAACAGCGCGACCAGGAACATCGAGTGGTTGAACGCCAGGAAGCCCACGCGGTCGCCCTGGCGGACCCCCTGCGCATGCAGCGCGCCGGCCAGCCGGTCGATCTGCTCGACGAATTCGCGGTAGGTCCAGGTCGTGCCCTGGAAGGTCAGCGCGGGCCGCATCGGCAACAGTTCCGCGCGGGAGTTGATCCACTGTCCGGGTGAGATCGGGGGTCGGATGGCCATCTGTCTGTCTCCTACGGTCCTGTCCCGCTGCGCGAGTCCTGCACTGCGGCGGGATCTCTTGTTGTGAGGCCAGCGTACGGGCCTTGCCCGGAGGTGTCTTGTGTAAACGTGCTATGGCCCGGGCCCGTGCGGGCACGCACGGATGCGGCTCGGGTAAGTCCTGACGGTCCCGTGCGGACGCACGTCACGGCCACGGTGACAGGCCCCGGGTTGCCCCCGATGACCAACAGCAAGGCGCCCGCCGGGGGGCGCCTCGCATCGGATGAGAACGCGGCCTCAGCTGACCTGGCGGTCGACCGCCTTCCAGTAGGGCTCGCGCAGCACGCGCTTGAGCAGCTTGCCCGACGGGTTGCGCGGCAGGGATTCGTAGAAGTCCACCGACTTCGGGCACTTGTAGTGCGCGAGCCGTTCGCGCGTGAAGCGGATGATCTCCTCCGCCGTGGCCGAGGCGCCCGGCTTGAGCACCACGCAGGCCTTGACCGCCTCACCCCAGGTCGGGTCGGGCACGCCGATCACGGCGCATTCCGCGACCGCGGGGTGGAAGGCCAGCGCGTTCTCGACCTCGGCCGGGTAGATGTTCTCGCCGCCGGAGATGATCATGTCCTTGATCCGGTCGTGGATGTAGAGGTAGCCCTCCTTCATGTAGCCCGCATCGCCGGTGCGCATCCAGCCGCCGTGCTCGTCGCGCCCGAGCGGGAACACCTCGGCCGTGGCCTGGGGGTTGCGCCAGTAACCCTTCATGTTGTGCAACGAGCGCACCCAGATCTCGCCGACCTCGCCTTCCTTCACGTCGGCGCCGCTGGACGGATCGACGATGCGCATCTCGACGCTGCGGATCGGCCGCCCGGCCGAACGCAGCAGGTGCGCGCGCGGGCCGCCCGGGTCATGGTCCTCGGCGCGCAGCGCGGTGAGCGTGCCGGCCGACTCGGTCATCCCGTAGATCTGCACCAGCTGGCAGCCGAAGGTGCGCTGCGCGTCGATCAGCACCTGCTCGGCCACCGGGGAGCCGCCGTAGGCGATCACCTGCAGCGTGGAGAAGTCGCCCCGCTGCGCAGCCGGCGACTGCAGCATGAAAAGCATCATCGCCGGCACGACGAAGGTGTGCGTGATGCGCCGCTCGCCGATGATGGAGATGACGTGCGCCGGATCGAACTCCGGCACCAGCACGTTCATGCCGCCTTCGATCAGCGGCATCAGCGTGCTGTTGATGCCCGCGATGTGGAAGAACGGCAGCGCGTTGAGGAACACCGAGCGGCTGCCGTCGTAGCCCATGTCCTCGGCATACAGCTCGTTCATCAGCGTCAGGTTGGCGTGCGTGAGCTCGATGCCCTTGGGCAGCCCGGTGGTGCCGGACGAGAACAGCTGCACCGCGGTGTCCTGCGGGTCGGCCTCGTGGCCCGGGTCCTGAGGCTGGAAACGCGCACGCCAGGTGGCGAAGCTCTCCAGCGGCGCCCCCTCCTCGGTCGACACCACGTGGCGCAGGCTGGGCACCACGGCGCGCCCCACCGTCTCCTGGAAGGCGCGGTCGACCATCAGGAACTTCGCCTCGCCGTTGTTGAGCACGTACTCGATCTCCGGCGCGGCCAGGCGCCAGTTGATCGGCATGCCGACCGCCCCGATCTTGCACGCGGCCAGCACCAGCACGATGGACGGCGCCGCGTGCTTGCTGAGGCAGGCCACCCGGTCGCCCGGCCCCACGCCGAGCGACTTCAGTCCCTGGGCGACCCGGCTGGATTCCCGGTCGATGTCGCCGAAGGTCCACGTGCGTTGCGGGTCGATGCAGGCGATGGCCTGCGGCCGGTCGCGACCCTGGCGGCGGATCGCGGCGCTGAGCGTCTGGTCGCGCATGGGCGGTCTCCTCGGGAACGTGCCGTCGTCAGAACCACTCGTCCTGCATCTCGGCGCACGTCAGGTCCACCGGGTCGAGCACCGCCAGCCAGCCGGGCACGCGCGGCAGCTCCCAGTGGAAGAAGTAGCGGCAGGCCTGCAGCTTGCCGCGGTAGAAGTGCTGCGAGCGCTCGTCGTCCGCGCTCGCGAGCCCTTGCGCGGCGGCGATGCCCTGCTCCAGCCAGATCCAGGCCAGCACCACGTGGCCGAAGGCCTCGAGGCAGGGACCGGCGTTGGCCAGGCGCGCATCGGCATCGGGCACGGCCAGCAGGCGCGTGGTCGTCTCGCCCAGGTGCCCCCAGATGTCCTCCAGCGCCTGCGCGTGCGCGGCCAGCGCCGCATCACCGCCGGCGCGGGCACGGGCGATGGTGTCGCGCACGCGCGCGTCGAGCAGCGCCAGCGAGGCGCCGTCATGCAGGCGCAGCTTGCGCCCCAGCAGGTCCAGCGCCTGGATGCCGTGCGTGCCCTCGTGGATCGGGTTGAGCCGGTTGTCGCGGTAGAACTGCTCGACGTTGTATTCGCGCGTGTAGCCGTAGCCGCCGTGCACCTGGATCGCCAGCGAGTTCGCCTCCAGGCACCACTGCGAGGGCCAGCTCTTGGTCACCGGCGTCAGCAGGTCCAGCAGGCGCTCGGCATCGATGCGCGCCTGGGCGTCCGGCGCGCTGTGCTGCTCGTCGATCAGCCGCGCGCTGTACAGCGCCAGCGCCAGCCCGCCCTCGGCATAGGCCTTCTGGGTCAGCAGCATGCGCTTGACGTCGGGGTGGCGCACGATCGGCACCTGCGGCTGGGTCGGGTCCTTCTGCCCGGGCAGCCGCCCCTGCGGGCGGTTGCGCGCGTAGTCCAGCGCATGCAGGTAGCCGGTGTAGCCGAGCACCGCGGCCGACAGGCCCACCGCGATGCGCGCCTCGTTCATCATCTTGAACATGCAGGCGAGCCCCTTGCCCGCCTCGCCCACCAGGTAGCCCAGCGCCCCCGGCTCGCCCTGCGGCGTGTGCTTGCCCTCGCCGAAGTTGAGCAGGCAGTTGGGCAGGCCGCGGTAGCCCATCTTGTGGTTCAGGCCGGCGAGCACCACGTCGTTGCGCTCGCCGAGCGAGCCGTCGGGCTGCACCAGCCGGCGCGGCACCAGGAACAGCGAGATGCCCTGCACGCCGGGCGGCAGGCTGCCGTCCGGGTTGGGGATCTTGGCCAGCACCAGGTGGACGATGTTCTCGGACACCTCGTGCTCGCCGCCCGAGATCCACATCTTGTTGCCGAACAGGCGGTAGGTGCCGTCCGGGCGCGGCTCGGCGCGCGTGCGGATGTCGCCGAGCGACGAACCGGCCTGCGGCTCGGACAGGCACATCGTGCCGAAGAAGCGCCCCTGCATCATCGGCCGCACGTAGCGGTCGACCTGCTCGGGCGTGCCGTAGGTCAGCAGCAGCTCGGCATTGGCGATGGTCAGGAACGCGAAGCCGCTGGTCGCCAGGTTGGCCGCCATCGCGTAGGCCACGCCCGCACGCTCGACCGCGAACGGCAGCTGCATGCCGCCCAGCTCGTAGTCCTGGCGCGCGGCCATCAGCCCCGCCTCGGAGAAGGCCCGCAGCGCGGCCTTCACCTCGGGGATCACGGTCACGCGCTCGCCGTCGAACTGCGGCTCATGCTGGTCGTTCTTCTTGTTGTGGGGTGCGAAGAAGTCGCGCGCGATGGCCTCGTAGGTGTCCAGCGCCGCCGACAACGTCTCGCGCGAGTGGTCTGCGTAGCGCTCGCGTTCGGCAAGCGACTGCACCTGCAGCCACTCGAACAGCATGAACTCCAGGTCGCGGCGCGACAGCAGCAGCGATTCCATCAGACCACCTCGAACAGCCCGGCCGCCCCCATGCCGCCGCCCACGCACATCGAGATCACGACGTAGCGCACGCCGCGCCGCTTGCCCTCGATCAGCGCGTGGCCCACCAGGCGCGATCCGGTCATGCCGTACGGGTGGCCGATCGAGATGCTGCCGCCGTTGACGTTGTACTTCTCCGGATCGATGCCCAGCTTGTCGCGGCAGTACAGCACCTGGCAGGCGAACGCCTCGTTGAGCTCCCACAAGCCGATGTCGTCGACCTTCAGGCCGTGCTGCTTGAGCAGCTTGGGGATCGCGTAGACCGGGCCGATGCCCATTTCCTCCGGCTCGCAGCCGGCGACCGCGATGCCGCGGTAGATGCCCAGCGGCTGCAGCCCGCGCTGCTCGGCCAGCTTGCGCTCCATCAGCACGCAGGCCGAGGCGCCGTCGGACAGCTGGCTGGCGTTGCCGGCCGTCACCACGCCGCCTTCGATCACGGGCTTCAGGCCCGCCAGCGTCTCGACCGTGGTCTCGGGTCGGTTGCCCTCGTCGCGCGAAAGCGTCACTTCCTTGTAGCTGACTTCCTTGGTGTCCTTGTCGACCACCGCCATCGTCGCCGTGACCGGCACGATCTCGGCGTCGAACAGGCCCTGCTGCTGTGCCAGCGCGGTGCGGCGCTGCGACTCGGCCGAGTAGATGTCCTGCGCCTCGCGGGTGATGCCGTACTTCTTCGAGACGTACTCGGCCGTCTGCAGCATCGGCATGTAGGCGTGCGGCGCAGCGGCGATGACGTTCGGGTCCGCGTCCTCGGCGGTCCAGGCCATGTAGCGGTTCTGCACCGCGGAGATGTTGTCCTGGCCGCCGGCCACCGTGACCTGCATGCCGTCGACCATGATCTGCTTGGCCGCGATCGCGATCGCCATCAAGCCCGAAGAGCACTGGCGGTCGATGGTCTGCGCCGCCACCGTCATCGGCAGCCCGGCCGCCAACGCCGCGTTGCGCGCCAGGTTGCCGCCGGCGGTGCCGGCCGACAGCACGGTGCCGATCACGACGTCGTCGATCTCCGCGCCGTCCACGCCCGCGCGCTGCACCGCGTGGCGGATCGCGTGCGCGGTCATGGTCGGCGACTTGATGTTGTTGAGGGCGCCGCGGAAGGCCCGGCCGATCGGGGTGCGCGCGGTGGAAACGATGACTGCTTCTCTCATGGAATGCTCCGGTGGTGATTCACTTGAACGGCCAGTCGGCGAACTTGCGGCCCTGGGCGATCATGTCCGTCAGCAGGGCGGCGCGCGTCCAGTAGCCATGCGCGTCGCCGCGCTCGCGGGCGTAGTGGTCCAGGCGCTCGGCGATGTGCGCCAGCCCGATCGCGTCGGCCATGTGCATCGGCCCGCCGCGGAAGTCGGGGAAGCCGTAGCCGTTGATCCAGACCAGGTCGATGTCGCCGGGCCGGTAGGCGATGCCTTCCTCGAGGATCTTCACGCCCTCGTTGATCAGCGGATAGACACAGCGCTCGATGATTTCCTGGTCGGTGACCTCGTCGGCGCGGCGGCGGATGCCGTGCTGCTGCGCCAGCTCGGCGCAGACCCGGTCGACCTCGGGGTCGTGCAGCGGCGTGCGGCCCTCGTAGCGGTAGTAGCCCGCGCCGGTCTTCTGCCCGAAGCGGCCCAGGTCCATCATCTTGCGCACCACGCTGCGGTACGAGGGGTCGTCGGGCAGCCCGCCGGCCTTGTCTCGCTCGATCACCACCTTGGCCGCCACGTCCAGGCCGGCCAGGTCCAGCATGCGGCAAGGCCCCATCGGGAGGCCGAGCGACTGGATCGCGCGGTCGATGCGCTCGGGCGTGACGCCTTCCATCAGCAGGAAGTCGGCCTCGCGCAGGTAGGGCTCGAGCATGCGGTTGCCGATGAAGCCGTAGCACACGCCCGAGACCACCGGCACCTTGGCGATGGTGCGCGCCAGCTTCACGATGGTGCCCAGCACGTCCGGCGCGGTCTTCGCGCCGCGCACGATCTCCAGCAACCGCATCACGTTGGCCGGGCTGAAGAAGTGCATGCCGAGGAAATCGGCCGGGCGACCGCTGGCCTCGGCCAGCATGTCGATGTCCAGCGTCGAGGTGTTGCTCGCGATGATCGCGCCGGGCTTGCAGACCTGGCCGAGGCGGCGGGCCACGTCCATCTTGAGGTCCATGTTCTCGAACACGGCCTCGATCACCAGGTCGCAGTCGGCCACCGCGGCGATGTCCAGCGCGCCGGTCAGCAGCGCCATGCGCTTGTCCGGGTCGTCCGGGCGCAGCTTGCCCTTGGCGGCGCTGGCCTCGTAGTTCTTGCGCACGATGCCCAGGCCCCGGTCCAGCGCGGCCTGGCTGGTCTCGACGATGGTCACCGGGATGCCGACGTTGGCGAAGTTCATCGCGATGCCGCCGCCCATGGTGCCCGCGCCCAGCACGCCGACCTTGCGGATCGGCCGCGGCGCGACGTCCGCCGGCACGCCGGGGATCTTGGTCGCGGCCCGCTCGGCGAAGAACAGGTGGCGCAGCGCGCCCGACTCCGGCGAGGTGCGGCACGCCTCGAACAGCTGCGCCTCCAGCGCCTCGCCCTGGTCGAACGGCAGCGTCGCGGCGGCCTGCACGCAGCGCACGATGCGCTGCGGCGCGGGGTAGGCGGCCTTCCTGGTCTTTGCCTCGGCCAGCGCCTTGTCGAAGAAGTCGGGCTCCACGCCTTCCAGCGACACCTGGCGCTCGCTGGTGCGGCGCGCGCCCTGGCCCTGCTCGACCAGGCGGTTCGCGTAGGCCATCGCCTCGTTCAGCAGTGCGTCGTTGTCCGCGGCCTCGACCACCGCGTCGACCAGGCCGGCCTCGAGCGCCTTCTGCGCGGCAATCGGCTTGCCCGACAGGATCATGTCCAGCGCCATGCGCACGCCGACCAGGCGCGGCAGGCGCTGCGTGCCCAGCGACCCCGGCAGGATGCCGAGCAGCACCTCGGGCAGGCCCAGCTTGGTGCCTGCCGCGGCGATGCGGTAGTGGCAGGCCATCGCCAGTTCCAGCCCGCCGCCCAGCGTGGTGCCGTGCAGTGCCGCGACCACCGGGATGGAAAGCCGCTCCAGCCGCGCCAGCGTCTCGTTGAACGGACGGGCCGTGAAGCCGGGCCTGGAGAACTCGGAGATGTCGCCGCCCGCGACGAAGGTGCGGCCGTGCGCATGCACGACGATCGCCTTGAGCCGCGTGTCGCCCTCGATCGCCGCGACCACGCATTGCAGGCCCTGCACCACGCCGGACGAGAGCGCGTTGACGGGCGGGTTGTCGATGTGCAGCACGCCGATCGCGCCGCGGACTTCGAGGGTGACCAGATCGCTCATGGGGTCCTGTGCAACTGTCGGAAGAAGGCCTCAAGCTACCAGCCGAGCCCCGGCGAGGCTTGCGTCAAGTGGCTGCTGCGGCGCCGCGGCCAGTTGACACAAGCGCCCGCCCGGGCGCGCGGGCATCATCGCGGCGTCAGGAGAGACGGCCATCGACACGACCGCCACGTCACCGCGCACCGACGTCCGTTGGCTGCTGCTTGCCACCACCGTGCTGTGGGGCACCAGCCTGCCCGTCATCAAGCTGCTGTCGACGCACTTCGACCCGCTGTGGCTGTCCGGCCTGCGCATGGGCGTGGCCTGCCTGCCGCAGGCGCTGCTGGTGCTGCATGCCCGCCCGTCCGGCTGGGCACTCAACCTCCGCCAGCTGTGCGCGCTCACCGCCTGCGGCATCCTGATGGTCTACATCAACCAGTGGCTGCTGGCCGTCGGCATCGCGCGCAGCAGCGCCACCAACGCCTCGCTGATCACCGCGCTCAACCCGCTGCTGTCGGGCCTGGTCGCGCTGCTGCTGCTCGGCGAGCGCCTCGGTGGCCGGCGCCTCGCGGGCGCCATGCTGGGCCTGGCCGGCGTCGCGCTGGTGATCCTGCACCGCCCGGCGGCCGAGCTGGCCGAGGCCGGCGTCGGCGACCTGCTGGTGCTGCTTGCGGTGCTGTCGTTCACCTTCGGCGCGGTGCTGGTGCAGCGCCTGGCGCGCGGCATCGACGCGCTGCGCATCAGCCTGTTCGTCCACGCGGTCGGCGCGGCCTGCCTGCTGCTGCACGGCAGCGCGCAGGCCTGGGCCACCGGCGCTGCGCCGCGCCTGTCGCCCGACCCGCTGTGGTGGTGGGTCGCGGTGCTCTCGGGCGTGGTGTCCACCGGCATCGGCGGCCTGATGTGGAACGTCGCGATCGGGCGCATCGGGATGAGCCGCGCCTCGGTCTGGCTGTACTGGATGCCGGTGTTCTCGGTGCTGGTGTCGGTGCTGTTCCTCGGCGAATCACTCACGCTGTGGCACCTGGTCGGCCTGGGCCTGGTATTGGCCGGCACGCGGCTGGGCACCCGCTCCGGTGGTGCGCGGCCCGCCTGACGGCGGATGCCGCCACGCCATGAAGAATGGGGGCCGCAGCCCCCTTTCTTCATTTGGCGCCGTACCGGTCACATCCAGGTCAGCACCTGTCCGCCGTCGACCGGGATCGCCGCGCCGGTGATGTAGCGGCCGGCATCGGCTGCCAGCAGCAGCGAGACGCCGTCCAGGTCGTCGGGCTGCCCGAAGCGGCGCATCGGCGTGCGCTTGACGAGCGTCTCCTCGAAGGGCTTGAGCGCCTCCTGCATGTCGGTGGCGATGTTGCCGGGGCAGATCGCGTTGACGCGGATGCCCTTGCTGGCCAGCTCCAGCGCCATCACGTGGGTCAGGTGCACCAGCGCCGCCTTGGAGGCGCAGTAGCTCGACAGCGTGCCGCCGGCGCGCAGCCCGGCCGAGGAGGCGATGTTGATGATCACCCCGCTGCGGCGCCGCACCATGCGGCGTGCCGCCTCCTGGGCCACCAGCATGGCGCCCTTGAGGTTGGTGTCGAACACGCGCGCGATCTCGGCCTCGTCCTGCTCGAGGAACGGCTTGCTGTAGATGATGCCGGCGTTGTTGTAGAGGATGTCGACCGGCGCGCCGGCCACCTGCTCGGCCGCATCGAACGCGGCGGCGATGGTCTCGCCGCGGGTCACGTCCAGCGCCACGCCGTGGGCCGCATGGCCCTGACCGCGCAGCTGCGCCACGGCCTCGGCGATGCGGTCCATGCGGCGCGCCGCCAGCACGACCTGCGCGCCGGCGGCGGCGTAGACCCCTGCGATGTGTCGTCCGATGCCGCTGGAGGCGCCGGCGATCAGCGCCGTGCGCCCCTGCAGCCCGAACAGCGCTGCCCAGGGCAGCCGCGGTGCCGGGTCATGGCTCATGGTCACTCTTTCGTGTCCAGCCAGTCGCTGACGACGCGCCACTTGCCGTCCACGATCTGCACCAGGCGGATCTTGCGCACCGCCAGGCGGTGGTTGTCGCTCACGTCGAAGCCCGGGTTGCCCAGCTCGTCGGGCTGGAGCTTGACCGTCTTGAGCGCCTGGTTGAAGGCCTCGGTGGTGAGGTTGGGACCGACCTTCTCCGCCACCTTGGCGAACACGTCGAGCGTGTAGTTCGAGTACATCGAGTACAGGCCCGGGTCCTCGTTGAAGCGCTTCTTGTACGCCTCGTAGTACGCGCGCACCGCCGGGTTCGGGTCATCCGCGTACGGGATCGGCGTGAAGGTCGCGGCGTACAGGCCGTCCATCGCCTTGCCGCCCAGCGCCGGCACCTGGTTGGAGTAGCTGGCCGCCGAGGCGAGGAACTCCGGATTGAAGCCCAGCTTGCGCGCTTCCAGCACCGCGCCGACCGCCTCGCGCAGCGTGGTGCCCAGCAGGACCAGGTCACAGTTGGCCGCACGCAGCTTGGCCATCTGCGACGAGAAGTCGGTGGCGCCGCGCTTGTACGAGGTCTTCTCGACCAGCGAGCGGTTGATGGACTTCAGGTAGTCCTCCATGCCGCGCAGCACGTCCTGGCCCATCTCGTCGTCCTGGTACAGGATGCCGATGCGCTCGTACTTCTTCTTGCTCAGCAGGTGGGCCAGCGAGGCACGCGCCATCGAGTGGTACGAGGGTGCCAGCCCGATCTTGTAGGGGCTGGGCGGGTCGTACAGTTCCTTCGAGGCCGCCTGCGGCAGGAAGTTGTAGACCTTGTTCTCCAGCAGGATCGGCTGCGCGGCCAGCGCGGTGGCCGTGCCCAGGTGCCCCAGCACCGCGAACACCTGGTCGCGCACCACCAGCTTCTGCGCCGCCATCAATGCCCGCTTCGGGTCGTAGGCGTTGTCCTCGATGATGAGCTTGATCTTGCGGCCGTTGATGCCGCCCTTGGCATTGATCTCGTCGGCCTTCATCAGGAAGGCGTTGCGCGCTTCCTTGCCGTACAGCGCGATCGGGCCCGAGAGGTCGGTGATCACGCCGAGGACGATCTCCTTGTCGGTCACGCCCTGCGTGGCCGAGGCGGCCAGGCTGGCGATGGACAAGGCCGCCGCTGCTGCATATGCCTTGATGCTCATCCGGTTGTCTCCTGTGGTCATGGTGAAGGGGGGTCAGGCCGCCTTGGCGGCATACATGGACTCGATCAGCTCGGCGTACTTCTGGCTGACCAGCTTGCGCTTGAGCTTCATCGTCGGCGTCATCTCCTCGTCCTCGGCGGTCAGGCGCTGCTCGATCAGCCGGAACTGCTTGATCTGCTCGACGCGCGCGAATTCCTGGTTGACCTTCTCGATCTCCTCGCCGATCAGGCGGATCACCTCGGGGTTGCGCGTCAGCGAGCGGAAGTCGCTAAACGGGATGTTGCGTTCCTGCGCCCAGCGCTCGACGTTCTCCTGGTCGATCATCACCAGGCAGGTCAGGTAGGGCCGCTTGTCGCCGATGACCACGGCGTCGGTGACGTAGGGGCTGAACTTGAGCTGGTTCTCCCACTCCGACGGCGTGATGTTCTTGCCCCCGGCCGTGATGATGATGTCCTTCATCCGGTCGGTGATGTAGAAGTAGCCGTCCGGGTCGCAGCGGCCCACGTCGCCGGTCCTGAGCCAGCCGTCGTCGAAGGTCTCGGCGGTCTTGTCCGGCAGGTTGAGGTAGCCCATGAACACCTGCGGCCCGCGCACCTGCAGCTCGCCCTCGGGGGAGATGCGCAGCTCCATGTCCGGCATCGGGACGCCGACGCTGCCGATGCGCGCACGCCCCGGCGGGTTGCAGGCCGCCGCACCCGCCAGTTCGGACATGCCCCACAGCTCGTCCAGCTCGATGCCCAGCGCCAGGTACCAGCGCAGCAGGTCGGGCGAGATCGGCGCGGCCCCGGTGATCGCCACGCGGGTGCGGTGCAGCCCCATCATGCGGCGCACGTTGTCGAGCACCAGCACGTGCGCCAGCCAGGCGCGCGCGCGCACCGGCCAGGGCACCGGCTCGCCGCGCTCGCGGTGGCGCGCCGCCGCCATGCCCCAGGCAATCGCCTTGCGGTAGGCCCACTGCTGGAACGGCGCCGCCTCGCTGACTGCGGTGGTGACGCGCGAGTAGAGCTTCTCCCAGATGCGCGGCACGCCGCCGAACAGGTGCGGCTGGATCTCCTGGATGTTCTCGAACACCGTCTCCGGCCGCTCGACGAAGTTCATGCGCGCGCCGCCCAGCATCGCATAGTAGGTGCCGATGATGCGCTCCGAGACGTGGCACATCGGCAGGAAGCTGACCCGCTCCGCGTCGTGCAGGCGCGGCAGGAAGCGGTCCAGCGCGCCGATCGCCGCCAGCAGGTTGGCATTCGAGAGCATCGCACCCTTCGGGCGGCCGGTGGTGCCGGAGGTGTAGACCAGGATCGCCAGGTCCTCGCGGCCGCGCGACTGCAGGCGCTGCGCCACCTCGTCCGGGTGGCGCTGGCGGCGCGCGCGGCCCAGCTCGCACAGCCGGTCCAGGCTCATCACCTGCGGGTCCTCGAAGTCCTCCAGGCCCTTCATGTCGAACACGATGACGCGGCGCATGCCGGGCAGGCGCTCGCGCACCGTGAGGTACTTGTCCAGCTGCTCCTCGTCTTCGACGAACAGGTAGACGCTGCGCGAGTCGTCGCACAGGTACTCCAGCTGCGAGGCCGAGTCGGTCGGGTAGACGCCGCTGACCACGGCGCCCGCGGCCAGCCCGCCCAGGTCGGCCCACAGCCACTCGCGCCGCGTGTTCGAGAGGATGGAGATCACCTCGCCCGGCTGCAGGCCGAGCTCGATCAGGCCGGCGGCGATGTCGCTCACCGTCTCGCGCACCGCGTTCCAGCTGTACGACTGCCAGATGCCGAGTTCCTTCTGCCGCATCATCACGGCGTCGCCGCGTGCCCCGGCCAGCTGCCAGAACAGCTGGGCGATGGTCTGCGCCCGCTCGACGTGTCCCTGCGATCCGTTCATGCGCACTCCTGCATCGCGCTAGCGCCAGTTCTTCTTTTTCTTCCAGCGTCGCTCGCCGCGCACGCCGGCATCCTTCATGCCGAGGTAGAACTCCTTGATGTCGTCCTTCTCGCGCAGCGCCGCACAGGTATCCTCCATGACGATGCGGCCGTTCTCCAGCACGTAGCCGTAATCGGCAGCATTGAGCGCCATGTTGGCGTTCTGCTCCACGACCAGGATGGTCGTGCCGCGCTCGCGGTTGATGCGCACGACGATCTCGAAGATCTCCTTGGTCAGCTTGGGGCTCAGGCCCAGGCTGGGCTCGTCGAGCAGCACGATCTGCGGGTCGGCCATCAGCGCGCGCGAGATCGCCAGCATCTGCTGCTGGCCGCCCGACAGCAGCCCGGCGTTCTGCTGCGCGCGTTCCTTGAGGATGGGGAAGTAGCCGTAGACCATCTCCAGGTCGCGCGCCACGGCGTCGCGGTCGCTGCGCGTGTAGGCGCCCATCAGCAGGTTGTCGCGCACCGACAGCAGCGGGAACACCTCGCGCCCTTCCGGCACGTGGCTGATGCCGCGCCGCACGATCACCGACGGGTCCTCGCCCACGATGGAGCGGCCGTCGTACAGGATCTCGCCCTTGTCCGGGTCCAGGATGCCCGAGATGGTCTTCAGGATGGTGGTCTTGCCCGCGCCGTTGGAGCCCAGCACCGTGACCACCTCGCCGCGCGCGACGCCGAGGCTGATGCCGCGGATCGCCTTGACCTGCCCGTAGGAGCTCTCGACGTTGGCCAGCCGCAGGACGGCCCGTTCCTCGCGCGTGCTCATGCCGCCCTCCGCAGGTTGGAGACGTCGTCGAAGCTGCCCAGGTAGGCCTCGACCACGCCCGGGTGGCGCTGCACCTCGGCGGCGCTGCCCAGCGCCAGCACCTCGCCCTGGTTCATCGCCAGCACCCGGTCCGAGACGCGCGACACCAGGGTCATGTCGTGCTCGACCATCAGCACCGTGATGCCGAGCTGGCGGCGGATGTCGCGGATCCACCAGGCCATGTCCTCGGTCTCTTCGGTGTTCAGGCCCGACGAGGGTTCGTCGAGCAGCAGCAGCTCCGGCTGCGAGCACAGCGCGCGGGCCAGCTCGACCACCTTGCGCACGCCGTAGGGCAGGCCTGCGACGATGGCGTCGCGGTACACCTGCAGGTCGAGCAGGTCGATCACCTCCTCGGCCTTGCGGCGCGCGGCCAGCTCGGCGCGGCGCGAACGCGGGGTGGCCAGCAGGTTGCTCCAGAAGCCCGACTCGCAGTGCGCGTGGTAGCCGATCAGCAGGTTCTGCAGCACGGTGGCGTGTTCGAACAGCTCGATGTTCTGGAAGGTGCGCGCAATGCCCAGCTTCGCGATCGCGTGCGGCGGCACGGCGTGGATCTCGCGCCCGCGGAACACGATGCGCCCGGTGGTCGGCGTGTAGATGCGGCTGATCAGGTTGAACACCGTGGTCTTGCCGGCGCCGTTGGGTCCGATCAGCGTGAACACCTCGCCGCGGCGCACGTCGAAGCTCACCCCGTTGACGGCGCGCACGCCGCCGAAGTGCATGGACAGGTCCTTGACGGACAGCAGGATCTCCGGCATCGCGATCTCGCTCATTTGAGCCGCTCCGACCGTTGGAAGGATTTCTGCCGGCGGAACATGCCGCGGCGGTAGAAGGGGAACAGGTCCAGCCAGGTGCGGATCTTCAGCCAGCGCCCGTACAGCCCCGTGGGCTCGAACATCACGAAGGCCATCAGCACCAGGCCGTAGATCACCGCCTGCAGGCCCGAGGCGCTGCCCAGGCTGCCGGGCAGCAGGTCCTTGAGGAACACGATCACCTGCGGCATCGCGATGATGAAGATCGCGCCGAGGAAGGCCCCGTGCACCGAGCCGAGGCCGCCCACCACCACCAGCAGCAGCAGGTCGACCGACTGCAGGATGCCGAACTGCTCCGGCGAGATGAAGCGCAGCTTGTGCGCGTACAGCGCCCCGGCGATGCCCACCACCGCCGCCGAGAAGGCGAACGACAGCGTCTTGTAGTACGCGAGGTGGATGCCCATGCTCTGCGCCGAGACCTCCGAGTCGCGGATCGCCACGAAAGCGCGCCCGGTCTTGCTGCGCAGCAGGTGCAGCACGCCCAGCGTGACCAGCACGCAGATCACCAGCGCGAGGTAGTAGAAGCTCTGCTCGGAACTGAAGTCCATGCCGAGGATGCGTGCGGGCTTGACCAGCAGGCCGTTGTTGCCGCCGGTGACGTCCTCCCAGCGCACCATCGCTTCCTCGGCGATGAAGCCGAAGGCCAGCGTCGCGATCGCGAGGTAGATGCCCTTGACGCGCAGCGCCGGCAGGCCCACCACCACGCCCGCGGCGGCGGACAGCCCGGCGGCGGCGGCCAGCGCGAGCACGAAGGGCACGCCTGCCTGCGTCAGCACCGCCTGCGTGTACGCGCCCACGCCGAGGAAGGCCGCGTGCCCGATGGACAGCAGCCCGGTGAAGCCGGCCAGCGTCATCAGGCCCAGGCCCGCGATCGCATAGATCAGGATGAACGACAGCTGCGAGAGCCAGTAGCGGTCGGCCACCAGCGGCGCGGCCAGCAGGGCCACCATCAGCAGGCCGTACCAGAAGGCCTGGCCGGAGTGCCGGACCAGTCGCAGGTCCTGGCGGTAGTCGGTCTTGAAGAGGAAACGCACGCTGCTACACCTTCTTGCGCAGGTTCTCTCCGAACAGGCCGTTGGGCATGATCACGAGCATGACGAGGACCACGATGTACGCGGCGATGTCCTTGAAGCCTTCGGGCAGGTAGAAGCCGGAGAACGATTCCGCCAGCCCGATGATCAGGCCGCCGACCACCGCGCCCGGCAGGCTGCCGAAGCCGCCCACCACCGCCGCCGGGAAGGCCTTGAGGCCGATGAAGCCCATGTTCGCGTGCACGAACATGATGGGTGCGAGCAGCAGGCCGGCCACCGTGGCCACCACCGCCGACAGCCCCCACACCAGCGCGTTGAGGCGCTGCACCGGGATGCCCACGTAGTACGCCGCCAGCTGGTTCTGCGAGGCGGCCTGCATCGCGATGCCGACCTTGCCGTGCTTGAAGAACAGGTACAGCGCGGCGCACAGCAGCGCGGTCACGGCGATCACCACCACCTGCTCGGCGCCCAGCACCGCCGGGCCGATCCGGATCACCTCGCCGCGGTACGGCGCAGGCAGCACGTGCGTGTCGGTGCCGATCTCCGGGATCATCGTGATCAGCCCGCGCATCACGTAGCCGGCGCCGATGGTCATCATCACCACCGTGAACTGCGGCTGCCCCAGGATGGGACGGATCACGCAGCGCTCCATCAGCGCGCCGAAGCACGCCATGCCGACCACGGCCACCAGCGCCGCGAGCAGGAACGGCAGGCCGACGAACTTCATCAGCACCAGCGCGCAGAACGCGCCGAGCATCATCAGCTCGCCCTGGGCGAAGTTGACCGTCTCGGTCGCCTTGTAGATCAGGACGAAGCCCAGCGCGATCAGTGCATAGATGCAGCCAAGCGCGGTGCCGGACAGCACCAGTTGCAGTGCCACCACCGTTGTCTCCTCGCCGGGTCTGTGGGCCCGGTCTTGCCGCACTATAGGAAGTTGGTCCCGCGCGCACTTGCGTCAACCTGCTAGCGTGGGGCCATGCCCTGCAACGCGACGCCGGCATGCGCCTTTCACGCGACGCGGGATGGGCATGCCGGTGCGTACTGCGTCCATGGCGCGCGGGTGATCAGGACGTGAAGGGAAGGAAATGCGCCGCGAAACCGCGAGGCCGGGCGTGACCGGGCACGCCGTTCAGGCCACGATCAGGCGCAGCAGGATGTCGCCGAACTCCTCGGCGCTGTAGTGGCCGTGCGGGCGGAACCAGGTCATCGCCCCGCCCAGCGCGCCGTGCAGGATCAGCCCCGCCGCGCGCGCCTCGCAGCGCAGCAGGCCTGCGGCCTCGCAGTCGCGCAGGGCACGCCGCCAGCAGTCGGTGTAGCGCGCACGCAGGCGGGTCAGTTCCGCCTTGGCGGTCTCCGAGGCATGGCGCCACTCGAAGAACAGCACCGCGTGGTAGTCGCCGCGCTGCTCGTGCACGATCAACCCCAGCTCCAGCCGGACCAGCGCGCGCAGCTGGCGCAGCGGGTCGCTTTCCTCCTGCATGATCTTCTCGGCCTGCAGGCAGGCCGAGTAGGCCGCCTCCCGCATGATCTCCAGCAGGATCTCTTCCTTGGACTGGAAGTGATGGAACAGGCTGCCCGAGAGGATGCCGACCTCCTCGGCGATGTCGCGCACCGGCGTGCCGTTGAAGCCACGCACGCGGAACAGGCGCGCCGCCGCGTTGAGGATGCGCTCGCGCGGCACGACCGGGTCCGCCGCGCGGCGCTCCGCGCGTGCGGTGCGCCGGGCCAGGCGGGCTTCGTCGGGGGCGGTGCGGGGCGGCATCAGTGCGCGGTCGACACCAGGCTGGCGTCGTGGATGACGGCCAGCGTGCGCGAACCGGCCATGATGTCCTTGGGCGTGAGCCCCCAGTAGCGGCGCACCGTGTGGCTGAAGTGCGAGGAATCCGGGTAGCCGGTTTCCAGCGCGATGTCGGTCAGGTTGCGGTTCGCGTTCACGTAGCACATGAAGTTGCGCGCGCGCTTCCAGGCGCGGAAGCGGCGGAAGGTGGTGCCGACCTCTTCCTTGAACAGGTGCAGGAAGCGCGAGAATGATAGATCGACCTGCTGCGCGTAGTCCTCGGCATTGACGCTGTCCGACGGGTTGCGCTTGATGCGGTTGACCACCGCCGCGACGCGGCACTCGAGCTGCCGCACCGGCATGCGCGCGCCCAGGATGAACTCGTCCAGCCGCGTGCGCACCGCGTTGATGTGCATGTCGCCGCCGGCCAGCGCCAGGAAGGCCTCGCGGATCGCCGGATGGTGCAGCTGCGCCCCCCCTTCGGTGGCCAGGAAGCCCAGCTCGGGCGGCAGCTGCGCCAGGTCCACCGACTCCGGCTCGATCATGTAGACGCCGATGCGGCGGTCCACCGTCGCGACCTGGTGCGGCGTGTCCGCCTGCACGACGAACATCTCGCCGCTCTGCCAGGCGCCGTCGCGGATCTTCAGGCTCAGCGGCGAGCCCAGCGACACGTACAGCGTCAGTGCGCCGAACTCCCGCGTCAGCGGGCGCCCCAGCAGGCCCGCATAGCAGATGCGGTCGGGGGTGATGAGCATGAACTTGCCCGAGGCCGGCCCCTGCACCATGCCGTCGGCGCCGAAGGACCGGGCTTGCTGCGATGCGATCTTCATCTCCACACTGTCTCCTCTTGCCACCCGGCGGCTCGCGAGGTGCGCACCCCGATGGCCGCCTTCTCCTTGCCGTCGTCGCGCGGCGCGCGATGACCAAGCAAATGTTTGGTTTGCTGGCTAGTGTTGGCGCAAGTGGCGGCGCGGGACAGGGGGATTTCCCTCATGAAAGGGCTCGAGGAGGGTCCTTTTCAGGGTTGTCCCGCACCGGGCAACGTGACAAGCAAACGCTTGGTTCAGAAAAGATCGACTTGCGTGCGGTCGCGAAGGCCGCGTTTGAGGCGTCGAAGCGATGCTCTGGAGGAAGCGCCACCGTTGCAGGCCCCTCTTTCTCCCAACGGCCTAGCGCATGCACTGCTGCAACGAAACGCCATGTTCCCCCATCAACGGGGATGAGTGAGCAGAAACTTCGACCCAGTCTCAACCGCAGCGCATAGCGAAGCTGTTTCACGACTTGGGGAGAAGTTCTCACTCCCGGTTCACGGAAGCAGTACACACCCCCGAAAGGGGGTACCCTGCGTTACTGTTTCAAACCAGCATTCCAGAAAAGGAAGAGCCCTGACCAGTCTCCTGATCAGGGCTCTGGGTTCGGACTGGGCCCGAAGGCCCATCCTTATTGCAGCAACGGCTCTCACCCCGTAAGCTTCCCCGATCCGCAGACACCCCATAAGTAGAACTTTCTGGCATGTTTTCCCCAGCCAGGAGGTTCCATGAAGAAGTCCCGTTTCACCGAGACCCAGATCGTCTCGATCCTCAAGCAGGCC
>Ga0207864_1000077_pt1 | contig 157045 bp, 153 predicted proteins | sample HigsolmetaAR202D_FD_184834 | JGI IMG/M metagenome (GOLD analysis project Ga0207864, IMG submission 184834) | Ionic liquid and high solid enriched microbial communities from the Joint BioEnergy Institute, USA - AR20-2-D (SPAdes) (version 2) ...
CGAACTCGCGGCCGCGGAAGGCGCGGAAGAAGATCTCCTCCGGCGGCAGCGTCATGAACACGGGGTTCACCCCGTCGATCTGCACGTCGCCGTCGAGCAGCGGACGGCAACGGTCGTAGTTGCCGATGGCAACGGAAAGGGTCAGCTTGCTCATGCGGATGGGGTCTGGGTCTTGACGGGTGCAGGGTTGAGGCCGAACTCGCGGCGCAGGGCCTCGCCGTGCTCGCCGAGCATCGGCGGCGGACGGTCGTCGGGGCCGCGCTCGCCGTCGATGCGCACCGGACGGTGCATCAGCGTCAGCTTGCCCACCTGCGGGTGGGTGGTCTCGTGGAAGATCTGCAGGTGCCTGACCTGCGGGTCTTCCATCACCTCGGGCACGGTGTTGACCGGCGCGAACGGCACGTCGCTGGCTTCCAGGCGCTCGAACCATTCGGCGCGCGTGCGGGTGCGCACGATCGCGGCCACTTCGGCGCGCAGCTCCTGGTAGTGCTTGGTGCGCGACTGCGGGGTCGCGAAGCGCGGGTCCTGCAGCAGGTCGGGACGCTCCAGCACGCCGGCAAAGGCCTGCCAGAACTTGTCGACCGACGACAGGTGCACCGAGAACAGCTTGCCGTCGGCGCAGGTGAAGGCGTACGACTGCGAGATCGCGACGCGGGTCTGCGAGTTGGGCACCATGCCCAGGCCCGTGTACTGCGCGAAGCCTTCCGGCGAGAACGCGATCGAGGTCTCCAGCATGTTGACCTCCACACGCGCGCCCTTGCCGGTGACGTTGCGGCGCACCAGCGCGCCCAGCACGCCGTAGGCGGCGTACATGCCGGTGATGTTGTCGGCGATCGTCGGGCCGTAGACCTGCGGCTCGTTCGGGTCCAGCATCTGGCTGGCCAGGCCGCCCAGCGCCACCGCCACCGCGTCGTAGCAGGGACGGTTCGCGTACGGGCCGTCGGCGCCGAAGCCGGTGATCGAGCAGCGCACCAGGCGCGGGTTCAGCTCCTGCAGCACGTCGTCGCCGAAGCCCAGGCGCTTGAGCACGCCGGGACGGTAGTTCTCGATCAGCACGTCGGCCTTCTCGAGCAGCTTGCGCAGGTCGGCCTTGCCCTCGGCGCTCTGCAGGTCCAGCTGGATGCTTTCCTTGCCGCGGTTGTAGGCGGTGAAGTGCGGGCTGTACAGCGAGCCGGCGTGACGGCGGAACGGGTCGCCGCCTTCCGGGTGCTCGACCTTGATGACGCGCGCGCCCAGGTCGGCGAGCATCATCCCGCACAGCGGGGCGGTCAGCACCGTGCCGAGCTCGATCACCAGCACGCCTTGCAGTGCATCTTTCATGCGGTGTCCCTCCCGGCTCAGAAGTTCTTCAGGATCTGCATCGCCAGCGTGGTGCGCAGCACCTCGGTCGGGCCTTCGGTGATGCGGTAGCTGCGCAGGTCGCGCCAGAAGCGCTCGATCGGCAGGTCCTGCGTCAGGCCGGCGCCGCCGTGCAGCTGCATGCAGGTGTCGATGACGCGGAAGCCCATCTCGACGACGGACGTCTTGATCATGAAGGTCTCGAGCGTCGGCTTCTCGCCGGCGTCCACCTTGCGCGCCGCGTCATAGACGCGCAGGCGTGCGCCGTAGACGTCGGTGAAGGCGTCGGCCAGCAGCCACTGCACGCCCTGGCGGTCGGCCAGCAGCTGGCCGAAGGTGCGGCGCTGCTTGGCGTAGGTGGCGGTCATGGCCAGGCAGCGCTCGGCCGCGCCGATCACGTGCGCGCCCTGGCGCACGCGGCCGTGGTTGATGTAGCCTTGCGCCAGCGCGAAGCCCTTGCCTTCCTCGCCGACCAGGTGGCTGGCCGGGATCTCGACGTCGTCGAAGGTGATCTCGCCCGGCATGTCGCCCATCATGGTCGGCTCGGAGCTCGCGAGCTTCATGCCCGGGGTGTCCATGTCGACGATGAAGCACGAGATGCCGCCGCGCGCGCCCTTCTCGGGGTCGGTCACCGCCATCACGATGGCGAAGTCGGCCTTGGCCGCGCGCGTGATGTAGCGCTTGACGCCGTTGATCTTCCAGCCCTTGTCGGTGCGCACGGCACGCGTGCGCATCATCGACGGGTCGGAACCGGCATCGGGCTCGGTCTGCGCGAAGCAGAAGCGGCGCTTGCCTTCCACGACGGGCAGCAGGTAGCGCTCGCGCAGCTCGCCCTGCAGGCCCATCAGGATGGGGCCGACCATCGGGCCGAACAGGCCGTGGTCGCGCACCCAGGACGCCACCGTGGTGCGGCCGGTCTCTTCCCAGAACAGCGCCAGCGGCAGCAGCGACAGGCCGAGGCCGCCGAGTTCCTCGGGCACCTCGGGCAGCCACAGGCCGGCCTCGCGGACGCGTTCGCGCACCGCTTCGGCACGGGCCTCGTCCAGCAGGCCGTTCGGGCCCAGCTCGTGTTCCAGCGGGATCAGCTCGCGTTCGACGAAGCGCCGGACGGCGTCCCGGAACATCACCAGTTCTTCGGGGAGTGCGTCGTGAGGGATCAGATCAAGCATGGTCGGGCGCGTCTCGCGTCAGGCCTGGTTGGTCACGGCGGCGGCGCCGGGCTGGGTGGGCAGCACTTCGGGCTGCTCCAGCGACTTCCACTGCTTGGTTTCCTTGCCCTCGCGGATCAGGTCCAGCTCGCGCCAGAAGATCTTGCGCAGCGTGACGATGCCCAGGTCCGAGCGGCCCAGGATCTCGTCCTCGCGCTTGGTCAGGCGTTCCTGCCCGCGGATCGACAGGTAGTCCTGCGCGGCGGTCAGGCCCACGAAGATGTCCTCGGGGTTGTTCCACACGCGCGAGCTGAACAGCTCGTCGTGGTGCGCGGCCGGGTCGTACTTGCCGTACTTGGCGAAGTACTGGCGGAAGCGCATGCGCGAGGCCTCGCTGGCGCCCGGGGGCTGCGAGTAGATCATGAAGCGGGTGGTGTTCAGGCCGTCGTTCGGCACCATCCACACGAACACGTCGATCCACGGGTCTTCCGGCGTCAGGCCCGGCACCGTGATGTGGTTGTTGTTCGGGAAGGTCCAGTCGCTCTTGCGGACGTTGTTCTCGCCGCGGCGCGCGGTCTGGCGGATGCCGGCGCTGGTTTCCTCGTACGACAGCTCGGGGATCGCGGCGGTCACGGCCTGGCCGAACGGGCCGACGGTCAGCGCCATGTGCACGAAGCTCACGTGCACGGCGTCCATCGAGTTCTCGACCTGCTGGAACCAGTTGTTGTCCCAGCGCTCCATGCCGTTGGCGATCAGCGCGCCTTCGCGCTCGGTCAGCAGCTTGCGCGGCAGGTCGAACTCGGGGGCCTCGCCTTCACCCAGGTAGGCGAACACCAGGCCCTGGTACTCGCGCACCGGGTAGCCGACGATGGCCGTGCGGGGCATGCCGGTGTCGGCCTCGGCGGGACGCTTGACGCACTCGCCCTTGCCGTTGAACTGCCAGCCGTGGTAGATGCAGCGGATCTCCTCGCCGTCGACCCAGCCGGTGTGCAGCAGCGTGCGGCGGTGGGTGCAGCGGCCGCCGACCAGGTAGACCTTGCCGCTCGCGCCGCGGTAGAGGGTCAGCTCCTCGCCCATGATCTTCAGCGGGATGGCGCTGCGCACTTCGACGCTCTCGGACAGCGCCACCGGCTGCCAGAACTTGCGCAGCAGGGTACCCATTTCGGTGCCCTTGGCGCACTGCGTCAGCCGCAGGAACTGCTGCGCACGTTCCTGGCGCCGTTGTTCGATGATGTCCATGTTCTTCTCCTGTGGGGGGTCGAGGTCAGGCGGCGGGCTTGGGTTCGCCGAGCCACTCGGTCAGCGAGCCCTGTTCTTCGCCGTAACGCGTCCACTGGACGCTGCGGGCGTAGTCGCGGATGTCCAGCGGGTAGTGACGACCCGGGGTCCACGTGGGGTACTTGTGACGCAGGCCGCCGTCGACCGCGATGTCGGCGCCGGTCATGCAGATCGATTCGTCGGAGGCGAGGAACACCGCGGCCCAGGCCAGGTCGGCCGCGCGCGGGAAGCGGCGCAGCGGCATCTGGTCGAGGTATTCCTGGCGCGAGTAGAAGCCGGTGCGCTTCGGTTCCTGCCAGTTGGGGTCGAACATCTCGTCGCGCATCGTGGTCCACAGCTGGTGTTCCATCGAGCACGGCGTGATGGTGTTGACGCGGATGCCCAGCGGCCCCAGGTCCATCGCGGCCGAGCGCGCGAAGTTCAGCAGCGCGGCCTTGGCGGCGCAGTAGCAGGCGCCGTCGGCCTCGCCGAAGTGCGCGGCGGTCGACATGATGTGGATGATGCTGCCGTTGGCGCCGCAGGCACGCATCGCGCGCGCGCCGTGCTGGGTGGTCAGCAGGCCGGCCGTGGCGAAGCTGCCGACCGCGTCGTTCCAGTCGTCGAGCTTCATGTCGAGGACATGGCTCCAGTGCACGCGACCGGCCATGTTCACGACCACGTCGAGGCGGCCGTAGCGGGCCACGGTCTGCTCGACGATGCGGCGCACGTCGGCGTCGTCACGGGCGTTGCCTTGCAGGCCGAAGGCTTCGTAGCCCTTGCCACGAATGAACTCGGCGGTTTCCTCGGCCGAATCGACGTTGATGTCGCTGACGGCGACCTTGGCACCTTCGCGGGCCAGGAAGTGCGCGATCGTGCCGCCGATGTTCGGGCCGGCGCCGAACACGATGGCGACTTTGTTCTGGAGTCGGTCCATGGGGGCTGGTGAATCTGCGATGGGTGAAAAAACAAGCCCGAGGCGGACGCCTCGGGGATGCCGTGCATTGTCCGGACCGACTCCCGCGGAACAAGCCAAGCAGCGCCAATGCTGCTATTCATTCACGGCATAGGAGCGTGGCGGAATCGAAGAATCTGCAATTCGCAGGAACTGCGAAACTCCCTTGACGCGTCGAGGCCGGCACACCAATGATGGAAAAAGGACTAGGACGCAACAAACCGCTGGAACCCACATGCCTTTGGACGCCCATCTCGCCCGCCTCGAGCTTTCCACCCCCGACGTCAACGCGCTGGCCGACTTCTACCGCCGCAGCTACGGCATGCAGGTCGAGCAGACCGGCGCCGTGGTGCGCCTGACCGCCCCGGGCCGCGAACTGCGCCTGCGCGAAGGCCCGGCCAACCAGTTCGTCAGCGCGAGCTTTCGCATGGCGCGCGCCGAGCTGCTCGCGCAGCACCGCGAGCACCTGGGCGCCCAGGGCGTGGAATTCCAGCTGCTCGAATGCGGTGGCCACGTCGTGAAGGACCCGGAAGGCCGCGAGCTGCGCTTCCTCAATCCCAAGCCCGCGACGGCCGCGGCGACGCCGGCAGGCGTGCTGCCCGGGCGCCTGCAGCACTACGCGGTGCGCACGCCCGACCCGCAGCGGCTGGTCGACTTCTACGTCGAGCGCCTGGGCTTCACGCTGTCGGACCGCGTGGTCGACGACCAGGGCGGCCTGGGCGCGGCCTTCCTGCGCACCGACCACGAGCACCACACGCTGGCGATCTTCCGCGCGCCGGTGGTGCGCTTCGACCACTTCTCGTGCGAGACCGACGACTGGGAGACGTTGCGCGACTGGGCCGACCACATGGCCGAGGTCGACATCATGCTGGCCTGGGGCGTCGGCCGCCACGGCCCGGGCAACGACAACTTCTTCATGGTCGCCGACCCGGACGGCAACCTGGCCGAGATCTCGTGCGACCTCGAGGTCTGCGCTCCCGACCGCCCGGTCGGCCTGTGGAAGCACCGCCCCCAGACGCTGAACCGCTGGGGCGTGGCCATCATGCGCAGCTGAGCCCGCCGCCGTGTCTCCCCTGCCGAAGGCCACGACGCGCACGCACCGTGCGCTGGCCGTGCTGTCGCTGTTCACGACGCACGGGCCGCAGCTGCGCGCCGCGCGCATCGCCGAGCTGCTGGACGTCTCGCTCGCCACCGCCTACCGCTGCCTGTCCGACCTGACCGCGGTGGGCCTGGTCGAGGACGCCGGCGGGGGCGACTACGTGCCCGGTCCGGCCATCGTCGAGCTGGACCGCCAGATCCGCCTGCACGATCCGCTGATCGCCGCCGCGCGCGAGCCGATGGCCACGCTGGCCGAGCGCACCGGCGGCACCGTGCTGCTGTGCCGGCTGCACGGGCTGAAGGTCATGTGCGTGCACCAGCACCCGGGGCGGCTGGGCCCCTCGTCGGTGAGCTACGAGCGCGGCCGCGCGATGCCGCTGCTGCAGGGCGCGACCTCCAAGGCCATCCTCGCGCACCTGGACGACGCCTCCGTGCGCGAGCTGATCGAGCATGACCCGGCGGCGTTCCGCCGCGCCGGGCTGGAGCCCGAGCTGGAGGCCGTGAGGCAGCGCCTGTCGCAGTGGCGTCGCCAGCCGGTGCTGCGCACCGCGCGCGAGGTGGACCCCGACGCGATGGGCTGGGCCGTGCCGCTGATCGTCAACGAGCGCGTGATCGGCAGCCTGAGCGTGGTGCTGTCGCGCGCGGCCGAGCCGACCAGCGACGATGAACTGGTCGAGCAACTCGACGCGCTGGCCCACCACATCGAGGCGCGCTACGCGCCCCACCCTTGAATTCCCCTATCCTGTCCATGAGCAACTCTTCTTCTACGCTGCGCGCCGACGTGCTGATCGTCGGCGCCGGCCCGGTCGGCCTGACGCTGGCCAACCTGCTGGGCACCTATGGCGTGCGCACCGTCATCATCGAGCGCCACGACGCGACCGTGCACGAGCCGCGCGCGGTGTCGATCGACGACGAGAGCCTGCGCACCATGCAGGCCGCGGGCCTGGTCGACGACGTCGTCAAGGACGTCGTGATGGGCTACGGCGTGCGCTACTTCTCGTGGCGCGGCAACCCGTTCGCCGCGATCCAGCCGACGCGCCAGGAATACGGCTACCCGAAGCGCAATGCGTTCCGCCAGCCGCTGCTGGAAGCCACGCTGGCGCAGGGCACGCGGCGCTTCGGGCACGTGTCGCTGCTGTTCCGCCACGAGCTGCTGTCGTTCGAGCAGTCGGCCACCGGCGTGACCGCGCAGGTGCGCCACGACGGCGGCGAGCTGACCATCGAGGCGCCGTGGATGGTGGCCTGCGACGGCGGCCGCAGCCCGGTGCGCGAGATGCTGGGCATCCCGCTGGAAGGCGAGACCTATCCCGAGCGCTGGCTGATCGTCGACCTGGCGCAGCGCACGGTGCCGCTGCGGCATACCAGCACCTTCTGCGACCCGCGCCGCCCGGCGATCCGCCTGCCCGGCCCGCACGGCACGCTGCGCTACGAGTTCATGCTGCGCCCGGGCGACCGCGACGAGGAGGTGCTCGACGAGAAGAACTTCCGCGCCTGGATCGCCAACCGCGAGCCGCAGGACACCGAGCTGCCGCTGGTGCGCAAGGTGATCTACACCTTCCACGCGCGTGTCGCGCAGCGCTGGCGCGAAGGCCGCGTGTTCCTCGCCGGTGACGCGGCCCACCTGACGCCGCCCTTTGCCGGCCAGGGCCTCAACAGCGGCATCCGCGACGCGACCAACCTGTCGTGGAAGCTGGCCGCCGTGGTACGCGGCCAGGCCCCGGAATCCATCCTGGACACCTACGAGAGCGAGCGTCGCCCGCACGCCTCGGCGCTGATCCGGATGGCGCTGCGCATCGGCCACTTCATGCAGCCCAAGTCGGTGTTCGGCGCCGCGGTGTCGCAGGCCGCGCTGCGCGTGGCCTGCCTGCTGCCGCCGGTGCGCGACTACATCCTGCAGCTCAAGTTCAAGCCCAAGCCGGTACTGGAGCGCGGCTGGTACCAGCCCTCGCCGGTGGCACCGAAGGCCGAGCTGCTGACGCAGCCGCGCGTGGAGCTGCCCGACGGCCGCCACGTGCTGATGGACACGGTGCTGGGCGGCGACTACGCGGTGCTGGGCTGGGACTCGCCGGCCTTCCGCGCCGCAGCGGCGCGCCTGCTGCCGCCCGGGGCGCCGGGCCGCGTGGTCGGCGTGCTGCGCCAGGAGCTGGACTTCATCGGCACGCTGCCACAGGACATGGCGCTGGTGCGCGACGTCACCGGCGAGCTCGCCCAGTGGCTGGATGCGCGCGGCGCGGTCGCCGTGGTGATCCGCCCCGACCGCTACTGGTACGCGCTGGTGGCGCCCCAGGCGCTCGGCGCCTCGCAGGCCCAAAGCCTGCCCCTGCCGGTGCAGGCACGCGCCGCATGAATGCGCGACGGCCCGGCAAGGCCGGGCCGCCTGCAAAGGAAAGAAGGAATCCGTGCGCGCCCCGTGCGGTCAGTCCGCCCCGAGCACCTCGGTGAGGGTGTCGCGCACCAGCTGCGCCGCCTCGGTGACCAGCGCGCTCGGCAGCACGCGCACCGGCGAGATCAGCGACAGCACCACGTCCAGGTTGGTGCCGGAGATCTTCTGCCAGGCCATCGGCGGCAGGCGCGAGATCTTGCGCAGGCTGTTGGGCATGATGGAGTAGCCGATGCCCTGCGCGACCAGCTCCATCACCGCCGGCGTGGAGTCGATCTCGAGCACGATGTTCAGGTTCAGCCCCAGGCGCGTCGCCGCGGCCTCGAGCATCGGGCGCACCCACTGGTTGCCGTGCGGCAGGATCAGCGGCAGGCGCGTGACGTCTTCCAGCGAGACTTCCGACTCGGCCGAGCCGACCGGCTCGGGACCGATCAGGCACAGCGGGTCGGCCACCAGCGGCACCACGCGCAGGCTGCTGGAGTGCAGCGGGTTGAGCACCAGCGCGAAGTCCAGCTGCCCGAGCAGCACGCGCTCGTACAGCAGGCCGGACAGCCCCTCGACCACGCTGATCTGGGCACGCGGGAAGCGCTCGACCATGCGCGGCATCAGCGTGGGCACGATCAGCCGGCCCATGCTGGGCGTCAGGCCGATGCCCAGCCGCCCGGTGAGCATGGACTCGGTGTCGCGGATCGCCGCGATGCCCTGGTCCACCGTGTGCAGCACCGAGCGCGCGTACTCGAGGAACTTCTTGCCGGCCTCGGTGGGCAGCACGCCCCGGCCGTGGCGGTGGAACAGGCTGGCCCGCAGCTCGACCTCCAGCGCCCGGATCTGGCGGCTGAGCGTGGGCTGGGGCACGTCGAGCAGGTCGGCGGCCCGGATGTAGCTGCCCGCCTCCGCGACGGCCACGAAATTGCGTAACTGCGCGATGTCCATGGCGGGGATTATCCGCCTGCCGCCTTGCGCCTCAACGGGGTGATGCGCCGGCCGATGGCCGCCGCGGTTTCCTGCAGGCGCTTGGCGCAGTCGCGGATCAGGCGGCCGTCCATGCCGCGCGGCAGCTCGCTCAGGCGCACCACCAGGGCCACCTGGCCGTCGGCGTCGTGGACGGGGGCGGAGATGTGCAGCACGTCGTAGCGCTGGTCGTCCAGGATCTCGGCCGGCTCGTGCAGCGCCGAGGTGGCCTGCACCAGCGCCAGCAGGCGGCGCTCCTGCTCCGGCGTGCGGTGCGGGTTGGTGTAGAGCTCGATGCCTTCTTCCAGGTCGGCCTTCTCGTGCCCGTTGCACAGGCAGATCGACCAGCCGCGCTCGCGCACGCGCGCCAGGCGCTCGCGCGCAGCCTCGCGCACCGACTCGTCGCAGCGGCCCAGGCGCGACAGCCAGGTCTCGTCGTCGGGCGAGCCGGGCTGGCCGACGAACAGCGCGCCCATCGGGGGCACGATCGGCACGTGGAAGCCCAGGCGGCTCGAGCCGCGGCGGTTCAGCGAATAGTTGGCCACCGCGACGTAGACGCTGTCGCGGCCGGTGGAGGCCAGCAGCGCGCATTCGGCCGACAGGCGGGCCGCCAGCGTCTCGATCTCCTCGCGCGCCGCCTCGGCCAGGCCCACGGCCTGCAGGGTGTCGCGCTCGGCGGCAGCCACCAGCGGCCCGGTCGAGAAGCCACCGTAGCCGCGCTGGAAGAACAGCAGCGGCGTGGTGTTGCGCTCGAGGTTCATGTCGAGCACGGCGCCCAGCACGATGTAGTGGTCGCCGGCTTCGATGATGTTGTCATAGGTGCAGTCGATCCAGGAGACCACCCCGTCGATGACGGGGTTGCCGGCCGGGCTGGCATGCCAGGGGATGGAAGCGAACTTGTTCTCCCCCGGCGCGGCCAGCTTGCGGCAGATCGGCTCCTGGTCGGCCGCCAGCACGTTGATGCAGAAGCTCGGCGACTTGCGCATCAGGTCGAAAGTGCGCGAGCTCTTCATCGGCAGGAACGCCACCAGGGGCGGTTCCAGCGACACCGAGGTGAAGGTGCCGACCACCATGCCGATCGGCGCCCCTTGCGCATCCATCGCGGTCACGACGGCCACGCCGGTGGGATAACTCCCCAGCACTTCACGGAAGCGGTTGGGATCGATCGCGCGAGGAGCGGTTGCGTTGTCCATGGGCGCCTCTCGGTTCTGGTGGTCCGGCGACCGTCAGATGATGACGCCCGGCGCGACCGGCAGGTCGTACAGCGTGCCGGCGTACGCCGCGTAGACCATGTCGTCCTGGTTGCAGGCGTGGCCCAGGGCCACCGACAGGTCACGCCACTGGCGCTGGATCGGGCTGGACAGGCGACTGGCGTTGCCGCCGGCGTGGCGGAACACCTGGAAGCCGATCTCGGCCGCACGGCGCACCGCGCGCACCTGGCGCACGCGGGCACGGCGCTGCACCGAGATGTCCACCTTCTCGCCGCGCTTGGCGATCTCGAAGGCCTCGCGCACGCCGGCCAGCACCGCCTCCTTGGAGGCTTCGATGTCGGCGATCGCGGCGCCCAGGGCCGCCATCTGGTACGGGTTGTTGGTGGACTTCAGGCCCCGCGTGGTGCGCGACGCCGCATAGTCGGCGAAGTGGCGCACCAGGCCGTCGGCGATGCCCACCGTCGCGGCGGCGATCGCCCCCGGGAAGATCAGGTCGAACGGCACCTGGTACAGCGGGATGCCCGGGCGGTTGGCCGACGCGTACTCCTGGTTGTTGAGCTTGTCGACGTCGATGGTGCGGTAGTCCGGCACGAAGGCGTCCTTGACCAGGATGTCCTTCGAGCCCGTGCCCTGCAGGCCCATCACCTGCCACGAATCCTGCAGGATCTCGTAGTCCGAGCGCGGCAGGATGAAGTGGAACTTGCGGGTGAAGGCGTCCTTCGGGCCGTTTTCATCTTCGGCCAGCACGCCCAGCACCGCCCAGGTGCAGTGGTCGCTGCCCGACGAGAACGGCCAGCGGCCGTTCAGGATGTAGCCACCTTCGACGCGCTTGGCGCGGCCGAAGAAGGCGTACGGCGACGAGGTCCAGGTGTCGTGGTCCTTGCCCCACACCTCTTCCTGCATGCGCGGGTCGCCCTGGCCGAACTCGAACGGGTGGATGCCCACCACGCCGGCCACCCAGCCGATCGACGGCGCCAGCGCGGTGGTTTCCATCACGACCTTCAGGAAGTCGCAGGGATCGGATTCGAAGCCGCCGTACTGCTTGGGCTGCAGCATGCGCACCACGCCGCTTTCCAGCAGGATCTTGGCCGCGGCGTCGCTGACGCGGCCCAGCTTATCGCTGGGTTCGACCTCGGCCTTGATGCGTTCGGCGTTGGCCTTGATGAATTCGAGGACGGAACTCATGTAGTGTCTCCTTCTGGCGGTCGCCCGGCTCAGGCCGCGGCGCCGTTGTCGTTGTCGTCGTACACGTAGAGGAACGGCGACAGTTCGCGGTGCTGGTTCACGTGGCCCCACAGGGTCGCGCTGTCGTAGTGGCGCGGCACCCACAGGTCCTGGTCCACGGTCATGCCGCCCCAGCCGTACTCGATGCGGAAGTTCGACGGGGTGTGCATGTAGAACGACACCACATGGTCGTTGGCATGACGGCCCAGCGTGCGGGTGATCGGCACGCCGCGCTCGTGGCACAGGTCGTAGGCGAAGCCGACGTCGTCCAGCGCGTTGACTTCCAGCATCAGGTGCAGGAAGGCCGGCTTCTTGATCGGCGGCTGCGCGATGGCCAGCGAGTGGTGGCGGCCGTTGACATGGAAGAAGTGGGCCTTGATCGGGCCCTCCTGCACCGTGTCGGACTGGTGGAAGCCCATCACGTCCATGTAGAAGCGGCGCGCCGCTTCCAGCTCCGGTACGCCCAGCACCACGTGGCCCAGGCCCTGGTCGCCGGTGCGGAAGCCGGTCAGCGCGCGGCCCGGCCGGAACGGCGCGGTCGCGTGCATCAGGCCCCAGGCCAGCTCGTGGCGGAAGCCGACCGGGTCGCGGAAGGCGTAGAAGCCTTCCACCGAGCGCTCCGCGGCCTGCTCGGCCGTGGCACGCTCGATCTGGATGCCGGTCGCCGCGACGCGGTCGGCCAGCGCCCGCGCCGCCGCCTCGTCCTTCATCGACCAGCCGATGTAGGCCACGCCGTCATGCGTGCCCGGGTGGATGACCAGGCGGTAGGCCACGTCGTCGATGCGCAGGCGCACCGCGCCGTCCGGGCCGTTGCCCACGAACTCGGCGCCCAGCACTTCGGGGCCGAAGGTCTCCCACTCCTTGTAGGCCGGCGACTTGACGCCGAAATACGCAAGGGACTGGATCATGATGCCCCTCCTCAGGGGTTGGGGTTGCCCTGGATGAAGGCGTCGACGCTGCGGTTGAACTCGTCGGAGTGCTCCAGCTGCACCCAGTGGCCGCACTTGCTGATGACCAGCATGCGCGAGTTCGGGATGGCGCGGGCCAGGTGCGCGGCGGCGGTGAACGGCACCGTGCGGTCGTCGCGGCCGTGCATCAGCAGGGTCGGGCACTTGATGGTCGGCAGCTTGGTCTGGTCGATCGGCACCATCGGCTTGCCGTGGCCGCTCTTCCAGCCTTCGATGTGGTCCGGGCGGGCCAGCAGGGCAGCCACGCGCTCCTTCACGAACTCGTCGGTGACGATGCTCTGGTCATAGGCCATCACCGAGATGAAGCGGCGCATCGTCTCGGGGCCGGGCTCGAAGTAGGCGGCTTCCAGCGCCTTGACGCCTTCGCTCAGGCCCAGCGGCTCCAGGAAGGAAGGCACGCCGCAGGACGAGCCCATCGTGATCAGGTGCGAGACCAGGTCGGGACGCTCGTAGGCCAGGCGGATGCACGAGGAGCCGCCCATCGAGTTGCCGACGACGGCCGCGCGCTTGATGCCCAGCTCGTCCAGGAACTCGGCCAGCACGCCGCTGTTGTTGCGCTTGTCGTACGTGACGGACTGCGACTTGCCCCAGCCCGGCAGGTCGATCGCGAACACACGGTACTTCTTGGCCAGCGTTTCGAAGTTGGGGTGGTAGTTGCTCCAACCGGAGGCGCCGGGGCCGCCGCCGTGCACCAGCACCAGCGGATGCCCTTCACCAGCTTCGTGATAGTGGATGTCCCAGTTCTTGGTACGGATGCGCTTGCTGGTGTTCTGCTCGGTCAGGGTGGACATGTCTCTTCCTTCTCAGAGTCGCGCTTGGGGCGCTCAGGGGTTGCTTGCAAATGCAGGCCGCTCGGCCCGCCGGTACGGGTGTTTGCCGCTGTCTGCGGGCCGACGACCGTGGTCGGCCCCGAGTTTTTAGCTGAACACGCGCTCTAGAACAATACAACTTCAAGCATGCAAGCTATGCGCATCCGCCATAGCAGTCATGGTGCACAGCTACGTTGCGCCAACTCAACAGGGTCAAAGAGAATTTATGAGCTTAGATTCCAGAATCTAGAACTGGAGTCTGGCGAGGAAGAGGAGACGACCGCCCACCAAGGCGAGGAAAGAAGGTAGACCCGCAAGCCTTGCGCTGGCGGGGTGCGTCGTCACTTCGAGTTCGACGACCTAGGAGACAGCATGGAGAACTGCGGCACCCGAACCGGCTCGCACGTGCCCTGAACGGGGCCCGCACCAGCGATCCGACCGCACGCACCACGCGTTAAGAACGAATCATAGCAAAAGATTAGGGTTAACCCTTATGCAAATCAAAAAAACCACATTCAACGCCCTCGCCGTTGTCGCAGGCATCGTGTTCACGGGCCTGATCTGGCATCACATGGCCACCAACCCCCGGTGGGAAGGAGACAAGGGTCCTGGCGTCGGCAAGCTGCCGCGCCAGATCGTCAACGGTTTCATCACCAAGGCCTATGACGAAGGCAAGGGTGCCGAAGCCGTCGAGCTGTACATGGAGAAGCGCACCGTCGACCATGCGCCCGACGCGCTGGATCGCCAGAACGGCGAACCGCTCAAGCGCGTGGTCCATCGCGTCGTCGCCGAAGGCCTCAACGTCGTGATCTGGCACTGCATCGAGCCCGCCCGCGGCGAGCCGGCCACCGAGGTCGTCGATTTCTTCAAGACCCGTGGCGGCCGGATCATCGAGCGCCATCGCGTCAAGTCCGTCCCGCTGGACACGCCGAACTGCCCGGCCTCGAAGGAATCGCAATTCACCGGCCTGAAGTGATCGGCATCACGCCCGATCCCGGTCCCGACCGATCCACATACAAGATTGCCTGAAAAATGACGACAACCACTGCCAACAACTCCGAGTACATCAAAGTCGACGGATGGTTCGCCGGCACGCTGCTGATCACCTTCTTCCGCACCTTCCTGGGCGGCTGGATGATCGTCGGCGGCCTCAACACCGTGCTGCCCTGGTTCGGCTTCTCGCACATCTTCCCGCAGCCGCTGGGCACGCTGCACCTGTCCAACGTCATGCTGGTGTCGATGCTCGAGACCGGCCTGATGAACTACGTGAAGGTGTTCGAGGTCATCGTGGGCGTGTGCCTGGTGTTCAACCGCTTCGTCCCGCTGGCCCTGCTGATCGGCCTGCCCATCGGCCTGGTGGTGTTCTACAACTCCATCGCGCTGAACTACCGCTATGAGCGCCTGTTCAGCTTCTACATGTCGGTGTGGTGCGTGTACATGAACATCATCCTGTGCTTCGCGTACATCAAGTACTACATCCCCATGCTGCGCTTCAAGACCCCGGTGGGCAAGCTTGAAGACCTGAAGCTCCTGGGCACGATCTTCAAGTCGGAAGAAGAGGCTTCCTCCTCTCGCTGACGCTTGGTCGCGCCACGCTGATCACTGACAATCCGCTTTCCCGTAACGGCCACGCGATCAGCGTGGCTTTCACGTTTCCAAGCGTCCCTCCCCATGACTGACTCCACCACCCGCAACGCCGACGACGCGAAGTCGCGTCGCCGCGCCATCATTGCCAGCTACCTGGGCACCACGCTCGAGTACTACGACTTCCTGCTCTACGGTGTTGCCTCGGCGCTGGTGTTTCCGAAGATCTTCTTCGTCTCGATGGACCCGCTGCTGGCGACGCTGTCGGCATTCGCGACGTTTGCCGTGGGCTACTTCGCGCGGCCGGCCGGCGCCATCGTGTTCGGGCACTTCGGCGACATCATCGGTCGGCGTGCGGTGCTGGTGATCACCATGCTGATGATGGGCATCTCGAGCGTGCTCATCGGCCTGCTGCCCGGCTACGACCAGTGGGGCCTCGCCGCGCCGATCGCGCTGGTGGTGCTGCGCCTGGTGCAGGGCTTCGCGATCGGCGGCGAATGGGGCGGCGCGACGCTCATGTCGATGGAGCACGCCAAGCCCAAGGGCCGCGGCTTCGCGGTCAGCGTGGTGGCTTCCGGCGGCCCCAGCGGCGCCGTGCTCGGCACGCTGGTGATGACGCCGTTCTCGATGCTGCCCACCGAGGCCTTCCTGAGCTGGGGCTGGCGCATCCCGTTCCTGCTCAGCGCGCTGCTGGTCGTCATCGGCCTGGTCGTGCGCAGCCAGGTCAGCGAATCCCCCGAATACGAAGCGGCGCGCAAGGCGCGTGCCGCCAAGCCGCGCAGCGCCAGCGAGGTGCTGCCGGTGGTGAAGGTGTTCCGCCACGCCTGGAAGGAAGTGCTGTCCGGCTTCATCGGCGGCCTGGCCCCGCTGGGCTTCGCCACCTTCGCCGCGGCCTTCCTGCTCAATTACGCGGTCTCCGCCGGTCACGCGCGGCCCAACGCGCTGATCGCGATGACGATCGCCAACTTCGTCCACATCTTCACGACCCCGCTGTTCGGCGCGATGTCCGACCGCCTGGGCCGCCGCCCGCTGATGATCTCCGGCGCCGTGCTCGGCATGCTGCTGATCTGGCCGATCTTCCTGCTCGTGGAGCACGGCGGCTTCTTCACGCTGGTGCTGGCGCTGCTGCTGGCCCTGCCGCTGGTGCAGGCGATGATGGGCGGCACCTACAACACCTGGATCAGCGAGAAGTTCGCCGCCGACATCCGCTACAGCGGCGTCGCGCTGACCTTCCAGCTCGCCTCCACGCTCGGTGCCGGCCTGGCGCCGCTGGTGGCGACCAGCCTGCTGGCGGCCAGCGGCGGCCAGGACCCGCGCTGGGTGGCGCTGTTCTTCGGCGGCCTGTGCCTGGTCAGCTGCATCACCTACGTCTACAGCCGCGACAACGCGAACCGCACGCTGGCGGTGGTGACCGGCGAAGCCGCCCCTGCCGAGGCGCCGCCACCCTCGGGCGTGCCGGGCCAGGCGCGTTCCTGATGCACCATAATCTGGGCCGCGCCGCCACCCGCGGTGCCGGCCCCGATCGTTCATTCCCCCTTCCGTTTCCGCAGATGCGAGGTAGTTCGTGACCGTCACCAGGAATGCCCCCCGCCGCGCCGGAGAGCACCGGACCAGTCCCGCCGTGCGTGAACGCATCCTCGCTGCTGCGTTCGAAGTGGTGTCCAAGTACGGCTACAACGGCACGACGGTCGCCAAGGTGGCGGCCAAGGCCGGCCTGCCCGTGGGCAGCGTGTACTGGCACTACGAGAACAAGGACCAGCTGCTGGTGGCGCTGATCGAGGACAGCTACGAGCGCTGGCACAGCCAGATCGGCCAGTACCAGCAGCCGCTGCCCGGCGAGACCTTCGAGCAGCATGTCTACCGCGTCTTCTGCAGCCCGGCCTCGCGCCCCTACTTCGCCGCCGACTTCTGGCGCCTGGGCGTGATCCTCAGCGTCGAGAAGTCGGTGCCCGAGCAGGCCGCGCGCAAGCGCTTCCTGAAGATCCGCGAGCTGCAGCGCGAGGAACTGACCTCCTGGTGGCAACGCACGCTGCCGCCCGAGACGCTGGAAAAGGATCCCGAGCTGCCCAACCGCCTGAGCCGCTTCACGCTGGCGCTGCAGGACGGCAACGCGATCGCCGGGTCCTCGGGCGAATCGGTGGATGACTTCCACCGCATGCTGGCCGCCAGCCTCCTGCACCTGGCGCGCAACCCCTTGCTGGGCGACACGCCCCCCGCGCCGGACACGGCCTCGCGTCCGCGCACGGCGTCGCGCAGCCGCGCCTCGGCCGCCTGACCACGCGCGCCCCCGAGGGGGCGCCACGCACGACCACCGCGCCTTGCGGCTTCGGGCCTGGCCCGTTGGCCCGGGGCGCGGTTTCCTTTTGCCCATTGGCAGCGGCATCGCGATGCGTGCACGCCACGAGGCATCGTGCGACCGGTCACGCGTGATCGCGGCGCCGCGTGACACGCTGCGAGATATGCGGGGCCCGAATACTAGAAATCGCCCTTCTCGCCTTGCTGCACCTCAAGGCAGTCCACACACTCACGCTGCAACTGCGACGTGCCCCGTCGCAGTTGCGCCTACGAGCGACCCACACGATCGGCACGCACCGATCGGGACCGTGAGCCGGTTCGCACGGACCGCAGCTCAGACAAATACGACACGGAGACTGATTTGAAGTTCAAGAGTTTCAAGATCCTGGCCATTGCTGCGGCCTGCGCGGCGCCCTCCCTGGCTTCCGCCCAGTTCCAACTGGGCAGCGGGGTCGAGATGCGCATCTATGGTGTGGCCGACATCATGATGCAGCACTACCGCGCCGACGGCGACGGCGGCACGCACACCCGCTCGGTGGTAGACGCCGGTGGCCTGGGCAGCAGCCGTCTGGGCTTCCTGTTCACGAAGGAACTGGCCAACGGCATGAAGGCCGGGGTCCGCCTGGAAAGCGGCTTCAACACCGACAGCGGCCGCCTGGGCTCGACCGGTGGCTCCGCCGACCGTGTCTACAGCCGCCAGGCCTACGTCTCGCTGGCCGGCAGCTTCGGTGAAGTGCGCATGGGTCGCGTGCAGGGCCCGAGCTACCTGTACTCGCTGGACTTCGATCCGGCGCAGCTGGGCCCCTACGGCACGCAAGGCGCGCTGCTGATCCAGGGCTCCGGCACGCCCGGCACGCCGTCGCGCGCGCTCGACCCCAACGTCCCCGCGGGTTCGGTCGGCTTCATGATCAACCCGATCTCGCGCACCGACAACACCATCCACTACCTGTCGCCCAAGTTCGGCGGGTTCTCGCTCCAGGCCTCGCATTCGCCGTCGGAATCGGTGGCGGGTGCCAGCAGCATGACCAACGCCTACCTGCGCTACGAGACGGGTGACTGGGCGTTCGGCTACGCGATCCACCACCTGGGCAACAACCGCCGCGGCGGCGCCGTCAAGACCACCGACGTGCTGGAGCACTCGATCGGCGTGTTCACCAAGGTGATCAAGGGCACCGACCTGGGCCTGACCTTCAGCTACAAGGACAAGACCAACCAGGCGGTGGACGCCAACGGCGACGTCGCCATCTCCAAGGCCGAGAAGGCGCTGATCCTGAGCGGCGTGACCCGACTGACCGAGGTCGACCACCTGCTGTACACCATCGGCCAGTACTTCAGCCCGCTGGACGACGCCGATGCACGCAGCGCGGCGCTGTACTACCGCCACTACATCGACCCGACGTTCGCGGTGTTCGCCGGCATCAGCTACCTGACCCAGGACGACAACTCGCAGATCCGTCCGAGCCCGAGCGCTCCCCGGGTGCGCGCCGGTGGCGACGTCACGACGTTCTCGGTGGGCGTGAACTTCCGCTTCTGATCGCCCCGCAGCCCGGCGGCCCCGCCGCCGGGTGTTCCCCAAAAGCAGAAGAGCCGGCCGCTTGCGCGGACCGGCTCTTCGTCGTTCGGGCCTTGCGCTTTCAGCGGGCCTTCTGCTGGATGGCCTTGAGCTCCTGCTCGTACAGCGCCATCAGGCGCGCGTCGAACTTCGCTGCGTAGCGCTCGCGCACCGGGCGGGTCAGCGCCTCGAGCTTCTGGCGCTCGGCCTCGGGCAGTTCGGCGACCTTCATGCCCAGCTCCTGCAGCTTCGCGCGCACGCGCAGCGTGTCCTCGTGCACCCAGCGGCGCTGCAGCTGGCCCGCGTGCTGCGCGGCCTGGCGCAGCAGGTCCTGGTCGTCGGCGCTCAGCGACTGCCAGAACGGTGCACGCGCCACCAGCACGATCGCGGCATAGGCGTGGTTGGTGAGGGTCAGCCACTGCTGCACTTCATGGAACTTGCCGGCGATGATCTGCGCCTCGGTGTTGTCCTGGGCGTCGGCGCGGCCGGTCTTGAGCGCCTCGTAGACCGGCTTGAACAGCATCGGCACCGGCGTCGCGCCCAGCGCGCCGTAGACGTCCGAGAAGAACGGCTCGGGAATCACGCGGAACCTCAGGCCCTGGAAGGCCGCGGCGCTGTCCAGCGGCGCCTTCGACGAGGTCATCTGGCGCATGCCGCTTTCCCACCAGGCGGTGCCGACCAGGCCGTGCTCGGGCAGGCGGTTCAGCAGCGCGGTGCCGAAGCGGCCGTCCAGCAGCGCGTGCGCCTGGGCTTCATCCTTGAGCGTGAACGGGAAATCCAGCACGCCGAAGGCCGGCTCCAGCGGCGCCAGCCCCGTGACCGACACCAGCATCAGGTCGGGCACGCCCTCGCCACCACTGCGCAGCGCGGCCATCTGCTGGCCCGGCCCGCCGGGGATCGTGTCGGTGCGCACCTTCGCGCGCAGCCGCCCGCCGCTGAGCCGGGCCACGCGGTCCGCGAAGGCCTGCAGGCCGCGGCGCACCGGGTGCTCGGCCGGCAGGTAGGAGCGAAAATCCGCCACCTCGAACTCGCGCACGGCTGCCGGGCCGGCGGCCAGCGCCGGGCCGCCCGCCATCGCCAGCGCCACGGCCGCGAGCATCTTTCTTCTTTTGAGCATGCACATCTCCTTTGGTCTTGAGGCCGGCCATTCTGGGTGAGTGCTGCCCCCGCCACAACGCGCGTGCACACATGCCTGCTATGTGCCGCGCGAATAGCAGAAATGAGGCGCCTTGTCTTGTCCTGCCTTGCCGGGCTGTCCATAGTCTGCGGGCCCATCGGCACACCGCACGTCACACAGCAAAGACAACAGGAGTTCCCCCATGAAACTCGACCGGAGACAATTCACCCGCCTCGGCGCCTGCATGGCTGGCAGCTTCGCCCTCGGCCCGGGCTGGGTGCGCGCGCAAGCCGGTGCGGCCGCTCCTGCTCCCGCGCCTGCGGCCTCCGCGGCAGCGGCCGCGGCCATCGTGCGTGACGGCATGGCCGACCTGTCGGACTTCTGCGCCAACGTGAAGTTCGAGCACCTGCCCGCGCCCGTCGTCGCCGCGGCCAAGAACCAGATCCTCGACACGCTGGCCATCGCGGTGGCCGCGCGCCACGACCCCGCCATGAAGATCCTGCGCGAGTGGACGCAGGAAAGCGGCGGCCGCGCCGAAAGCCAGGTCTGGGGCAGCACGCTGCGCGTGCCGGCCGAGGCCGCCGCGCGCATCAACGCCTCGATGGGACATGCGCTCGAGTTCGACGACACCTACGAACCCTCGTTCATGCACGCCGCGGTCGTCACCGTGCCGGCGGTACTGGCCGTGGCCGAACTGGTCGGCGGCGTCAGCGGCAAGGAACTGATCGCCGCCACCGCGGTGGGCACCGACATCGTGTGCCGCATGTCTCGTGCGGGCTCGCCCGGGGCCGACGGCTTCGTCGTCGGCTGGGACCCGACGCCGATGTACGGCTTCATCGGCTCGGCGATGGTCGCCGCGCGCCTGCTGGGCCTGCCGGCCGAACAGATCAACTCCGCCGCGGGCCTGGCGCTGCACCAGATCGCCGGCAACTCGCAGGGCAACCTGGACGGCGCGCACTCCAAGCGCCTGGGCCCCGGCTTCGCCAGCTACGGCGGCATCATCTCCGCGCGCCTGGTGCAGCGCGGCGTGGTCGGCGCCAAGCGCGTGCTGGAAGGTCCCAAGGGCCTGTACAAGCAGTACCATGGCGGCAACTACTCGCGCGAGCTGCTGCTCAATGGCCTGGGCGAGAAGTTCGCCAGCCCGGACATCGCGTTCAAGCCCTATCCCTCGTGCCGCGGCGGCCACGTCGCGGTCGATGCGGCGCTGGCGCTCAGGGCCGAGTACAAGCTGCGCGCGCAGGATGTCGAGCGCATCGAGATCCACTGCGGCCCGGGCGAGTACGGCCTGCTGAACGCCCCGCTGGAGCGCAAGCAGCGCCCCGGCTCGGTGGTGGACGCGCAGTTCAGCAACCCGTGGGTGGTCGCCGCCGCGCTGCTGGACGGCGACGTGAAGCTGGAACACTTCACGCCCGAGGCGCTCAAGCGCGCCGACCTGCTGGCCATCACGGCCCGCACCACCACCCACCTCGACCCGACGCTGGGCCGCCCGGGCGGTGGCCCCGGCGCCGCGCGCGTGGTGATGCAGCTGCGTGACGGCCGCCGCGTCGAGAAGCTCGTGCGCGTGGCCAAGGGCGACCCGAGCAACCCGATGTCGGCCGCCGAGTTCCAGAAGAAGTTCCAGGAATGCACCCAGGCCGCCGGCATGCAGGCCGCGCAGGCCGAGCGCCTGTACCAGCAGGTGCTGAACCTCGAGCAATTGAGTGACGCGAGGACGCTGGCCGCAACGCTGAGCTTCTGAGCGTCCGTGACCGCGGCCCCTTCGGGGGCCTGTGATTTCCGGAGACCTTGATGTTGACCCCCGAGCAACGCGAGCAGGCCGCCAGCCTGCTGCGCCAGGCCGCCCAGAGCGGCCAGCCCGTCGCGCCGCTGCGCGAACAGTTCCCCGCCCTCGACGCGGACGACGCCTACGCCATCCAGCGCATCAACCACGAGCGCCAGCAGGCCGCCGGCGCGCGCGTGGTCGGCGCCAAGATCGGCCTGACCTCGCCCGCCGTGCAGAAGCAGCTGGGCGTGGACCAGCCGGACTTCGGTCTGCTGTTCGAGGACATGGAGCGTCACGAAGGGCTGCCGATCCCGATGCAGGGCCTGCTGCAGCCCAAGATCGAGGCGGAAGTGGCCTTCGTGCTCGGCCGGGACATCACCACGGAACAGCCCACGCTGGTGGACGTGATGCGCGCCGTCGAGTTCGTGCTGCCGGCGCTGGAGATCGTCGACAGCCGCATCGCCGACTGGAACATCCGCTTCGTCGACACGGTGGCCGACAACGCCTCCTCGGCGGCCTACGTCATCGGCGGCACGCCGGTGAGCCTGACCGGCCTGAACCTGCGCGAGTGCAAGATGCGCCTGACCGCCGGCGACGAGGAAGCCTCGCGCGGCGCGGGCAGCGCCTGCCTGGGCCACCCGCTCAACGCGGTGGTGTGGCTGGCGCGCACGCTGGCGCAGAAGGGCACGCCGCTGCGTGCCGGCCAGCTGGTGCTGTCGGGCGCGCTGGGCCCGATGGTCAAGGTCACGCCCGGGACCACCTACCGGGCCGACATCGAAGGGCTGGGCTCGGTCAGCGCCAGCTTTGCCGATCAATAACTGGAAATCTGCTTCATGACCCGCAAACTCAAGGCTGCCATCGTCGGCAGCGGCAACATCGGCACGGATCTGATGATCAAGATCCTGCGCCACGGCAAGCACATCGAGTGCGCCGCCATGGTGGGCATCGACCCCAACTCCGACGGCCTGGCGCGCGCCGCGCGCCTGGGCGTGGCGACCACGCATGAAAGCGTCGAGGGCCTGACGCGCCTGCCGGTGTTCGGCGACATCGACATCGTGATCGACGCCACCTCCGCGGGTGCGCACGTCAAGAACGACGCCTTCCTGCGCAGCAAGAAGCCGGGCATCCGCATGATCGACCTGACCCCGGCGGCCATCGGCCCGTACTGCATCCCGGTGGTCAACGGCGAGCAGCACCTGGACGCCGGCAACGTCAACATGGTCACCTGCGGCGGCCAGGCCACCATCCCGATGGTCGCGGCCGTCTCGCGCGTGGCCAAGGTGCACTACGCCGAGATCGTCGCCTCGATCTCCAGCAAGAGCGCCGGCCCGGGCACGCGCGCCAACATCGACGAGTTCACCGAGACCACCTCGCGCGCGATCGAGGTGGTGGGCGGCGCCACCAAGGGCAAGGCCATCATCATCCTGAACCCGGCCGAGCCGCCGCTGATCATGCGCGACACTGTCTACACGCTCAGCGACCTGGCCTCCGAGGAGGCGATTGCCGAGTCGGTCGAGAAGATGGTCGCGGCCGTGCAGGCCTATGTGCCCGGCTACCGCATGAAGCAGGCAGTGCAGTTCGACCGCGTCGAGGGCGTGCGCATCCCCGGCGTGGGCGACCGCATGTCCGGCCTGAAGACCTCCATCTTCCTGGAAGTCGAAGGCGCGGCGCACTACCTGCCCGCCTATGCCGGCAACCTCGACATCATGACCAGCGCGGCGCTGGCCACGGCCGAGCGCATGGCCGCCAAGATGCTGCAAGACGCCGTGGCGGCGTGATCCCCAGGAGCCCCGTGATGACCTTCTCCCCGGCCAAGAAAATCTACATCTCGGACGTGACGCTGCGCGACGGCAGCCACGCCATCCGCCACCAGTACAGCGTCGAGCAGGCCAAGCAGATCGCCCAGGCCCTGGACGAAGCCCGCGTGGACTCCATCGAGGTCGCGCACGGCGACGGCCTGCAGGGCTCGAGCTTCAACTACGGCTTCGGCGCGCACACCGACCTGGAATGGATCGAGGCGGTGGCCAGCGTCGTCAAGCACGCCAAGATCGCCACGCTGCTGCTGCCCGGCATCGGCACCGTGCACGACCTGAAGGCGGCCTACGAGGCCGGCGCGCGCGTCGTGCGCGTGGCCACGCACTGCACCGAGGCCGACATCTCGAAGCAGCACATCGAGTACGCCCGCGAGCTCGGCATGGAGGCCGTCGGCTTCCTGATGATGAGCCACATGACCACGCCGCAGGCGCTGGCCCAGCAGGCCAAGCTGATGGAAAGCTACGGCGCGACCTGCGTGTACGTGGTCGACTCCGGCGGCGCGCTGAACATGAACGACGTGCGCGACCGCTTCCGCGCGTTCAAGGACGTGCTCAAGCCCGAGACCCAGACCGGCATCCACGCGCACCACAACCTGAGCCTGGGCGTGGCCAACTCCATCGTCGCGGTGGAGGAAGGCTGCGACCGCGTCGACGCCAGCCTGGCGGGCATGGGCGCCGGTGCGGGCAACGCGCCGCTGGAGGTGTTCATCGCCGCGGCCGAGCGCATGGGCTGGAACCACGGCTGCGACCTGTACAAGCTGATGGACGCGGCCGACGACATCGTGCGCCCGCTGCAGGACCGTCCGGTGCGCGTGGACCGCGAGACCCTGGCGCTGGGCTATGCCGGCGTGTACTCGAGCTTCCTGCGCCACTCGGAAGTGGCCGCGAAGAAGTACGGCCTCAAGACCATCGACATCCTGGTCGAACTGGGCAAGCGCCGCATGGTCGGCGGCCAGGAAGACATGATCGTCGACGTGGCCCTGGACCTGCTCAAGCGCAGCCAGCAGGCCGCCTGACGTTCCTTCCTTACCGGGCGCGTCCCGCGCGCCCGCGTCGAGGCCACGGCCGCCCCTGCGGCGGCGGTGGCCGCCTCCCTGCCCCGGGCCGGACGGCCCGCGCGCCCGCCTTCCGCTCCCCGGCCCGCCTCAGGGCGCAAACCCTGCCGCCAGCACCTCGCGCAGGTAGGCCACCAGCGCCTGCACCGCGCGCGGCACCACCGGGCTGTAGGGCCGGATCGCGTAGATGCGCTCGCCGAACGCGCCCACCGGCCGCCAGCCGGGCAGCACCGCCTGCAGCCGCCCGGCCCGCAACGCCGACTGGGCCGAGAAGTCCGGCAGCACCGCCAGCCCCAGCCCGTCGAGCACCGCCTCGCGCAGCACCTCGCTGTTGTTGGCCGAAAACGGCCCGCGCACCGGCACCGTCACGCGCCGGGCCTCGCCGCGCCGCGCGCCCTCGGCGACGAACGACCAGCTCGGCGCCTCGCCCGGGCGCAGGTAGGTCAGGCATTCGTGCTCGGCCAGCGCCTCGGGCGTCTGCGGCGCGCCGCGCCGGCGCAGGTAGGCGCGGCTGGCCACCAGCCACGAGCGAGTCTCGCACAGCACCCAGGCCACGTGCGTCTCGGGCGCGGCCGCGGTGTGGCGGATCGCCAGGTCGAAGCCCTCCTGCGCCAGCGGCACCAGGCGGTCGGCCAGGTCCAGCTCGACGCGCACCTCGGGATGGCGGCGCAGGAACTCGCCCAGCCGCGGCACGATCTGCTGCCGCCCCAACGCCACCGGCGCGGTCACGCGCACCAGGCCGCGCGGCGCGCCGGCCATGTCCTTGATCCCGGCGAAGCTGCGCTCGATCTGCTCGTAGGCCTCGTGCGTGGCGTCGACCAGCTGCTGGCCCGCCTCGGTCAGCCGCACCGAGCGCGTCGTGCGCAGCACCAGCGGCACGCCCGCGGCGCGCTCCAGCTCGGCGATGCGCTGGCTCATCGCTGCCTTGGAAATGCCCAGGCGCTGCGCGGCGGCGGTGTAGCTGCCCTGGCGCGCCAGCACGCCCAGCGCGTGCACGTGCGCCCACAGGGCCTGGATGCGGGCATCCTGCATGGTTGTCTCCCGAAGACTGGCCTCATTGTTCATCAATCCGAACAATGAAGTCAGCATTGCGGGCTTGGAGCAGGGCAGGGGGCGGCCTAGACTGGACGGCGTTGCCTACCGAACCCGAGGACCAAGGAGACCGCCATGGGTGCACCCGAACCGAAGTTTTCCGCCACCGTGCAGCACTGGATCGCAGGACAGGCCACCGCCGGCACCGGCGGGCGCAGCCAGGACGTCTACAACCCCGCCACCGGCGCGGTGGCGCGCCAGGTGCTGCTGGGCTCGGTCGAGGACGTGCAGGCCGCCGTCGCCGCCGCCAAGGCCGCGCTGCCCGGATGGTCGAACACCCCGCCGATCCGCCGCGCGCGCGTGCTGAACAAGTTCCTCGAGCTGCTGAACACCCACCGCGACACGCTGGCCGCGATGATCACTGCCGAGCACGGCAAGGTGTTCACCGACGCGCAGGGCGAGGTCACCCGCGGCATCGAGATCGTCGAGTTCGCCTGCGGCATCCCGCAGCTGCTCAAGGGCGACTACACCGACCAGGTCTCCACCGGCATCGACAACTGGACCATGCGCCAGCCGCTCGGCGTGGTGGCCGGCATCACGCCGTTCAACTTTCCCTGCATGGTGCCGTGCTGGATGTTCCCGGTGGCGCTGGCCTGCGGCAACACCTTCGTGCTCAAGCCCAGCGAGCGCGACCCGAGCCCCTCGCTGTTCATGGCCGAGCTGCTCAAGCAGGCCGGCCTGCCTGACGGCGTGTTCAACGTCGTGCAGGGCGACAAGGTCGCGGTCGACGCGCTGCTGGAGCACCCGGACGTCAAGGCCGTCAGCTTCGTCGGCTCGACCCCGATCGCGCAGTACATCTACGAGCGCGGTGCCCACTTCGGCAAGCGCGTGCAGGCGCTGGGCGGCGCGAAGAACCACATGGTCGTGATGCCCGACGCCGACCTGGACCAGGCGGTCGACGCCCTGGTCGGCGCGGCCTACGGCTCGGCCGGCGAGCGCTGCATGGCGATCTCGGTGGCGGTGCTGGTCGGCGACGTGGCCGACCGAATCGTGCCCCGGCTCGCCGAGCGCGCCAGGGCGCTGAAGATCAGCAACGGCATGGAGCTCGACGCCGAGATGGGCCCGATCGTCACGAAGCAGGCGCTGGACCGCATCTGCGGCTACATCGAGGACGGCGTCAGGAGCGGCGCGACGCTGCTGGTCGACGGCCGCGGCTACCGCGTGCCCGGCCACGAGAACGGCTTCTGGCTGGGCGGCACGCTGTTCGACCACGTCACGCCCGAGATGCGCATCTACCGCGAGGAGATCTTCGGCCCGGTGCTGGCCTGCGTGCGCGTGAAGGACTTCGCCGAGGCGGTCGAGCTGGTCAACGCGCACGAGTACGGCAACGGCGTGGCCTGCTTCACCCGTGACGGCAACGTCGCACGCGAGTTCGCCCGCCGCATCGAGGTCGGCATGGTGGGCATCAACGTGCCGATCCCGGTGCCGATGGCCTGGCACGGCTTCGGCGGCTGGAAGCGCTCGCTGTTCGGCGACATGCACGCCTACGGCGAGGAAGGCGTGCGCTTCTACACCCGCCAGAAGTCGGTGATGCAGCGCTGGCCCGAGAGCACCCCGAAGGGCGCCGAGTTCGTGATGCCCACCGCCAGGTAAGGCGGGCCGGCGCAGGACGCGCGCCGGCGCTTGGTGCATGCGTGCACCCCTGCCCCGCCTGCGGGACAGGGGTGTCTGGCATCGCAGCGACGCTCAGTCGCCCTTGAAGCCGGTGCGCCGCACGATCTCGGCCCAGCGCGGGGCCTCGGCGGCCACCATGCGGCGCGCCTCTTCCTGCGAGGTGCCGGTGACGCTGAAGCCGGCCTCGATCAGCTTCTGCTTCACGTCCGGCGCCTGCACCGCGGCGACCAGCTGGCGCGCGAGCACATCCGCGACCGGCTGCGGCGTGCCGGTCGGCACGAAGAAGGCGAACCAGGCCGACACGTCGATGCCCTGGATGCCGGCCTCGGTGAAGGTCGGCACGTCCGGCAGCTGCGGCACCCGGGCCGCGGCGGTGCTGGCCAGGGCGCGCATCGTGCCGCCCTTGACCTGGGCCGCGCCCAGCGCGGTCGAGACGAAGGCCGCCGCGACCTCGCCCTTGGCGATGGCCGACACCGCGTCGCCGGTGTTGCGGTAGTGCACCGCCTCGACCGGGAAATTGCCCGCCGCGCCCAGCAGCTCGGCCCCGAAGTGCCCGGGCGTGCCGGCGCCGAAGGTGCCGAAGTTGACCCGCTCCTTGCTGCCCTTGTGGGCGTTCATGAACTCGGCCAGCGTGCGGTGCGGCGAGTTCGCCGGCACCACCAGCAGGAAGTCCGAGCGCACCACCTCGGTCAGCACCTGCAGCTCGCGCAGCGGGTCGTAGGGCAGCTTGGAGAACGCCGGCGGCGCGATGCTGATCGAGCCGACCTCGGCCAGCAGCAGGCTGTAGCCATCCGGCGGACTCTTGGCCACCGACTGCGTCGCGATCTGGCCACCCGCGCCGGCGCGGTTGTCCACCACCACCGACTGGCCGAGCAGCTCGGCGAGCTTCTGCCCGATCAGGCGGGCCACCACGTCCGGGCCGCTGCCCGGCGGGAACCCCACCGTCAGCTTCACCGGCCGTTCCGGATACTTCTGGGCGTAGGCGGCCCCCGGCCAGAGCAGCGACGACGCGGTCGCGCCCAGGGTGGCCGCCAGCAGCGCACGGCGTGTGCATGCGGGCATGCGTGTCTCCTCTCTCACGCCCCGTGGACCGGGGTCGATGCGCCACAGTGTGGCGCCGGCCCCGCCAGCGCCCTGTCAACCGAAAGGCTGACAGCGGACCGCATCAGCGCCGCGGCGGCGCGCCGAAGCGGGCGAACAGCTCGCTGCGGAAATGCAGCCCCAGCCGCTCGAAGGCGCGGGCACGGTAGGTCTTGACGGTGGCCACGCTCAGGCCCATGTCGGCCGCCACGCCGTCGTAGCTCCAGCCGCGCAGCAGGCGCTCGCACACGTCCAGCTCGCGCTGGGTGAGCGCCGGGCAGGCACGCGCCATCGCCTCGCGCGGATTCCACGGGGGCTGGCGCACCGACTCGACCAGCGCCAGGTGGCGCCGCACCGCGGCCAGCAGGCTGGTCGCCATCGTCGTGAAGGCGTCCAGCTCGTCACCCGAGAAACGCGGCTGGTGGGCATGCCGGTAGAGGTTGACCGCCAGCAGGGAGCCGTCGGCCTCGCGCCGCGCCACCGACAGCCGCTCGATCATGCGGTGGCGCCGGTAGATGCGCTCGCGGTGCTCCTCGTTGGGCGCGTCCTCGGCCCCCATGCGCAGCACGGCCGCGTGGCCGGGCGCGACCTGCCGCAGCGCGTCGAAGCTGCGGTCGCGCAGGTACAGGCCGTCGCGGTAGGCGCCGAAGCAGTCGCGCGTGGTGTCCGCCACGCCCAGGCTGGAGGACAGGTGCAGCACCGGCGGCCGGTCGTGCCAGACCTGGTAGACCGACCAGGACGCTGCGGGCAGCCCCCGGTTGAGCTCGCGCAGGCCGTGCTCGGCGAAGCCGTCCTCGCCGATGCCTTCGATCACGCCGGCCAGCGCCGCCTGCGGGGCGCCGGCTGGGGCCGAGGTGGTGGGCGTGGGCCAGATGTTCATCGCATGGCGGCAGCGCAGCGGCGTCATCCTTTCGGATGACGCGAAACGACGGGCACTGCGCCTATCGTGGCGCAGCAGAAGGTGCCCGATGTTGGCCCGAGCGCCGCGCCACCTCCATCCGGATAGACCAGAACCCCGCTGCCGCATGTCCGCCCCCACCCTGCCCCCGCCCCCGGTCCTGCTGCCGATGACCCACGTGGCCTGCGAGGTCGACGAGCTGGTCTCGCTCGGCCCCGCCCCCTACGGCGAGCGCCGCTTCGTGCCGCTGGGCGGCGGCACGGTGCGCGGGCCGGAGCTCAACGGCGAGATCGTCGCCGGCGGCGTGGACTGGCAGATCCAGCGTGCCGACGGCGTGCTGGACATCGCCGCGCACTACGTGATCCGCACCACCGACGGCGCGCTGGTCGAGGTGCGCAGCGAAGGCATGCGCCATGCCGACCCCGAGGTGATGCAGCTGCTGGCACGCGGCGAAGCGGTGCCGCGCGAGCGCTACTTCTTCCGCACCGTGATGCGCTTCCAGACCGGCGCGCCGCAATGGGCGCACCTGAACCGCACCATCGCGATCGCCAGCGGCGAGCGCCAGGCGCGCCGCGTGCTGCTGGACGTCTACCGGCTCACCTGAGCCGCCTGCCACGCCGCGACGAAGGCCTGCGCCCGCTCGCGCAGCCGCTGCAGCGTCTCGTCCGGCCGGAACAGCGCGCCGCCCACGCCGAAGCCGGTGGCCCCGGCCCGGCACCATGCCGCAATCGCCTCCGGCGTGATGCCGCCCACCGGCCACAGCGCGGTCCCGGGCGGCAGCACCGTGCGCAGCGCCGCCAGCCCGGCCGGGCCCAGCACCTCGGCCGGGAACAGCTTGAGCGCATGCGCGCCGGCCTTCAACGCCGCGAACGCCTCGCTGGCCGTGAACACGCCCGGCGCGACGAACATGCCCAGCTGGCGCGCGCGTGCGATCACCTCGGCATCGGTGTGGGGCATCACCACCAGGCGGCCGCCCGCGGCGTGCACCGCCTCGACCTGCGCCGTCTCCAGCACGGTGCCGGCACCGACCAGCACGCCCTCCCGCGCCCGCTGCACGATGGCTTCGATGCTCGCCAGTGCCCCGGGCCGGTTCAGCGGCACCTCCAGCGCCCGGAAACCTGCGTCGAACAGCACGTCGGCCACCTCGGGGGCCCGGGCGGGCGCGAGCCCGCGCAGGATGGCCACCAGCGGCAGGCCGGGCCCGTGCGGCGCTTCGTTCATGCCTGCGTCTCCATCGCGCGGGCCCCCAGTGCCCGCCAGGCGGCCACCTGCACCGCGTCGGCGTCCAGCGCGACCGCCTCCAGCCCCAGCACCTGCGCGCAGCGCAAGTGCAGCCGCGACAGCGCCGGGCAGCCGATCACGCACACCGCCGCATCGCGCGGCAAGCCGTGGGCGAGCGCCTCGTGCCACTCGGTGCCGAGCAGCAGCCCGCTGAGGTAGGCGCCCGCCTCCTCGCGCCGCAACCGCCCGGTGACCACCCGGGCGCGGCAGCCGAACAGCTCGCGGCTCAGGCCCCCGCGGCCTGCGGCGTGCACCCCCTGCGCGAACGCCTGCGCATGCACCAGCGGATCGTCCGCCCGGCCGCCCGCTGCGGGCGGCATCAGCGAGGCCAGCGTGCCGTGGCGCGACAGCAGCGCGTACAGCTCGCCGCTCATGCAGGTGCGCAGCTGCACCACGCGGCCGTCGCGCAGCTGCACCCACTTGCTGTGCGTGCCCGGCAGCAAGTACCAGCCGTCGCGCGGCGCCCACGACCAGGCGCCGAGCAGCTGCGTCTCCTCGCCACGCATCACGTCGACCTCGTCGCCCTGCTGCCAGCAGCAGCCCGGCACGATGAACCAGCGCGCCGCCCCCGCGACCGGCACCAGCTGGCGTGCCCATGCGGTGACCGGCTGGCCGGCCTCGAGGTACGGCACCTCCTGCCAGCCGGTCGCGCTACCGACCATGCCGGCCATCACGACGGTGCTGTCCGCCGGCGCCGACAGCCGCTGCAGCAGCTCGCGCAGCGACTCGGCGAACCGCGGCGCGCAGGCCAGCACGCCCTGGTCGTCGGCGTACCGGCCCGCCAGCTCGCCGCCCGCGAAATACCAGGCGCGCCGGTGGGTGGTGCCCCAGTCGATGCCGACCCAGTGCGCGCCCGCCGGCGCGGCGCCGCTCATGCCGAGGTCCTCCGGCCGGTCTCGAACAGGCGCTGCAGCAGGCAGAAGATGAACAGCAGCGCACCGATCACGATGCGCGTCCACCACGAGCTCAGCGAGCCGTCGAACATGATGAGCGTCTGGATCATGCCGAGGATGAGCACGCCGAACAGCGTGCCCAGCACGTAGCCGACGCCGCCGCTGAGCAGCGTGCCGCCGATCACCACGGCCGCGATCGCGTCCAGCTCCAGCCCCATGGCATGCAGGCCGTAGCCCGACTGCATGTAGAAGGTGAACACCACGCCCGCCAGCGCCGAACACAGGCCGCTCAGCGCATAGACCTGCACCGTGGTGCGCGCCACCGGCAGGCCCATCAGCATCGCCGAATGCGCGTTCCCGCCGATGGCGTAGACCGTGCGGCCGAACTGCGTGCCGTGCGCGACGAAGGCCGCCACCGCCACGACCGCCAGCGCCAGCAGGGCGCTGAGCGACAGCGACGCCCCCCCGCCCCACACCGGCAGGCGCCACTGCCCCGCCCAGGCGTAGAACTCGTGCGTGATGCTGATCGAGTCGATGCTGATCAGGTAGCACAGCCCGCGCGCCAGGAACATGCCCGCCAGCGTGACGATGAACGGCTGCAGCCGGAAGCGCTCGATCAGCAGGCCCATCGTGGTGCCGAAGCCGGCACCGAGCACCAGCACCAGCGGGATCACGATCCCCGGAGGCCAGCCGTGCTGCTCCACCAGCGACGCCGAGATCATCGTCGCCAGCGCGATCACCGAGCCGACCGACAGGTCGATGCCGCCCGACAGGATCACGAAGGTCATGCCGACCGCGACGATGCACACGAAGGCGTTGTCGATCAGCAGGTTCAGGAACACCTGCGGCGAGAAGAAGCCGTCGTAGGCGATGGAACCGAAGGTGGCCATCGCGACGAACAGGGTGATCGTCGCGGCCACCGGGATGTGCTGCGGGGCCAGCCGCAGGCGCGGTGCGCGGGGGATGCGCACCTCGGTGCTCGCTTGCGTGGGGAGGGCGCTCATGGGGAGATGCTCATGCCTCATGGCTGCGGTGTTTGGCCGAGACGAGGGTGTCGGCCTTGTGAGCTGAGGGGGAAAGTTGCCCCGGCGCGAGTGAGGCGGCTCTTTGTGCCGTGCTGGGGATGTCGCCCCGCAGGGGCGAACCCCCAGTGGCCGGCCCGAAAGCCGCCTCGCTCCCGCAGGGGCGACCACCGGAAAACCCCAGAGGCCCCTTCAACACGGCCACCCCTCCACCGGCTCCCGCGGCGGCCTCACCGCGATGCGCCGCAGCAGCGCCCGGAACTCCGCCGACTGCAGCAGCATCACCGCGAACACCACCGCCGCCTTCACCACCAGGTTCACTTCCGGCGGCACCCCGATCGAATAGATCGTCGAGGTCAGCGTCTGGATGATCAGCGCCCCGATCACGCTGCCCGCGAGGCTGAAGCGCCCGCCGGTCAGCAGCGTCCCGCCGAGGGTCACGGCCAGGATGGCGTCCAGCTCCAGCAGCAGCCCGGCGTTGTTGCCGTCGGCGCTCTTCACGTTGGAGCTGATCAGCAGCCCGGCCATCGCCGCGGTCACCCCGCAGAAGACGTACGCGCCGACGGTGATCAGCCGGGCGCGCACGCCCGCCACGCGCGCGGCCTGCGGGTTGATGCCGATGGCCTGGATGAACAGCCCGAGCGCGGTGCGCGTGAGCAGCAGGTGCAGCGCGCCCCACACGGCTGCGGCGACGAACAGCGCGAAGGGCAGGCCCAGCAAGAAGCCGCTGCCGATGAAGAAGTACGGCGCGTAGTAGATCGTGATGATCTGGCCGTTGGTCAGCAGCTGCGCGATGCCGCGCCCGGCCACCATCAGGATCAGCGTCGCGATGATGGGCTGCATGCCGACCTTGGCCACCAGCACGCCGTTCCACAGGCCCGCCACCGCCCCGACGGCCAGTGCACCGGCGATCGCGGCCCACATCGGGAAACGACTCACGTGGGTGGGCACGCCGTCGACGATGACCAGCTGCCCGCCGATCATCAGCGCGGCCACCGCGGCGCTGATCGCCACCGTCGCGCCGACCGAGATGTCGATGCCGCGCGTGGCGATCACCAGCGTCATGCCCAGCGACACCAGCATCAGCGGCGCCGCCCGGTTCAGGATGTCGACCAGGCTGCCGTAGAGGTGGCCGTCGCGCCACTGCAGCCGCAGGAAGCCGGGGTTGATCACGGCATTGACGAGCAGCAACAGCGTCAGCGTCACCAGCGGCCAGAACAGTCGGTGGGCGGTGGCCCGATTCAGCAGTTCACGCACAGTCAGGCTCCCGCGGCGATCAGGTCGCAGATCTGCGCCTCGCTGGTGCCGGCCGGCAGCTCGCCCACCTTGCGGCGGTCACGCAGCACGACGACGCGGTCGGACAGGCGCACCACCTCGTCCAGCTCGGACGAGATGAACAGCACTGCCATGCCCTCCTCGGCCAGCCGCAGGATCTCGCCCATGATCTCCTGCTTGGCCGCCACGTCGATGCCGCGCGTCGGCTCGTCGAGGATCAGCAAGGCCGGCTGCGTGGCCAGCCAGCGCGCCAGCAGGGCCTTCTGCTGGTTGCCGCCGGACAGCTGCGCGATCGGTGTCTCGGCATCGGCGGTGCGGATGCCCAGCGCCCGGATGTAGCGTTCGGCCAGCTCCTGCTGGCGCCGCCGGCTCAGCGTGCGGCGCAGGCCCATGCGCGCCTGCAGCGCCAGGGCGATGTTCTCGCGCACCGACAGCTCGCCGACGATGCCTTCGCTCTTGCGGTCCTCCGGGCACAGGCCGAGGCCGTGACGGACGGCCTGGGCCGGGTGGTCGAACGAGACGACCCGCCCGCCCAGCCGCAGCTCGCCGGCATCGGCCGCGTCCAGCCCGAACAGCAGGCGTGCCAGTTCGGTGCGGCCGGCACCGAGCAGCCCGGCCAGGCCCACCACCTCGCCGCGGCGCAGCTGCAGGTCGACCGGGTGCAGCTGCCCCTTGCGTCCCAGCCCGCGGGCCTCGAGCAGCACGCCGCCTTCGGGGGCGGCCGCCGGCGAGCGGCGCAGCGCCTGCGCCGCCGGGGCCAGCTCGCGCCCCACCATCGCGGTGACCAGCGCGCCGCGGTCCAGCTCGCTCGCGGCGTATTCGCCGACATGGCGCCCGTTGCGCAGCACGGTGATGCGGTCGGAGATCGCGTACACCTCGTCGAGGAAGTGCGTGACGAACAGGATCGCCAGGCCCTCGTCGCGCAGCCGCCGCAGCACGTCGAACAGGCGCTGCACCTCGCTCTCGTCGAGGCTGGACGTGGGCTCGTCGAGCACCAGCACCTGGGCCTGCACGCTCAGCGCGCGGGCGATGGCCACCATCTGCTGGACGGCCACCGGGTAACCCGAGAGCAGCCGGGTCACGTCGACGTGCAGGTCCAGCCGCGCCAGCAGCGCCTCGGCCTCGCGGTGCATGCGCTTCCAGTCGATGCGCCAGCCGCCCTGCCAGCCCTTGCGCGGGTAGCGGCCGGCGAAGATGTTCTCGGCCACCGAGAGGTTGGGGCACAGGTTCACCTCCTGGTAGACCGTGCTGATGCCCAGGCGCTGCGCCTCCTGCGGCGAGGCGGGGCGGATCTCGCGCCCGGCCAGCGTCACCGTGCCGGCGTCGGGCGGGTACACGCCGGTCAGCACCTTGATCAGCGTGGACTTGCCCGCGCCGTTCTGCCCCATCAGCGCATGCACCTCGCCGGCACGCAGGCGCAGGCTCACGTCCTGCAGCGCCTGCACGCCGGTAAAGCGCTTGCAGATGCCGGTGAGTTCGAGCACGGGGGCGGCGGTGGTCATGACCTGTTCTTGTTGTAGACGTCCACGCACACCGCAGCCAGCAGCACCAGGCCCTTGATGACCTGCTGGTAGTCGATGCCGATGCCGAGGATGGACATGCCGTTGTTCATCACGCCCATCACGAAGGCGCCGATCACCGCGCCCATCACCTTGCCGACCCCGCCCGAGGCGGAGGCGCCGCCGATGAAGCAGGCCGCGATCACGTCGAGCTCGAAGCCGAGACCGGCCTTGGGCGTGGCGGTGTTGAGGCGGGCCGCGAACACCAGTCCGGCCAGCGCGGCGAGCACGCCCATGTTGACGAAGGCCAGGAAGGTGAGCCGCTCGGTCTTGATGCCCGACAGCCGCGCGGCCTTCTCGTTGCCGCCCAGCGCGTAGAAGCGCCGGCCCAGCGTGGTGCGCTGCGTGACGAAGTCGTAGGCCAGCATCAGCGCGAACATCACGATCAGCACGTTGGGCAGGCCGCGGTACGAGGCCATCAGGTAGCACAGGAACAGGATGGCGGCGGCGAACACCGCGGTCTTGGCCACGAAGAAGCCCCACGGCTCCTCCTCCATGCCGTGCTGCATGTGCACCCGGCGCTCGCGCAGCCGGCTCCACACCATCGCCGCGGCGACCAGCATGCCCAGCAGCAACGACCCGATGCGCAGGCTCTCGCCGCCGAACGGGTCGGGAATGAAGCCGGAGCTCAGGCGCTGGAAGGTCTCCGGGAAGGGGCCGAGCGACTGTCCCTGCAGCACCGCCAGCGCCAGTCCCTTGAACACCAGCATGCCGGCCAGCGTGACGATGAACGACGGGATGCGCAGGAAGGCGACGAAGCTGCCCTGGATGCCGCCGATGACGGCGCCGGCCAGCAGGCACAGCAGCGTGGCCGGCACGAAGTGCACGTCGTAGCGCACCATCAGCACCGCCGCGAGCGCGCCGATGAAGCCGCACACCGAACCCACCGACAGGTCGATGTGGCCGCAGACGATGACCAGCAGCATGCCCAGCGCCATGATGACGATGTAGCTGTTCTGCAGCACCAGGTTGGTCAGGTTCAGCGGCTGCATCAGCGTGCCGTCGGTCATGACCTGGAAGAAGATCATGATCAGCACCAGCGACAGCAGCATCCCGTACTCGCGTACGTTGTGCTTCAGGAAGCCGGCGTAGGACTTCGGCAGCGGCGCGGCGCTGCCTTCGGCAATCGCTTGCTCACTCATGGTCCGCCCTCATGATGGCGCGCATGATGGCCTCCTGCGAGGCCTCGGAACGGTCGAATTCGGCCACGAAGCGGCCCGCGTTCATCACGTAGATCCGGTCGCACATGCCCAGCAGCTCCGGCATGTCCGACGAGATCATCACGATGCACCGCCCTTCGGCGGCGAGGTCCGCCATGATGGAATAGATCTCGTACTTGGCGCCGACGTCGATGCCGCGCGTCGGCTCGTCGACGATCAGCACCTGCGGCCGGCCGAACAGCCACTTGGCCAGCACCACCTTCTGCTGGTTGCCGCCCGACAGGTTCACCACCTTCTGCGTGAGGCCGGCGCAGCGGATGTTCAGCCGGCGGCGGAACTCGCCGGCCACCGCCTGCTCGCGGGCCGGGTCGATCACGCCGCGCGTGGACACGCCGGCCAGGTGCGCAAGGCTCACGTTGCGGCGGATGTCGTCTTCCAGCACCAGGCCCAGGCCCTTGCGATCCTCGGTCACGTAGGCGATGCCCGCGTCGATGGCCTTGCGCACCGTGCTCACGTCCACCGGCTTGCCGTGCATCAGCACCTGCCCGCTGATGCGCTGGCCCCAGGAGCGGCCGAACACGCTCATCGCCAGCTCGGTGCGCCCGGCCCCCATCAGCCCGGCGATGCCGACGATCTCGCCGCGCCGCACGCTGAGGCTCACCCCCTTGACCACCTCGCGCCCGGCATGCACCGGGTGGTGCACGCGCCAGTCGCGCAGCTCGAACACCGTCTCGCCGATGGCCGGCGTGCGTGGCGGATAGCGGTCGGTCAGCGCACGTCCGACCATGTGGCGGATCACCACGTCCTCGCTGACCGGCACGCGTTGGCCCTCGTGCACGCAGTCCAGCGTCTGCACGGTGCTGCCGTCGCGCAGCACCGTGATCGCGTCGGCCACGCGCGAGATCTCGTGCAGCTTGTGCGAGATCAGGATGGAGGTGATGCCCTGCCGCTTGAACTCCAGCAGCAGCGACAGCAGGGCCTGGCTGTCGCTCTCGTTCAGGCTGGCGGTGGGCTCGTCCAGGATCAGCAGCCTGACCCGCTTGGCCAGCGCCTTGGCGATCTCGACCAGCTGCTGCTGGCCCACGCCCAGGTGCGTGACCAGCGTGCGCGGCGACTCCTTCAGCCCCACCTTGGCGAGCAGCTCCTGCGTGCGGCGGTAGGTGGCCACCTCGTCGATGACGCCCCGCCGGGCCTGCTCGTTGCCGAGGAAGATGTTCTCCGCGATCGACAGCGACGGCACCAGCGCCAGCTCCTGGTGGATGATGATGACGCCGGCGGCCTCGCTGTCGGCGATGCCGCTGAAGCGGCGCTCCTGGCCGTCGAAGACGATGCTGCCTTCATAGCTGCCGTACGGGTAGACGCCGCTGAGCACCTTCATCAGCGTCGACTTGCCGGCGCCGTTCTCCCCGACCAGCGCATGGATCTCGCCGGCGCGCACGCGCAGGTTGACGTTGTCCAGCGCCACCACGCCGGGAAAGGTCTTGCGGATGCCGCGCATCTCGAGGATGGGCGCGGCCTGCTGCCCTGCCGCCTCGCCCGGGCGCGGCGTCGCCAGCGCTGCCGTCACTTGATCTGCCCCTCCTTGTAGTAGCCGCTGGAGACCAGCACCTCCTTCCAGTTGGAGGCATCGACCGCGACCGGCTTGAGCAGGATGGACGGGACCACCTTGACGCCGTTGTGATACGTCTTGGTGTCGTTGATGGCCGGCTGCCTGCCGGCCAGCACCGCCTCGACGAGGTCGACCGTCACCTTGGCCAGTTCGCGCGTGTCCTTGAACACCGTGGAGGTCTGGTCACCGCGCACGATGGCCTTGACCGAGGGGATCTCGGCGTCCTGCCCGGTGATCACCGGCATCGGCTGCTCGGGCGATCCGTACCCCACGCCGCGCAGCGACGAGATGATGCCGATCGACAGCCCGTCGTAGGGCGACAGCACCGCGTCGAGACGTGCCTTGCCGTAGTAGGCCGACAGCAGGTTGTCCATGCGCGCCTGCGCCACCGAGCCGTCCCAGCGCAGCGTGCCGACCTTGTCCATGCCCATCTGCTTGCTGCGCACCACCAGCTTGCCGCTGTCGATGTAGGGCTTGAGCACCGACATCGCGCCGTCGTAGAAGAAGTAGGCGTTGTTGTCGTCGGGCGAGCCGCCGAACAGCTCGATGTTGAACGGCCCCTTGCCCTCCTTCAGCCCGAGCTTCTCGACGATGGAGTTGGCCTGCAGCACGCCGACCTGGAAGTTGTCGAAGGTGGTGTAGTAGTCGACGTGCTTCGAGCCCCGGATCAGCCGGTCGTAGGCCACCACCTTGATGCCCTTGTCCGCCGCCTTCTGCAGCGCGTTGGACAGCGTGGTGCCGTCGATCGCCGCGATCACCAGCACCTTCACGCCCTTGGTGATCATGTTCTCGACCTGCGCCAGCTGGTTGGGGATGTCGTCCTCCGCGTACTGCAGGTCGGTGTCGTAGCCGCGCTCCTTGAAGAAGCGCACCATGCTCTCGCCGTCGGAGATCCAGCGCGACGACGACTTGGTCGGCATCGCGATGCCGATCGTCCCCTTGCCCTGCGCCGCCACCGGCTGCGCCAGCGCCGCCACGCCCCACGCCAGCCCCAGGACGAGGGCCTTGATGAACCTGTTCACTTGCCTGTCTCCTTCCACGTGATCACGCGGCCCCGCCATGCAGGGCCTCAAGCCCGGCAGCCACCGTGGGTCCGGGCCTGCCGGTCCACGGAGGGCACCCCTTCGAGGGGCGGCCGAAGGCCGCAGGGGGTGGGTCAGTACTTCCTATTGGGAAATTCTTTCGCTGCCACTTCCATCGGGAAGATCCCCTCTTCCGTGACGATGCGCTTGGGCAGCGTCTTGCCCGCCATCAGGTCCTTCACGGCCTGCATCAGCTGGGGGCCGAGCAGCGGACTGCACTCGACGGTGACGTTGAGCTTGCCGGCCATCATGGCCTCGAAAGCGCCCTTCACCGCGTCGATCGAGATGATGATGATGTCCTGCGCCGGCTTCAGGCCGGCCTCCTCGATGGCCTGGATCGCGCCGATCGCCATGTCGTCGTTGTGGGCGTACAGCACGTTGATCTTCCGGCCCTCGGCCTTCAGGAAGGCTTCCATCACCTCCTTGCCCTTGGCGCGCGTGAAGTCGCCGGTCTGCGAGCGGATGATCTTGAACTTCGGGTCGGTCTTGATGATCTCCTCGAAGCCGCGCTTGCGGTCGATCGCGGGTGCGGAGCCCACGGTGCCCTGCAGCTCGACGATGTTGACGTCACCCTTGACGTCCTTCATCTTCTCGACCAGCCAGCGGCCGGCCTTGCGGCCCTCCTCCAGGAAGTCCGAACCCATGAAGGTGACCCACAGCGAGTCGTCCTTCACGTTGACGGCGCGATCGGTCAGGATCACCGGGATCCCGGCCGCCTTGGCCTCGCGCAGCACGGTCTCCCACCCGCTTTCGACCACCGGCGAGAACGCGATCACGTCCACGCGCTGCGCGATGAACGAGCGGATCGCCTTGATCTGGTTCTCCTGCTTCTGCTGCGCGTCCGAGAACTTCAGCTCGATGCCGGCCTCCTTGGCGGCCGACTTGATCGACTCCGTGTTGGCGGTGCGCCACTCCGATTCGGCCCCGATCTGGCTGAAACCGAGCACGATCTTCTTTTTCTGCGCGAAGGCCGCCAGCGGCACGCCTGCGGCCATGGTTGCCGCGGCGAGTCCGGCGATCACCTGACGTCTTTGTGCGTTCATTGCCTGTCTCCTCTCTTGTGCTTGGGTGAAGCCCCGGCGCCCGACGCTGGCGCAGGTGGCGCAGTGAAACTCAGCTCATGGTGTAGGCGGTCTTCACCGTGGTGTAGAACTCGGCCGCGTAACTGCCCTGCTCGCGCGGCCCGAAGCTCGACCCCTTGCGGCCGCCGAATGGCACGTGCGGGTCCACGCCTGCGGTGGGCAGGTTGACCATCACCATGCCGGCCTGCAGCTGCCGCTTGAAGTGCGTCGCCTGCTTCAGCGAGGTGGTGCACACGCCGGCGCACAGGCCGAACGGCGTGTCGTTGGCCAGGGCCAGCGCATGGTCGGCATCGTCGGCACGAAGCACGCAGGCCACCGGGCCGAAGATCTCCTCGCGCGCGATGCGGTGCTGCGGCTGCGCGAGGAACAGCGCCGGCGCCAGGTAGTGGCCGCGCGTCTCGCGCTCCAGCAGCTCGCCGCCGCACAGCAGCTCGGCGCCCTCGGCGCGGCCGATCTCGATGTAGTTGCGCACGCTCTCGAGCTGGCGCGCGTCGACCACCGGCCCGATCTCGGTGCCGCGCTTGAGCGCATGGCCGACCTTGAGCTGCCGCACCCGCTCGCGCAGGCGTTCCACGAAGGCCGCGTAGACCGGGGCCTCCACGATGAGGCGGCTGGAGGCGGTGCAGCGCTGCCCGGTCGAGAAGTACGCGCCCTGCACCGCGCATTCGACCGCCTGCTGCAGGTCGGCGTCGGCCAGCACCACCAGCGGGTTCTTGCCGCCCATCTCCAGCTGCACCTTGACGCGCCGCGCCCCGGCGGCGGCGAGGATGCCCTCGCCCACCGGCACCGAGCCGGTGAAGCTGATCGCATCGACCAGCGGGCTGTCGACCATGGTCTGGCCGACCATGCGGCCGCTGCCCATCACCAGGTTGAACACGCCGGCCGGCAACCCGGAGCGGGCGATGATCTCGGCCAGCGCGCAGGCGCAGGCCGGCACCAGCTCGGCCGGCTTGAACACCACGGTGTTGCCCCAGGCCAGCGCCGGGGCGATCTTCCAGGCCGGGATCGCGAGCGGGAAGTTCCACGGCGTGATCAGCGCCACCACGCCGACCGGCTCGCGCGTGATCTCCACGTCCACGCCCGGGCGCACCGAGGGCAGGCGGTCGCCGCGCAGGCGCAGGGCCTCGCCGGCGAAGAACTTGAAGATCATGCCGGCGCGCATCGCCTCGGCCGTGGCCTCGGGCAGGGTCTTGCCCTCCTCGCGCGCGAGCAGCCGCCCCAGCTCGTCCTTGCGCGCGATCAGCTCGTTGCCGATCGCGTCCAGCACCTCGAAGCGGCGCTGCGGCGTGCTGTCGGCCCAGGCGCTGCGCGCGTCGGCAGCGGCACGCACGGCCTCCTCGGTCTGGCTGGCGTCGGCACGCGCGAACTCGCCCACCACGTCGTCCAGGTCGGAGGGGTTCTCGCTGACCCCCAGGGTCACGCCGGTTTCCCAGCGGCCGTTGATGTAGTGCTTGAAGAGCTGGGGCATCGTCGAGGTCCTTCTCAGAGGGGGCGCACGCCGCCGGCCGCAAAGCGCTGTTCCTCGACCGCCAGCGGATTCACCAGCGGCGCGCCCAGCGCGGGCAGCTCGATCTCGAAGCAGTCGCCCGGCTGCACGCGCACGCCGTCGGCAAAGCTCAGCGTCGCGGTGCCGAAGAAGTGCAGGTGCACGTCGCCCGGACGGCGGTGCTGCGCGTACTTGAAGTGGTGGTATTCGAGGTTCTCGATCGTGTGGCACATGTTCGCCTCGCCGGTGGCGAACGGCTTGCGCCACACGATCTCGCCGCCGCGCCGGATGCGGCTTTCGCCCTGCAGGTCCGCCGGCAGCGCCCCGGTGCGCAGCTCCGGCCCCACCGCGCAGGCGCGCAGCTTGGAATGGGCGAGGTACAGGTAGTTCTGCCGTTCGGTGACGTGGTCGGAGAACTCGTTGCCCAGCGCGAAGCCGAGCCGCCACGGCGTGCCGTCGGGGCCGATGACGTACAGGCCCACCAGCTCGGGTTCCTCGCCGGCATCGAGCGCGAACGCAGGCGAGACCAGCGGCGCCCCCGGCGCGACGACGATGCCGCCGTCGCCCTTGTAGAACCATTCCGGCTGCACGCCCGGCACGCCGGGGGCCGGCCGGCCGCCCTCCAGCCCCCACTTGAACATGCGCATCGAGTCCGACAGCGCGTCCTCGTCGCCGGCCACCTTGTGGTGCATCGCGTCGCGCGTGGCCGCGCTGCCCAGGTGGGTGAGGCCGGTGCCGCTGACCAGGCAGCGCGCCGGGTCGGGGTGCGTGAGCGGCGGCAGCAGCCGGCCCGCTTCCAGCAGCGCGCGGTACGGCTCGCCCGCCTCCAGCTTCGGCGCGACCAGCGCTTCGAGCGTGAGGCCCTGGCCGATCGACGCCAGCGCCAGCTGGTAGGTCGACTCGGCCCCGGCCACCCGGCGCACCTGTTCGCCGTCGGGCGTGACCACCCCGACGCTCGGCCTGCCGTCCGCTGCGCGGTACTGGATCAGTCGCATCTCGTCTCCGTCCTGGGCGCGATCTGCAAGCCGCGCGCCTCGTTGGTTGACGGATCGTAAGGAGAGGACCGATAACTTTCTAATAGTTTTTCGTACCTGATCGATATACGATTTTGGATATCTCGGTACCGGGACGCGGGTTCACGCAGCCTGCACCACCCCTTGCGGCACAGGACAGCCCATGACCAACTACACCCACTGGTTCATCCGCGCCCGCCTGAAGACCCGCCAGCTGCTGCTGCTGATGGCACTGGAGGAGGAAGGCAACATCCACCGTGCCGCCCAGGTGCTCAACATGACCCAGCCGGCCGCCTCCAAGCTGCTGAAGGACCTCGAGGAGATGCTGGGGGTGGAGCTGTTCCAACGCCTGCCGCGCGGCATGCGCCCCACCTGGTACGGCGAGACCATGATCCGGCACGCCCGCATGGCCTTGGCCAACCTGTCGCAGGCGCACGACGAGATCGAGGCGCTGAAGGCCGGCCGCTTCGGCCAGGTGAGCATCGGCGCGATCACCGCGCCGGGCATGGCGCTGCTGCCGGCCGCCGTCGCGCAGGTCAAGCAGGAGCACCCCAACCTGGCCGTGTCGGTGGCGATCGAGAGCAGCGACGTGCTGCTGGAGCGGCTGGCCCAGGGCAAGCTCGACCTGATGATCGGCCGCCTGTTCGAGCGCCACGACAAGAGCGACCTGCGCTACGAGGCGCTGGCCGAGGAGCCGGTGTGCGCGGTGGTGCGCCCCGGCCACCCGCTGCTCGGCGTCGCCCGCCTGGGCCTGCGCGACCTGGTCAACGTCGGCTGGATCGTGCCGCCCACCGGCAGCGTGCTGCGGCACCGCTTCGAGCTGATGTTCCAGGAAGAGGGCCTGGAGACGCCGGTCAACCTGGTCGACAGCCAGGCGCTGCTGTTCGTCACCAAGATGCTGCAGCAAAGCGACATGGTCGCGGTGGTGGCGGCCGACGTCGGGCGCTACTACGCCGAGCACGGGTTGGTCGCGGTGCTGCCCATCACGCTGCCGTGCAAGATGGATGCGTTCGGCCTGATCACGCGCACCGATCGCCTGCTGTCGCCGGCGGCGAAGGTGATGTTGCGGGCGGTGCGGAACGCGGCGGTGTCAGTGTATGGCGTACGGTTAGGGGAGGGGTAGGCGGCTGGCGGGTGGGGGTCGTTCGCCCCCGGGCGCGAGTCAGGCGGCTCTTTGTCCCGTGCCGGGGTGGTCGCCCCTGCGGGGCAATCGCCCTTGCGGGCGGTTGCCGGGATGTGCGCCCGGCGGCGCAGTCACTTTCTTCTGCTTGCCCAGAAGAAAGTGACCAAAGAAGAGGGCACCCCGGTTCCTCGGCCCTCGCTGCGCGAGGGCACCTTGCGCTGCTCGGTCTGGACGGGAGGTGTCTGCAAACTCGCCCTGCGGGCTCAGACAGCAGACCCCTCTTTTTCCGTCCAGCCCTGCGCTGCTCAGCTGCGTCACAAGGGGACCCCGTCGCCAGTCAGACGACCCACTCCCCCGACCCTCTCCCCCAGGGAGAGGGAGGGCCCGAGCGCGATGCCGAAGGCGAGCCGTGCGGGGTGGGGTGTTTCCCGTGTGCAGCGTCGAGGAGCGCAGCGGCTGGAAGGTTGCCCCGCTCTGCAAGAGCGGGGTCGGCGAGGACTGTCCGAGCTCCGTTTGCCCGCCATGGCGGGCAAAAAGGGCGAGTTCCGCAGCCGCCTTCCAGACGCGAGCACCGCAGAGAACTCCCTTCGCTCAGCGAAGGGGGGCGCCGCACCCGGGTCGCCTTTCTTTGGTTCCTTTCTTTGGCGAGACAAAGAAAGGAACTGCGCCGCAGGGGCGACATTCCCAACACGGCACAAAGAGCTGCCTCACTCGTGCCGAGGCCCCCTCAACTCCACCCCGCATCGACCTTGAACTCCTGCGCCGTGCACATGCGAGAGTCGTCCGCCGCCAGGAACAGCACCATGTTCGCCACGTCCTGCGGCACCAGCCGGTCGGGCAGGCACTGGTTGCGCTCCAGCTCCTGCTCGCCTTCGGGGGTGAGCCACAGCTTCACCTGCCGCTCGGTCATCACCCAGCCCGGCGAGACGGTGTTGATGCGGATGCGCTGCCGCCCCAGCGACGCGGCCAGGCCGCGGGTCAGCCCGTTCACGGACGATTTCGCGATCGCATAGCACGGGTAGCCGGACGCCTTGGTCTGCCAGCCGGTGGAACCGAGGTTGACGATGGAGCCGCCGCCCAGGCGCTGCATGCCGGGCACCACCGCCTGGATCGCGAAGAACGCGGCGCGCTGGTTGATCGCCATGCGGTCCTCCCAGTACTCGGGCGTCACCGAGTCCAGCGTGTGCCGGTCGTCGCTCGCGACGTTGTTGACCAGCGCATGGAAGTCGCCCAGCTCGGCCGCGGCGTCGCGGATGGCCGCCTGCAGCTGCGCCACGTCGCGCACGTCACAGCGGCGCCACCACACGCGCCGGCCTTCGTCGGCCAGCTGGCGCGCCAGCGCGGCGCTGTCGGCCTCGGCCACGTCGACGAAGGCGACCGCGGCCTCCTGGCGCGCGAAGGCGGCGACGATGGCCGCGCCGATGCCGCTGCCGCCGCCGGTCACGAACACCGCGCGACCGGCCAGGCTGGGATAGCGCGCGGTGGCAAGGGAAGAAGAAGTCACGACCAGGTCTCCTGCTGGCCCGCCCTGCGGCGGTGAACGGATATTGATATCAGTTTGGATATCGATGCCGGCTTTCTTTTTATTTTTCGAGTATCAATGTGCAGCGATACGATGCCTCGCGTCAAGAGCCTCGATGAAGAAAGACGCGCCGCATGGACGACAGCAACGAATCGAAGAAGCCGCCGTTGCGCCGCAGCCAGGCCTGGTTCGGCAAGCAGGACCGCGACGGCTTCATGCACCGCAGCTGGATCAAGAACCAGGGCTACCCGCACGACCTGCTCGACGGCCGGCCGGTGATCGGCATCTGCAACACCTGGAGCGAACTGACCCCCTGCAACGGGCATTTCCGCGAGCTGGCGGAGTTCGTCAAGCGCGGGGTCTACGAGGCCGGCGGCTTCCCGCTCGAGTTCCCGGTGATGTCGCTCGGCGAGACGCAGCTGCGCCCGACCGCGATGCTGTTCCGCAACCTGGCCAGCATGGACGTCGAGGAATCGATCCGCGGCAACCCGATCGACGGCGTGGTGCTGCTGATGGGCTGCGACAAGACCACGCCCGCGCTGCTGATGGGTGCGGCCAGCTGCGACCTGCCGACCATCGGCCTGTCCGGCGGACCGATGCTCAACGGCAAGTTCCGCGGCCGGGACATCGGCTCGGGCACCGGCGTGTGGCAGATGAGCGAGATGGTGCGCGCCGGCGAGATGACGATGGAGGAGTTCACCCAGGCCGAGAGCTGCATGCACCGCTCCAAGGGCAGCTGCATGACCATGGGCACGGCCTCGACGATGGCCTCGATGGTCGAGGCGCTGGGCCTGTCGCTGCCGGAGAACGCCGCCATCCCCGCGGCCGACACGCGCCGCAACCGGCTGGCGCAGCTGACCGGCCGGCGCATCGTCGAGATGGTGAAGGAAGACCTGCGCATGTCGAAGATCCTCACGCGCGAGGCCTTCGAGAACGCGATCCGCACCAACGCCGCGATCGGCGGCTCGACCAATGCGGTGATCCACCTGCTGGCGCTGGCCGGGCGCATCGGCGTGCCGCTGACGCTGCAGGACTGGGACCGCCTGGGCTCGGAAGTGCCCTGCCTGGTCGACCTGCAGCCCTCCGGCCGCTTCCTGATGGAGGACTTCTTCTACGCCGGCGGCCTGCCGGCGGTGATGCGCGAGATCCAGCACCTGCTGCACCTGCAGGCGCTCACCGTCAACGGACGGACGCTGGGCGAGAACATCGCCTCGGCGCCCTGCTGGAACCGCGAAGTGATCCGCCCCTACACCGAGCCCTTCAAGCCGGCCGCCGGCATCGCGGTGCTGCGCGGCAACCTTGCGCCCGACGGCGCGGTCATCAAGCCCTCGGCCGCCTCGCCGCACCTGCTCAGGCACCGCGGCCGCGCCGTGGTGTTCGAGAACATCGAGGACTTCCGCGCCCGCATCGACGACGAATCGCTGGACGTCGACGAGACCTGCGTGCTGGTGCTGAAGAACTGCGGCCCGCGCGGCTACCCCGGCATGGCCGAGGTGGGCAACATGCCGCTGCCGCCGAAGCTGCTGCGCCGCGGCATCACCGACATGGTGCGCATCTCCGATGCCCGCATGAGCGGCACCGCCTACGGCACCGTGGTGCTGCACACCTCGCCGGAAGCTGCTGCCGGCGGCCCGCTGGCGCTGGTGCGCGACGGCGACATGATCGAGCTGGACGTGCCCGCGCGCCGGCTGCACCTGGAGGTGAGCGACGAGGAGCTGGCGCGCCGCCGCGCCGACTGGCAGCCGCCCGAGCCACCCAAGCGCGGCTGGTACAAACTCTACGTCGAGCACGTGCAGCAGGCCCACCTGGGTGCCGACCTCGACTTCCTGGTGGGCGGCAGCGGCGCCGGCATTCCGCGCGAGTCGCATTGACGGGCGCCGCCGCCGTTCGGGCTGCCGGACCGTTTCTGCCCTTCGAGGAGCGCCGATGCCTGCTGCCGTTCCGCGACTGTTGAGCGAACCCTCTGCCGTCTGGCCCGCCGGGGCGGTGCTCGGCGAAGGCCTGTGCTGGTCGCCCGGCCGGCAGGCGCTGTACTGGGTCGACATCCTGGGCCACCGGCTGCACCGCTACACCCCGGCCAGCGGCCGGCGCGAGAGCTGGCAGTTCGACGACACCATCTCGGCCGTGGCCGAGCGCGCCCACGCCCCCGGCCTGCTGGTGACGCTGCGCCGCGGCTTCGCCTGCTTCGACCCCGACGCCGACGGCGGGCGTGGCGCCTTGCAGCTGCTGCACCAGCCGGACACCGAACCCGAGCACAACCGCTTCAACGACGGCAAGTGCGACGCCCGCGGCCGCTTCTGGGGCGGCACGATGGACTTCGGCACGGTCCGGCCCACCGGCTCGCTGTACCGGTTCGATCCCGACGGGCGATGCACCCGGGTGCTCGATGCGCGCTTTCCGGTCACCAACGGCCCGACCTGGTCGCTGGACGGGCGCACGCTGTACTTCAACGACACCGTGCACCGGCGCATCCACGCCTTCGACTTCGACCCGGACTCGGGCCAGCTCGCGAACCCGCGCCTGTGGCTGGAGTTCGCGCCGCAGGACGGCCATCCCGACGGCATGACCACCGACGCGGCGGGCCGGCTGTGGATCGCCCACTGGGGTGCGGCCTGCGTGACCTGCCACGATGCGCAGAGCGGCGAGGAACTGTTGCGCGTGCCGCTGCCCACGGACCACGTGAGCAACGTCACCTTCGGCGGCCCGCAGCTGTCGACGCTGTACGTCACGACCGCGCGCTTCGAGCTCGGCGCCGCGCAGCTGGCGGCCCAGCCCCTGGCCGGGGCCCTGTTCGCGGTGGAGACCGACGCGCGCGGCCGGCCGGCGCACCGTTACGCCGGCTGAGGAAGGAGCCCGGGCCCGGCGCGCGGCCGGGCCGCGGGCGGCCCCGAGGCTTACTGCGGGATCTCCACGCCCACCGAGGCGTCTTCCGACGTGATCACGGCCTGGCCGTTCAGGGTCGCCGGGAGGATCCACTGGAACCACTGCTTGCCCGGATCGCGCTCGAGCAGGGGCGTCGAGGAGACCAGGCCCGGCCAGGTCACCTTCTGGACGGTGCGGCTTTCATAGAACGTGCCGTCGCCGCCCGAGGTGCGCAGCACCCACAGCGTGCGCGAGGCGCCGGTGCCGGTCACGGCGAAGTCCAGCACCACGCCCTCGTTGGCCACCTTGGGGATCTTCACCGGGGTGACGTTGCGGAAGTCGTAGTTGCCCCGGTTCAGCAGCACGATGGTGTCGGCCCCCTCCCACTCGTGGCCGCCCAGCAGCACGTCCAGGTCGCCGTCCTCGTCGAGGTCGACCAGCTCCACCGAGAAGTACGGCTTGCCGCCGATCGAGCTCGGCAGGCGCGGCGTGGACTCGCGGCTGAACTTGCCGTTGCCGTCGTTGAGCAGCACGTAAGCGGTCTTCGGGTCGAAGTGGTTGACGACCAGCACGTCGATGTCGCCGTCGCCGTCCAGGTCCGCCGCCGAGGCGGAATGGTAGAAGCCCACGTCGCTCGAGGCATCCTGCAGCTTGTAGGTGCCGTTCGCCTGGCTGAGCAGCACCTTGTTGCGCTCGCCCGGGAAGGGGGCGGCGTCGTAGCCGTGGCAGGCGACGAAGACGTCCGGGTGCTCGTCGCCGTTGAAGTCCGCCACCAGCGCCTTGCGCGGGTGGATGCAGCCGGCGGAGGAGGACAGCATCGTCGTGTCCAGCACGAAGCTGCCGTCCGGCTGCTTGCGCCAGAACTCGAACACCGCGGGCGTGGCGTCGGCCTGCGGGGCGGCCGGCGAATAGGTCAGCGACGCCGCGAACAGGTCCGGCCCGCCGGAGCCCGAGAAGTCGCCATAGGCGCGCACGACGCCGACGCCTTCGCGTCCGGCGGGCAGCGTCTGCGGCGTCAGGCCGACCTGCTTGAAGTTGGCGTAGGAGGTCTCGGTCGCGCGCTGCGAATCAGGGTCGGGCCGCGGACCGTCCGAACCCCCTCCGCCTCCACCTCCGCCGCCACCGCCACCTCCACCTCCTCCGCCGCCGCAGGCGGCAAGCATGGCGATCAGGGCACTGGCGAGCGCGGTACGGACAGGGTGATTCATGTCGGTTCGTTCCTCAACGAAGTCAGGTGATGCGAGGACGCCAAGCTAGCAAGCCGGCCGCGGGCTGGGGATCGGCCGTTCGGCCGAGGGGAATTCCCTGAGCGGGTCGCGGCGTACAGTGCGTCACGCCGGCCGCGCAACGCCGTTGCACGCCGGCGCCGATCGCGGCCCCACGCCACAGGAAAACTGCGCGCCGCCGGCCCTACAGTGCGGCCCCATCGCCAACCACACGCACAGCCACCCATGACCACGTCGATGTCGCCGCTCACGCCCGACCAGCGCGCCACCCTGCTGCCCGCCCTGCACGGCTGGCAGCCCTGCCCGCCGCGCGACGCGCTGCGCAAGGTCCTGGTGTTCGAGGATTTCAATGCCGCCTGGGGCTTCATGAGCCGCGTGGCGCTGGCGGCCGAGCGGATGGACCACCACCCGGAGTGGTGCAACGTCTGGAACCGCGTGGAGATCGTGCTGACCACCCACGATGCGGGCGGCCTGTCGATGCGGGACGTGGAGCTGGCGCGCTGCATCGACCGCTACGCCGAGGAGGCCGGCGCGCGCACCGCGTGAGGGGCGCCCCGGCGGACGCGCGCCGCGCCGGGGTCCGGGGGTTCAGAGCTTCTCGGTCTCGCCCGAGCGCGGCTGCCACTTCATCAGGCGCCGCTCGACCCAGCCGACCACCTCGTCGAGCACCAGCGCGAAGATGGTCAGCACCAGGATGCCGGCCATCACCGTGTTGATGTCGAAGCTGCCTTCGGCCTGCAGGATCAGGTAGCCCACGCCGCTGGACGAGCCCAGGTACTCGCCCACCACCGCGCCGACGAAGGCCAGGCCCACCGAGGTGTGCAGCGAGCTGAACACCCAGCTCGTCGCGCTGGGCAGGTAGACGTGGCGCAGCAGCTGCTTCTGCGTCGCGCCCAGCATGCGCGCGTTGGCCAGCACCACGGGGCTGACTTCCTTGACGCCCTGGTAGACGTTGAAGAACACGATGAAAAACACCAGGGTGATGCCCAGTGCCACCTTGCTGGCCACGCCCAGGCCGAACCACACCGCGAAGATCGGCGCGAGGATCACGCGCGGCATCGAGTTCAGCGCCTTGATGTAGGGATCGAGGATGGCCGCGGCCATCGGGCTCAAGGCCAGCCACAGGCCCATCGCCAGGCCCATGACGGTGCCGATGCCGAAGGCCAGCAGCGTCTCCAGCAGCGTGATCCACAGGTGGCCGTAGATGTCGGCCGCAACGAAGAACCAGTTCCAGATGCGTTCGAACACCTTCAGCGGCTCGCCGAAGAAGAACGCGGCCTGGTCGTCGTTGTCGAACAGGAACGGGGGAATCAGGCCCGGCTTGGTCATCACGTGCCAGAACACGAAGACCGCGACGAGCAGGCCCACCTGCCAGACGCGCAGGTTACGGGCATTGGGTTGGATATGACGCCACATGATGGATGAGCGAACAGGAGGGGATCACGCCGCCAGCTGCTGCTGGTAGCCCTTGAGCACTTCCTCGCGCAGCACGCCCCAGATGGCCTGGTGCAGCTCGACGAAGCGCGGCGTCACGCGCACCTCGGCCACGTCGCGCGGGCGCGGCAGGTCGATCGTGAACTCGCCGATCGGGTGCGAGCCCGGACCGGCGCTCATCACCACCACGCGGTCGCTCATCGCGATGGCTTCGTCCAGGTCGTGCGTGATGAACAGCACGGCCTTGCGTTTCTCGGCCCACAGGGCCAGGACCTCGTTCTCCATCAGCTGCCGGGTCTGGATGTCCAGCGCGGAGAACGGCTCGTCCATCAGGATGATGTCCGGGTCCAGCACCAGCGTCTGCGCGAGGCTGGTGCGCTTGCGCATGCCGCCGGAGAGCTGGTGGGGGTAGCGGTCGCCGAACGCGCCCAGGCCCACGCGGCGCAGCCAGTCCTCGGCCTGCGCGCGCGCCTCGGCGGGCGGCACGCCGCGGAACTCCAGCCCCGCCATCACGTTCTGCAGCGCGGTGCGCCAGGGCATCAGCGACTCGGCCTGGAACATGTAGCCGGCGCGGGTGTTGATGCCCTGCAGCGGCTCGCCGAACACGTGCACGCTGCCGCTGCTGGGCGACAGCAGCCCGGCAGCCACGTTGAGCAGCGTGCTCTTGCCACAGCCCGTGGGGCCGACCACCGAGACGAACTCCCCGGGCGCGACGTGGAGGGTCACGTCGCGCACCGCGGTGTAGCGCTGGCTCCTGTCGTCCCGGCTGATGAAGGTGCAGGTGACGTCCTGCAAGGACAAGGCGTGAGGTGCAGTCATCCTACGATTGTCGCACCACGGCACCCGGCGCCGTTCATCCCCGCGGGTACTTGGCGTTGGCCTTCCTGACGAACTCGTTGGTGTAGACGGCGTTCAGGTCGACCTTCGCGTTGTTGAGCGCCGGATCGACGCTGGCGAGCGCGCGCAGCGCCGTGGCCGCGCCCTTCTCGGGGATGGTGCCGTCCGGCGACAGCGCCCCCTTGCTCTTCAGGAAGGCGTCGATGTAGACCGCGCGGTCGCCGAGCAGGAAGCCCTCGGGCACCACCTTGATGATGTCGCCCGGGCCGGCCGCCTGGATCCACTTGTTGGCCCGCACGATGGCGTTGGTCAGTGCCTGCACGGTGTTCGGGTTGCGGTCGATGAAGGCCTGCGGCGCGTACAGGCAGGCCGCGGGCATCGGGCCGCCGAACACCTTGTCGGCCTCGGCGACGATGCGGGTGTCGGTCACGATGCGGATGTCGCCGGCGCGCTCCAGGATGGTGATCACCGGGTCGAGGTGCGACAGCGCGTCGATCTGGCCCTGGCGGATCGCCGCGATCGCCGCGTTGGTCGCGCCCACGCCGATGAAGCTGACGTCGCTGGGCTTCAGGCCCGCCTGCGCGAGCACGAAGTTGGCCATCACGTTGGTCGACGAGCCCGGCGCGGTGACGCCGATCTTCTTGCCCTTGAGGTCGGCCACCGACTTGAAGTTGGGCATCGTGCGGTTGTTGACCGCCAGCACCACCTGCGGCGCGCGGCCCTGCAGCACGAAGGCACGCATGCGCTGGCCCTTGGTCTGCATGTTGACGGTGTGCTCGAAGGCGCCGGACACCACGTCCGCACTGCCCCCCACCACCGCGCGCAGCGCCTGCGAGCCGCCGGCGAAGTCGACGATCTGCGCGTCCAGCCCCTCGGCCTTGAAGTAGCCGAGCATCTCGGCCACCGTCAGCGGCAGGTAGTACAGCAGGTTCTTGCCCCCCACGGCGATCGTGACCTTGGGCTTTTCGAGCGACTGCGCACGCACCAGCGACGGCGCGGCCACCGCGGTGGCCGCCGCCGCAGAGCTGAGGAGGAAATGTCGGCGTTGCATGGAGTGGGCTCCTGAATTCTGAACATCCAAGGGAACGCACTCTACCGCCACACCCGCGCGCGGCGCGCCCGGACTTGCCCTAGCGCTGCGCGCCGTCAAGGCCGGCGCTTCCCGCGGCGCGCAGAATGCGCACACAATCGGCGCCATGACACCCATCACCCTCATCACCGGGGCCAGCCGCGGCATCGGCGCGGCCACCGCCCGCCTGTGCGCGCAGCACGGGCACCGCGTCGTCATCAACTACGCGCGCGACGCGCAGGCCGCCGAGGAGGTGGCGCGCCAGGTGCGCGCCGCCGGCGGCGAGGCGCTCACGGTGCAGGCCGACGTCTCGCAGGAAGCCGACGTGCTGCGCCTGTTCGACGCCATCGACCGCCACTGGGGGCGCCTGACCGGGCTGGTCAACAATGCCGGGGTGGTCGACGTCGCCGCGCGCGTCGAGGACTACTCGATGGCGCGCCTGCAGCGCATGTTCGCGATCAATGTGTTCGGCTCGTTCCTGTGCGCGCGCGAGGCGGTGCGGCGCATGAGCACGCGCCACGGCGGCGCGGGCGGGGCGATCGTCAACGTCTCCTCGGTCGCCGCGCGCGGCGGCGGCGCCAACCAGTACGTGGACTACGCGGCCAGCAAGGGCGCGATCGACACCTTCACCATCGGGCTGTCCAAGGAAGTGGCCGCCGAGGGCATCCGCGTCAACGCGGTGCGCCCGGGCATCACCGACACCGAGATCCACGCCTCGGGCGGCCAGCCCGACCGGGCCTGGAACCTGGCTTCGCAGATCCCGATGCAGCGCCCCGGCCACCCGGAGGAAATCGCGCAGGCGATTTGCTGGCTGCTCTCCGATGCGGCGAGCTACACCACCGGCGCGCTGCTGGACGTCGGCGGCGGGCGCTGACGCGAAGGCGCCATGGACCTGCTCAAGCCGCTGATCGCCCTGCTGGCCATCGTCAACCCGATCGGGGTGGTGCCCTTCTTCATCCACTTCACGCAGGGCTTCACGCCCGCGCAGCGGCGCAACACCATCCGCGTGGCGTCCTTCACCGCCTTCATGGTGGTCTCGGTCAGCGCGCTGGCGGGCCTGAAGATCATCCAGTTCTTCGGCATCTCGATCGCCTCGTTCCAGGTCGGCGGCGGCATGCTGCTGCTGATCAGCTCGCTGCAGATGCTGCAGGCCCAGCCGGCCGAGACGCGCAAGGAGGACGTGGCCGAGGGCGCCACACGCGCCGACGCGGGCGCCAGCATCGCGGTGGTGCCGCTGACCATCCCGCTGCTGACCGGCCCGGCAACCATCTCGACCATGGTGATCTACGCCCAGCAGACCAGCCACTGGTGGGAGCTGGGCGTGCTGGTCGGCTACGGGGTGGTGATCGGCGCGGCGGCCTTCCTCGCGCTGTCGGCGGCCGGGCGCATCGCACGGCTGCTGGGGCAGACCGGCATCAACATCATGACCCGGCTGATGGGCCTGATCCTGGCCGCGCTGGCGGTGGAGATCATGGCCGACGGGCTGGTCCAGCTGTTCCCGGTGCTGGCCGGCACGAGCTGAAAAGCCGCTGCGCCTCAGCGGGCCTTGCGGCGGCCGGCGGCGCGCTGCCAAGGCGGCGGGGCGTCGCAGCGGTGCCTGATGCGCAGGATCGCATCCGCGGCCAGCCGCGCGGCCTGCGCCGCCTCGCGCTGCGGCGAGCAGCACAGCCCGGCGCGACGGTAGTGCAGGTTCTCGTACAGCTCGCGCGCGGCCGGAGAATCGTCCAGCAACTCGTACAGGGCACGGTCGGCCCGCACGGCCGCCAGTGCTTCGGTCAGGCACTGCACGATGAACAGGTACTGCTCGGCGTCCGCCCCGTCGACGCCGCACTCCAGCCGCTCGAGGCGGCGCGCCAGCATGTAGACCACCGCCAGGCGGGCGGGGACGTCGGGGATGCCGTAGAGAGGGTCCATGGCGGGGACGGGCAGGGAGTGGGGGGCGATGTCGATTGTGGGCAAGGACGCGCGCCCCGAACGCCGGAACAGACCCGCTTTCGCCGACCTTGTAACCGCGCCGCGGGCATGCCGCTTGCCTCATGCCCCGTCGTCGTGGCGCCGCCGACGCGCAGGCGCCGGGACGGCGGCGGGCCCGGCAAGTTGTCAGAACCGACAGGTGCCCGGCCCAGGCGCTTTGCCGAGAATCGCACACAGGCACCTTTCAGGGAGAAAAAGCAGCCGGTTTCCTGCCGGATGCCGGGCGTGGTCGCATACGACACCTGCGTCATGGGCTTTCCATGACGCAGGTGGCGGCTCGCCGAGCGTTGCTCCAAGGGGTTCCCCCGCCCCGACCCGCCTCCACGTCCTCCGCTGCCCCAGCCCCTGCTTACGGGCCTCGCAACTTCTCACGCTTTGCGTGCCTGAACGGCCCGCACGCAGCGTTCATTTGCGCTTCTTGCTTTGCGTTACAGGCACACCCCCGGGGTGTCCCCGATGCTGCCGGTATCTTGCCGGCACCGCGGCCCGCCTGGCGGCCGCCGGCATCGAATCGGAAAGAACACAATGAAGTTGCGTCGTTGGGAATGGCAGGGCGCGGCCCTGGCCGCGATGTTGAGTCTGGCCGCTTGCGGCGGCGGTGGCGGAGGCGGCGACGAGCCCGCCCCGGCACCGCTGCCCGAGCAGCCCACGGGCCCGGCCCGGCCGCCGGCCCCCAGCCCGTATCCCAGTCCGTCTCCTGCCCCGTCCCCTGCCCCTGCACCTGCCCCGGCCGGGCCCGATACCGTGGCGCCCTCCACGCCCGCCAACCTCGAGGCGCGCGCGACCGCGTCCAGCCAGGTCGCGCTGTCCTGGACCGCGAGCACCGACAACGTCGGCGTGACCGGCTACCGCGTCGAGCGCTGCCAGGGCGCCGGCTGCAGCAGCTACACCCAGGTGGCCACGCCCACGGGCACCAGCTACAGCGACACCGGGCTGCTGCCCGGCACGAGCTACGGCTACCGGGTGCGCGCCCGCGATGCGGCGGGCAACCTGAGCGCCCCGGCCACGGCCAGCGCCACGACGCCAGCCTCCAGCAGCGGCGGCGCGAACGCGACCGTCGCCGGCACGGTCAGCACGCCCTACCCGACGCTGCACCACATCACGATCGACTGGCCGGTCACCGGCGATGCCAACCAGAACGGCGTGGTCACGGTGCGCTACCGCAAGCAGGGCGACGGCACCTGGCGCCAGGGCCTGCCGCTGCGCCGCGTGCCCGCCGGCAGCAACGCCGGGTTCTCGTGGGCCAACCGGCACTCGGGCAGCCTGTTCGACCTGCAGCCGGGCACCACCTACGAGATCGAGCTGACGCTGACCGACCCGGACGGCGGCTCGACCACCCGCACCGTCACCGCGACCACGCGCAGCGTGCCCGCGCCGGCCGCCTCGGCCACCGTCAAGCAGGTCACGCCGGCCACCTTCGCCAGCGCCCTCAACAACGCCCAGCCGGGCGACATCCTGCAGCTGGCCGCGGGCACCTACAACGCCTTCACCGTGCCCAGGAGCGGCACGGCCGGCAAGCCCATCGTGATCCGCGGCACCAGCGGCGCGGTGGTCAACGGCAACATCGACCTGTTCAGCCAGCACCACGTGCACCTGGAGGGGCTGACGGTCAACGGCCGCATCCGCTTCAACAGCAGCAACCACGTCGCGATCATCCGCTGCACGATCAACGCGCAGGGCGACGGCATCGTCTCCTTCCTGCGCTCGGAGAACGCCTACATCGCCGACAACGTCGTCACCGGCCGCACCACCTGGGCCGAGAGCTCGCTGGGCGTCAACGGCAACAACGTCGGCGAAGGCATCCTGGTCACCGGCCCCGGCCACGTGATCATGAACAACCGCGTGCGCGGCTTCCGCGACGGCATCTCCTTCCTGGAGCAAGGCGAGGCGGTGGACCAGTACAGCATCGACGTGCTGAACAACGACATCAGCAACGCCGCCGACGACGGCATCGAGGCCGACTACTGCTTCCACAACTGCCGCATCCTGCGCAACCGCATCACCAACGCGTTCGTCGGCATCTCGTCGCAGCCGAGCCTGGGCGGGCCGACCTACCACGTGCGCAACGTCATCTACAACGCCGTGCTGGGCGCCTTCAAGCTCAACAACACCAGCACCGGCGACGTGCTGCTGCACAACACGGTGGTCAAGAGCGGGGACGGCTTCGGCGTCTACGCCGGCGTGCCGGTGCGGCACCTGTACACGCGCAACAACCTGTTCATCGGCGGCCCGGGCGGCAACTACGGCGGCTACAGCACCGGCAGCGGCCTGGTCGCCTCGCTCGACACGCTGGACACCGCCACCGCCTCGCTGGACCACGACGGCTACGGCTCGACCACCGGCCGCTTCGAGGCGCGCATCGGCAGCGCCCGCATCAGCAGCCTGGCCCAGATGCGCAGCAGCACCACCGAGAAGAACGCCGTGCAGGTGGGCATGGACGTGTTCGCCGCCAGCGTCGCGTTCCCGTCCTCGCCGATGACCGCCTACCCCGCGCCGGACCTGCGCATCAAGGCCGGCTCGGCCGCGGCGGACGCCGGCGCCGTGCTGCCCAACATCAACGACGGCTACGGCGGCAGCGCCCCCGACCTGGGCGCCTACGAGGCCGGCAGCGCGCTGCCGGTGTACGGCCCCCGCTGACAACCGGGGCTTGCGCTTCGCGCTGCAATGGGGGCTGCGCCACCGTCGCGAGGCCCCTCATGCTGCTCGAAGGTTCCTGTCACTGCCAGGCGGTGCGGTTCAGCGTCGAATCGCACCAGCCCTGTCCCTTCATGCGCTGCTACTGCTCCATCTGCCGCAAGACGGCGGGGGGCAGCGGCTACGCGATCAACCTGGGTGCGGACTACCGCACGCTGAAGGTCACCGGCCGGCGCCACCTGGGCGTCTACCAGGCGCGGATCGACGACGCCCGCGGCCGCCGCACCAGCACCGGCCAGCGCCACTTCTGCAAGCGCTGCGGCAGCGCGCTGTGGCTGTACGACCCGACCTGGCCCGAGCTGGTCCATCCGCACGCGAGCGCCATCGACACCCCGTTGCCCGCACCGCCCCAGGCCGTGCACGCGATGCTCGGCTCGCGGGCCGGCTGGGTGGAGGTGGCGGCCCGTCCGGGCGACGACTGCTTCGAGGACTGGCCGGACGTCTCGCTCGCCGCCTGGCACGAGCGGCACGGGCTGCGCCTGTGAGCGCAGTTTTTGCCGCCCCTGCGCAAGACTTGCACCCGCCGGTGCACAGGCCAGGGCGCACCGCAAGCGGCAGCGCTGCATGGCGCACCGGCATGGAATACGCTTGCGAGCACCAGACGCTCATTCATCACAGGAGGACGACAGACCCATGAAGATCGACCTCAAAGGCAGGACTGCCATCGTGACCGGCGCCACCCGCGGCATCGGCCACGCGATCGCCCGCGGGCTGCTCGATGCCGGCGCCTCGGTCGTCATCAACGCGCGCTCGCGCGACGAGGTGCACGCCGCCGTCGACACGCTGCGCCGCGGCGCGCTCAACGTCGAGGTGCGCGGCGTGGCCGCCGACCTGGGCACGCCCGACGGCTGCGCGGCACTGGTCAAGGCCATCCCGGAGGCCGACATCCTGGTCAACAACGCCGGCATCTTCGAGCAGCGCGACTTCTTCGCCATCGAGGACGAGGACTGGCAGCGCATGTTCGACGTCAACGTGATGTCCGGCGTGCGGCTGGCCCGCCACTACCTGCGCGGCATGTTGCAGCGCAACTGGGGCCGGGTGGTGTTCATCTCGTCCGAGTCGGCGCTGAACATCCCGGCCGAGATGGTCCACTACGGCTTCAGCAAGGCCGCCCAGCTGGCGGTCTCGCGCGGGCTGGCCAAGCTGACGCGCGGCACGCAGGTGACGGTCAACGCGGTGCTGCCCGGCCCGACCCGCACCGAGGGCGTGGAGCGCATGCTCGAGGCCATGGCGCGCGAGCGCGGCACCAGTGTCGACGAGCAGGCCGCCGCCTTCGTGCGCGAGCACCGGCCCAGCTCCATCATCCAGCGCTTCGCCTCGCCGCAGGAAATCGCCCACATGGTGATCTACGCCTGCTCGCCGCAAGCCTCCGCCACCAACGGGGCGGCCCTGCGCGTCGAAGGGGGAATCGTCGACACGATAGGCTAGGCCCATGCACGCCCTGCCCACCCTTGCCCGGCTGGCGGTCCCGGTGATCTTCGGCGCCGCCACGCTGCTGGCACGCGCCCAGGGCCCGGCGCTGGTCGACACGCCGCCGCCCCCGCCGCAGACCAGCGTGGCGGAAATCCGCACCGCCCCCACGCCCGGCCGCGAGATCCGCCTGCGCGGCCAGCTGGTGCGCGACCTGGGCGACGGCCTGCATTTGTTCTCCGACCCCTCGGGGACCATCCCGGTGGACGTCAACCACACCGTGCTGACGGTGGACCGCGAGGTGCGCGGCCCGCTGCCCGTGGAGGTGGTCGGCGAGCTGGACGGCCCGGCGGACGCGCCGCCCACGGTGCGCGCGCGCAGCCTGACGGTGGTGGCTCCCCCTGATGCGGCACAGCCCCCGGCTGTGCGAGACTTGCCCGCGGGAGGCAATTCACCATAAGGCCCGTGTGGCGATCGCCCCGCCCCAGCCGCTGCCGGCGCACGGGCCCAGGAGTGCACCGTGGCCCGGACGACCCCGCCTGAGTCCCCGACCTTCGACTACGTGATCGTCGGCGCCGGCACCGCCGGCTGCCTGCTCGCCAACCGCCTCAGCCGCGACCCGGCCGTGCGCGTGCTGCTGCTGGAGGCCGGCCGGCGCGACGACTACCACTGGATCCACATCCCGGTCGGCTACCTCTACTGCATCGGCAACCCGCGCACCGACTGGCTCTACCACACCGAGGCCGACCCTGGCCTCAACGGCCGCACCCTGCGCTACCCGCGCGGCAAGGTGCTGGGCGGCTGCTCCAGCATCAACGGGATGATCTACATGCGCGGCCAGCGGCGCGACTACGACCACTGGGCCGCGCTGACCGGCGACGACGCCTGGCGCTGGGACCAGTGCCTGCCCTACTTCAAGCGGCACGAGAACCACTGGCGCCTCGACCCCGAGCGCCGCGACCAGGCCGGCGAGGCCTTCGCCGCGCTGCATGGCCACGGCGGCGAATGGCGCGTCGAGAAGCAGCGCCTGCACTGGGACATCCTCGACGCCTTCGCCCAGGCCGCCCAGCAGGCCGGCATCCCTGCCACCGACGACTTCAACGGCGGCAACAACGAGGGCGTCGGCTACTTCGAGGTCAACCAGCGCGCCGGCTGGCGCTGGAACGCCGCCAAGGCCTTCCTGCGCCCGGTGTGCATGACCCGGCCCAACTTCCGGCTCTGGACCGACGCGCACGTCACCCGCCTGCTGTTCGAGCGCGACGGCGACGGCATGCTGCGCACCACCGGCTGCGAGGTGCGCACGCCCTCCGGCGTGCAGCAGGTCCGCGCGGCGCGCGAGGTGATCCTGGCCGCCGGCGCGATCGGCTCGCCACAGATCCTGCAGCTGTCGGGCATCGGACCGGCGGCGCTGCTGCACGAGCACGGCATCGAGGTCGTGCACGATTTGCCCGGCGTCGGCGAGAACCTGCAGGACCACCTGCAGATCCGCGCGGTGTATTCGGTGGAAGGCGTGAAGACGCTCAACACGCTGACGCGCCGCTGGTGGGGCAAGGCCATGATCGGGCTGGAATACGCGCTGCGCCGCACCGGGCCGATGAGCATGGCCCCCTCGCAGCTGGGCGCCTTCACCCGCTCCTCACCCGCGCACGAGTGGCCCAACGTCGAGTACCACGTGCAGCCGCTGTCGCTGGAGGCCTTCGGCGAGCCGCTGCACCCGTTCAACGCCTTCACGGCGAGCGTCTGCAACCTCAACCCGACCAGCCGCGGCCACGTGCACATCCGCTCCCCGCGCCCCGAGGACGCCCCGCGCATCCTGCCCAACTACCTCTCCACGCCCGAGGACCGCAAGGTGGCCGCCGACTCGCTGCGGCTGACGCGCCGCATCGTCGCCCAGCCCGCGCTGCAGAAATACCGCCCGCAGGAAGTCAAGCCCGGCGTGCAGTACCAGACCGACGAGGAACTGGCCCGGCTGGCCGGCGACATCGCGACGACCATCTTCCACCCCGTGGGTACCTGCAAGATGGGCCGCCCCGACGACCCCACCGCCGTCGTCGACCCGCGCCTGCGCGTGCGCGGCGTGCGCGGCCTGCGCGTGATCGACGCCAGCGTGATGCCGACCATCACCAGCGGGAACACCAATTCGCCGACGCTGATGATTGCGGAGAGGGGGGCGGAGTGGATACTAAACAATAATCCACTAGAGTGAAAGAGCCGCAACAACGACCCGCCACCCAGCATACGATTCCATAGATCGCCATGAGAAATTTTACAGCGCTCTTCCTGACCACACTTATTCTTGGGCTACCAACGGCTTCTTTTGCGAGAAGCGATAAGTGCTCCGCCCTTGCAAAACTCGCAGCCACAATATATGAGAACAGACAGTCCATCAACGAATATCAGATGCTTCGCGGAATGGAGCACAAGTCCGCAGCTGTAGACTTCGCATTTATTAGGCTATTCTCTGGAATCGCTTATGGCGTAAACAAATCGCCCCCTCCAGATTTCAAGCAGCGACCGAGAAATTCTGCAGACGCCTTGAAGCCACCCTACCCTCTTAACAAGCTCATACCGCAGCAATCGGAATCCATCATGTGATTCGCCGGTTAGTCAGGCGAACATGATCAATGTGTTTCGTCAAACCGGGGACACTGCCGCCTCACTACGGCGACATTTCGAAAAGACCGACAGCAAGAACGATTATGGCGACCGTCTCGCAGCCGACTTCTTGCTCTTGTTATCAGAACTGCGGTTTTCGGAGGCCTTCAACAACTTACCAGACTCCTACTTCGTCGGCCCTGCAAAACGCCCTGAAGCCGCATGGACACTGAGTTGGTGAGGTGATGTTGCGGGGTTGGAACTCCCGAAGATGAATCGGCTCGATGCGAATTTCTGGGAGTTTGGAGACGGATTTCGATGAGCACGCCGGACTTTTTCCGCGCCCGACTGGACCAGATGATCGACCTGCGCCACCCGCTGGCTCCATGTCGTTTCGTGTGGAAAGCAACACTGTCACTGGGGCATCGCCGGCGCGAATGGGCTGGCCGGCAGGTGGGCTCTATGCCGTTTTGTGAGGCCTAACGCGAAAGCTCAGCCGCGCCGCTTTGCGGCGTCGGCTGCAGCGCCTTGTTGGGCCAAAAGGCGTGGTTGTACCATTAGATACTCTTCAGAGCTGACGCAGACGTACATACAGACGGAAAACGGGATTGACAAACTCATAGATGCCGGGCCTTTCAGGTATTCGCGTCAATACTGGACCAAATGCCGAGTCCAAGAGGCGCGGCAGAAGCTGGTCGATATATTGGATATCTAGATCTTCAGCATCTTTTCTTACCTTTTTAAGGAAGACGCGGCCGACATCATCATCAAAAAGCGTACGCTCCTCCGGTTGCTCGGCTAGAAGGTGAAGTAGGATTTGGCGGTCCGGTGAGTTTCCAATCGCGCGCTGATATGCGCGCTCCAAAGTTGGGAAGCTCCGTCCGCTCCTAATGTCATCGAGGACCTCTGAAAAGACATCCATAGACACATTTTTCGTGTCTTTTTGATTTGCTTTGGCAACGCACTCTCGGCCAAGCAGTTGAGTAAAGTATGGATACCCTTCTGAGACCTTGGCGATCTCGTACTTAACGCGCTCTGAAAAAACCAGCGCGCCAGCGAATAGCTTCTCCGCCGTGTTGAGGATCTCCATCGTTTCATAGTCGCTCATCGGTTTGACATGGATTGCTCCGTGCTCCAGTAAGCGCTCAACCGAGGCGTGATCTTCAACAAGATTCGCAAGATCGTGTCCGATTCCGCAAACCCCAAATTTTAGCTCCTGTGAGCTCAGAGATTTAATCAAAGATCCGAGGCCATCCTTCCCAGGTATGACGTCGAATTCATCAAGCAATATCAGAAGAGAGTCTCTGTGCATCCTATTCTTTACCTGATGCACGATTATCGAGTTGGTGAAATTGCGAAAGGTTTGAACCACGTCGCTTTCTACGACGCGCGCATACTTGGAGGACTCGATGCCTTTGACTCCCCAGTTCACCACCTTTAGATCTGCGCCACCGGACGCCTCCTTTGAGCGGGTGAATTCGACGATCTCCTTCCCATCATTAGGCACAAGACGAAGCAGACCGTCCTCATCATCCTGATCATTACAAAGTCTAGCGACCAGCGACTCTCCCGATCGGATCATAGAGTCGCACGCATAGTAAACGGTTAGATACTTACGTGGCCGGGCAGGTATTTCACGCTCAAGGCCGGCCTTTTTTGCAAGCGTATAGTCGCCAAGTGCCATTTGCTGGATTTGACGCAGGAGTGATGACTTGCCCACACCTCGTTTTCCATAAAGCGCGATCATGCCCAGAGGCGCGTTTAGCGCCTTTATACAGTCTCTGATTAGGTCTGTGCGACCAACAAACCGCGTGGGGTCGCGGATTACATCTGAAGTAAAGCCAACCTCAGGGTCAATCATAGTTTTCCTTTGTCCTACGTCTTGTCTGCCCAACACCAGAGTTAAGCCGACCCGTAGCGGGGCGGCGACTGGGTGCTAGCGTAGCGGAAAAGCACGCAGGCGGTGGCCCGATACGGGTTCGGCTTGAACGAATTGTTAGGCGCCACTGGGTACATACTTGAACATGAGATATGCGCACACTGGCCACCCAATGAAGCCTGCCATGCTGAGCGTGAACGCGCCAAGCACACGCTCAATCACGAAGCCGATTAGGGCAGAGGCAATGCCGATAACGAGTATGACGATTGGCGCCCACCAAACGACCGACCAGCCGTAGTAAATGAGATAGGAGAGGCCGGTGAGCATGCCGAGGAAGGCAGATAAGCTGAGGATGAGTCCGAACGCTTGGCTAGCACCGCGAAAATTCTTTGCGTGAAGCTGCTGATAGAACACGAATATTGAGAACAGGCAGTAGAAACCGATTGATGCCCAAGATAGCGATTCCATAAGTCCCCCTGTTGCTTGGTGTGGCGCCTAACGTGTTATAGGGAGCAAAACTGCTGCATAACATCGACGGCTGTCTCCCTAACACCGGCGGCTCGATCGGGCGTAAAGCCGCGCCCAGCCTGCGTTTCCAGGCATTGACTGGATGTTTGTACAGTACTAAATTTCATGCAAATTGGCGCAACGTTCGTACCACGCACTTTGCCTGTGCGCGCGGGCGTGGGCAATCCCCCCCGAAAGGGGCTACCGCAGAGCCGGTGCAGCGTCTCGATCTTGATCGGGAACGGCTTGGCGTGGCTGGCGTAGAAGCCATGCAGCCACTGCGCGAGCTGGTGGCCGTCCAGCGCATGGCGCACGGCCCATTCCACCTGCGTGAACTGGTCGGCGGCGAACAGCGGGCGCAGCTTCTCGTCCAGCTCGATGACCCACTCCTGCGTTTCCTCGTCCTTCGCCGCGAAGCGAATCAGGCCGCCGATGTAGGTGAGCGGCCCTGCTTGACGGTCACGGCATTGGCTACAAGCCGCTCGATGCGCGTTTACAGGGTCGCCCGGTTCTTGCCGGTGTCGGTCTTGCCCATGAGCTTCAGTAGGGCGTAGGACGTGACGCGGCACCGACTGCCCAGCTCCTGAGTCAGCCCTGCAAAACGCCCTGAAGCCGCATGGACACTGAGTTGGTGAGGTGATGTTGCGGGGTTGGAACTCCCGAAGATGAATCGGCTCGATGCGAATTTCTGGGAGTTTGGAGACGGATTTCGATGAGCACGCCGGACTTTTTCCGCGCCCGACTGGACCAGATGATCGACCTGCGCCACCCGCTGGCGGTGCTGGCCACGCGCATGCCGTGGCAGCAGATCGAAGCGAGCGTGGCGCCGCTGCTGGCGCGCAAGGACCGGCGCGGGCGCAGCATCGAAGGTGCAGACCTGTTCGGCCGCACGCTGCAGGTGGTCGGCGCAGGCGTGAGGGCGGCAGGCCGCCCGCGCCTGGCGATCCGCTTGATGGTGTCGCTGCTGTACCTGAAGCATGCCTATGGCCTGAGCGACGAGGCCGTGGTCGAGCGCTGGGCCGAGAACGTGGTGTGGCAGTTCTTCAGCGGGCAGGAGTACTACGAGCCGCGCCTGCCGTGCGATGCCACGCAGATCGGGCGCTTCAGGCGGGTGCTGGGCGAGGCCGGCGTGGAGGAGTTGCTGGCCAAGACGATCGAGGCGGCCGTGCAGATGCAGGCGGTGCGCAAGAGCGAACTGCAGCGTGTGATCGTGGACACCACGGTGCAGGAGAAGGCGGTGGCCTATCCCACCGACAGCCGGCTGCTGGAAGTGGCGCGGGCCAAGGTGGTGCAACTGGCGCAGCGCGCCGGGCTGCGGCTGAAGCAGACCTTCGAGTGCGAGGGCCGCAGCCTGCGCCGGCGTGCCGGCGGCTATGCGCACGCCAAGCAGTTCAAGCGGCTGCGCCGGGTGCTCAAGCGCCAGCGCACCGTGCTCGGGCGCGTGCTGCGCGACGTGCAACGCCGCCTGCTGGCAGCGCCGCAAGACGTGCGTGATCGCCTGCAGCCATGGCTGGATCGCGCCGAGCGCATCCGCTCGCAGCGCCCCAAGGACAAGCACAAGCTGTACGCGCTGCATGCGCCGGAGGTCGAGTGCATCGGCAAGGGCAAGGCCCGCCAGCCCTACGAGTTCGGCGTGAAGGTCAGCGTGGCGGTGAGCGCCAAACAGGGCTTGATGGTCGGTGCGCGCAGCCTGCCGGGCAACCCCTACGACGGCCACACGCTGGCCGAGCAACTGGAGCAGACCACCGTCTTGCTGCAAGACCTGGGCGTCAAGCCGCACACGGCCATCGTCGACCTGGGCTACCGGGGGGCGGATGCCGACATTGGCGCGGTGACATTGATCCATCGCGGCAAGAGCCGCTCGCTCACGCGCAGCCAGCGGCGCTGGCTGAAGCGGCGTCAGGCGGTCGAGCCGGCCATCGGGCATGCCAAGCACGATCACGGCATGAAGCGCTGCTGGCTCAAGGGCGCTGAGGGTGACGCGCTGCATGCGGTGTTGTGCGCAGCCGGCTTCAACATCCGCTGGCTGCTGCGTGCCATCGCCCGGCGGGGCATTGCTCCAGCCTTTTTGCGCTCGCTTTGGCTGCTGTCAGCGCTCGCAGCGTCCGCGAGTCGACTCGCTACTCTTGCACGTCCGGCGCTTCTCGTCGGCGCCGCGAGATGAATTTTGCAGGGCCGACTACGTCGCTGTTCCGACGGACGCCAGGCTCGACCGTCTCGCCCCACACGAGCGCCTGTACATCGGCACCCAGACCCAGGACCTCATGTTCCGTGGCGACGGCCTCGCCGGCGACAACTTCCACCACGCAGACATGCGGCGAGGGCGAGGAGCCGACAACCTGGAGGCCTACCTGCGCCACGACGGCGAGGTGAAGGTCTACCGCATCGCGACCATCGACATCCACGCCCTCGCGAAGGCGGATCCCGAGCTGCACCTGCTCCATCTGCTGATGCAGCAGCCGCTCCCGCGCCGTGCCCACCAGGGCTGGTGGCTGGAGCAATACGTCCTTCACCACGAGCATCCCTCGTGGCGCTGGAACCAGCAGGGCGCGGCTTCGAGCGTGGCGAGATGGCTGTCCAACCCGCCCCCTCCCTGAAGGGAGCCTTTCCGCTTCCCGGAGCCGCGTGAAGCCTGCGCGGCGGGCCGGGCCCGGCCTGGGGTCGGGTTACAGTGCGAAGGTTTTGCTGCACAGGCTTTCCGGGTACTTCACATGAGAACCAAGCACTGGGCCGCACCGCTGGTGGCCGCGGCCACTGCCCTGATGTGCCATGCGGCCCAAGCGCAGATGCAAATGGTGGTCGAGGCGACGGCCAAGGATGTCATCGGCAGCCGGCTGGCCTTCGCGGTCAAGGAGCGGGTCCGGACCTCGGCCGGCTTCAAGCTGGTCGGCACGCGCGAGGACGCGCTGTTTCGCATGTCCCTCGTGACGCTGGACGACAAGGGCGGCTACTTCACGGTCTACTCGGCGGTGTTCTCGGCCTGGCAGCCGCAGACCGGCACCTGGACCTACCTCGACAACCTCGTCGGCACCTGCGGCACCAGCCGCATCGCCGAATGCGCCGACAGCCTGGTGGCCAGTGCCGACCAGGTGGCGGAAGAGCCACGGGCGTTCTACCGGGCCTACTTCAGCAAGGAAGGCCGCCGGTAAGCGACCCGGTCGGCGGCGGCGCCAGCGGTCCGGCGCCGTGGCGGACCGCTGCATGGAGCGCCACGCACGCGCTCCATGGGCACCGCGCGCCGGTGCACGCAGGCGTAGCATGGCCCCACACGCTGCCGCGCCCGGCAGCCGCAACGAGGAGACGCCCATGCCCGAGCCGCGCGACTTCGAGGTGCAGGTGCTCACGCGCCACGACGTCGGCACGATGCGCAGGATGCTCGCCCTGTTCGGCGAGGTGTTCGAGGACCGCAGGACCTACACCTCGGCCCAGCCCGACGACCCGTACCTCGCCGCCCTGCTGGCCAGCCCCACCTTCATCGCGATCGCCGCGCGGCAGCAGGACGCGGTGATCGGCGGGCTGGCCGCCTACGTGCTGCCCAAGTTCGAGCAGGCCCGCAAGGAGGTCTACCTGTACGACCTGGCCGTGGCCGCCGCGCATCGCCGCCGGGGCGTGGCCACCGCGCTGATCGAGGCGTTGCGGCGCGTCGCGCGCGACATCGGCGCCTGGGTCATCTACGTGCAGGCCGACCGCGGGGACGACCCGGCGATCGCGCTGTACGGCCGGCTGGGCATGCGGGAAGACGTGCTGCACTTCGACATCGCGCCCGCGGGAGGCGGGCACTGAATCCACCGGCCGTGGAGAGGCCCAGGGAGATAACTCCTCGCTATCCCGGCGATGCCTTGCACCCCGCCGCGTGCCCCGCGACACTGCCGGACATGCATTTCGTCTACGTCAAGGTCCCGCAGCGTCGGCACGCCACGCCCGACCTCGAGGACCTGCACAACGCGCTGCAGCTGGCGCTCGACCAGGCCCAGGCCGGCGGCATCCTCGGCTGGGGCACGTCGCTGCCTGCGGCCGAAGCGGCGGCAGGGGCACCGGGCAGCTTCCATCGCATCGACATCGAGCTGCAGGCACCCGAGGCAGGCCTGCAGGTGCTGCGCGAGGCGCTGTCCCGGCTCGGGGCGCCCGCCGGCACCGAGCTGCACTACACGCAGGACGGCACGGCCTGGCAGCAGTCGCTCTCGGTGCAGGGCTGGAGCGCGCCCATGCCCGGCAGCGGCACGCACCGCCCGCCCGACCGCTGACCGGGCGGGGTGGCCACCCCGGGGCGGGCGGGGGCGTTCGTGCAGCGCGGCCGGGGCCGACTACCATGCGCGACGCACCCGGTCGACTCGCCCGCACGCCCGCGCGGCGCCCCGCCCATGAAGACCCAGTACTACACCGCCACCAGCCTGGACGGGTTCGTCGCCACCGAGGACGACTCGCTCGACTGGCTGTTCCCGCTCGGCGACCTCAACGCCTCCAGCTACCCCGAGTTCATCTCCGGCGTCGGCGCGCTCGCGATGGGCGCCTCGACCTACGAGTGGATGCTGCGCCATGCCGAGCGGGTGGCTGCCGAGGCGGGGGCGCCGTGGCCCTACACGCAGCCGGCCTGGGTGTTCACGCACCGCGAGCTGCCGCGCATCGACGGCGCGCAGCTGCACTTCGTGCAGGGCGACGTGCGCGCGGTGCATGCGCAGATGCGCGCCCGCGCGGGCGGCCGGAACCTCTGGATCGTGGGCGGCGGCGACCTGGCCGGGCAGTTCCACGACGCGGGGCTGCTGGACGAACTGATCGTGCAGGTGGGCTCGGTCACGCTCGGGCGCGGCAAGCCGTTGTTCCCGCGCCGGCTGCCGAGCTCGACGCTGCGGCTGCAATCGGTGCGGCAGCTCGGCACCGGCATGGTGGAACTGCGCTATCACGTGCACCGGGAAGGACGATGACGACGCAGGCGATCCGCCGGGCGCTGGCGGTCGGCGCAGCCGTCGCCGGGCGGCTGACCGCGCCGTCCCGGGATCCGGAGCACGACGCAGGGCTCGCCCGCCAGCCCACCCGGCTGCCCCTGCCGGGCACCCGGGCCGGCGGGGTGCTGGGCCTGCTGTCCGTCGTGGTGCGGCAACGCCGCGGCCGGGACGATCGGCGCGCCTTCTCATGGATTGAAAACGCACCCGGGATCCAGCGGAATTTTGGCCACCGTTGAGGTGTTTTTCGCCGAAAAAGCGCTGGAAAACCCCTAGTGTCACGCCGCGCCATCCGTCCTACAGTCTCGTCACTCGCAGCGGGCGCACCTTACAAACGGTGACCGGGCCCGCGATGGGGCGGGGACTGAGGAGACACAGAAAACCAGAACAGACTGCGTGACCGAATAACGAATGTCACAATTCACGGGCGCTGGCCACAAGCCAGCGCCCTTTGCTTTTGCCCTCGCCTTTTCCGTCCCGCCTTTTCTCCCATGTTCGAGTTCGCGACCGTCACGCTGGCGTCCCTGTTTGCCGGGTTCATCGACGCCATCGTGGGCGGCGGCGGGCTGATCCTGGTGCCGGCCCTGTTCAGCGTGTTCCCGAACGCGGCACCGGCCACGCTGTTCGGCACCAACAAGGGCGCTTCCGTGTGGGGCACGGCCTGGGCCACCGGGCAGTACGCGCGGCGCGTGCAGATGGCGTGGTCGGCACTGCTGCCGGCGGCGGTCGCGGCGCTGGCCGGCAGCGCGCTGGGTGCCTGGGCCGTGACGCTGGTGCCGCCCACCGGCCTGCGCAAGGCGCTGCCTTTCATCCTGCTGGCGGTATTCCTCTACACGCTGATGCGGAAGGACCTGGGGCGCGAGCACCGGCGCCGCTACACCGGCGCCCCGGAAGCGGCGCTGGCCTCGCTGATCGGGCTGGTGATCGGCTTCTACGACGGCTTCTTCGGCCCGGGCACCGGCAGCTTCTTCGTGTTCCTGTTCGTGCGCCTGCTGGGCTACGACTTCCTGCACGCGTCGGCGAGCGCCAAGCTGCTGAACACGGCGACCAACCTCTCGGCGCTGGCGCTGTTCATCAGCAAGGGCCATATCTGGTGGCACTACGCGCTGGTGATGGCGGTGGCCAACGTCGCGGGCAGCCTGCTGGGCACGCGGCTCGCGCTCAAGCACGGCGCGGGCTTCGTGCGCGCGGTGTTCATGGTGGTGGTGGGCGCGCTGATCCTGAAGACCGGCTACGACGCCTACCGGCTGGGCTGAGCCCGGCTCACTCGCCGCGGAACACCGGCGGGCGGCCCTCGAGGAACGAGGTCACGCCCTCGCGGTGGTCGGCGCTCGTCGCGTAGCGGAAATGCGCCTGGCGCTCGGCCTCGCCGAACGGCAGGCCGGCCTGCAGGCGGCGCAGGGTCTGCTTGTTGATGCGCGCGGCCTGCGGGGCGAGCGCGGCGATGCGCTCCAGCGTGCGCTCGGCCTCCTGTGCCACCTCGGCGTCGGGCACCACGCGGTGCACCAGGCCGCGCTGCAGGGCGGTCGCGGCGTCCAGCAGCCGGCCCTCGAGCAGCATCTCGCGCGCGGTCGCCGCCCCGGCGGCACGCAGCACCGCGGCCAGCTCGTCCGGCGCCATCGGGAAGCCCAGCCGCGCGATCGGCGCGCCGAAGCGGCTGCCGGCGCCGGCGATGCGCAGGTCGCAGCAGGCGGCGATCTCCATGCCGCCGCCCACGCACGCCCCCTCGATCTGCGCCACCAGCGGCACGTCGCAGGCCAGCAGCGCGTGCAGCGCCGGCGCGATGGTGTGCTCGTGGTAGCGGCGCAGCGAGGCTTCCTCGAAGCGGAAGCCGGGGAACTCGGCGATGTCGGCCCCGGCCGCGAACTGCCCGCCCTCGCCCTTGAGCAGCACCGCGCGCAGGCGCGGCTCGCGCTCGGCCAGCCCGTCGAAGATCTCGCGCAGACGGTGCCACATGGCCACCGAGATCGCGTTGAGCTTGCCCGGATGCGACAGCGTCAGCACCGCCACGTCGGGCAGGCGCGGGTGGGCAGCGAAATGCAGGGTGCCGCTCATCGGTGCGAGGGCGCGCGCAGGCGCCGGTGATGGGAAAGCCCGTAGTCTAGCCAGCCAGGGGGGCGTCGCGGTCCCGGGAGCCGGCGGTGCGCGCGCCGGGTTCGAGGCATGGCGGCTGCAGGCAAGCGCGGCGGCGCGCCTGAGGCACGCCGCTAGGACGGCAATGCCAGCCGCGGGTCCTGGCGCAGGCGCTCGGCCGCGAACGCGACGAAGGCGCGCACCTTGGCCGCGGCGCGCCGGCCCTCCGGGTACATCAGGTGGATGGGGATGGGCCGCGGCTCGTACTCGGCCAGCACGATGCGCAGCGTGCCGGCCTGCACGTGCGGCGCGACCTGGTACGACAGCGCCCGCGTCAGCCCGAAGCCGGCGAGCGCAGCCTGGATGCCCACCTCGCTGCCGTTGACCTCCAGCCGCACGCGCGGCTGCACGGTCTGCGGCGGCGCCCGCTCGTCGGCGCGGAACACCCACGGCGCCGGCGCCCCGCCGGCCGGCGTGAAGCCGATCGCGTCGTGCTCGGCCAGGTCCGCCGGGGTGCGCGGCGTGCCGCGCGCGGCCAGGTAGGCGGGCGACGCCACCACCACGCGCCGCACCGCACCGACACGCACCGCGGTCAGCGAGGAATCCGGCAGCCGCGCGATGCGCACCGCCACGTCCAGCCCCTCGTCGATCAGGTTCACGACCCGGTCGACGAACACCGAGCGCACCCGCACCCGGGGATGCTGCGCCAGGAAGTCCAGCAGCAGCGGCGCCACGTACATCGGCCCGAACATCGCCGGCGCGGTGACGCCCAGCACCCCTTGCGGCTCGGCGTGCGCGCCGCCCACCGAGGCTTCGGCCTCCTCGACCTCGGCCAGGATGCGGCGGCAGTCGTCGAGGTAGCGCGCCCCGGCCTCGGTCACGCGCACCAGCCGGGTCGTGCGGTGCAGCAGCCGCACGCCCAGGTGCTGCTCCAGCGCCGCGATCGAGCGCGTGACGGCCGGCGGCGAGAGGTTGAGCTGGCGCGCCGCCGGCGCGAACCCGCCGGCATCGGCCACGGCCACGAACACCCGCATCGCTTCAAGACGGTCCATGGGAGCGGCATTCCGCGAAGCGGAATGGTGAAGTGTCGATGGCGGGGATTCTGCTTGCAGTCCGTGCCGAATAAGCTGACCCGCTCGAACACCCCTGCACCGAGAAAGGAGGCCGTCGATGCACACTGCCGCACGCCCCGAACAGCCGATCCGGCTGTACCGCTTCCGCTATTCCGGGCACTCGCACCGCGCCGAGCTGTTCCTGTCGCTGCTCGGCCTGCCCTACGAGCCGGTCGACGTGGACCTGGTGCGCGGCGAGCACCGCCAGCCGGACTTCCTCGAGCGCAACCCGTTCGGCCAGGTGCCGGTGATCGAGGACGGCGCGCTGACGCTGGCCGACAGCAATGCGATCCTGGTCTACCTCGCGCGCCGCTACGACGCGACCGGCCGCTGGCTGCCCGCCGACCCGGTGCTGGAGGCACAGGTGCAGCGCTGGTTCAGCGTCGCGGCCGGCCCGCTGGTCAACGGCCCGGGCAACGCGCGGGTGGCGCGCCTGTTCGGCCGGCCGCACGACCCGCGCACGCAGGAGACCGCGCAGCGCCTGTTCGGCGTGATGGAGCAGCACCTGGGCGAGCGCGAGGTGCTGGTCGGCACGCACCACACGCTGGCGGACCTGGCGATGTACACCTACACCGCGCACGCACCGGAAGGCGACATCCCGCTCGACCCCTACCCCTGCATCCGCCGCTGGCTGCAGGGCATCGAGGCCCTGCCCGGCTTCGTCCCGATGCCGCGCCCGCCGGCGCGCGCCGGCCGCTGAGGAGGCCGCGATGAACCCCTCCGCCCTGCCCGGCCAGCCGCATGCCGAGGACCCCTTCCACGCCGGCGAGCGCGAACTGCAGGCCCGCGCCGGCGTGCGTGAACGCCTGGCCGAGATCGGCCGCCGGGTGATCCGCGATCACATGCCGGACCAGCACCGCGAGCTGTTCGGCAAGCTGCCCTTCCTCGTGGCCGGCAGCCTGGACGAAGCCGGCCGCCCCTGGGCCTCGCTGCTGGCGGGCACCCCCGGCTTCGTCACGACGCCGGACGCGCGCACCCTGCACGTGGGCGCGCTGCCGCAGCCGGACGACCCGCTGGCACGGCAGCTGGCCGTCGGGCAGCCGCTCGGGCTGCTGGGCATCGAGCTGCCGACGCGCCGGCGCAACCGCGTCAACGGGCGCGTCCGCGCGCTGGACGCCGGGGGCATCACGGTGGCCGTGGAGCAGAGCTTCGGCAACTGCGCGCAGTACATCCAGGCGCGTTCGCCGCTGCCGCGTGCCGCGCCGCCGCGCGAGGCGCCTGCCCGGGTGGAACGCGAAGGCGCGCGCCTGGGCGAGCGGGCGCGGGCGCTGGTCGCCGGCGCCGACACCCTGTTCATCGCCACCGCCGCCGCGGGCGGGGCGGACGTCTCGCACCGCGGCGGGCGGCCCGGCTTCGTGCGGGTCGACGAGCGCGGCGGACGCACCGTGCTCACCCTGCCGGACTTCCGCGGCAACCACTTCTTCAACACGCTGGGCAACATCGCGCTGCACCCGCGCGCGGGGCTGTCGTTCGTCGACTTCGAGCGCGGCGACCTGCTGTTGTTGACCGGGCGCGCGCAGATCGTCTGGGACGGCCCGGAAGTGCAGGCCTGCGCCGGCGCGCTGCGGCTGCTGCGCGTGGAGGTCGAGCAGGGCCTGTGGCTCGCCTCGGCCCTGCCCTGGGCCTGGTCCGCACCGGAACCGGCGCCCCAGCTGCAAGCCACCGGGACCTGGGAGGCGCCGCACCGTTCGTGACGCATTCCACGGTTTGCCGATACTTTTTGCTTTCCCTCACACCCAAACTTACCGGCCATCCGCGACCCGCCTGGCCGTGCAGGCCGCCGGCCAGGCGCCCCCGCGGCGAGGCGCGGCTGGCACGTGATCTGCCCCGGTGCGCAAGTTCGTGCCCACTTGCACCGCCTGCCGCCGGTTCCGGCATCGGCCTTGCTGAAGTGCTCCCGCCGCACCGCCAGGCAACCGCAGGGAGCACGACGATGGCTGAGGACGATCTCGAAGTTCTGCTGACGGCAGGCGTGCTGCTGCTGATGCCGGTCATCGCGACCTACTACTGGCGCGACAACCGGGCCATCTCCTGGGGCGCGCTCGGGCTGTGCCTGCTGATCCCGGAAGCGGCCAGCGAGCGGCCCAACGCCTCCGTGCTGCACACCATCATGGTCACCACCGCGCTGGCCGTGGTGCTGCAGCTGATGATCGACGCGCTGAAGGAACGCCGGCAGGCGCCCGACGACGCCGGGCGGCGCGCCGCCTCGCCCGAGGAAGGCGACGAGGCCGCACCCGGGCCGGCGCCCGACGCCCGTGCCCCGGCGGTGCCGCCGGAGCTGGCGCCGCCTTACGCCCCGACGCTGCAGGTGCGCCACGGGCAGGCCGGGGAGCCGCCGGCGGCCCCCTGGTCCGCCCGGCCCGGCCACCGGGAGTGGCGTCCTTGAGCGCGCGTGCCCCCGGCGGTGCGCTGGCCCCCACCGACCCGGCGCCCTGGCCGCCCTGCCCCGTGGCGGGCTCCTACCCCCACCCCGGCCACGGCATCCACCACATCCTGCTGCTGGAGGACATCGCGCAGGTGCGGCAATGGCTCAAGGGACTGGTCGCGGAGCTGTTTCCGCAGGCCCTGGTCACCGAGTGCGCGCGGGTGCGCGAGGCGCTGGAGCACATCACGCTGACGCGCTTCGAGCTGGCATTGCTGGACCTGGGCCTGCCCGACGGCTCGGGGCTGGAGGTGGTGGCGGCGCTGCAGGTGGCCCAGCCGAACGCGCGCTCGGTGGTCGTGACCATCCATGCCGAGGACGACTGCCTGTTCCCGGCGCTGCAGGCCGGCGCCTTCGGCTACCTGCTGAAGGACCAGACGCACGACGAGATGGCAGCGCAGCTGCAGCGCATCACCAACGGCGAGCCGCCGCTGACGCCCTCGGTGGCGCGGCGCGTGATCGCGCATTTCGCAGCCTACCGGCAGGCGCGCCAGGCAGCCCCCGGGCCGGCGCTGCCCGAGGTGCGGCTGACCGAGCGCGAATCCGACGTGCTGCTGCGCGTGGCCAAGGGCTACACGCTGCCCGAGATCGCGCAGCAGCTGGGCCTGTCGCGCCACACCATCTCGGACTACCTGAAGAACGTCTATCGCAAGCTCAATGTCTCTTCGCGCGCCGAGGCGGCGCTGGAGGCGCAACGGCTGGGCCTGTTCCGGCCCGCGGCGCGCACGCCGTGAGGGCGGCACGCAAGGCTAGTGCTGCTGGCGCCGGGCGATGGCACGCATCACCAGGTGGCACAGGCTGGCGCTGTCGACCGGCTTGGACAGGTGATGGTCGAAGCCCACGCGCCGCGCCTCGGCCTTGTCGCGTTCGCTGGTCAGCGCGGTGAGCGCGACCAGCATCGGCGTGTGCTCGGGCAGTTCGCGGCGCAGCCGCTCGGCAAGCTGGTACCCGTCCATCACCGGCATCGAGATGTCCAGCACCGCCATGTCGGGCTGGAACGCGACCGCCTCGCTCGCCCCCTGCTGGCCGTCGTAGGCCACGCGGGTCTCGCAGGCCAGCAGCCCGAACAGCATCGCCAGGCTGTCGGCCGCGTCGCGGTTGTCGTCGACGATCAGCACGCGCAGCCGTTGGTCGACCTGGGTGCGTCGGGACTTGGCCCCCACTCCCGGGGTCGTCGCCCCCCCGCTGCCGCGCGGTGGCATCTCGTCCTGGGAAGGGTTGCTGGACTGCCGGTTCATGTGTGGGTCGTAAGTCTTGCCGACCGGGCTGTCCTTCTTACGGAAGACGGCCCGTGCCTGCCGGAACGCGGGCGCTGGCACGCTGGAGAAGCAAGGAGCGGTCCCGCCCTGCGGCCTGCAGCACCCGGAGGCATCAGGGCAGTGGCAGGACTCGTGCCCGCGGGCTCAGCGGCGCGCCACGACCGGCGGGGCATCGGGTGTGAGCAGGCCGGCGTCCTGCCAGGGGCTGCGCTTGCCGAACCAGCGCTCGCGCCGGTCCAGCGCCGCCCAGTACAGCGGCGCGCGGCGCTCGGCGATGCCGGGCCAGGACAGCGGATCCAGCCCCGTCCAGGGCAGGAAGGGGTTGCGCCGCCCGTAGCCCCACAGCTCGATGCGCAGCGCCGGCTTCAGCGACGGGCCGCGCGCATGGAAACCAAAGGTGTCGGCGACCACCAGCGTGTTGGCCGGCACCGCGAACAGCTTGGGCTCGGGCAGGCCCAGCGAGGACAGCGCATCGGCGCGGATGCGGAACGAGCCGCGCGAGGTGAGCCGGTCGGCCGAGCGTGCCACCAGGCTCATCTCGCGCTCCCAGGCCAGGCGCTCGGGCGTGAGCCGGTGCGAGCCCGGCACGTAGCTGAACGGGCCGGCGTCGGCCTCCACGTCGGTCAGGAAGTACCAGGCCTTGACCGTCGGGTGGAAGGTGTCGGCGTGCAGGTGGGTCTGCGGGTCGGGCGGCGCCTGGACGACCTTGGACAGGATGGACTGCACGTAGGTCACCGGCTCCTGGTCGAAGCTGCCGACGTAGCGCGTCAGTCCCCGCCACAGCGGCGCGTCGACGATCTCGCGCACCTCGGGCACGGCGCGCAGGAATGCCGGGTCGAGCGCGATGCGGCGGGTGATCGTGTCGCCCTGCACCATCTCGCGCGCCGGGGCGCGGTGCGCCAGCACGCGCTCGCGCAGGCGCTCGAAGGCCGTGCGGGGCAGCACGTCGTGGCGGATCACGAAGCCGTCGCGCTCGAACGCGGCACGGTCCTCGGGGCTGACCAGCGCCGCCAGCCGCGCGCGCCGGCGCTCGGCCAGCGCGTGGGCCGCGCGCACGCGCTTCTCGTGCAGCCCCCACTCGTTGAGCCGGCGCGAGCCGATCAGCGGGTTGTCACAAAAGGACTTGGCGCCGGTGAACAGCGCCAGCGCATGCAGCGGGGCCAGGGCGATGTGTTTCAGGGAAGCGGTCATGCCGGAACGGAACGGGTCAACACCCGCTACGGTAGCAGGTCGCGACCCGTCCGGGACCGGGGTGCCGTCAACCGGCGGCCCGGCGCCGTGCGATGGCACGCCGCGCGGGGCGTCAGCGCAGCCGCCCGATGTAGCGCTGCTCGAGGCGCTCGCGGGCCGTGCGCGGGTCGTCCGCGCGCGGTGCCGGCGCGGGCGGCGGTGGCGGCGGCGGGGGAGCCAGCGGCTTGAGCGCCAGCTCCAGGCGCCCCGCCCAGTCGGCCAGCTCGGCGTCGTCCTGCTCGCGGCACAGGCGCACGATCGCGCGGCCGTACTCGAGGTTGCAGGCCATCCACTCGGTGTCGGTCACGCGCCCGAGCTTGCGCCGCAGCAGCACATGGAGGTGGGCTGCAATCGCCAGCCGCTGGGATTCGTTCATCGCGGAAGTCCTTCACTGCGTCACACGGGATGGCCGACCCCGTTGCACCTCGCGTGCCAGCGCCCGGGCCCGGCCGCAGCCGCCGGCGCGGCCGCTGCGCGCGCATCCGGCCCTGCCCTGGCGCGCCCCGGGCCTCCCCGGCTGCGCCTGGCGCACGCGTGCACCGCGGACGTGCCGCTATGCCGGCCATAGCGATGTCCGATTGGATGCAAATGAGAATTAGTCGCAAACTATCCAGCAACGACGTCCGGGACATCGACAGGAACCAGAGGATTTCATCATGGCCAAGACCGCAGCTTTCGGCGTCATGCACCTGGGCATCGCGTTCGCGGTCAGCTACGCGCTGACCGGCAGCGCGGCCATCAGCGGCCTCATCACCATCGTCGAGCCGCTGTGCAACACCGTGGCGCACTACTTCTTCGACAAGTACTGGGGCGACCCCCGCCTCGTGACCCTGTTGCGGCGCCAGCTGCCGCGTGCCCTGCGCCCCGTGGTGCGCCCGGTGCGCCGCACGGCGTCGGCCCCGGTCTGACGCCCGGCCGGCAGGTTTTGCCTTAGAGTCGGGCCATGCCGCATCGCCCGACGACCGAGGTCCTGCCCCCCCTCTCCGCCGACGTCGCGCTGTTTCTCGACTTCGACGGCACCCTGGCCGAGATCGCGCCCCGGCCGGATGCCGTGAGCGTCCCGCCCGGCCTGATCGACACCCTGCAGCGGCTGCGCCACGCGCTCGACGGTGCGCTGGCCGTGGTCTCCGGCCGGCCGCTCGCGCAGCTCGACGAACTGCTGCACCCGCTGCGCCTGCCGCTGGCCGGCGTGCACGGCGTGCAGCGCCGCAGCGCCGACGACCAGGTGCAGCAGCTGGCCGCCGCAGCCCTCGAGGACGTGCGGGCCGCCGTGCAGGCGCTCGCCGCGCGGCTGCCCGGGCTGCTGGTCGAGCACAAGCCCGGGGCGGTCGCGCTGCACTACCGCCAGGCACCCCAGTCCGGGCCGCGGGCCGAGGCGGCGCTGCGCGAGCTGCTCGCCGAGCGGCCGCAGCTGGCGCTGCTGCACGGCAAAATGGTGCTCGAGGTCAAACCCGCGCAGGCCAGCAAGGGCCAGGCGATCCGGGCCTTCCTGCGCGAGCCGCCCTTCCTCGGGCGCCGCCCGCTGTTCGTCGGCGACGACGTGACCGACGAGGACGGCTTTGCCGCGGTGCAGGCTGCCGGCGGCCTGGGCGTCAAGATCGGCCCGGGACCGAGCGCGGCCGGCGCCCGCCTGCCCGACCCCGCGGCGCTGCGCGACTGGCTGGCGCGCTCGGCCGCCCGGCTGGCGCCGGCGTTCTCCGCCCCGCCGACGGCGGCTTCGTGATACCGTGCCTGCACGCGAGCGGGCCGGCCCGGCCCTCGCGGAGCGGCACGCCGTTGCCTGCTGGCACGGGCCTTGCGCGGCCGGTGCCCGTTTCAGGTCCATCCGACAAGAACGATGAGCATGGCCACACCTACGTTGCCCAGCACCTCCACGCTGGAACTCGGCGCGATCGGCAACTGTGCCTACAGCGCGCTGGTCGACCGCTACGGCCGCATCGTCTGGTGCTGCCTGCCCCGCTTCGACGGTGACCCGGTCTTCAACGCGCTGGTCGACCCGTCCGACAACGGCGCGCTGTGGAGCTTCGAGCTGGAGGACTTCGCCCGCAGCGAGCAGTTCTACGAACCGAACACCGCGATCCTGCACACCCGCCTGTTCGACGTGCACGGCCAGGGCGTGGAGATCGTCGACTTCGCGCCGCGCTTCTACCACCGCAACCGCATGTTCCGGCCGATGACGCTGGTGCGCCGCGTCACCCCGATCGCCGGGGCGCCGCGCCTGCGCGTGGTGCTGCGCCCGCGCTTCGAGCTGGGCACGGTCAAGCCGACGCTCACGCAGGGCAGCCACCACATCCGCTACGTCGGCCCGAACCTGACCCTGCGGCTGACCACCGACGCGCCGATCAGCTACATCCTCGGCGAGACGGTGTTCGTCGCCAAGCGCCCGCTGGACTTCATCCTCGGGCCCGACGAGACGCTGGCCGAAGGCATCCACGAGGTGGCGCGCTCGTTCCAGCAGAACACCTCCGACTACTGGCGCACCTGGAGCAGCCGCCTGCACATCCCGCTGGAATGGCAGGACGACGTGATCCGCGCCGCGATCACGCTCAAGCTCTCGCTGTTCGAGGACACCGGCGCGATCATCGCCGCGATGACCACCAGCATCCCCGAGGCACCGCACAGCGGGCGCAACTGGGACTACCGCTACTGCTGGCTGCGCGACGCCTTCTTCGTCGTGCGCGCGCTCAACAGCCTGTCCGAGATCGGCACGATGGAGGACTACCTGCGCTGGCTGGGCAACGTGGTCTCGCAGGCCGCGGGCGGCCACATCAAGCCGCTGTACGGCATAGGGCTGGAGACCGAGCTGACCGAGCGCATCGTGCCGCACCTGCCCGGCTACCGCGGCATGGGGCCGGTGCGCATCGGCAACCAGGCGCACGAGCACTTCCAGCACGACGTCTACGGCAACATCATCCTCGGCGCCGCGCAGGCCTTCCACGACCGGCGCCTGCTGCGCCCGGCCGGGCTGGCCGAGTTCGAGCAGCTCGAGCGCGTCGGCGAGCAGGCCTGGCGCATCTACGACACCCCGGATGCCGGCATGTGGGAGCTGCGCACGCGCGCGCGCGTGCACACCTCCTCGGCGCTGATGAGCTGGGCCGCCTGCGACCGGCTGGCCAAGATCGCCGCACGCTTCGGCGTCACCGAGCGGGCGCGCTTCTGGCACGAGCGGGCCGACACGATACGGCAGCGCATCCTGCAGGAGGCGTGGAACGAGGAGCGCCAGGCCTTCGCCGAGAGCTTCGGCGGCCGTGACCTGGACGCCAGCGTCCTGCTGATGGCCGAAGTGGGCTTCATCGACCCGCGCGACCCGCGCTTCGTCTCGACGGTCGACGCCCTGGAGCGCACGCTGTGCGACGGCCCGTACATGCGCCGCTACGAGGCGCCGGACGACTTCGGCAAGCCGGAGACGGCATTCAACATCTGCACCTTCTGGCGCATCGACGCGCTCGCGCGCATCGGCCGCAAGGAACAGGCGCGCGAGATCTTCGAAGCGATGCTCGCGGCGCGCAACCACCTAGGGCTGCTGTCCGAGGACACGCACCCGGTGACCCGCGAGATGTGGGGCAACTTCCCCCAGACCTATTCCATGGTGGGCCTGATCAACGGCGCGGTGCGCCTGTCGGCCCCCTGGGACACGCAGATCTAGGTGGAAGCAGCGCGGGAGCGACGCGCCCGGACCGGGCGCGGGCTCCCGCATTGCTTCCGTGGACGGAAACGCGACATGAAAGGAGCGGTTGATGGCACGCGTGGTCGTGGTCTCGAACCGCCTGGCGGATCCCCGCAAGGCGGCAGCGGGCGGGCTGGCTGTCGCGCTGGGCGAAACCCTCAGTGCAACCGGCGGCCTGTGGTTCGGCTGGAGTGGCAAGGTCGTGGAGGACGGCACGCCCGGCGAAGGCGAGCTGCACCTGCAGCAGGCGGGCAACGTGACGCTGGCCACCGTGGACCTGTGCCGCGAGGACCACGACACCTACTACCTCGGCTACGCCAACCGCGTGCTGTGGCCGATGTTCCACTACCGGCTCGACCTGGCCGACTTCAACAAGCAGTCGCTGGACGGCTACCGGCGCGTCAACCGCATGTTCGCGCGCAAACTGATGCCGCTGCTGCAGCCCGACGACCTGATCTGGATCCACGACTACCACCTGATCCCGCTGGCCGCCGAGCTGCGCTCGATGGGCTGCGGCAACCGCATCGGCTTCTTCCTGCACATCCCGCTGCCGCCGCCGCTGCTGCTGGCCGCGCTGCCCGGCCATGAATGGCTGATCCGCGCGCTGTTCGCCTACGACCTGGTGGGCTTCCAGGCCAAGGCCGACGTCGACCACTTCGAGCGCTACGTGCAGGCCGAAGCGGGTGCCGAGCTGCTCGGCGACGGGCGCTGCCGCGCCTTCAACCGCACGGTGCTGGCGCGCGCCTTCCCGATCGGCATCGACGTCGACGAGTTCTGCCAGCTCGCGCAGGGCAAGGAAGCGCGCGAGACCTACGAGACCATGCGCGAGCAGTACTCGAGGCGACGCCTGCTGATCGGCATCGACCGGCTCGACTACTCCAAGGGCCTGCCGCAGCGCATCCGCGCCTTCCAGGAGCTGCTGGCCAGCTACCCGGAGAACCGGCGCAGCGCGACGCTGATCCAGATCGCCTCGCCGACGCGCGAGAGCGTCGACGCCTACGCCGACATCCGGCGCGAGCTCGAGCACCTGTGCGGGCAGGTCAACGGCGACTACGGCGAGCTGGACTGGATGCCCGTGCGCTACATTCACCGCACCGTGGCCCGCAAGCGGCTGCCCGGGCTGTGCCGCGCCGGGCGCGTCGCGCTGGTGACGCCGCTGCGCGACGGCATGAACCTGGTGGCCAAGGAATACATCGCCGCGCAGGACCCGCAGGACCCCGGCGTGCTGGTGCTGTCGCGCTTCGCGGGCGCGGCCGAACAGCTGCGCGAGGCGCTGCTGGTCAATCCCTACGACATCGAAGGCACCGCGCAGGCCATCCAGCGGGCATTGCAGATGCCCCTGGAGGAACGCCGCGCGCGCCACCAGAAGCTGCTCGAACGCATCCGCGCGCAGGACGTGCACTGGTGGCGCCGCACCTACCTGGAAACGCTGCAGAGCGTGGAACCCTGACAACGACACCTCAAGGAGCAAGACCCCGACATGGACAACGACCTCTTCGCCACCCTGCAGCACGCCTGGGCCAGCATGGGGGCCGCCGCCACCACCGCCGTGCGCATCGTGCTGATCCTGCTGGCCGCCTGGCTGGTGCTGGCGGTGACGCTGCGCATCATCCACGGCTTCCGCGACCGCGTCGCCGCGCGCATCGCCGACCGCGAGCAGGTCAAGCGCGCCGAGACGCTGGCGCGCGTGGCGCGCTACGTGGCCACGGTGATCGTCTACCTGATCGTCATCATGCTGGTGCTCGCCGAGCTGGGCGTCTCGGTCGCGCCCATCCTCGGGGCCGCCGGCGTGGTCGGCCTGGCCGTCGGCTTCGGCGCGCAAAGCCTGGTCAAGGACTACTTCACCGGCTTCTTCCTGCTGCTGGAGAACCAGGTGCGCCAGGGCGACGTGGTCACGGTCGGCGGCCACTCGGGGCTGGTGGAGGAAGTGACGCTGCGCTACATCCAGCTGCGCGACTACGACGGCAACGTGCACTTCGTGCCCAACAGCGAGATCACCACCGTGATCAACATGAGCCGCGGCTTCGCGCAGGCGGTGATGGACATCCGCGTGGCGTTCCGCGAGGACGTCGACGAGGTCATCGAGGTCATCAAGCAGGTCGGCGCCGAGCTGCGTGCCGACCCGGCCTACGCGGTGCGCATCCTCGACGAGCTGGAGATGGCCGGCGTCGACCGCTGGGAGGACTCGGCCGTGATCGTGCGCTGCCGCTTCAGGACCGCGCCGCTGGAGCAGTGGGCGGTGCGGCGCGAGTTCCTGCGCCGGCTGAAGAACGCCTTCGACGCGCACGGCATCCAGATGCCCTACCCGCACCGCGTGCTGTACGCCGGCGAAGCGACCGACGGCACCGCGCCGCCGTTCCGCATGCAGGCGATCGAGGCGGCCAACGGCCCCGATCCGCACGAGGCCCGCAGGGCGCGCCTGATGCGCTGAACCGGGCCGGGCCCGGCCGCGCCTTCAGGTGGCGGTCGCCCGCTCCATCCAGGCCAGCCACTGCAAGGCGTGCTCGCGACCGGTGCCGCACATCTGCGGCTCGGGCTGCAGCGAGGCACACACCGCCGGCCGCTCCGGCCGGCCGAACAGCCGGCACCCGAGCCGCTCGTCGAGCTGCACGCAGGGCACGCCCGCCGGCTTGCCGTCAGGCATGCCCGGAATCGGGCTCGAGATGGAAGGCGCGATGCAGCAGGCCGCGCAGCCTGGCCGGCAGTTCATGGGGCGGAAAAGGGTCCGGAACGTTGGCGTGAGCCCGCCACTGTAGCGCAGCGCCCCGCTACCAGCGGCAAGCGCCCGGCGCGAAGCGGAAGTCGTCGCCGCTCACCTGCAGCGGCGCCTCGGCCGCGAGCCGGAAGGCTTCATCGGTGGGCGGCTTGCCCAGCGCCTCGGTCTGGGCCTCCAGCGCCCGCACCCGCGCTTCCAGCGCGACGGTCCAGGCACCCGGGCGGCCGCTGAAGTAGCCGCCCAGCACCAGCAGGCGCTGCTCCCAGGACAGCTGCGGCGCGCCGCGCCGGTGCAGCAGCGTCCAGGCACGGCTCAGGTCCGCGGCGCACACCGCACCGGGCTGTCCCACCGGCGGGGGGGACAGCGGTTCCAGGGTCTGCGACAACGAACCTGCGACGGCGGCCATGGCGGTTTCTTTCTCTTCTTGCTTGCCGGGACAGCAACACCGGAGCGGCCATTCTCGGAAGCCCTCCGGCCTGCCGCAAGGCTTTTGGCCCGCTTTCCCCCATCAGGGGGACCCTTCCGTGAGGAATCCCCGGCGCGGACGCGGAAGGGGCACGAAACTTAGAATTGGAAGTTTGCCCACGCTCCGCCCCGGGAGCACACTCGGGCATCCGGGCCCAGGCACTGGCACTTGCGCCAAGGCGGCCCAGCGAGGTGCACATGCTCTACCCCAAGGAATTCGACGTCATCGTGGTCGGCGGCGGCCACGCCGGTACGGAAGCGGCCCTCGCCGCCGCGCGCATGGGCTGCGCGACGTTATTGCTCACTCACAACATCGAGACCCTGGGCCAGATGAGCTGCAACCCGTCGATCGGCGGGATCGGCAAGGGCCACCTGGTCAAGGAGATCGACGCGCTCGGCGGCGCGATGGCCGCGGCCACCGACGAGGCCGGCATCCAGTTCCGCATCCTCAACAGCTCCAAGGGTCCGGCCGTGCGCGCCACGCGCGCCCAGGCCGACCGGGTGCTGTACAAGGCCGCGATCCGCCGGCGCCTGGAGAACCAGCCCAACCTGTGGCTGTTCCAGCAGGCCGTCGAGGACCTGATGGTCGAAGGCGACCGCGTGGTCGGCGCCGTGACCCAGGTCGGCATCCGCTTCCGCGCCCGCGCGGTGGTGCTGACCGCCGGCACCTTCCTCGACGGCCGCATCCACGTCGGCCTGCAGAACTACGCCGGCGGCCGCGCCGGCGACCCGCCCGCGGTGTCGCTGTCGGCGCGCCTGAAGGAGCTGAAGCTGCCGCAAGGCCGGCTCAAGACCGGCACGCCTCCGCGCATCGACGGGCGCACGATCGACTTCTCGAAGCTGACCGAACAGCCCGGCGATCTGGACCCGGTGCCGGTGTTCAGCTTCCTCGGCACGCCGGAGCAGCACCCGCGCCAGGTGCCGTGCTGGATCACGCACACCAACGAGCGCACGCACGAGATCATCCGCTCCGGCTTCGACCGCAGCCCGATGTTCACCGGCGTCATCGAGGGCGTCGGCCCGCGCTACTGCCCGAGCATCGAGGACAAGATCAACCGGTTCGCGGACAAGACCTCGCACCAGATCTTCCTGGAGCCCGAGGGGCTGACGACCCACGAGTTCTACCCGAACGGCATCTCGACCTCCCTGCCCTTCGACATCCAGCTCGCCGCGGTGCGCTCGATGCCCGGGCTGGAGAACGCCCACATCCTGCGCCCGGGCTACGCGATCGAGTACGACTACTTCGATCCGCGCGAGCTGAAGCCCAGCTTCGAGACCCGCGCGATCCGCGGCCTGTTCTTCGCCGGGCAGATCAACGGCACCACCGGCTACGAGGAGGCCGCCGCCCAGGGGCTGTACGCCGGGGTGAACGCCGCCCTGCAGGTGCAGGAGCGCGAGCCCTTCGTGCTGCGCCGCGACCAGGCCTACCTCGGCGTGCTGGTCGACGACCTGATCACCAAGGGCGTGACCGAGCCGTACCGCATGTTCACCAGCCGTGCCGAGTACCGGCTGCAGCTGCGCGAGGACAACGCCGACTTCCGCCTCACCGAGCTGGGCCGCCAGCTGGGGCTGGTCGACGACGTGCGCTGGGAGGCCTTCAACCGCAAGCGCGACGCTGTTTCACGTGAAACAGAGCGCCTGAAGTCCACCTGGGTGCATCCGGGCATCCTGCCTGCGGACGCCGCCGAGCGGGTGGTCGGCAAGGCGCTGGAACGCGAGTACGCGCTGGTCGACCTGTTGCGCCGCCCCGGTGTCGGCTTCGACCAGGTCGCCGAGGTCGCCGCGATCGCCCGCCCCGAAGCCGGTGTTTCACGTGAAACACTGCGTGCCGAGCTGGGCCCTGCGCTGGCCGACGCCGTGATCGAGCAGGTCGAGATCAGCGTCAAGTACGCCGGCTACATCGAGAAGCAAAAGGAAGAGGTGACCCGCGCCGCGCACTACGAGTCGCTCAAGCTGCCTGCCGACCTCGACTACATGGAGGTGAAGGCACTGAGCTATGAGGTGCGCCAGAAGCTGAACAAGCACCGCCCCGAGACCCTGGGCCAGGCCTCGCGCATCTCCGGCGTGACGCCGGCGGCGATTTCGTTGCTGCTGGTGCACCTGAAGAAGGGTCGCTTCAAGGGGTTCGAGCGCGTCGCCACCGAACCCGCCACCGAAACCCCCTCCTCCGCGGACGCCTGATGACCGACGCCACCCCCCTGCCCGCCGGCCCGCTGGCCGAACGCCTGCGCGCCGGCGCGGCCACACTGGGCGTGCCCCTCGACGGGCAGCAGCAACAGCAGCTGCTCGACTACCTGGCGCTGATCGCCAAGTGGAACAAGGTCTACAACCTGACCGCGGTGCGCGAGCCTTCGGAGATGCTGACCCAGCACCTGCTGGACTGCCTCGCGGTCGTGCCGCCGCTGCGCCGCGAGACGGGCGACGCGCCCTTCACCCTGCTGGACGTGGGCAGCGGCGCCGGCCTGCCCGGGGTCGTGGTCGCACTGGCGATGCCGCAGGCCCGGGTGGTGTGCGTGGACACGGTCGCCAAGAAGGCCCTGTTCATCCAGCAGGTCGCCGCCGAGCTGCGCGTGCCCAACCTGCGCGCCGAGCACGCACGCATCGAGGCCCTCGCCCCGCAGGGCGCGGACGTGATCACCTCCCGTGCGTTCGCCTCGCTGGCGGACTTCGTCTCGCTGACCGCGGCGCACCTGGCCCCCGGCGGGCGCTGGATGGCGATGAAGGGGCGCCCCACCGAGGACGAGCTGGCCCAGGTGCCGGACGACCTGGAGGTGTTTCACGTGGAACAATTGACCGTCCCGGAACTGGACGCGGACCGCTGCCTGGTCTGGATCCGCCCGGTCCAGACTGCCCTGATTTGACGCCTGGAGCCCCCATGTTCGGCATCTCCGACTACCCCGCCTTCTGCTTCGCCGTCCTGCTGTTCCTGGCCCTGCCCGGCCCCGGCACCTTCGCGCTGCTGACCGCCACCGGCAAGGGCGGGCTGCGGGCCGGCACGGCCGCAACCTTCGGCATCATCGCCGGCGACCAGGTGCTGATGTGGCTGGCGGTCGCGGGCGTGGCGGCGCTGCTGGCGGCCCACCCCACGGTGTTCAATCTCGTGCAGTACGCCGGCGCCGCCTACCTGTGCTGGATCGGCTTCAAGCTGATCCGCGCCCGCGACGGCGCCGCCCCGGTGATCGACATGCAGCCCGGCCACTACTTCCGCCAGTCGCTGCTGATCACCCTGCTCAACCCCAAGGCCATCGTGTTCTACATGGCCTTCTTCCCGCTGTTCATCGACCCGGCCACCCACCAGGGCGCGACCACCTTCCTCGCGATGGCCACCACCATCGCCGCGATCACGCTGGGCTACTGCCTGACCCTGTGCACCTTCGCCAACGCCATCGCCGCGCGCCTGCGTGCCCACCGGCGCCTGGCCAAGTGGCTGGAGCGCCTGGCCGGGGTGTTCCTGGTCGGCTTCGGCATCAAACTGACGACGCAGTGACGCATCGTCCTTGACGCGGGCACAGCCGCGCCGGGAAAATCCCGCGGCTCACCCGCCCCGCCGGCGCTGCCGGGTCACAGCGCCCCACCCGACACTGCGACGGCCCCGCTCCGCTCCCGCGGGCCGCCCGCTTCCTGTTGCATCACACCACCTGCATGGCCAAGATCTTCTGCATTGCCAACCAGAAAGGCGGCGTCGGCAAGACGACCACCGCCGTCAACCTCTCCGCCGGGCTGGCCCAGGTCGGCCAGCGGGTGCTGCTGGTCGACCTCGACCCGCAGGGCAATGCGACCATGGGGTCGGGGGTGGACAAGCGCACCCTGCCGACCTCGGTCTACGACGTGCTGATCGAGGCCGCCACCGTCGCCGAGGCACGCGCCCGCTCCGAGCTGGGCGGCTACGACGTGCTGGGCGCCAACCGCGAGCTGGCCGGCGCGGAGGTCGAGCTGGTCGACCAGGAGCGCCGCGAGCGCCGGCTGAAGCAAGCCCTGGCCGCCGCCGATGCGGACTATGACTTCGTGTTGATCGATTGCCCGCCGTCGCTGTCGATGCTGACCCTCAACGGCCTGGTCAGCGCCCACGGCGTGATCGTGCCGATGCAGTGCGAGTATTTCGCGCTCGAGGGGCTGTCGGACCTGGTCAACACGATCAAGCAGGTGCACGCCAACCTCAACCCGGACCTGAAGATCATCGGCCTGCTGCGCGTGATGTTCGACCCGCGCATCACGCTGCAGAGCCAGGTCAGCGAACAGCTCAAGCAGCACTTCGGCGACAAGGTGTTCAACACCGTGATCCCGCGCAACGTGCGCCTCGCCGAGGCGCCCAGCTACGGCCAGCCGGGCGTGGTGTTCGACCCGTCGGCGCGCGGTGCGCAGGCCTACGTCGAGTTCGCCCGCGAGATGGTGGCGCGCATCGCCACGATGTGACCCGCTGCGAACCCCCGATGCGCCTCGTCATCCTGCTGCTGATCCTCGCCGGTGTTGGCACTTACTACTGGAAAGACCGGCGAGAAATCAGCGAAACCAAGATCGAGCGCTACGTGCGCGCCCACGTGGACGCGATGCAGCGCCGCGACGCCGAAACCCTGTGCCGGCAGCTCGCGCCGGACTTCCAGGGCCGCTACCTGCAGGTGGCCGGCGGCTCCCTCGTGCCCCAGACCCTCGACCGCGAGCAGGCCTGCGCCAACATGCGCGAGTTCTTCGAGCTCAAGACCGAGATGGACCGCACCCTGCCGGCCGGCTCCCAGTTCTCGATCGGCTACGCGTTCAACCTCGACCGCATCGAGATCAGCGAGGACCGCAAGCAGGCCGTCGTGCAGGCCCGCTCGCGGCTGACGCTCGCCAACCTGCTGGTCATCGACTCGACCACCACCGACACGCTGCGCATGCACGACGGCAAGGTCGTGATGGAGGCCTCGGAGGGCAGAATCCGCATGTCCGGCCGCGCCGCCGGCCGCCGTTGAACCGCAACGCCCAGGCACCCCGATGAACACGCCCTCGCCCCGCATCCTGATCCTGCCCGGCTGGCTGAACTCCGGCCCCGACCACTGGCAAAGCCGCTGGGAGGCCCGCTACGGCGACCAGCGCGTGGAGCAGGACGACTGGGAATGGCCCAAGCGCGGCGACTGGATGGCGCGCCTCGAGGAGGCGCTGCTGGCCGACCCGCGCCCGGCGGTGCTGGTCGCGCACAGCCTCGGCTGCCAGCTGGTGGCCGCCTGGGCCGCCCACACCCGCCACGCCGACCGCGTGCGCGGCGCGCTGCTGGTCGCCCCGCCCGACACCGAACGCGACGACGCCCCGCCGCAGCTGTACTCCTGGCGCCCCATCGCGCGCCAGCGCCTGCCCTTCCCCGCCACCGCGGTCATCAGCACCGACGACCCGTTCTGCAGCCCCGAGCGCGCCGCCGAGATGGCCGCGCAATGGGGCGCCACGCTGGTGAACCTCGGACCGCGCGGCCACATCAATGCCGAATCGGGCCTGGGCGACTGGCCCGAAGGGCGCGCGCTGCTGCAGGCGCTGTGCGCCACCGACTGACGACACCCAACCGGATACCACCCATGGTCACGAAGAAACCCAAGGGCCTCGGCCTCGGCCTGGAAGCCCTGCTCGGCCCCAAGGTCAGCGACACCCCGGCCGCCGGCGCGCAGAAGGACGGCACGCCCTCGACCCTCAAGCTCGCGCAGCTGCAGCCCGGCAAGTACCAGCCGCGCACCCGCATGGACGAAGGCTCGCTGTACGAGCTGGCCGAAAGCATCAAGTCGCAGGGCATCATGCAGCCCATCCTGGTGCGCCCGGTGGGCGACGGCAGGTACGAGATCATCGCCGGCGAACGCCGCTCGCGCGCGGCCAAGCTGGCCGGCCTGGACGAGGTGCCGGTGCTGGTCAAGGAGGTGCCCGACGAAGCCGCCGCGGCAATGGCGCTGATCGAGAACATCCAGCGCGAGGACCTCAACCCACTGGAAGAGGCGCAGGGCCTGCAACGCCTGATCCACGAGTTCGGGCTCACGCACGAGCAGGCCGCGCAGGCCGTGGGCCGCTCGCGCAGCGCCGCTTCCAACCTGTTGCGCCTGCTGAACCTGGCCGAGCCGGTGCAGCAGATGCTGATGGCCGGCGACATCGACATGGGCCACGCCCGCGCGCTGCTGTCGCTGGATGCCGCGCAGCAGATCCTCACTGCCAACGAGATCGTCGCGAAGAAGCTCAGCGTGCGCGAGGCCGAGAAGCTGGTCGCGCGCCAGGGCCACGCGCGCCAGTCCCCCTTGCTGCGCGTCAAGCAGGACAAGCCGCGCGACATCGCGCGCATCGAGGAAGAACTGTCCGACCACCTGACCGCCCAGGTGGAGATCCGGATCAAGAAGCGCACCAAGCGGGGCGAACAGGGCGAGATCGCGATCTCGTTCGGCTCGCTCGACGAGCTCAACGGCGTGCTCGAGAAGCTCGGCCTCCAGGGCCGCTGACCCGCAGTCCGTCCGACGCCCCGGCGGCGCCGGCGTGCACTCCGCCTTGCCCCGCAGGCGCGCGGCGCGGGGTGACGGCAACGCCGGCCCTGGCGGCACGATTCAGGCGTCCGCCCTCAAGAGTGCCGCAAGCGGCACGGCCATTGTTCTCCTGACTGCAAAACTACCCGGACGGCACCTCCTCTTCCCGGCGTGCGCGATGCCGAGGCGTCCGCGCGCCAACACGGTGCAGGCAAACCGCGCAGCCGGCTGCACCGTATCGGACACGCACATCGCCGATGCCGGCACCACCTCGACCTCGTCCTGACGCGCAGCTGACGGCACGTGCAACGCCGCGCGCGTGACGCGGCGTGACGACATGCACACCGGCGACGCGCACACACGCCTGCACGCAACTTATCTCACACACGACCGTGGGATGCATGGCACATACCCGATGGAACTTTCCCCTGTGCTGTGCTCTCCTTCGAGGCATGAGCCCTGTGGTGCTGCAGCATGCGCGTGACTCCCTCTTCCCAGGGCACGCTCCTTGCACTACAAGAGTTGCTAACGCCGTTTGTGTTTCAACCACTGTCCACGGCATGTAGGCGATATGTCCGGTCCATGCTGAAACGATGACGAGGCGCCGTGCCCTCTGCGGCCACGTCGAGTCGGAAAGGGATCTAGGAGGTCTGCGATGGATGTCATCAGCAACTTCGCCGCTCGATACGAGCGCACCCGCGAGGAGGAGTACTCCCTGGAGGAGTACCTCGAGATCTGCAAGCGCGACCCCCTGGCCTACGCCACCGCGGCCGAACGCATGCTCAAGGCCATCGGCGAGCCCGAACTGGTCGACACGCGCAACGACCCGCGCCTGTCGCGCGTCTTCGCGAACAAGGTCATCAAGATCTACCCGGCCTTCCGCGAGTTCTACGGCATGGAAGACGCGATCGAGCAGGTCGTGTCCTACTTCCGCCATGCCGCGCAGGGCCTGGAGGAGAAGAAGCAGATCCTCTACCTGCTGGGCCCGGTGGGCGGCGGCAAGAGCTCGATCGCCGAGCGGCTCAAGCAGCTGATGGAGCACGTGCCCTTCTACGCGATCAAGGGCTCGCCGGTGAACGAGTCGCCGCTGGGCCTGTTCGACCCCGACGAGGACGGCCCCATCCTCGAGAAGGAATACGGCATCCCGCGCCGCTACCTGCAGCGCATCCTCTCGCCCTGGGCGGTCAAGCGGCTGGAGGAGTTCGGCGGCGACATCCGCAAGTTCCGCGTGGTCAAGCGCTATCCCTCGGTGCTCAAGCAGATCGCCGTGGCCAAGACCGAGCCGGGCGACGAGAACAACCAGGACATCTCCAGCCTGGTCGGCAAGGTCGACATCCGCAAGCTCGAGACCTACGCGCAGGACGACCCCGACGCCTACAGCTACTCCGGCGGCCTGTGCCTGGCCAACCAGGGCCTGCTCGAGTTCGTCGAGATGTTCAAGGCGCCGATCAAGGTGCTGCACCCGCTGCTGACCGCCACGCAGGAAGGCAACTTCAAGGGCACCGAAGGCTTCGGCGCGATCCCCTTCGACGGCATCATCCTCGCGCACTCCAACGAGAGCGAGTGGAAGAGCTTCCGCAACAACAAGAACAACGAGGCCTTCCTCGACCGCATCTACATCGTCAAGGTGCCGTACTGCCTGCGCGTGAGCGAGGAGATCAAGATCTACGAGAAGCTGATCCGCAACTCGTCGCTCGCCCATGCGCCGTGCGCGCCGGGCACGCTGAAGATGATGGCGCAGTTCTCGGTGCTCACGCGGCTGAAGGAGCCGGAGAACTCCAGCATCTTCAGCAAGATGCAGATCTACGACGGCGAGAACCTCAAGGACACCGACCCCAAGGCCAAGTCGATCCAGGAGTACCGCGACTACGCCGGCGTCGACGAGGGCATGAGCGGCATCTCGACGCGCTTCGCGTTCAAGATCCTCTCGAAGGTGTTCAACTTCGACTCCACCGAGGTCGCCGCCAACCCGGTGCACCTGATGTACGTGCTCGAGCAGCAGATCGAGCGCGAGCAGTTCCCCGCCGAGGTCGAGCAGAAGTACCTGTCCTACGTGAAGGAGCTGCTGGCGCCGCGCTATGCTGAGTTCATCGGCAAGGAGATCCAGACCGCCTACCTGGAAAGCTACAGCGAGTACGGCCAGAACATCTTCGACCGCTACGTCACCTACGCGGACTACTGGATCCAGGACCAGGAGTACCGCGATCCGGACACCGGCGAGATCTTCGACCGCGCCTCGCTCAATGCGGAGCTGGAGAAGATCGAGAAGCCCGCGGGCATCAGCAACCCGAAGGACTTCCGCAACGAGATCGTCAACTTCGTGCTGCGCGCGCGCGCCAACAACGGCGGCAAGAACCCGAACTGGACCAGCTACGAGAAGCTGCGCACGGTGATCGAGAAGAAGATGTTCTCGAACACCGAGGAACTGCTGCCGGTGATCAGCTTCAACGCCAAGTCCAGCGCCGACGAGCAGAAGAAGCACGAGGACTTCGTCAACCGCATGGTGCAGAAGGGCTACACGCCCAAGCAGGTGCGGCTGCTGTGCGAGTGGTACCTGCGCGTGCGCAAGAGCTCGTGACGCTGCGGCGCCGAACCCACGAAAGGACCGCCCCTTATGCCCATGCTCCAGCAGATCATCGATCGGCGGCTGTCGGGCAAGAACAAGTCCATCGGCAACCGCGAGCGCTTCCTGCGCCGGTACCGCGACCAGATCCGCGAGGCCGTGCGCAAGGCGGTCAGCGGCCGCGGCATCCGCAACCTCGAGCAGGGCGAGGACATTTCGCTGCCCCGCCGTGACGTGTCCGAGCCCGTGTTCGGCCACGGCGACGGCGGCATCCGCGACTACGTCCACCCGGGCAACCGGGAATACGTCAAGGGCGACCGCATCGCGCGACCGCAAGGCGGCGCGGGTTCGGGCGGCGGCTCCAGCGCCAGCGACAGCGGCGAGGGGGAGGACGACTTCGTCTTCCACCTCACGAAGGAAGAGTTCATGCAGATCTTCTTCGAAGATCTGGCCCTGCCCCACCTGATCCGCACCCAGCTGGCCGAAGTGCCCGAGTGGAAGACCCACCGCGCCGGCTTCACCAGCGACGGCACGCCCAACAACCTGCACGTGGTGCGCTCGATGCGTGGCGCGCTGGCGCGTCGCATCGCGCTGGGCGGCGACACCCGCCGCGAACTGCGCCACCTGGAACACCGGCTCGAACGCCTGCTCGAGCGCCCCGGTCCGCCGGACGCGCTGATCGAGCGCGATATCCGCGAGACCGAGGCACGCATCGAGGAACTGCGCGCGCGCCTGAAGAAGATCCCCTACCTCGACCCGATCGACCTGCGCTACCGCAGCCGCGTGCGCGTGCCGGTGCCCAGCGCCAAGGCGGTGATGTTCTGCCTGATGGACGTCTCCGGCTCGATGGACGAAGGGCGCAAGGACCTGTCCAAGCGCTTCTTCATGCTGCTGTACCTGTTCCTGACGCGCCACTACGAGAAGATCGACCTGGTCTTCATCCGCCACCACACGCAGGCCGCCGAGGTCAGCGAGGACGAGTTCTTCCACGCCACCGAGACCGGCGGCACCGTGGTCTCCAGCGCGCTGACGCTGATGCACGACATCATCAAGGCGCGCTACCCGAGCAGCGAGTGGAACATCTACGGCGCGCAGGCCAGCGACGGCGACAACTGGCACCACGACAGCGGCCGCTGCCGCGAGCTGCTGGCCAACGACATCCTGCCGCTGTGCCGCTACTACGCCTACGTGCAGGTCGCCGAGGCCGAGCAGAACCTGTGGGAGGAATACACCCAGCTGCTCGAGGCGCACAAGAACTTCGCGATGCGCAAGGTCACCGAGCCCTCGGAGATCTACCCGGTGTTCCGCGACCTGTTCAGGAAAGAGGGGGCACCCGCATGAACGAACGCGCCCGCGAGCCCCTGCCCAGTCCGTCGGACTGGACCTTCGAGCTGATCGAGACCTACCACGACGAGATCGCGCGCGTCGCGGCGGAATACGGGCTCGACACCTATCCGAACCAGCTCGAGATCATCACTGCCGAGCAGATGATGGATGCCTATGCGTCCGTGGGCATGCCGGTGATCTACCGCCACTGGTCCTACGGCAAGCAGTTCATCGCCACCGAGAAGAACTACCGCCGCGGCTACATGGGCCTGGCCTACGAGATCGTCATCAACTCCGACCCCTGCATCGCCTACCTGATGGAGGAGAACACGATGGCGATGCAGGCGCTGGTGATTGCCCACGCGGCCTACGGGCACAACAGCTTCTTCAAGGGCAACTACCTGTTCCGCATGTGGACGGATGCCTCGTCCATCATCGACTACCTGGTCTACGCGAAGAACTACATCGCCGAATGCGAGGAGCGCCATGGCGTCGATGCGGTCGAGGACGTGCTCGACTCCTGCCATGCGCTGATGAACTACGGCGTGGACCGCTACCGCCGCCCGCAGAAGCTGTCGCTGGCCAAGGAGCAGGCACGCCGTGCCGAGCGCGAGGCCTACCTGCAGCAGCAGATCAACGACCTGTGGCGCACCGTCCCGCGCCGCGCCGACCGCACCGCCGAGGAAGACGATGCGGCACGGCGCTTCCCGCCCGAGCCGCAGGAGAACCTGCTTTACTTCATCGAGAAGAACGCGCCGCTGCTCGAGCCCTGGCAGCGCGAGATCGTGCGCATCGTGCGCAAGGTCGCGCAGTACTTCTACCCGCAGCGCCAGACCCAGGTGATGAACGAGGGCTGGGCCACCTTCTGGCACTACACGCTGCTCAACACCATGTACGACCGTGGCCTGCTGGCCGACGGCTTCATGCTGGAGTGCCTGAAGTCGCACACCAACGTGATCTACCAGCCGCCCGTCGGCCACCGCGCCTACAGCGGCATCAACCCCTACGCGCTGGGCTTCGCGATGTTCAGCGACATCCGGCGCATCTGCGAGCACCCCACCGAGGAGGACCGCCGCTGGTTCCCGGAGATCGCGGGCACGGACTGGTTGACCACGCTCGACTACGCGATGCGCAACTTCAAGGACGAGAGCTTCATCGGCCAGTTCCTCAGTCCCAAGCTGATGCGCGACTTCCGCTTCTTCGCCATCCGCGACGACGAGGACGAGGCCGAGCTGGAAGTCACCGCGATCCACGACGACAGCGGCTACCGCCAGCTGCGCGAGGCGCTGTCCCGCCAGTACGACATCAACCACCGTGAACCCAACATCCAGGTCTGGAACGTCAACCTGCGCGGCGACCGCTCGCTGACCCTGCGCCACACGCAGCACAACAACCGCCCGCTCAACGAGAACACCCAGGAAGTGCTCAAGCACGTGGCGCGGCTGTGGGGCTTCGACGTGCACCTGGAAAGCGTCAACAGCCACGGCGACGTGACGCACCAGTGGACCGTGCACGCCCCCAGGCATTGACCCCTCACGCCCGGCGCGCCGGGCGAGCACGACTCGTCGTTCGCCGCGCCGCAGCGCCGTGGCACCTCCGCCGCGGTCCGCATGGCGCACCCGCGTGAGGGTGCGCTGCCGTTTTCCCTAGGTCAGCCTGCAGGCGTCCTTCCTATGCTTGGTTGGCAGCGCCGGGCGGCGTGCCCGCGCGTCCTGCTTCCCCCCACCAAGCAACACACCCCAGGAGACCATCGTGCTGCAGATGCTCACCGCATCCCGAAGGATTGCTTCCGCCCTCGTGCTCTCGCTGGCCGGGACGCTGCTCGCCGGCTGTGCCACCGCGCAGCCGCGGCCCAAGGTCAACGCCCTGCCCGGCCAGCCGCCGACGTCGATCCTCTTCATCGGCAACAGCTTCTTCTACTACAACAACAGCATGCACGGCCACCTGCTGCGCATCGCCAACGCCGACCAGCCCAAGGCGGTGCCGAACCTGCGCGCGACCTCGGTGACCATCAGCGGCTCGGGCCTGAACTGGCACAACGTCGAAGCCTACTTCGACCCGACCGGCATGGCGTCGTACTCGTTCAACGCCGACAACTCGGTGTCGTTCAACAAGTTCGACCGCATCTTCGACGCGGCGATCATGATGGACTGCAGCCAGTGCCCGGTCCACCCGACGCTCAAGCCGCTGTTCCACGAGTACGCGAAGAAGCACAGCGACACGGTGCGCAAGCACGGGGCCCAGCCCGTCCTGTTCATGTCCTGGGCCTACCAGGACAAGCCGGAGATGACCGCGCAGCTGGCCGAGGCCTACACCATCGCGGGCAACGACAACGATGCGCTGGTGATCCCCGCGGGCCTGGCCTTCGCGGCCTCGGTCGCCAAGCGCCCGGACATCAACCTCTACGTGCCCGACAAGCGCCACCCGAGCCTGGCCGGCACCTACCTGGCCGCGGCCACGGTCTACGCCACCCTCTTCAACCGCTCGCCGGTGGGCAACAGCTACACCGCCGGCCTCGACCCCGAGGTCGCCAGGCACCTGCAGACAGTGGCCTGGGAGACGGTGCAGCGCTACCACGGGCGCTGAACGTGCCTGGCGCCGCCCGCGCCGCGGCCTTCAGGCGGCGGCCGGCGCGGCCGCCTCCAGTTCCCACACCCAGGCCGGCGGCGCGTTGCGCCACACCCAGGTGCGCCGCCGCCAGGCGAGCCGGTCCGCATGCACCAGCTCGAAGGGCACGCGCGGCTGGTAGGTGTACTGCACCAGGCGGCAGCGCGGGTGCGCGACCAGGAAGGTCTCGATCGCCTCGCGCGCGGCCTCGCGCCATGGCGCCGGCAGCGAGCGGAACGGCAGCGACGACACCAGCGCGACGGCGTCGTCGCCCGGGTCGATCTGCTGCAGCACCTCGTGGGCCGGTTGCTCGACGATGGTCGCCCCGGGAAAGCGGCGCCGCAGCAGGCGCGCCAGCGCCGGCTGCAGTTCCACCACCGTGGTCGGCACCTCCGGGTAGCGCGCGCGCAGGGCCTGGGTGATCGCGCCGGTGCCCGCCCCGAGCTCCACGATGGCCTGCGCGCCCTGCGCCCCGTCGGCCATCGCCTGCGCGAGCCGCCGCGACGACGGCAGGATCGCGCCCACCACCATGGGGCGGGCCACGGCCAGCATCAGGAAGGCAGCAGCTGTACGCATGGCAGGGGCCGCCCGCGGGTGCGGCCGGAAAAAGCGATCCGGGCACTGTAGGGCCGGCGTGGTGCGGCCCACAAGGCGGCGTAAACCCTGCTTGCGGGACTTACTGCCAGGTGAAGATCTTGCCCGGGTTCATGATGTTCTTCGGGTCCAGCGCCTGCTTGATCGAGCGCATCAGCGCCACCGCACCGGCCCCGGCCTCGTCGAGCAGGAAGTCCATCTTGTGCAGGCCGATGCCGTGCTCGCCGGTGCAGGTGCCTTCCAGCCGGATCGCGCGCGAGACCACCTGGCGGTTCAGCGTCTCGGCCAGCTCGCGCTCCTCGGGGCGCGCCGGGTCGATCAGGTAGCCGACATGGAAGTTGCCGTCGCCCACGTGCCCGACGATGAAGTACGGCAGGCCCGCCGCATCGGCCTCGGCCGCGGTCTCCAGCAGGCATTCGGCCAGGCGCGAGATCGGCACGCAGGCGTCGGTGGTCACCGCGCGACAGCCCGGCTTCATCTGCAGGGCCGCGAACAGCGCACGGTGGCGCGCGGCCCACAGCCGGGTGCGCTCTTCCGGCGTCGAGGCCCATTCGAAGTCCTGCCCGTCGTGCTCGCGCGCGATCTCCTGCACCATCTCGGCCTGCTCGCGCACCGAGCCCGGGGTGCCGTGGAACTCCATCAGCAGCATCGGGCCCTCGAGCAGCGTGAGCTTGTCGTAGCGGTTGAGCGCGCGCACCGCGTTGGTGTCGAGCAGCTCGCAGCGCGCGATGGGCACGCCCATCTGGATCAGCTGGATCGTCGTGCGCACCGCGCCTTCCAGCGTCGGGAAGCTGCAGATCGCCGCCGAGATCGCCTCGGGTTGCGGGTACAGCCGCACCGTGATCTCGGTCATCACGCCCAGCGTCCCCTCGCTGCCGACGAACAGGCGCGTGAGGTCGTAGCCGGCGCTGGACTTCTTCGCGCGCGTGCCGGTGCGCAGGATCTCGCCGCCGGCCGTCACCACGGTCAGGCCCAGCACGTTCTCGCGCATCGTGCCGTAGCGCACCGCGTTCGTGCCGCTGGCGCGCGTCGCGCTCATGCCGCCGATGGTCGCGTCCGCCCCGGGGTCGATGGGGAAGAACAGCCCGGTGTGGCGGATCTCGTTGTTCAGCTGGGTGCGCGTCACGCCGGCCTGCACCGTGACGGTCAGGTCCTCGGCATTGACGCTCAGCACCTTGTTCATGCGCGACAGGTCGATGCTGATGCCGCCCTGCACCGCGAGCAGGTGCCCTTCCAGCGACGAGCCGACGCCGAACGGGATCACCGGCACCGCGTAGCGGTTGGCCAGCTTCACGACCTCGGCCACCTCCTCGGTGCTTTCGGCGAACACCACCGCGTCGGGCGGCGGCACGTCGAACGGCGATTCGTCGCGGCCGTGCTGCTCGCGCACGGCCTGGGCGACCGAGCAGCGGTCGCCGAAGCGCGCCTTCAGCGCCTCGATCAGTTCCGGGGGCGCGTTGCGCGGTTCGAGCTTGGGCATCAGCTGGGAAGGCAGGGGGGCATTCATCTGGACATCTCCTCGGGGCGCGCCGGCGCGCCAGCCGCTATGGTGCCCGATGGCGGCGCCATGGGCACGAACGCGCATGTCGCCCGGGCACCGGGTGCACTAGCATAGGCCCATGGGCAACCGACTCACGCAAATCGCCACGCGCACCGGCGACGACGGCACCACCGGCCTGGGCGACGGCACCCGGGTACGCAAGGACCACCTGCGCGTGCAGGCCATGGGCGACGTCGACGAGCTGAACTCGCAGCTGGGCGTGCTGCTGGCCGAGCCGCTGCCGGACGAGGTGCGCCAGCTGCTGCGGGCGATCCAGCACGAGCTGTTCGACCTGGGCGGCGAGCTCTCGATGCCGGGCAGCGAGCTGCTCCAGCCCGAGGCCGTGGCGCGCCTGGACGAGGCGCTGGCGCGCCACAACGCCACCCTGCCCCGCCTGAAGGAATTCATCCTGCCCGGCGGCACCCGCAGCGCGGCGCTGGCCCACGTGGCGCGCACCCTGGCGCGCCGTGCCGAACGCTCGGTGGTCGCGCTGGGCGCGGTGGACGCGGTGCGCGACACCCCGCGCCACTACCTCAACCGGTTGTCGGACCTGCTGTTCGTGCTGGCACGCGTGCTCAACCGCGCCAACCTGGACGGGCTGGGCGGCGACGACGTCTACTGGAACAGCGAACGCCTGAAGCGGCAGGACTGAACGCGCCGGGCGCTCAGCGCATCGGCGCGGTGGCCCCGGCGTGGAATTCGTCCGGGTCGAGCCGGCCGTCGTGGTCCGCGTCGATCTCGTCGAAGCGCTCGGCGATCGCCGGCAGCCGCTCGGCTTCCTGCCGGCTCAGCCGGCCGTCGCCGTCCGTGTCCACGCGCAGGAACAGGCGCTGGATCGCCTCGCGGCCGGGGCTGGCGTAGCCGGGGGCACCGGCCGCGGCGGTCACCTGGGCCTGCGCCGGCAGGGCCAGCGCGCCCAGCGCCACGGCCAGGAGCGGGCGCACCCGCCACCCGGTGTGACGATCTTGCGGACGCTCGGTGGTACGGCTCATGCGGATGTCCTCGTTGCTGCGCACAGCACGCATTGGATCGGGGCGCCGCCCGCGCGGCCAGCGCTTTTGCCACGCTTTACCCGCGTTACATCCCGGTGGCAAAGCCTCACATCGAGGCGAGCGCGCACTCACGAGGCAAGGCCGACAAAAAAAGACCCGCCGCGATCCTGGTGGAGACCGGGGCGGGCGATTTCCCACTCGACGTGGGCTCTGCTGAGGGAATCAGTTCAACAACAAGGAGACCGGCAGCCGGCCATGCCCTCGCCGGCGGCCTTGCGACCCCGCTTCCGGGCACCCCGACGTGCCGCGTTCGACCCGGAGGCCGCTGGCCGGAATTGCACTACGGCGCGGCGGCCAAGGCCAGCGTTCTTGCCGCCGCTTACCGGCCTTACAAACGGGGTGACGCAGCCTGTCAACCGCGCCGACGCTTCACGGCATCGGACAGGATGGACAGCAGCTCGACCGAGTCGTCCCAGCCGAGGCAGGCGTCGGTGATGCTCTTGCCGTACTCGAGCTGGCTCGGGTCGTCCTTGCCCGGCGTGAACTTCTGTGCGCCCGGCTTCAGGTGGCTTTCGACCATCACGCCGAAGATGCAGCGCGAGCCGCCGGCCAGCTGGTCGGCGATGTTGCGCGCCACGTCGATCTGGCGCTCGTGCTGCTTGCTGGAGTTGGCGTGCGAGCAGTCGATCATCAGCGTGCACGGCAGCTTGGCGGCTTCCAGGTCGCGGCAGGCGGCCTCGACGCTGGCGGCATCGTAGTTGGGCGCCTTGCCGCCGCGCAGGATCACGTGGCAGTCCTTGTTGCCCTTGGTCTCCACGATCGCCACCTGGCCGTTCTTGTGCACCGACAGGAAGTGGTGCGGGCGGCTCGCCGCCTGGATCGCGTCCGAGGCGATCTTGATGTTGCCGTCGGTGCCGTTCTTGAAGCCGATGGGCGCCGAGATGCCCGAGGCCAGTTCGCGGTGCACCTGGCTCTCGGTGGTGCGCGCGCCGATCGCGCCCCAGGAGATCAGGTCGCCGATGTACTGCGGCGAGATCACGTCAAGGAACTCGCTGCCCGCGGGCACGCCCAGGCGGTTGATGTCGATCAGCAGCTGGCGCGCGATGCGCAGGCCCTCGTCGATGCGGTAGGTCTCGTCCAGGTACGGGTCATTGATCAGGCCCTTCCAGCCCACCGTCGTGCGCGGCTTCTCGAAGTACACGCGCATCACGATCTCCAGCGTGTCGGCGTACTTCTCGCGCTGCACCAGCAGGCGCCTCGCGTACTCGATCGCCGCGGCCGGGTCGTGGATGGAACAGGGGCCGATGACCACCAGCAGGCGGTCATCCTTGCGTTGCATGATGCGACGGATGCGATTGCGGGTCTCCGCGACCAGCTTCTCCACTGCGGTCCCGCGGATCGGGAAGAAGCGGATCAGGTGCTCCGGCGGCGGCAGCGGCGTCACGTCCTTGATCCTTTCGTCGTCGGTCTGCGATGTCTTGTCGATCGGCGCATACCAACCCTCGACGGCGCTGGTGGACTTGGCATTCATGGGAAGCAGACTCCTGGTTGAAGTGGTTGTCGGGGAGCGTTCCTGGATCGAGGCTGCGCGGGCCGGAGGCGAAAAAAAACCGCCGGGGGTCGCCCGGCGGTCACTCGGATTCGGTTCGCTCGTGTTCGGTTACGCGCTGCCCTCTCCTCCGCCGGTGCGGTGCGAGAACCAAAAGTAAAAGAAGAAGAAATAGACAGCGCGAAGCATGGTCCGTACTGTAGCACGCGCCGACCGACCGGCGTCAAGCCGCAGGCGGACCTGCGTCACACGATCAGGTCCGGGTCGCCCGGATGGCGATGCCCTTCGCGGGCCTCCTCGGGACGCAGGCCGCGCGTGATTGCCGACCACCAGCTCGGCTTGCGCCCGGGCGGATGCAGCGCCGGGTCGGGCTGGCGCAGCACCTCCAGCTCGCCGAGCATGCGCGTGGCCACGTCGATGAAGTCGCGCCGGAACTCCTGGTCGTCGCCGTTGCGTTCGGTGGCTTCGATCCACACGTCGAGCAGCCACTGCACCTCGGTGAACGTGACCGCATAGTGGCGCAGCGGCTCGGGGATCACGCCGCCGCCGAGCAGCGCGGCGCGCTCGGCCTCCAGCCGCTCGCGCATGTCATGCTGCAGCTTCACGCGCACGGGACCCGTGGCCGTGCGCACCTGGCGCACGAACTTCATCAGGTCGTTGTTGACGCGCTCGGCCCGCTCCAGCATCGCCGGATCGGGCTGGGGGCGAGGCGCGGGAGACGGCGTGTGCTCGGACATGGCGAAGGCCCCGGGGTCCACACCCCGGAACGCACCAGCGTAGCCGCTCGGACACGCCGCGGCAAGGCGCATGGCGCCGGAACGGCCTCAGGCGTGAGAAAGCTCTCGCAGGGCCCCTGTCAGAGTTTTCAAGCGGTGCCGCCGACGGTCAGCCCGTCGATGCGCAGCGTGGGCTGGCCGACGCCCACCGGCACGCTCTGCCCTTCCTTGCCGCAGGTGCCCACGCCGGTGTCCAGCTCCAGGTCGTTGCCGATCATCGTCACGCGGGTCAGCGCATCCGGGCCGTTGCCGATGATGGTCGCGCCCTTGACCGGGTACTGGATCTTCCCGTTCTCGACCCAGTAGGCCTCGCTGGCCGAGAACACGAACTTGCCGCTGGTGATGTCGACCTGGCCGCCGCCGAAGTTGGTCGCGTACAGGCCCTTCCTGATGGACGCGACGATCTCCTCTCGGGTCTTGTCGCCGGCCAGCATGTAGGTGTTGGTCATGCGCGGCATCGGCACGTGGGCGTAGCTTTCGCGGCGGCCGTTGCCGGTGGGCTTGACCTTCATCAGGCGCGCGTTCATCGCGTCCTGGATGTAGCCGCGCAGGATGCCGTCCTCGATCAGCACGTTGCGCTGGGTCGGGTTGCCCTCGTCGTCGATGTTGAGCGAGCCGCGCCGGTCCGGCAGCGTGCCGTCGTCCAGCACCGTCACGCCCTTGGCCGCGACGCGCTGGCCGATGCGGCCCGAGAAGGCGCTCGAGCCCTTGCGGTTGAAGTCGCCCTCCAGCCCGTGGCCGACCGCCTCGTGCAGCAGCACGCCGGGCCAGCCCGGGCCCAGCACCACGGTCATCTCGCCAGCCGGGGCCGGGCGGCTTTCCAGGTTGGTCAGCGCGGCGTCGACCGCGTCGTCCACGTAGCGCCGGATCACCTCGTCCTGGAAGTAGCCGAGGCCGAAGCGCCCGCCACCGCCGCCGGAGCCCACCTCGCGGCGCCCGTTCTGCTCGGCGATCACGGTCACCGACAGGCGCACCAGCGGCCGCACGTCGGCCGCGATGGTGCCGTCCGCCCGCGCGACCAGCACCACGTCGTACTCGCCCATCAGGCCGGCCATCACCTGCACGATGCGCGGGTCGCGTGCCCGCGCCATGCGCTCGACCTTCTCGAGCAAGGCGACCTTCTGCGCGCTGTCGAGCGTGGCGATCGGGTCCATCGGCGCGTACAGCACGCGGCTGCCGGCCACCTGGGAGGCGCCGCCCACCTTCACGCGGCGGCTCTGTCCGGCCGCGGCGATGGTGCGCACGGTGCGCGCCGCATCCAGCAGCGCCGCCTCGGAGATGTCGTCGGAATAGGCAAAGGCGGTCTTCTCGCCCGCCACCGCGCGCACGCCGACGCCCTGGTCGATGCCGAAGCTGCCGGACTTCACGATCCCTTCTTCCAGGCTCCAGCCTTCGCTGCGGGTGTACTGGAAGTACAGGTCGGCATCGTCGACGCGGTGCTCGCCGATCACCTTCAGGGCCCGGGCGAGTTGCGTCTCGTCCAGCCCGAACGGTTCGAGCAGCAGCGACCTGGCGATGGCCAGGCGTTCGAGGGTGGGTTCGCGCGAGATCATGCGATCGATTGTAGGCGGCCCCCCAACCCCGTGCGACCGGCAGGGCCGCCCGCGCCGCCGCTCAGCCGGCCTCGCGCGCCAGCGCGCGCAGGTAGGCGATGCCGTCGGCCGCGCGCGGGCCGTACCAGCTGAGCAGCTCGGCGTCGACCAGCCGCACCCGGCCCCGCCCACCGGCGGCCTGCAGCCACCGCCGCACCTCCTCGACGTGGGACGGCCCGAAGCGGTACGGCTCGCTGCCCAGGAGCACCTCGTCCACCTCGCGCAGCCACGGCGCCTGCACGTCGAACACGGGATAGCGTGCCGCACCCTGCGGGCCGCCCTCGACGTCCGGCAGCGTCTGCCAGCCCACCAGTGCGAGCATGCGCGAGATGTAGGTGTCGCGCGCCACCGTCATCCACGGCTCGCGCCAGATGCAATAGAGCACGCGCTTCGGCGGCCAGGGCTGCGCCGCGGTGCGCTCGAGCTCGTCCTGCAGCCGTTGCGCCAGGGCGGCGGCGCGCTCGCGCACGCCAGGCACCGCGCCGAAGGCCTCGACCATCTGCGCATGGAGCACCAGGTTGTCCTGCGGCGCGCACGGGTGCGTGACGATCACCTGCGGCACGAACTCGCGCAGCGCCTGCACCGTGGGCCATTCGTTCTCGTCCACGTTGACGACCACGTGGGTCGGGGCCAGCTCGCGCAGGCGCGCGAGGTTCACGTCCTTGGTGCCGCCGACCTTGGGCACGTCCTGCAGGGCCTCGCGCGGGCGCACGCAGAAGCCGGTGCGGGCCACCAGCCAGGGGGCCAGCCCCAGCGCGACGAGCAGCTCGGTGACCGACGGCACCAGGCTCGCGATGCGCAGCTTCATCGTGGCGCCGCCTCGGGCCGGTCGCCGTCCAGCGGCGCACCGCAGGTGCCGCAGTAGTGGTCGCCCGGCTGCACCGCATGCTGGCAGGCCGGACAGCAGGCCACGGTGGCCACCAAGTCCAGCGGCACGTCCACCTCGGTGGTGGAGGCCAGCGGCGAGCGCGCCATCGTGATGGTGGTCTCGAGTGCCGACGCCTCCGGGGCCACCGTGGCCAGGATGCCGCGCGACCGTGCGGCGCCGGCGGCCGCCCCTGCCGCCTTCGTGCCCGCCGCTGCACCACCGGGCCGGGCCGGGTCGTGCCCGGACGCGGCCTCGTCCTCCGCATCCGCATGGGCCAGGTAGACCTCGCAGGCCCCGCGCAGGTAGACCAGCCCGGGCAGCACCGAACCGACCACCGCCACCACCCCGCCACCGATCACGCCGGCGGCCGCATAGGCGCTGGCACCCACGTTGACCCCGGCGCCTGTCAGGCTGCGCAGGCCGAAGCCGAACAGCCCGGCCATCAGCTGCTGCGCCGGCGCCTGCGGGCCCAGGATCCAGGCCGACAGGCGCGCGACCACCTGGCCGCCGACGGCGACGACGAACATCACCAGGGCGCCGACCACGCTGGCCAGCAGCCCCACGACCAGCATCAGCAGCACCACCTCGAGCAACCGGCGCCGCGCGATCGCGAACAGCCGGCTCACGCATTGCAGGGTGTCGGCCCCCTCCCAGACCGCCGGCGCGGCCAGCGGCACCACCACGGTAGGCAGGACCAGCAGGGCCAGCCCGGCGATCACCACCGCCACCGGCAGCACCACGGTGTAGGCCGCCGGCCCCAGCACGGGCGCCTTGCAGACCACCAGCACCAGCGCCAGCAGCAGCGCCCCGGCCGCGTAGGCGATCGCGATCAGCAGCAACGCCCCGAGCAGGCGGTGCGCGGTGCGCAACGCGGTGGCGAGCGCATCCACGATGCCGCGCCGCGGTTGCCCACGCGCGTCGTCCATGACCATCAGGCCGGCCGCATTGCCGCCATAGAACGCGACGAGGAAGGCCAGCACGCCGTACAGCACCATCGTCGCGCCCTGTCCGCGGGCCACCGCCTGCGCCAGCATCGCCAGCAGCAGCCCGGCCGCGGCGAAGGTGCCCAGCAGCACCGCCAGCGCCGGCAGGTGGCGTACCCCGTCGACGCACGCCAGCACGGCGCGCAGGGATCGGAGCGGGTCACGTGGGGGGATGGAAGTCATGGGAGACCAGGTGCACCGCGGCCCGTTCCAGGGCCGGCGGTGCAGGCAGGAACGTCAGCGCAACTGGTTCTGCTGCTCGCGTCGCCGCTCGGCTTCCAGGAACTCCACGCAGCGCGGATGCCTGGCCTTGACCGGATCCTGGCATTCGTTCTTCAGGCAGTTCAGCAGGGCCAGGAACACCCGTCCGCCGCACACCTCCGCCGGGACGGCGGCCTGGGCCGGCCGGGCCGCCGGCGCCGGTGCCGGGGCGGGTGCAGCAGATGCCGCGGCCGCCTTGCGGCTCGCTTCGGCGCGCGCGGCGGCTTCCGCGCGGGCACGCGCTTCGGCCTCGGCCTTCTCCTTGGCCGCCCGGGCCCGCGCCTCGGCGCGCGCCTTGGCCCGTGCCGCCTCCTCGGCCCGGCGCGCCGCCTCGTCTTGGACCGACGGCACCACGGGCGGGGTCTCGGCGACCGCGGGCGCCGCGTCCTCCACCGCAGGGGCGGCCTCGACCGGCGCCGCCGGCGGCTCCGACGACGGCTCGGGAAGGGCCGCGAGCGGTTCCGAGGCCGGCGCTTCCAGCGCGACCGGCGGCTCGGCCGGCGCCGTGGGCGCGACGGGCTCGGGCGGCGCGGCCGGTGCCGGCGCCGCCTCGGCCTGGCGGTCGCCCCCCGCGGGCTGCGACATCCACCAGGCGCCGCCGCCGACCAGCACGGCCAGCACCACCAGGGCACCCACGATCAACGGGGACTTGCGCCGGCCCGCAGGCGGCTCGTCCATGAAGCTGGGCGCCGCGGGCGGTTCGGCAGGCGGCGGCGGGGCACTGGGCGGCTCGACCGGCGGCAGCACCGACAGCGGATCGAGCGAAGCGTCGGGTGCGGGCGCGGGTGCAGGCGGCACCGGTGCGGCCGGCGAGGACGCCGGGACCACGACGGTGGCATCGGGCGCAGCAGACGGGGCGGGCGTCGCCGGCGCCGGGGGCGCCACGCTGGCCAGCGAGGCCCCGCAGCCCCGGCAGAACTTCGCGGTGTCCCGGTTGTCGGTTCCGCATTTCGGGCAGGTCTTGCTCATCTCGTCCTCCAGCATCCCGCGTCACCCGGGTGCCTCCTGCACGGCAGGCACGCCGCACACCCCTTCTGGCGCGGGCGATGATAACGAGCCGTTTCCCGATCACCAATCGCCGCTTCAGGGTTTACACGGAGAAAAACTCCCCTTCGACCTGATTTACCGCATCCAAACAACAATTTTTCACAAAAGGGACCCACACGCCCCCCGGCTGCCCACATAATGGCCCTTCGAATGTCTGGAAGCGGCGCCTCGATCTGAGTGGTTCATGAGGGTGGTAGCTCCAACTGACTGTGACGTGTATTTGAAAGGGGCTCTCTCATGGGCAACAAGCTTTACGTGGGCAATCTGGCCTACAGCATCCGCGACGAAGAACTGAACGAGGCCTTCTCGCAATTCGGCAACGTGACCTCCGCCAAGGTCATGATGGACCGCGACACCGGCCGCTCCAAGGGTTTCGGCTTCGTCGAAATGGGTTCGGATGCCGAGGCGCAATCCGCGATCAACGGCATGAACGGCCACCCGCTGGCCGGCCGCGCCATCGTGGTCAACGAAGCGCGCCCGCGTGAAGAGCGCCCGGGCGGTTTCGGCGGCCCGCGCGGCGGTGGCGGCTTCGGCGGCGGCCGTCGTGAAGGCGGCTTCGGCGGCGGCGGTCGCGGTGGCTACGGCGGTGCCGGTGGCGGCGGCCGTGGCGGTTTCGGTGGCGGCCGCGGCGGCTACTGATCGATGATCCCGGGTGGCGGCGCAGCCGCGACCCCTGCGACGAAAGCGGCGAGGCTCCGGCCCGCCGCTTTTTTCATTTCCAGCCGGCGGCGCTTTCAGAATTTCTGCGGCCGCAACACCTGCACGTCGGTGAAAAACAGCGTCACGCCGTAATGCGGCGCGTACGTGGCGAGCACATGCTCGGCAATGCGGTCGGCCACGCCCGCCTCGCAGATCACCTTCATCTCGATCGTGCGGTCGGCCTCCCAGGCGCCCTCGCGCACGCCGGACGTGCCCTCGCCGCGCACGTCGTAGACCGTGTAGCCTTGCGCGCCCAGTCGCTTGACGTCCTGCACCAGGCGCTTTTCGAGCACCGCCTCGGTGATGATCACCAGCAGCTGTCGCGGATGTTTGGTCAGCGCCATCGCGTGCCTCTTTCTCTCAGCTCAGGGCCGTTGCCAGCCGGATGTACAGCGGGATGCCGAACACGATGTTGAACGGGAAGGTGATGCCCAGCGCCGCGGTGATGGACAGCGCGGCATTGGCCTCGGGCACCGCGATGCGCATCGCGGTCGGCGCGGCAATGTAGCTCGCGCTGGCCGCCAGCGCCGCCATCACCGCCACGCCCCCGGTCGACAGCCCCATCGCGAGGCCGACCAGCGCGCCGACCGTGGCCAGCACCGGCGGCACCAGCAGGCCCACGCCGATCACGACCAGCCCGAAGCGCCGCACCTCCGCCAGGCGCGCGCCGGCGACCAGCCCCAGCTCGAGCAGGAACAGCGCCAGCACGCCCTTGAACGGCGCGACGAACACCGCCTCGATCGGCTGCGTGCCCTCCACGCCCGCGACCAGCCCGATCAGCAGGCCGCCTAGCAACAGCAGCACGCTCTTGCCGAACAGCACCTCGTGCAGCAGCGCACCCCAGCGCACGTCCTTCAGCTGCGACAGGCGCGCGAGCAGGATGCCGGCCACCACGCCCGGCGCCTCCATCACCGCGACCCACAGCGGCGCGTGCGTCTCGTAGGCGATGCCCTGGCGGGTCAGCGCCGCGGTGGTCACCGCGAAGGTCACCACGCTCACCGAGCCGTAATGCGCCGCGACCGAGGCGCTGTCCGCCCCCGAGAGCTTCAGCGCGCGCAGCACCGGGTACAGCGCGAACGGGATCGTGAAGCTCAGCAGCATGGTGCCCGCCACCTGCGGGGCCAGGGTCAGCAGCGGCTGCTTGGAAAGTTCGATGCCGCCCTTCAGGCCGATGGCCAGCAGCAGGTAGATCGACAGCGTCTCGTACAGGGCCTCGGGCAGCCGCAGGTCGGACTTGACCAGACGCGCGAACACGCCCAGCAGGAAAAAGAACACGACGACATCGATCATGGGCCGCCATGGTGCCATGCCCCGTGCGGCCGGAGGGCGGCAGGGCTTATCCGGGCCGGGTCATCTCCAGCGGGTCGATCCAGCGGTCGTAGTCCTCCGCGCTGACGTGGCCCGAGGCCAGCGCCGCCTCGCGCAGCGTCAGGCCTTCCCGGTGCGCCTTCTTGGCGATCTGCGCGGCGCGGTCGTAGCCGATGTGGCGGTTCAGCGCTGTCACCAGCATCAGGTTGCGCTCCAGGTGTTCGTCGATCACCGCCTCGTTGGGCTCGATGCCCTGCGCGCAGTGGCGGTCGAACGCGCTGCACGCATCGCCCAGCAGCTCGATGCTCTCCAGCACGTTGTGCACCATCACCGGCTTGTAGACGTTGAGCTGGAAGTTGCCCTGCGTGCCGGCGAAGGCCACCGCGGCGTCGTTGCCGAACACCTGCACGCACACCATCGTCAGCGCCTCGCACTGCGTCGGGTTGACCTTGCCCGGCATGATCGAGGAGCCCGGCTCGTTCTCCGGGATGCGCAGCTCGCCGATACCGCAGCGCGGGCCGCTGGCCAGCCAGCGGATGTCGTTGGCCATCTTCATCAGCCCGCCGGCCAGCGTGCGCAGCGCCGCCGAGCACTGCACCAGCGCGTCGTGTGCCGACAGCGCGAAGAACTTGTCCGGCGCCGAGACGAACGGATGCCCGGTCAGGTCGCCCAGCTTCTGCGCGACCAGGTCGCCGAACTGCGGGTGCGCGTTCAACCCCGTGCCGACCGCGGTGCCGCCGATCGCCAGCTCGTGCAGCGCCGGCAGGCTCGCGCGCACCGCGTTGAGGCCGAAGTCGATCTGCGACACCCAGGCGCCGATCTCCTGCCCCAGCGTGATCGGCGTGGCGTCCTGCAGGTGGGTGCGCCCGGTCTTGACCAGGTGCTCGTAGGTGCGCGCCTTGCCGGCCAGCGTGTTGCGCAGTGCCGTGACGGCCGGGAACAGGTGCCCGTGCAGCTGCTCGACCACCGCCACGTGCATCGCGGTCGGGAAGGTGTCGTTGGAGGACTGCCCGCGGTTGACGTGATCGTTCGGGTGCACCGGCTGCTTGCTGCCCAGCACGCCGCCGGCCAGCTCGATCGCGCGGTTGGCGATCACCTCGTTGGCGTTCATGTTGGACTGCGTGCCCGAGCCGGTCTGGAACACCACCAGCGGGAAATGGTCGTCCAGCCGGCCGTCGATCACCTCGTCGGCTGCCAGCTCGATCAGCCGGGCGATCTCCGAAGGCAGCTCACCCAGCTCGGCGTTGGCCTGCGCCGCGGCCTTCTTCAGCAGCCCCAGCGCGCGGATGACGGGCCGCTGCCAGCGGAAGCGCTGCACGCCGATCGGGAAGTGGTGCAGGGAGCGCTGCGTCTGCGCCCCCCAGTAGCGATCGCCGGGGACTTCGATCGCGCCCATCGTGTCGGTCTCGGTGCGGGTGACGAGGTGCATGGCCGCCCTCCTTTCGCGGGGACGGACAACCTTAGCGCCGATGGCCTGGCCGCGCCATCGGGGGCGGCGGTTTCTCCCCATCCTCAACATGCTGTCGCGCAACGACACAACTTGCTACGGGCTCGACGCCCTCCAGCCGCGGCCCGCCTGCTTAGGATGCGGCCGCCCACAAGAAGAAGCGTTTCAGGGAGGCCCCGATGATCCACACCACCGTGCCGCTGGCCGACGCGGTCGGCAAGCACATCAGCCACTTCTGCCCGTTCGAGCTGGGCACACAGGATGATCTGAACCACTGTGCTCATCTCGTGAGCCACCTAATGGGCTATGAATTCGGTAGTACGTGCAAGAACCGCACATGGGCCGAAAAGCAACGCCCGGAGAAAGGCGCGACCATCCGCGTCAATGAGATCTTCAATCAGTGTTTGGACCGAGGTGCATGGGCAGACCGGCCCGCCCACCTTTCCTCCTGCCTGATCTTCGTCACGCACAAGAGCAACATGGACCGACCCGGTCACCTGCTGAGGATGAAAGACGGTTCCAAAAAGCACATCGGCATTTATGTCGCCGGTACGGTCTGGCACTACAGCAACAGCGCGGACAAGATAGTGCAGGACACGGAGATGGGGTTCATGCGCACGTTCGAGCGTGCCTACCATCTGCCGGGTGAAACCGTCACGTTCTACTATGGAGCGTTCCTATGATGCGCAAAGCGCTCTCCGCACTCCTGTTGAGCTGTTGCTCGGCCGCCTGGAGCCAGGCCATCACGGATCCGATGACGGGAGCCCCGATCGTCATCGACCCGACCATCCCGCCGAAAGGGACGCAGCTCGTGCAGCTGTTCCTGCTCCACGCTGCCGCCTCCCTGCAGGGAAGCCACTGCATGGGTACCGAGGAGGAGCGCCGCCGGCTCACGCTGGGAGACCGTCTCGCCGTGGTGCTGGGCGAGGCACTCCTGCGCAACGAGACCCAAAAGGGCCTCCTGCATGGACGGTGCTTGGCGGACAAGTCCGACGCCATCCCGGGTCGGGTGATCGACACCTGGCAATGCGAGCTGCGCACCGAACTGGTCGACGCGCAGGGCGAATTCATCGCGGACGCCTCGGTCAGCGCCCATTTCACCCGGGACACCTGGAGCTTCGTTCCCGGCAGCGTGGGGTGCCTCTGACCCCTGAACCGTGCAGCGCGCCCTCCCCGGGGCCGGCAGGCGCGCCGTTCAATGCGCGCGTTGCAGGTCCTGGCCCGGACCGTCGCCGGACGCCGAGGGGGCCTCGTCCGCCCCCGACCCCGGGGCTTTCGCGGCGCCCTCGCGCCACGCCGCCCCGCCATCGCAGAACGGTTCGTCGGGTGGCGGGCGCGGCACCGCGTGACCCGCCAGCATCGCGTGCACCCGACCGCGCTGCTCGTCCTGGTGGCGGAACAGCTGCACCAGCAGGCGGTCCAGCCGCTCGGCACGGGGCCCGCGCTCGCGCGGCACCGTCACCGGCAGGCGCAGCTGCGACGCGTCCAGGTGCCGGCACAGCGTGATCAGGCGTGCGTCGCAATCGGCCAGCGCGGCAGCCAGCTCGGTGCAGGTGCCGCAGGGCTCGGCCGGGTCGAAGAACCCGCGCCAGCGCTCGTTCGGCGCGCGGCCCTGGCAGGCGCGCTCCATCGCGTCGAGGTAATGCCGCTCAACCGCCAGCAGGCGGTTGAGCATCGCGCGCAGCGACGGGAACGCGCCCGCGCGCCGTTCGGTGAACGCCAGCGGGTCGAGCTGCGCGCAGGCGTACAGCAGGCGGTAGTTGGCCCGGCGGTTGTCCAGCGCGCGGGCCAGGAAGTGATGCGGCAGGTCCATCTTGCGGCGCATCCGGTGCAAACGGCCATTGTCGGCCGCAAGGACCGCGCGCGGTCGAAACGATCCGCAGCGTTTTGTGACCAGGCGCACCAGCGCGGTGCCCGGCCGCCCTATTCGCCGCGCCGCTTTTTGCGGGCCCGCCCGGCCAGCAGGCGGTCGAACAACGGGTCGGGCAGCACGCGCAGCAGCTTGGCCACCACGCCCATCTGCCAGGGGATCACCCGGTAGCTGACGCCCGCCTCGATGGTGCGGAAGGCCTTGTCGGCGAACGCTTCGGCACTCATCAGGAAGGGCATCGCATAGCGGTTCTCGCGCGTCAGCGGCGTGTCGATGTAGCCGGGCGCGATGGTCACCACCTTCACACCGTACGGGCGCAGTTCGCCGCGCAGGCTTTCGCAGTAGTTCACCACCGCGGCCTTGCTGGCGCAGTAGGCGCCGTGGCCCGGCAGGCCGCGGATCGCCGCGACGCTCGCGATGCCCACCAACGTGCCGCGGCGGCGCTCGCGCATGCCCTTGACGAAGGGATGGAAGGTCGCCGCCATGCCGAGGTTGTTGGTCTCGAAGGTGGCGCGGATCACCTCCAGGTCCTCGTACTCGGCGGTGTCGACGCCGACGCTGATGCCGGCATTGGCGATCACCACGTCCGGCAGCCCCTGCTGCGCCAGGCAGGCGCGCCCGGCCGCGACGATGCCGTCGACATCGCGCACGTCGGCGGCGTAGACGGCAAAGCGCTGCGCGTCCCAGCCCTGGGCGCGCGCCCAGGCCTCGGTCTCGGCCGCGCGCCGGGCCACCAGCGCGAGCCGGTAGCCGGCGCGGTGGTAGCGCGCCACCAGCGCCTGGCCGATGCCGCTGGAAGCACCGGTGATGTAGGCCAGCGGCGCGCTCATCCGTTGCGTCCCCCGCGCGGGCGCGCAGGCAGCACGCCGCGCACCTGGCCCTTGAGTTCCAGCACCTGCTTGCCGTGGTCGTAGCGCAGCGAGGCCGCGCGCACTTCCATGCCGCCACGGCGCAGCACCACCGGCTGGTCCGATTCCACGCGCTGCGCGTCGGTGTAGACGTGCAGGAACTCGCCGAGGAACTCCAGCCGGTCGTTGCCGCCCGGTGCGTCGGGCGGGCCGCCGGCCTCGCGCACCACGTGCGCCTGCCCGATCAGCTGCACCTCGCTGGCATTGCGGTTGGACACGCCACGCCGCGCGGTCGCCACCGTGACGCGGCCGTACTCGTCGACCGAGCGCACGCGCACGTCGTCGATCTCGACCATGTCGGTGGCCGGATAGTGGCGCATCTCGCGCCCTTCGAGGAAGGTGCTCGGGCGCCCGGTGGGCGTGAAGTGCTGCACCGAGAACCCGGTCATCACGTAGTCCGGGTCCTGACGCGGCGGCGCCTCGGCGCGCGGTCCATCGGGCACGGGGGTGTTCTTCACCAGCCACCAGGTGCCGGCGGCGAGCAGCGCCATCAGCAGCAGCGGCAGGTAGATCGTGATCGTGTCGACCAGCCGCACCCACCACGGCAGCTTCGGTCGCACCGGGCCGCGCGGCACCGCCGGCGCCAGCACCACCCGTTCGGCCGGAGCATTCATGCGCTGCCGCCCTGCCGCCCGTCGTCCAGCGTCTGCAGGTGACCTTGCAGCAGCTCGGCGTAGCGGCCCTGCGCCACCAGCAGCAGGTCGCAGAACTCGCGCGCCGCGCCCTGGCCGCCGGTGGCAGTGGTCACGTAGTGCGCCGCGGCACGCGCCTCGACATGCGCGTTGGCCGGCGCACAGGAGAAACCGGCGCGCGCGAGCAGCGGCAGGTCGGGCCAGTCGTCGCCGATGGCAGCCAGCTGCGCCCAGTCGATGCCCAGCTGCTCCATCAGGGCCCGCGCCGCGGCGAGCTTGTCGTGCACGCCGTAGCGCGCGTGCTTCAGGCCCAGGTCGGCGATGCGGCGGCGCACCGCCGGCGAGTCGCGCCCGGTGATGACCACGGGCTCGATGCCGGCAGCCGCCAGCAGCTTCATGCCGTGGCCGTCCAGCGTGTTGAAGGCCTTGAAGGTCTCGCCCTGTTCGCCGATGTAGATGCGTCCGTCGGTCAGCACCCCGTCGACGTCGAAGATGGCCGCGCGGATGCCCTGCGCCTGCAGCAGCAGCTCGGGCGGGAAGTTCAGGTGCGGTTCGATCGGGCGCATGAGCGTCAGATCACCTTCGCACGCATCAGGTCGTTGGAGTTCAGCGCCCCGATCAGGCGGCCGGCCTCGTCGACCACCAGCACCGAGGTGATGCGTGCCTCCTCCATCAGGTCGGCGGCCTCGACGGCCAGTGCATCCTCGCGCACCAGGCGCGGGTTGGGCGTCATCACCTCGCCGGCGGTCAGGTCGCGCAGGTCGCGGCCCTTCTCGATCAGGCGGCGCAGGTCGCCGTCGGTGAAGATGCCGACGATGCGGTCCTCGTCATCCAGCACCGCGGTCGCGCCCAGGCCCTTGGAGGACATCTCGCGCATCATCGCGGTGAAGCCGGTGCTGGTGCGCACGCGCGGCACCGCGTCGCCGCTGCGCATCACGTCGCGCACGTGGGTCAGCAGCTTGCGGCCCAGCGCCCCGCCCGGGTGCGAGCGCGCGAAGTCCTCTTCCTTGAAGCCGCGCGCGTCGAGCAGCGCGACCGCCAGCGCGTCGCCCAGCGCCATCTGCGCGGTGGTGCTGGCCGTGGGCGCGAGGTTCAGCGGGCAGGCCTCCTTCGGCACCGAGGTGTCGAGCACGATGTCGGCATGGCGCGCGAGCGACGACGACGGCCGGCCGGTCATCGCGATCAGCGGGATGAACAGCCGCTTGAGCACCGGCAGGATGGCGTTGAGCTCGTCGCTCTCGCCGGAGTTGGACAGCGCGACCACCAGGTCCTGCTTGGTGATCATGCCGAGGTCGCCGTGGCTCGCCTCGGCCGGATGCACGAACATCGCCGGCGTGCCGGTGGACGCCAGCGTCGCGGCGATCTTGCGGCCCACGTGGCCGCTCTTGCCCATGCCCATCACGACCACGCGGCCGGAGCATTTCAGGATCGCCTCGACCGCGCGGGCGAACGAGGCGCCCTGGCGTTCCTTGAGGCCCAGCAGCGCGTTGGCTTCGGTCTCGAGCGTCTGGCGCGCCAGCGCGACGGCCCGATCGGCGTCGAAGCGGCCGGCCGGCTGGGAAGTGGAAGTACGTTCTGACACGGGGACAGCCCCATCGATTGCGATCTGCGAATTCTAGGCTTGGCGCCACCGCCTGCCGGCGACGCGGCCCGCGCGGCCGTGACGCTCCCCACGAAGGGCGCGCCCGCGCGACAATGAGGGGTTTGCCGTACACCGCCCCACCCCACCGCCATGGACGACCGCACCTACATCAAGAGCCACATCCGCACCGTGCCTGACTGGCCCGAGCCGGGCGTGCAGTTCCGCGACATCACGCCGCTGCTGCAGAACCCCAAGGTGTTCCGGGTGCTGATCGACCAGTTCGTGCACCGCTACTTCGACGTGCGGCCGGACGTGGTCGCCGGCCTGGACGCGCGCGGCTTCATCATCGGCTCGGTGCTCGCCTACGAGCTCAACGTCGGCTTCGTGCCGATCCGCAAGAAGGGCAAGCTGCCCTTCACGACCGTCGAGGAAACCTACGAGCTGGAATACGGCTCGGCCACCGTCGAGCTGCACACCGACGCGGTCAAGCCCGGCGACCGGGTGGTGCTGATCGACGACCTGATCGCCACCGGCGGCACGATGATGGCCGGCAAGCGGCTGCTCGAACGCCTGGGCGCCCAGGTGATCGAGGGCGCGGCGATCGTCGAGCTGCCCGAGCTGGGCGGCGCCGACAAGCTGCGCGCCGCCGGCCTGCCGCTGTTCACGCTGGTGTCGTTCGAAGGACACTGAGCGGCCCGGGGGGCCTGCCGGGCACCGCCGGCAGGGTGTCGGGTCCGGTTCAGGTGACCGGCATCTGGCGCGCCAGGTTGGCGCGCATGCGCGCCGCCATCACGGCGCCGGCGGCGCGCAGCAGTTCCAGCGCGACGGCCGGCACGCGCAGCGCCATTTCCTCGAAGCGCGGCAGCCGCAGCGCCCACACCGCACCGGAGGTCATCGCCTCGACGTTGGCCATGCGCGGGCCGTCCGCGAACAGGCTGGGCTCGCCGATGACGGAGCCGGGGCGCAGGATGGCGACCTTGCTCGAGCCGGGCGGCCCGCCGGTCATGTAGACCTGCAGCGTGCCTTGTTCCAGGAAGTACAGCGCACGGTCACGATCGCCCTGCCGGATGATCATGTCGCCCATGCGCATTTCGTGTCGGGTCAGGTACTGGGCCACGGTGCGCCACTGCTGCATGTCCAGGCGAGCACGCAGCGCATCTTCGGTGTTGAGCGACTGGATCGCCTGCACCACCTCGCTGAAGTCCATTTCGATCCCCTACTGCGGTCCGTGTTGGTATCGCCTGCCGCGCAGCGGCCGCGGCAGCGCATCGGTTTTTCTCGAAGTGGCGGGATTATCGGGCGGGTGTCCGGCCGCCACAATGCCGCTGCCGCCGCACTGACACGCCGTCCGTCGCCCGCACCCCCTGCATCCACGGGGGGAGCGCCCTCACTTGCCGATGCAGAAGCGGCTGAAGATCTCGCCGAGCAGGTCGTCGGCGGTGAACGCGCCGGTGATCTCGCCGAGCGCATCGTGCGCCAGGCGCAGCTCCTCGGCGAACAGGTCCAGCGCCTGGTCGGCCGCCGCGGCATGCTGGCGCGCCAGCTCGACATGCTGCGCGGCCCGGCGCAGCGCCTGCACATGGCGCTCGCGCGCGATGAACACGCCTTCGGGCTGCGCATGCCAGCCGGCGAGCTCCAGCAGCAGGCGGCGCAGCTCGTCCATCCCGGCGCCGGTCTTCGCCGAGATCGCCACCGCGCGCTCGCCCGGCGCGGCTGCGGGCGGCGCCGCCCCGGCGTCGAGCTTGTTGTAGACGTGCACGATGCGCGCCGCCGGCAGCAGCCGGGCGGCGATCTCGCGGTCGCCCGCGTCGTAGCCGGGCTCGCCCAGGCGCGTCAGGTCGTGCAGGAACAGCACCGCGTCGGCGCCCTCGATCTCGGCCCAGGTGCGCGCGATGCCGATGCGCTCGACCTCGTCGGCCGCCTCCTCGCCGGCGCGCAAGCCCGCGGTGTCGATCACGTGCAGCGGCACGCCCTCGATCTGGATGGTCTCGCTGACCTTGTCGCGCGTGGTGCCGGGGATCGGCGTGACGATGGCCAGCTCCGCGCCGGCCAGCGCGTTGAGCAGCGAGCTCTTGCCGACGTTGGGCTGGCCGGCCAGCACCACCTTGATGCCTTCGCGCAGCAGGGCGCCCTGGCGGGCGCGGTCCAGCACCGCGTCCAGCGCGGCGCGGATGCCCTCCAGCTGGCCCTGTGCGTCGGCCTGCTGCAGGAAGTCGATTTCCTCTTCCGGGAAGTCCAGCGTCGCCTCGACCAGCATGCGCAGGCGGATCATGCGCTCGCGCAGCTCGTTGACCTGCTGCGAGAACGCCCCGCTCAGCGAACGGCTGGCCGAGCGCGCCGCGGCCTCGGTGCTGGCCTCGATCAGGTCGGCCACCGCCTCGGCCTGGGCCAGGTCGAGCTTGTCGTTGAGGAAGGCACGTTCGGTGAACTCGCCCGGCTCGGCCAGGCGCAGCCGCGGCAGGTGCTGCTGCCCGACTTCCAGGCAGCGCGCCAGCAGCAGCTGCAGCACCACCGGGCCGCCGTGGGCCTGCAGCTCGAGCACGTCCTCGCCGGTGTACGAGTGCGGTGCCGGGAAGTACAGCGCCAGCCCGTGGTCGATCGGCTGCCCGTCCGCGCCCGGGAACGGCAGGTAGGTCGCATGGCGCGCCTTGAGCGCCACGCCCAGCAGCGCCTGCACGTACGGCGCCAGGCCCAGCCCCGACACCCGCACGATGCCCACTGCCCCGCGTCCCGGGGCGGTGGCGATCGCGACGATGGGGTCCTGGTGGCGGCTGAGCATGGTCGGGATTGTCGAGCAGAAAGAAAAATCGCCCCGAAGGCAGGACCTTCGAGGCGACCGCAGGCCGGAGGGACGGGCCTTACTTCGTGACGCCGAGGCGCTTGTTGATGACGTACTGCTGCGCGATCGACAGGATGTTGTTCGTCAGCCAGTACAGCACCAGGCCGGCCGGGAACAGGAAGAACATCACCGAGAAGATCAGCGGCATGATCCACATCATGCGGGCCTGCACCGGATCCGGCGGGGTCGGGTTCAGCCAGGTCTGCAGCAGCGTCGAGGCGGTCATCAACAGCGGCAGGATGTAGTACGGGTCCTTGACCGACAGGTCGGTGATCCACAGGATCCACGGCGCGTTGCGCATCTCGACCGAGGACAGCAGCACCCAGTACAGCGCGATGAACACGGGGATCTGGATCAGGATCGGCAGGCAGCCGCCCATCGGGTTGATCTTCTCCTCGCGGTAGATGCGCATCATCTCCTGCTGCAGCTGCTGCGGCTTGTCCTTGTAGCGCTCGCGCAGGTCCTGGATGCGCGGGCTGATGGCCTTCATCTTGGCCATCGAGGCGTAGGCCTTGGCGTTGAGCCAGTAGAAGGCGACCTTCAGCAGCACCACCAACGCGACGATGGCCCAGCCCCAGTTGCCCAGCAGGCCGTACAGCTTGTCCAGCAGCCAGAACAGCGGCTTGGACAGGATGGTGAACCAGCCGTAGTCCTTGACCAGGTCCAGGCCCGGGGCCAGCGCCTCCAGCTTCTTCTCTTCCTGCGGGCCGGCGAACAGGATGGTGTCCACCGCGTGCGTCTCGCCCGGGGCGATCGCCGGCAGCGGCTGCACCATCGCGATCGAGTACAGGTTGTTCGCCACCTTGGCGGCGCGGAACTCGCGCGGCGCCGGCGCGTTGTTCAGCCAGGCCGAGGCAAAGTAGTGCTGCACCATCGCCACCCAGCCGTTGTCGGCCGGCGGAGCGGTCTCGGCCTTGCCCTTCTCGATGTCACCGAAGGCGATCTTGTGGAACTTCTTCTCTTCCGTGTAGAGCGCCGGGCCGGTGAACGTGTGATAGAAGCTCGATTCCCCCGGCGGCGGGTTGCCGTCACGCACCAGCTGCAGGTACAGCTGCGGCTCGCGCGGCGCGTCGCCGACGTTGATCACCTCGTGCTTCACGCCGATCGCGTAGTCGCCCCGCTTGAAGGTGTAGGTCTTGCGGTACTGCAGGCCGTTGACCGGGGCCGATTCCAGCGTCAGCTGCAGCTCGTTCTCGCCCTCGTCCAGCGTGCGGTCGCCCGGCAGCGCGGTCATCACGCTCAGGTGGTTGGGGAACGCGCCGCCCGCGTCGTGGCGGTTGATCAGGCCGGACTGGGCCAGGTAGGTGCGCTGCGCCGAGCGGTCCATCAGCACCACCGGGTTGCCGCGGTCCTGCTGGTCCTCGTACTTGAGCAGCTCCAGGCGCACCAGCGAACCGCCCTGGGTGTCGACCTCGGCGCGGTAGACATCGGTGACCAGCGTGATCCGCTCGGTGGGCGAGCCGGCTGCGGCCTGGGTCGCGATGCTGGACGAGCCGGTCGTGGCGCCGGCCACGGCAGCAGGCGCAGGCACGTCGGCCGCGGACCCGGTCCCCTGGGGCGGTTCGGCCGAGGCGCTGGCAGCAGGCGGCTGCGGCGAGAACATCGACGGCCGGCCGTTGTGCTTGTTCCAGGCGTCCCACAGCAGGACGAGTGACAAGGTGAACACCATCCACAGGATGGTGCGGCGCATATCGGTCATGGAGACGACTCGCTGGTAGAGGGTGTGGAAACGGGAGGCGTCGCCGCAGCGGAGGCGCGCGGCGGCAGCAGGCGGGTGAACAGGCGCGGCGGATGCTCGGGCACGGGGTCGATGCCGCCCTCGCACCACGGGCCGCAGCGCAGCAGCCGGCGCGCCGTCAGGTAGCTGCCGGCGCCGGCGCCGTGGCGCTCGATCGCCTCGAGCGCATAGGCGGAACAGGTCGGATGGAAACGGCAGCCCGCGCCGAGCCAGGGGCTGAGCAGCAGCCGGTAGCCCCGGATCAGAACCAACAGCGCTCGTTTCAGCATCACCCGGCCTCGATCATCCGTGGGTGTTTTCTTCAGGTCGATGCAGGCGGCGCGGCCAGCTGGCGGCGCGCCCGGGCGGCCCCTTGCGCCAGCAGTGCATCGAGCTCCTGGCGCGCGGCCCGCTTCAGCACCTCGGACGCCGAGCTGCGGAACTGCTCGCGATCGAACGCGGCGCGCAGCCGCACCACCCAGATGCCGGCCGGCAGGTCGCCGGCATGGCGCTCGAAGCAGGCATACACCTGGCGCTTGAGCAGGTTGCGGGTCACGGCCCGCCGCGCCCAGCGCTTGGGGAGCACCGCGCCGGCCTGGCAATCCACAGCCGGGGGGTGCCCCGGTGCCTGGCCTGTTGACAACTCGGCCGTCGGCACGAAATGCAGCATGAAATGCGGGCTGCGGGCCACGATGGCCTGCGGGCCCGCACCCAGGGCGCGTTCGAAGCCGGCCCGCTGCTTCAGGCGTCGCACCCGGCAGCGCGCAACGCTGCCGGATTCAGCAGGCGCGGCCGCGGCAGCCGGCATCGGACGAGGCCCTCAGGGCCACAGGCCGGTCAGACCGCCAGGCGCTTGCGGCCCTTGGCGCGACGCGCGTTGATGACCTTGCGGCCATTGCGCGTCTTCATGCGGACCAGGAAGCCGTGCGTGCGCGCGCGGCGGACCTTGGAAGGTTGGTAGGTGCGTTTCATGATCGAGTCCTCGTGTCGCCCCGCACCCGCCGTCATCCGGGGATAGGAGCCTCAAACCAAAGCCCGCGCAACCGGTGCCACCGGCACCCGCGGGCTTCCATCCGTCCCGACCCCGGCGCCAGCCGCGCAGCGCGCCCGGCCTGGCCGGCCCTGCGGAAAAAGCGCGCAGACGCAAGCCGCTCCGCAAGGATTCGGGAAACCCGCGATTACAACAAAAATCCCCTTGTTGGTCAATGACTTACCGCGAGCCCAGCCGGCAAGCCGGGTTTTCGAGCAGGCCCGAAGTCTGTGGATAACCTGTCGGGAAGGGGGCGTTGGGGGGTAGAATCGCCCGGCTCGAGAGAAGGTTTTCCACAATACATGAGCTCCGACCTCTGGCAACGCTGCTGCGAGCGCCTCGCGGCAGAGATGCCCGAACAGCAATTCAACACCTGGATCCGCCCCCTGCCGCCCGGCACGGTCACGACCGCAGAGGCCGGCCCGGTGGTGAGCGTGCGCGTGCCCAACCGCTTCAAGCTGGACTGGATCCGCAACCAGTACGCGCCGCGCATCGAAAGCCTGCTGGCCGACCTGGCCGGCTGCCCGGTCAAGCTGGAGCTCTCGCTGGCGCCGCGCGAGGCGCCGCCCGTGAACCACCGCCCGGTGCTGGCCACGGCCGGTGCCGGCCCGGTGCCCGCGGCCCAGGCCTACAACGGCGCGGCCCCCGCCCGAGCAGCCGCCGCGGTGGCGGCACCGGCCGCGCCTGCGGCCAGCAACCCGGCCTCGCGCAGCCGGCTCAACCCCAGCCTGACCTTCGACACCCTGGTGCCGGGCCGGGCCAACCAGATGGCGCGCACCGCCGCGCTGCACGTGGCCGGCGCCCCCGGCCAGATGTACAACCCGCTGTTCATCTACGGCGGCGTGGGCCTGGGCAAGACCCACCTGATCCACGCCGTCGGCAACGCGCTGCTGGCCGACCGGCCGGACGCGCGCGTGCTGTACCTGCACGCCGAGCAGTTCATCTCCGACGTCGTCAAGAACTACCAGCGCAAGACCTTCGACGAGCTCAAGGCCAAGTACCACTCGCTGGACCTGCTGCTGATCGACGACGTGCAGTTCTTCGCCGGCAAGGACCGCACCCAGGAAGAGTTCTTCAACGCCTTCGAGGCGCTGCTGGCCAAGCGGGCGCACATCATCATGACCAGCGACACCTACCCCAAGGGGCTGGCCGACATCGACGAGCGCCTGACCTCGCGCTTCGACTCGGGCCTGACGGTGGCCATCGAGCCGCCCGAGCTGGAGATGCGCGTGGCCATCCTGATCAAGAAGGCCGAAGCCGAGGGCGCGGTGATGCCCGAGGACGTGGCCTTCTTCGTCGCCAAGAACGTGCGCGCCAACGTGCGCGAGCTCGAAGGCGCGCTGCGCAAGATCCTGGCTTATTCACGGTTTTCCCACAAGGAAATCAACATCCAGCTGGCGCGCGAGGCGCTCAAGGACCTGCTGTCGATCCAGAACCGGCAGATCTCGGTGGAGAACATCCAGAAGACGGTGGCCGACTTCTACAAGATCAAGGTCGCCGACATGTACTCCAAGAAGCGCCCCGCCAGCATCGCCCGCCCGCGTCAGATCGCCATGTACCTGGCCAAGGAGCTGACGCAGAAGAGCCTGCCCGAGATCGGCGAGCTGTTCGGCGGGCGCGACCACACCACGGTGCTGCATGCCGTGCGCAAGATCGGCAGCGAGCGCACCAAGAACACCGAACTCAACCAGCAGCTGCACGTGCTGGAACAAACCTTGAAGGGCTGAAGACGGTGCTGTGCCCCTTCATGCCCCAAAGGGACTCGTGCGGTCAAGTGACAACCCTGGGGACAACTTTCGAACAAGCGCCAGGATGTCCACAGCGCGGCCGCCGAAGGCGAAGTTGTTGTACGCCGCCGCGAAAGTTTCCGGCGTCGCGCTGCACATGGTTGTCATGGAGCTAAAGCGTTGACGCGACAAGACAAAATAACGTTTTCCACAAGAAACCTGCCGCTCTACTACGGCTACCACCTCAAGAGGCTCAAATGATTGTGTTGAAAGCACCCCAGGACAAAGTGCTCGGCGCCATGCAGGCCGTCTCCGGCATCGTGGAGCGACGCCACACTTTGCCGATCCTGGCGAACGTGTTGATCCGCAAGACTGGTAGCCAGGTCGAGTTCACCACCAGCGACCTCGAGATCCAGGTGCGCACCACCGCCGAATTCGAGGGCGACGCGGGCAGCTTCAACACCTCCGTCGGCGCGCGCAAGCTGATCGACATCCTGCGCGCCCTGCCTTCGGACCAGACCGTCTCGCTGTCGGCCAGCCAGAACAAGCTGACCCTGCAGGGCGGCAAGAGCCGCTTCACGCTGCAGACCCTGCCGGCGGAAGACTTCCCGCTGGTGCAGGAAGCCGCCGACTTCGGCCCCACCTTCAGCGTCCCGCAGAAGACCCTCAAGGGCCTGATCGGCCAGGTGCACTTCGCGATGGCGGTGCACGACATCCGCTACTACCTCAACGGCATCCTGTTCGTCGCCGAAGGCAAGCAGCTGACGCTGGTGGCCACCGACGGCCACCGCCTGGCGCTGGCCCAGGCCACGCTGGAAGTCGAGATACCGCGCCAGGAAGTGATCCTGCCGCGCAAGACCGTGCTGGAGCTGCAGCGCCTGCTCAAGGACGAGGACACGCCGATCGAGATGCGCTTTGCCGGCAACCAGGCCAAGTTCAGCTTCAGCGGCATGGAGTTCGTCACCAAGCTGGTCGAGGGCAAGTTCCCCGACTACAACCGGGTCATCCCCAAGAACCACAAGAACAGCGTCATCCTCGGCCGTGCGCCGCTGCTGGCCAGCCTGCAGCGCGCCGCCATCCTGACCAGCGAGAAGTTCAAGGGCGTGCGCCTGAGCTTCGAGCCCGGCGTGCTGCGCATCGCCTCCAGCAACGCCGAGCAGGAAGAGGCCAAGGAAGAACTCGAAATCGACTACGGCGGCGACAGCATCGAGATCGGCTTCAACGTCACCTACCTGGTCGACGTGCTGGCCAACATGGGCCAGGACATGGTCAAGATCGAGCTGCAGGACGCCAACAGCTCGGCCCTGATCACCATCCCCGATCACGCCGGCTTCAAGTACGTGGTGATGCCGATGCGGATCTGAGCCGGGCCGCGGGCGCGCCTCCCGTGACCGACACCGAGCGGGCTTGCGGCCCGCTCCAGCGTTTTTGACGGGGCTGGACCGGCAGCCGGCCACAGCCCCCAGCGACAGGAATCGAGACCTTCATGACCGACGCAAGCAACGAGCAACCGAGCCAACCCGCCCAGAACCCGGCCGAAGCCGGCTACGGCGAAAGCAGCATCCAGATCCTCGAAGGGCTGGAAGCGGTGCGCAAGCGCCCCGGCATGTACATCGGCGACACCTCCGATGGCACCGGTCTGCATCACCTGGTCTTCGAGGTCGTCGACAACTCGATCGACGAGGCGCTGGCCGGCTACTGCGACGACATCGTCGTCACCATCCACACCGACAACTCCATCTCCGTCATCGACAACGGCCGCGGCATCCCGACCGGCGTCAAGATGGACGACAAGCACGAGCCCAAGCGTTCGGCGGCGGAGATCGCCCTGACCGAGCTGCACGCCGGCGGCAAGTTCAACCAGAACAGCTACAAGGTCTCGGGCGGCCTGCACGGCGTGGGCGTGTCGTGCGTCAACGCGCTGTCCAAGTGGCTGCGCCTGACCGTGCGCCGCGACGGCAAGGTGCACTACCTCGAGTTCAAGAAGGGCGTGCCGCAGGACCGCATCATCGAGGAGCGTGACGGCGTCGAGGTCAGCCCGATGAAGATCCTCGGCAACACCGACAAGCGCGGCACCGAGGTGCACTTCCTGCCCGACGACGAGATCTTCTCCAACGTCGACTTCCACTACGACGTGCTGGCCAAGCGCCTGCGCGAGCTCTCGTTCCTGAACAACGGCGTCAAGATCCGCCTGGTCGACGAGCGCAACGGCAAGGAAGACAACTTCGCCTTCGCCGGCGGGGTCAAGGGCTTCGTCGAGTTCATCAACCAGGGCAAGAAGGTCCTGCATCCGAACATCTTCCACGCCGTCGGCGAGCGCGTCAGCGAGCAGAACACCACCATCGGCGTCGAGGTGGCGATGCAGTGGAACGACGGCTACAGCGAGAGCGTCCTCTGCTTCACCAACAACATCCCGCAGCGCGACGGTGGCACCCACCTGACCGGCCTGCGCGCGGCGATGACCCGCGTCATCAACAAGTACATCGAGGACAACGAGCTGGCCAAGAAGGCCAAGGTCGAGATCTCCGGCGACGACATGCGCGAGGGCCTGACCTGCGTGGTCAGCGTCAAGGTGCCCGAGCCCAAGTTCTCCAGCCAGACCAAGGACAAGCTGGTCTCCAGCGAGGTGCGCGGCCCGGTCGAGGAGGTCGTGAGCCAGAAGCTCACCGACTGGCTGCTCGAGAACCCCAACGACGCCAAGATCATCTGCGGCAAGATCGTCGAGGCCGCACGCGCCCGCGAGGCCGCGCGCAAGGCGCGCGAGATGACCCGCCGCAAGGGCGTGCTCGACGGCCTGGGGCTGCCCGGCAAGCTGGCCGACTGCCAGGAGAAGGACCCGGCCCTGTGCGAGATCTACATCGTCGAGGGCGACTCCGCCGGCGGCTCGGCCAAGCAGGGCCGCGACCGCAAGTTCCAGGCGATCCTTCCGCTGCGCGGCAAGATCCTGAACGTCGAGAAGGCGCGCTACGAGAAGCTGCTGTCGTCCAACGAGATCGTCACGCTGATCACCGCGCTGGGCACCGGCATCGGCAAGGACGACTTCAACCCCGACAAGCTGCGCTACCACCGCATCATCATCATGACCGACGCGGACGTGGACGGCGCGCACATCCGCACCCTGCTGCTGACCTTCTTCTACCGACAGATGCCCGAGCTGGTCGAGCGCGGCCACATCTACATCGCGCAGCCGCCGCTGTACAAGGTCAAGCAGGGCAAGCACGAGCAGTACCTGAAGGACGCCCACGAGCTGGACGCCTTCATGCTCAAGGTGGCGCTGACCGACGCCGAGCTGCACACCGGCATCGGCAACACCGTGCTCAAGGGCGAGGCCTTCGAGCAGCTGGCACGCCAGTACGTGCTGGCCGAGAACGTCATCGGCCGCCTGTCCAACTGGATGGACGCCGAGGCCCTGCGCGCGCTGGCCAACGGCGTCGAGATCAACCTGGACACCAAGGAACAGGCCGAGGCCAGCGCCGCGGCGCTGCAGGCCGCGCTGCACGGGGCCAAGGTCGAGGCCACCTATGACGAGCGCACCGACAAGCACGCACTGCGCATCAGCCGCCGCCACCACGGCAACGTCAAGACCAGCGTCATCAGTGCCGAGTTCGTGCACGGCGCCGACTACGACGTGCTGAGCAGCGCCGGCCGGACCTTCAAGGGCCTGCTCGGCCCCGACGCCGTGATCCGCCGCGGCGAAGGCGACCGGCAGAAGGAACAGAAGGTCGGCGACTTCCGCCAGGCCATGCAATGGCTGATGGCGCAGGCCGAAGCCAGCGTCGGCCGCCAGCGCTACAAGGGCCTGGGCGAGATGAACCCCGAGCAGCTGTGGGAGACCACGATGGACCCGAACGTGCGCCGCCTGCTGCGCGTGCAGATCGAGGACGCCATCGAGGCCGACCGCGTGTTCACGATGCTGATGGGCGACGAGGTCGAGCCGCGCCGCAACTTCATCGAGGCGAACGCGTTGAGGGCGGCGAACATCGACGTGTGACGCATCCGGCCTGCCCCGCCCAGGGGCGTGGCCCTCGACACGCCATGGAAGGCCCGATCGCGTCGGGCCCTTCTTCGTTCGTGGGAGGATTTGGGTCCGCCACCAGACGGCATTCATGGAACCCATGCACCAGATCCGCATCGCCACGGCCTGCTTCGTCAACGACCACAACGAGCTGCTCGTCGTGCGCAAGAGGAACACCACCCGCTGGATGCTCCCCGGCGGCAAGCTCGACGGGGACGAGTCGGCGGTCGAGGCGGTGCGGCGGGAGCTGAAGGAGGAACTGCAGCTCGACGTGCCGGCGGCTGCCCTGACGCCCCTGGGCCGCTTCGAGGAGATGGCGGCGAACGAGCCGGACACCCGCGTGCGGGCCGAGGTGTTCGTCGCGCAGGTGCCCGAGGGCCAGGTGCCGCGGCCGGCGGCGGAGATCGCCGAGATGCAGTGGCTGCCGATGCAGCCGCCGGCACCGCCCGGGGTGGCGCCGCTGCTGGCAGGGCACATCCTGCCGGCCTTGCGGCGGCGCCGTGGCGAGGCAGGCTGACCGGGTCACGGGGATCGGGAACGCGCCTGAAGCACCTGTGCCCGTCCCAGCCACAGCCCCAGCAGTGCCCACACCAGCGCCAGCGGCACGACCACGCCGACCAGCCCGCCCAGCGCCAGGCCCAACCGCCCCAGCATCCCCTCGGTCTGCGCGCCGACCACGTCGCCGGCGCGGTAGACGAAGGTGTCGATGAAGGCCTTGGCCTTGTACTTGTCCTCGCGGCTGACGACGGGAAACAGCGCCTCGCGCGCGGGCCGCGTGATGCCGCGCTGCACCGCGCGGTTGGCCGCTTCCAGCAGCACCAGCACGGTAAACGAGCCGTAGAGCGCCAGGCCGACGAAGCCGAGCGCGGTGACCGCCGGCAGTAGGGCGAGCGCCACGCCCAGCCCGAAGCGCTGGATGATGCGGCCGGTCAGGGCCAGCTGCAGCGCCAGCACCGCGATCTGCGTCCACATGTCGATCTGGCCCAGCGTCGCGGTGCGCACGTCGGTGTGTTCGGAGGTGGCGGCCACCATCTGCAGGCGCGTGAAGTAGATGAAGGTGGCGACCACCGTCATCAGCAGCACGTAGGCGGCAATGCCGGCCAGGTAATGCGAGCGGCACACGGCCCACAGCCCGGCCCAGGCGCTGCCGCCGATGCGTTCGGGCCCGGTGGCCCTGGCCGGCGTGGACGGTGCATCGGCCGGCGGCCCTGCCCGGTCCGGGGCTAGGCGCACCAGCCACCAGGCACACGACAGGGCGAGCAGCAGGAAGCCGCCTGCGACCAGCAGCAGGTTCGGCGTGCCCAGCGGCCGGGCCAGCTGCGACGCCAGCCACGGCCCGAAGATCGCGCCCAGCGTGCCGCCGACCGAGACCGGGGCGAAGCAGCGCCGGGCCTGCTCGCTGGTGAAGCGGTCGGCCATTAGCGCCCAGAACACCATGGTCGCGAACAGGTTGAACACGCTGAACCAGACGTAGAACACCTGCCCGCTGGTCTGGCCGACCGCCTCGGGCGTGAACCGCAGCAAGGCCCAGAAGCCCGCCAGACACAGCGCGAAGAAGCCGTAGGTGGCGCCGATGAACTGCAGGCGCTTGAAGCGCGCCACCAGCCAGCCGAACAGCGGGTTGACGGCCAAGGTCACCACCGCGGTGCCGATGAACAGCCAGCGGATGCCCTCGATGCCGCGCTGCATGCCGAGCGCGTCCCGTGCCGGCCGCAGCAGCATCAGCGCGGTGAGCACGCAGAAGAAGAACAGCGCGGCGACCAGGACCGGCCCCAGCTCCTCGCGGCGTATGCCGGACAGGGCGATCCGCGCGCGGCCCATCGCGTCACGCGAGCGGGGTGCCGGTCGCGCGCTCGAGCGCGGCGAGCAGCTGGTCCTGGAAGCGCACGTCGTGGACGGCGGGGTGCGGTTCCTCGCGCTGCAGGTGGTACCAGTAGCCGCCGCTGGTCAGCGCCTCGGGATCGTCGCTGACGGCAAGCCACTCCTGCGTCGCATGGCCCTGGCGCAGGTCGTCCGGCGCGGCGGGGCCACCCATGCGGGTGGGCACCCAGCCCGGGTTCACGGCGTTGCTGCAGACGTCCGGCCACCGGCGCGCGACCGCCGCGGCCAGGGTGGTGACGTAGAGCTTGCTGTCGGCATAGCTGCCGGTGGCGCGCCGGCCGGTCCAGTCCATGCCGGCAAGGTCGGTGCTGCCGCTGCGGTGCAGGGCGCTGCTGAGGTAGATCAGCCGCTGCGGGCGCCGGACCAGCGCGGTCAGCAGGTACGGCGCGACGGTGTTGACCACCAGCACCTGCGGCCCGGACAGCACGCCGGCGTTGTGGATCACGGCATCCATGCGACCGAGCTCGTTGACCTGCCGGGCCAGGTCGCGCGCCTGCCGCAGGTCGGACAGGTCGCCGACGGTGACGGCCGCGCCGCGCTCCAGCAGCGGCTGCACCGCCGACATCCGTTCCCGGGAGCGCACGTGCACGACGACCTCGTGTCCCTGGGACAACAGCGTCTCGGCGGCGAGGTATCCCAGCCCGGTCGACGAGCCGGTGATGAACACCCGCCTGCGGGCCGGGCGTTCCGGGCGTGGATTGGTGGCGCTCATCGGCGTGCTCCGGGAAGCGGGCGACTGCGCGCGGGCGGCACCGGCCGGCCACAGCGGTCCGGCGCCCAGCGTCGCGCTGGCGAAAAGGAAGCTTCGGCGGTCCATGCGCATGACCTCCTCTCGCATGTTCGCCGCCGGCCCGGGGGCGGGCCGTTGCGGTCCTGGTCAGAGCCGGCTGATGCCGGGCAAGTTCCGGCGCGAGCCCGGGCGGTGCATGGCCGCGGGCCGAAGGCGGGCCTGCGAAGGGTATACAGAGGCCTGGATCCTGTATGCATCATTTTGGAAGTCGGCCGCCCCTGGCCGCACCAAAGGTATGCGCGCATGACCCAACGCTGAGCGCCAGGCGGCCCGGATGTATGGCACACATCCTGCGTGGATGGGCCGGCAACCCGACCCACCACCATGCGCCCCTTCGAACAACGTAACCGGTACTTCGACCAGCTCTGCAACACGCCCGGCCTGATGTGGCTGGGGCAGAACACCAACCACTTCGATCCGCACCCGAGCGTGATCCAGGCGGTGCAGGACGCGCTCGCCGACGGCAGCTACCATGCCTACGCGCCGCCGTGCGGCTTCGAGGAGCTGCGCGGGCTGGTCCTGCAGGACGTCGGGTTGCCCGATGCCTGCTGCTTCGTCACCGACGGCGGCGTGGAAGGCCTCTACAACGTCTGCAGCAACCTCTGCCGGCCGGGCCAGGACTTCGTGACCACCGACCCGAGCTGGGCCTGGCCGATCCACTTCGCGCGCAAGGCGGGGGCCCGCATCGTCGAGCTGCCGATCTTCGACGAGAGGCAGGGCTACAAGCTCGCCGCCGAGCAGCTGCGCGCGGCCGTGGGCCCGGACACCGGCGTGATCTACCTGGTGGACCCGAACAACCCGCTGGGCACCTGCCACACGGCCGAGGAGATCCAGGCGTTCACCGACATCGCGCGTTCGGTCGGCGCCTACTTCATCCACGATGCGACCTACTCGCAGTTCGCCGACGGCTTCACGCCCGCCTACCGCTACTACCCCGAGAAGAGCATCGTGATGTACAGCTTCTCGAAGTGGGCCGGGCTCGCCGGCCTGCGCCTGGGCGCGGCGATCGCCTGCACCGACATCATCGAGAGGCTGGCCACCGCGCCGCCCAACAACCTGGGCTGCAACGTGCTGTCGCAGCGCGCGGCGATCGCGGCCCTGAAGAGCAAGGCCGAGTGGTTCCCGCAGGTCAAGGCGCGCCTGCGCCGCAACCAGGCGGCCGTGCACGAGGCGGTGCAGCAGGTGCCGGGCTTGCGCGTGCTGGTCTATCCCTCGCATGCCAACCTGCTGGTGATCGACACCTCCGAAGCGGGCGTGACGCCCGAGGCGCTGGTGGCGGCCTACGGCGAGGCCGGGATCATGATCCGCCAGGGCACCTACCACACGAAGCGCTTCGGCGACCGCTTCATCAAGGTCAGCCTGTCGGTGCCCGAGGCATGGGCCGACCGCTTCTGCGCGCTGCTGCCCGGGATGGTCGAGCAAGCCCGCCACACCACCGCCCCCGCCCTGTTCTGAAGGAGAGCCTGCGATGCCTTACATCACCGCGCGCGACGGCGTGCGCCTGTACTACGAAGAGGCAGGCAGCGGCACGCCGATCGTCTTCGTGCACGAGTTCGGCGGCGACAGCCGCAGCTGGGAACCGCAGATGCGCTACTTCACGCGGCGCTACCGCTGCATCACCTATGCGGCACGCGGCTACCTGCCCTCGGACGTGCCGGAGGACGTGGAGCGCTACTCGCAGCAGATCGCGGTCGACGACATCGCCGACGTGATGGATGGCCTGGGCATCGACTCGGCCCACGTCGTCGGCCTGTCGATGGGCGGCTTCGCGACGCTGCACTTCGGCCTGCGCTACGCGGCGCGGGCGCGCTCGCTGGTGGTGGCCGGCGCGGGCTACGGTGCCGAGAAGCAGTACGAGGAGTACTTCCGCAACGTCTCGCTGGAAGTGGCGCGCAAGTTCGAGGAGCTGGGCGCGCCGGAATTTTCGAAGACCTACGCGCAGGCCGCCTCGCGCATCATCTTCCAGGTCAAGGACCCGCGCGGCTGGCAGGAGTTTGCCGACATGCTGGCCGAACATTCCTCGATCGGCTCGGCGCGCACGATGCAGGGCGTGCAGGCACGCCGCCCGTCGATCTACGACCTCGAAGCCGAGCTGCGCCGGATGCAGGTGCCCACGTTGGTGATCATCGGCGACGAGGACGACCACTGCCTGCAGCCGGGCATCTTCCTGAAGAAGACCGTGCCTGCCAGCGGCCTGCTGGTGCTGCCCAAGGCCGGGCACACGATCAACCTCGAGGAGCCGGCGCTGTTCAACCAGTTCGTCGGGGACTTCCTCGCCACCGTCGAGCAGGGCAAGTGGCTGCCGCGCGACCCGCGCAGCCAGCCGGCCGAGATCATGAAGACCTCATGAGGGCCGCCGACAACGTCAGCGAGCAGCGCCTGAACCAGCGCCTGGCCGCGCTGGCCCGGCTGGGGGCCACGCCCGCCGGCGGGGTGAACCGCCCGGCGCTGTCGCTGGCCGATGCGCAGGCCCAGGAGCTGATGGCGCGCTGGGGCCAGGACATCGGCCTCGAGCCGAGCCGGGATGCGGCGGGCAACTTCTTCCTGCGCCTGCCGGGCGGCCCCGAGGGCGCCGCGCCGGTGCTGAGCGGCTCGCACCTGGACAGCCAGCCCACCGGCGGGCGCTACGACGGCGTCTATGGCGTGGTGGCCGCGCTGGAGGCTGCACAGGCGCTGCTGGAGGCCGGCGTGCCGCGCCGGCGGCCGCTGGACGTGGTGGCGTGGATGAACGAGGAAGGCTCGCGCTTTGCGCCCGGCATGATGGGCTCGTCGGTGTTCGCCGGCGCGCGCACGCTGGACGAGATCGGCGCGGTGTGCGACAGCCAGGGCCTCAGCGTGGCCGAGGCGCTGCGTGCCACCGCGCTGCGCCTGGCCCACATCCCCGGGCGTCCGCTGGGCGGCGCGGTGCATGCCTACGTGGAGGCCCACATCGAGCAAGGCCCGGTGCTGGACCGCGCGGGCGTTCCCGTCGGCATCGTGACCGGGATCCAGGGCAAGCACACCTTCCGCATCGAGGTCGACGGCGAGGCGGCCCACGCCGGCACCTCCTGCCGCGCCGAGCGCCGCGACGCACTGCTCGCGGCGCTGGCGATGGTGCGTGCGCTGACCGAGGTGATGCACGACGCCGAGGACATCGTGAAGTTCACCGTGGGCCGCTTCGAGGTGATGCCCAATGCGCCTTCGGTGGTGCCGGCGCGGGTGGTGTTCTCGATCGACCTGCGCCACCCGGACACCGGGACGCTGCGGCGCCTGAGTGCCCAGGTCCAGCCGCTGTGCGAGGCCCATGCGGGGCCGTGCACGGTGCAGGTCACGCGCCTGTCGGCGGCGGACTCGCTGGTGTTCCCGCCCGAGATGCAGCAGCGCGTGAAGCAGGCCGCCGAGGCGCTGGGCATCCCGGCCATCGCGCTGCCTTCGGCCGCCGGGCACGATGCGCGCTACCTGCACGGGATCGCGCCCTCGGCGATGGTGTTCGTGCCCAGCCGCGACGGCATCACGCACAACGAGGCGGAGTACACCGACTCCGCCGACCTGGCCGCGGGTGCCCGCGTGCTGACCGAGGTGCTGCAGGGGCTGCTGGCCTGAGCGCGGGCCGCGCCCGCCGCCCCCCGGCCTTTCCGGTTGACTCTCCGTCCCCGACACCCCGGTGTCGGTTCCCCGGCCCATGGCGCTGTGCGCGTCGTGGGCCGTCTTTTTGCCGCTCAGCCCGGCAGCTGGCTGGAGACCGCCGAGATCAGGTCGACCATGTCGTCCTGCAGCAGCGTGACGTGGTTGGCCGCGGCGGAGAACGCGGCTTCCGGGTCGTGCCGCTCGATGGCGTCGAGGATGGCCTGATGCTCGCCGATGGTCGAACGCATGCGGCCCGGGTGGTAGGTGACGTGGCGGCGGTAGAAGGCCACGCGCTTGCGCAGCAGCCGCGTCTGTGCGGCGAGGTAGTGGGTGTTGGACGCGTCGTACAGCGCGTCGTGGAAGTGCTGGTTGACCTCGTAGAACAGGTCGCGGTTGTCGCTGTCGACCAGCCCCCTGAGCTGTTCCTGCAGCTCCTGCAGGCGACGGCGCTGCGCGGGCGTGGCGCGCCGTGCGGCATAGCGTGCGCACAGGCCTTCGAGCACCGACATCATCTGGAACATCTCCAGGATCACGGGCATCGACAGGCTGGTGACGTACACGCCGTTGGTGCCCTTCATCTCGACCAGGCCGGTGCCGGCCAGCGCGCGCAGCGCCTCGCGCACCGGCGTGCGCGAAACCTTGTAGCGCTCGACCAGCTCGGCCTCGTCCAGCCGCGTGCCCGGGCGCAGCGTGCCGTTGAGGATCTGTTCTTCGAGGTTCTCGCGCAGCTCCTCGCTCAGCGTGGGGGCGCGCTCGCGCGTGCGCTCCCGGCCGGGCGGGACGTCGCGGGTGGCAAGGGTCTGCTCCATGCAGTCTCCGATGGGTCTTGGGTTCCGTGAGGAAGGCGGTGGCCTCGCGCGGCCGCCGTGGTGGAGCCGTCCTCAGCAGTATTCGCGCCACCTTGCAGGCAGGCCTGCACGGGCCGCGGCGAGCCATCTCGGTGCGGGTGCACCTGCACCGTGAATCCAGAACGGGCATTTCCGTATGCACGTGCATCGATATGAGGCGCGTTGCACGGGGACTCGCGCATCCGCAAGCAGCGAAGGCTGTGTTCCGGCTGGCACGGTTAGTGCGTAAGGGAAGCCCATCGCGAGGGCCGCCCGAGGGCGCCCCGCCTTCCCTGAACCCCAGACCACGCACCGACATGACCTCTCTGACGCTGACCGGCAAGACCGCTCTCATCACTGGCGCCTCCAAGGGCATCGGACTGGCGACCGCCTGGACCTTTGCCGAAGCCGGGGCCCGGCACCTGCACCTGGCCGCGCGCGACGGCGCCGCGCTGGAGGCCGCAAAGCGGGAAATCGAGGCCCGGCACCCGGGCACGCAGGTCAGCACGCACGCGCTGGACCTGTCGGCGCCCGGCGCGATGAAGGCGCTGGCCGACGCGGCCGGCGACGTGGACATCCTGATCAACAACGCGGGCGACATGCCCTCCGGCCCGCTGGAATCGCTCGACTGGGACCTGCTGCGCCGCGCGCTGTCGCTGAAGCTGGTCGGCTACATGGAGCTCAGCTGCTACGTCTACGAAGGCATGAAGCGCCGCGGCAGCGGCGTGATCATCAACGACATCGGCAACTCCGGCGAGAACTACGACGCCAACTACATCGCGGGCTCGGCGTGCAACGCCGGCGTGATGGCCTTCACCCGCGCGCTGGGCGGCGTGAGCCTGGACCACGGCGTGCGCGTGGTCGGCGTGAACCCCGGCCCGGTCGCCACCGACCGCATGGTCAAGATCATGAGGCGCCGCGCGATCGACAACTTCGGCGACGAAAGCCGCTGGCAGGAACTGTTCGACGCCTACCCCGGCGGCCGTCCGGCCGAGGCGCGAGAGATCGCCGAGCTGATGCTGTTCCTCGCCTCCGACCACGCGCAGTACATCACCGGCACGGTGGTGACGATCGACGGCGGCATCGCCGCGCGCGGCTCGGTCATCAAGACCAGCAACTACGCCGCCAACCGCGCGGCGCGCCTGGCTGCCCAGGCCTCCGCCCAGGCGGCCTGAGTCCGACGCAGCAGGACTTCGCCATGGCCACGCCCCTTCCATTGCCTGCCACGCCCGCCGCCCGGCCCGCGGAGGGCGGGGCCTCCCGACCGCCGCGCCGGCGCCTGCCGCCCGAGGTGCTGATGAGCACGCTGTCGGTGCTGTCCATCGTCGCCCTGTGGTACCTCGCGACGCTCGCGCTGCCGCCCTCGGTGCTGCCGCCGCCGCACACGGTGGTGAAGTCGATGGCCGAGCTCGCCGGCACGGACGAGTTGTGGAGCGACATCCGCATCTCGCTGACGCGCATCGCGTTCGCCTTTGCGCTGGGCATGGGCATCTCGCTGCTGCTCGGCTTCGCGATGGCGACCTCCGAGCGCGCCGGCATGTTCTTCCGCGTCTGGGTGGTGTGCGGCATCACGGTGCCGGCCATCGTGACCATCCTGACGATCTACATGGTCATGGGCATGAACGACCGCGCCGCGGTCGTCGGCGCGGCGCTCACCGTGGTGCCCTTCCTCGCGATCAACATCCGCGAGGGCATCAAGAGCATCGACATGCGCCTGATCCACATGGGGCGCATCTTCCGCGCCAGCCGGCGCCAGCTGATCGGCTCGGTGATGCTGCCGCAGGTCGCGCCGATGCTGCTGGCCTCGGCCCGCTTCGGCCTGGGCCTGGTCTGGAAGATGGTGCTGTTCGTCGAGCTGCTGGGCCGCAGCGACGGCGTGGGCTACCGCATCGAGCACTACTTCCAGATGTTCGACATGACGCAGGTGCTGGCCTACGCGCTGAGCTTCCTGATCGTGATGATGTTCATCGAGGTGTTCGTCTTCGGGCTCATCGAGAAGCACATCTTCCGCTGGCGCCATGGCTGACGCGGCCGTGTCGACTTCCTCCCGCAACGCTTCCACAGGACGCCCCATGTCGCAGATCGCCCTCGTCAACGTCGGCAAGACCTACCGCGCGGCCCGTCGCGAGCCGCTGCACGTGCTGCGCGGCATCGACCTGTCCATCGAGGCCGGCGAGGTGGTCGGCCTGGTGGGCCCGTCGGGCTGCGGCAAGTCGACCATCCTGAACATCGTCGCCGGCCTGGATGCGGACTACACCGGCCGCGTGACGATCCAGGGCCGCCCGATGTCCGAGCAGCTGGATGCGGGCTTCCGCGTCTCCTACGTGTTCCAGGAATCGCGCCTGCTGCCCTGGTACACGATCGCGCAGAACATCGAGTTCGCGCTGCGTGCGGCGAACTTCCCGCGCAGCGAGTGGAAGGAACGCACCCTCGCGGTGCTGGACCTGGTGGGCCTGTCCCGCTTCAAGGACTTCTACCCGGGACAGCTCTCGGGCGGCATGCAGCAGCGGGCCTCGATCGCGCGCGCCTTCTCGGTGGACCCGGACATCCTGCTGATGGACGAACCCTTCAGCGCGCTGGACGAGCTCACCGCGCGCAAGCTGCGCCAGAGCCTGCTCGACATCTGGGAGAAGTTCCGCTCGACCATCCTGTTCGTCAGCCACAACGCCTACGAGTCCACCTTCCTCGCGGACCGGATCATCGTGATGAGCAGCAACCCCGGCGGAAAGATCGCCGAGGAGATCGACCTTCGGGACGTGCCCCGTCCGCGCTCCTACGACGACCCGGCCCTGTTCGAGAAGAGCAAGGAGGTCATCCGCGTGCTCGACCGCCGCCCGGTCGAGGCCTGAACCCACGAGAGGCACGCACCGCCACCCCGCCCCACCGTTTCCTGACCGTCCCCGCCCCTGCACTGGAGCAACGCCCCATGAAGCCCACCACCAACCTCAAAGCCCTGCTCGGCGGCGTCGCTGCCGCGCTGACCCTGCACTTCGCACCCCTGGCCCAGGCCCAGACCGCCGCGCCCAAGGGCGACGGCGGCACCATCCGCATGCTGATCAACCCGGCGGGCACGATGTCGATCCCGCCGCTGGTGATCAAGCAGTACAACCTCGACAGGAAGTACAACATCAACGTCGAGACCGTGCCGTACAGCAACAACAACTCGGCCGCGGTCGCGCTGCAGAGCAAGAGCACCGACGTCGTGATCCTCGACTGGCTGGCCACCGCGCGCCTGAAGGCCGGCGGCATCAACGTGGTCGGCGTCGCGCCCTTCCTCACCTACGTCAACAGCATCATCGTGCCGGTCGACTCGCCGGCCAGGACGATCGCCGACCTGAAGGGCATGAAGGTCGGCGCGCACAACAAGACCGGCTTCGACTGGGTCATCACCGTGGCGGCCGCGAAGAAGAAGTACGGCATCGACCTGAACAAGCAGGTCACGCTGCACGAAGGCGCGGTGCCGCTGTTGCGCGGCCTGATGGAACAGGGCGAGCTGCAGGCCACCGGCATGTGGAACTCGCTGGCGCCCGAGATGCTGGCCACCGGCAAGTTCCGCACGCTGGCCACCATCCGCGAGATCTCCGACAGCATGGGCCTGCCCACCGTGCCGTTCCTGTTCTTCGGCATGCGCGAGGAGTACGCCAAAGCCAACCCGGCCAACGTGCGCGCCTTCGTCGCCGCCTACCAGGACGCCGTCAGGATCATGAAGACCGACGACAAGCTGTGGGAGGACACCGGCAAGCGCATGAAGCTGTCGCCGCAGGCCACCGAGTTCTTCAAGCAGCAGGTGCGCAACGACCTGCTGACCGCCTTCACGCCCGAGATGGCCCAGGGCCTGTCCGACACGCTCGACGCGATGGTCGAGGTCGCCGGTCCCGAGGTCATCGGCATGAGCAAGCTGCCCGAAGGCCTGATCACCCTCGAATACCAGTAAGCCCTGACGGTCGATTCGTCACCGCGACGCCGCGCGGGTCCGCGCGGTGTCCCCCGTTCCCTGTGGAGATGCATCGTGAACAGCCCCTTTGAAGCCCGGACCATGTCGACCGCCAGCCTGCCGGTGATCGACATCAGCGGCCTGTCGTCGTCGAAGCACGAGGACCGCAAGGCGGTCGGCGCGCAGATCCGCGCCGCCTGCATCGAGTACGGCTTCTTCTACGTGTCCGGCCACGGCGTGCCGCAAGGCCTGATGGATGCGGCCCTGGAACAGACCCGCGCCTTCTTCGCGCAGCCCGACGAGCAAAAGGCCAAGGTGGCGCGCACCAAGTCGTTCTGCAACCGCGGCTGGGACCCGCTGAAGGCCGAGTCGCTGGGCCTGGACGTGCCGGACAACAAGGAAACCCTGTTCCTGGGCCTGGACCTGCCGCTGGACCACCCGGCGGTCGTCGCGCGCCGCTTCAACCACGGCCCGAACCAGTGGCCCGAGGGCCTGCCCGGCTTCAAGACCACGATGCGCGCCTACCACGCCGCCCTGCGCGACGTGAGCGAACGCATGATGGTCGGCCTCGCGCTGGCGCTGGACCTGCCCGAGGACTACTTCGAGGACTTCAACGACACCCCGCTGTCGACGATGCGCCTGCTGCACTACCCGCCGCAGCCGGTCAACGCCGGCAGGGAGCAGGTCGGCGCCGGCGCGCACACCGACTTCGGCGCGCTCACCTTCCTGCTGCAGGACGAGAACGGCGGCCTGCAGGTGCAGGGCCTGGACGGCGAGTGGATCAGCGCCCCGCCGATCCCCGGCACCTATGTCTTCAACATCGGCGACGCGATCGCGCGCTGGACCAACGACCTGTTCCGCTCGACGCTGCACCGCGTGATCAACGTCTCGGGCAAGGAGCGCTACTCGGTGCCGTTCTTCTACTCCGGCAACCCCGACCACGTGCTCGAGTGCCTGCCCGGCTGCCTGAAGGCCGGCGAGTCGCCCAGGTACCCGGCCGTGACCGTCGAGAAGCACATGCAGGAGTGCTACCGCCGCGCCCGCGAGGCCGCCTCCAGCTACGTCGGTTGAGGACGCGCGAGATGCCGACGCTGCTCAAGCGCTTCGACTTCCTGGCCGCGCTGGCCGGTGTGGCGCGCGACGACCTGGTCGTCACCAACCTGGCCAACACCGCCACCGAGTGGCATGCGGCCCGGCCCTCGCACGCCAACCTGTATGCGGTGGGCATGGGCCTGGTCACGTCCTATGCGCTGGGCGTGGCGCTGGCGCGGCCCGAGCAGTCGGTCATCGCGCTCGACGGCGACGGCGGCATCTTCTTCGACACCTCCATCCTGGGCACGATCGCCGCCGCGGGCGCGGCCAACCTCACGGTGGTGGTGTTCGACAACGGCGGCTACGTCTCCACCGGCCGGCTGCCCGACGTGGCCTCGCTGGCCGCGCGCGTGGACATCGCGACGCTGGCGCGTGCCTACGGCCTCGCGCACGTGCACACGGTCGAGCAGCCCGAGGCGCTGGTGGCCTGCGTGCGCGAGGCACGCGAGACGGCCGCGCCGACGCTGGTCGTCGTGAAGGTCAATGCCGAGCAGGCGTTCGTCGGCCCGTTGCCGATGGACCTGAAGGAAAACAAGTACCAGTTCGTGCGCCACGTCGAGCAGGCTGCGGGCATCCGCATCCTCAAGCCCTCGGCCAAGGAACACGGCGCACGCCCGGCCGCCGACCCGGCCAGCCACGCCGACGCCCAGGCGGGCTTCGCGCACACGCTCCATGCCGCCCTGAAGGACAACGGCATCGACTTCGTGATCGGCCTGCCCTGCTCGGGCCTCAGCGGCGCGCAGTCGCTGCTGATGCAGGACCGCGAGATCCGCTACCTGCCGGTCGCCCACGAAGGCACCGGCGTGGGCATCTGCGCCGGCGCGTGGCTCGGCGGCAAGCGCCCGGCCGCGCTGATCGAGAACTTCGGCCTGTTCGCCTCGGTGTACCACCTGCTGCGCGGCCACTTCAGCCACGGCATCCCGACATTGCTGATGACGGAATACCGCGGCGACACCGGCGACCAGGAGTTCTTCGCCGAGACCGGCGAGGTCACGCCCGACCTGCTCAGGGCCATGCGCGTGAACCACCGCGTCATCGCCGATGCCGCGCAGCTGATGCCCGCGGTGCGCGACGCCTGGCGCTGGATGGACGCCTGCCTGCGTCCCTTCGCGATCCTGCCCACCTTCGAGCTCACGCGCCTGAAGCGCTGAGCCGCCCTGCCGGAACACCCATGCGCACGCTGCTTTCCCACATCGGCCGGCTCTACACCTGCGACCGCCACGACCGCGTGCTTGCCGATGCGTACGTGGTGGTCGAAGGCGAGCGTATCGTCGAGGTCGGCCAGGGCCGGCCCGAGGGCCACTTCGACCAGCGCATCGACCTGCGCGGCCAGGTCGTCATCCCCGGCCTCGTCAACCTGCACCATCACTTCTTCCAGACGCTCACCCGCGCGATCCCGCGTGCGTTGTCGGGCCACCTGATCGACTGGCTGCGCGCGATGTACCCGCTGTGGGCCGGCTTCACGCCCGAGGACCTGAACGCCGCGACGCAGGCGACGATGGCCGAGCTGATGCTCACCGGCGCCACCACCAGCGTCGACCACGCCTACCTGATGCCCGGCGGCCGCGCGGCATACACCGACGCGATCGTCGAGGGTGCACGCACGGCCGGCATGCGCCTGCACCTGGTGCGGGGCTGCATGACGGTGATGGAGGACCGCCTCGAACAGGAACTCACCCCGCTGATCGGACCGCGCGCCGGCGGCCTGGTGGACGACGAGGACGAGGTGCTGGCCGACATGGCGCGCGCGATCGACACCTACCACGACACCGGCTGGGGCGCGCGCGTGACGATCGCGCTCGGCCCCACCACCGCCACCTACCCGCGCCTGGACTTCATGCGCCGCATCGCCGGGCTGGCGAACGAGCATGGTTGCGGCCTGCACATGCACTTCCACCCGCGCCCCGACGAGCGCGCCTGGTGCCGCGAGCAGTACGGCAAGCGCCCGATCGAGCTGCTGGACGAAGCCGGTTGGCTGCGCCCGGGCACCTGGTTCGCGCACAGCACGCGCGTCGACGCCGACGACATGCGCCAGATGGCCGAGGCCGGCGTCGCGGTCGCGCATTGCCCGCGCATGATCGTGCGCCTGGGCGCGCGCGTCACGCCCGTGCACGAGATGCTCGCCGCCGGCGTGCGCGTGGGCTTCGGCGTCGATGGCGGCGCCAGCAACGACAGCAGCTCCATGCTCGGCGAGCTGCGCCTGGCGCTGCTGCTGCACCGCGTGGCCGGCGGCGAAGGCACGGTGCCCTGGCAGCAGTGGCTCTCGCCCTACCGGGCGCTGACGATGGCCACGCGCGATGCGGCCGCCGTCCTCGGCCGCAGCGACATCGGCCGCATCGAGCTCGGCTGCTGCGCCGACATCGCCGCCTTCGACATGTCGCCGGTCGCCTTCGCCGGCGCCCGCACCGACTGGCTCTCGGGCCTGCTGGTCGCCGGCGACGACAGCCGGGCGTCGCTGACCATGATCGGCGGCGCGATCCGCGTGCTGCACGGCCGCCTGGTCTGGGACGACGAGCAGCAGCTGCGCGCGCGCGTCGACGCCGCCACCCAGCGCCTGATCGAGCGCGCCCAGCGCCTCACCGGCCTGGACTACCTGCAGATGGCCTGAGCGCGGCGCGCACCGGCCCACCTTCATCCGCTGAACGGACCGATTCCATGAGCACGACCTCCCCCCTGCACGGCGTCGACCTGCTGATCGACAACGAGTGGCGCCCGGCCCTGTCGGGCCGTCGCCTCGACGTGCCCAACCCGGCCACCGGCGAGGCCTTCGTCACCGTGGCCCACGCCGGCATCGAGGACCTCGACATCGCGCTGGCCGCTGCGCAGCGCGGCTTTGCCACCTGGCGCGCGATGTCGCCGTACGACCGCAGCGCGATCATGCGCCGGGCGGCCGCGATCCTGCGCGAGCGCACCCCCGGGATCGCCCGCCTGCTGACGCAGGAACAGGGCAAGCCGGTCGCCGAATCGGTGGTCGAGCTGCGCGCCGCCGCCGACATCATCGAGTGGTTCGCCGAGGAAGGCCGCCGCACCTACGGGCGCCTGATCCCGGGCCGGTCGCCGCAGGTCACGCAGAAGGTCATCAAGGAGCCGGTCGGCCCGGTGGCCGCCTTCACGCCCTGGAACTTCCCGGTCAACCAGGCCGTGCGCAAGATCTCGGCCGCGCTGGCTGCCGGCTGCTCCATCCTGCTCAAGGGCCCCGAGGAAACGCCGGCCTCCTGTGCCGAGCTGGTGCGCGCGTACGTCGATGCCGGCCTGCCGCCGGGCGTGGTCGGCCTGGTCTACGGCACGCCGGCCGAGATCTCGGGCTACCTGATCCCGCACCCGGTGATCCGCAAGATCTCCTTCACCGGCTCCACCGCGGTGGGCAAGCAGCTCGCGGCGCTGGCCGGCAGCGCGATGAAGCGCGTGACGATGGAGCTCGGTGGCCACGCACCGGCGATCATCTTTGCCGATGCCGACCTCGACGCCGCGGCCGGGCAGCTCGTGCTGATGAAGTTCCGCAACGCGGGCCAGACCTGCATCGCCGCGACCCGCTTCCTCGTGCACGAGTCGGTGCACGACGCCTTCCTCGAGCGCTTCCTCGCCAAGGTCGCGCAGATCAAGGTCGGCAACGGCCTCGACGAAGGCGTGACGATGGGCCCGCTGGCCAACGTGCGGCGCGTGCAGGCGATGGAGGTGCTGATCGGAGACGCCCTGGCCAAGGGCGCGCAGCTCGCCTGCGGCGGGCACCGCATCGGCAGCGTCGGCAACTTCTTCGCGCCGACCGTGCTGACCGGCGTGACCCCCGACATGCGCGCGATGAACGAGGAACCCTTCGGCCCGCTCGCGCTGGTGCGCCGCTTCAGCTGCTTCGAGGAGGTCGAACAGGAGATCAACCGCCTGCCCTACGGCCTGGCCACCTACGCCTACACGCGCGACGCCGCGACGATCGCGCGCCTGACCCACGTCGTCGAAAGCGGCATGCTGTCGATCAACCACCTGGGCCTGGCGCTGCCCGAGACCCCGTTCGGCGGCGTCAAGGACTCGGGCTACGGCTCCGAAGGCGGGCTGGAAGCGGTCGAGACCTACCTCGTCACCAAGTTCGTGTCGGAGTACCAGCCGCCGTCGGGATGAGGCCAGCCAGGGTCGGACTACGACGCCTGGCGTTCCACCAGCGCGGCGATGGTGCCGTTGAGCGGCAGCGTCGTGCGGCACGCCGGATACCGCGTGCAGCCCCAGAAGGGCTTGCCCCCCTGGCGCGGGCGGCGCAGCACCAGCTTGATCCCGCAGTTCACGCAGGTCGGGCGCCAGTACTCGCCCTGCAGCGCGACGTCGAGCAGGGCCTGCTGCTGCTCGGCCGAGCGCGAGCGGATCAGCTTCAGCAGCGCGTCGACGTCCAGCAGGTTGATGCCGTTTTCCTTCGCGAACGCGACGGCCTCGTCGGTGAAGCGCGAGGTGGTCGCGAACTGGCCGCGTACCACGCCGTGGGCTGCCATCACGCCGCGCAGCTCGCGCACCTTGTCGACGCCCACGCGCTTGCCGTGCCAGTGCTTGCACTGCACGATGGTCACCGGCTTGTCGGGCTGGTAGCGCGTGTAGACCCAGAGGTCGACGCCGCCGTCGGCACCGTGCGACTGGCTGCGCGTGCGAAACCCTGCCTGCGTGAACAGCGCCTCGACGACGGCCTCGAAGCGGCGCCATTCGATGAGGTCGAACACCTCGGCGCTCCAGGCCGTCGGCCGGGGGGGCTCGGCGGGCGTGGCGACGGCCTCGGCCTCCTGGGCGGCCGCCTCATGCCCGGCAGGCTGCGATGCGGCAGTCGTGCGCGAGGCCGTGGGCGCCGGCGCATCGTTCGATGCGGTGGCGCTGCGGGCGCGTTCGCGGGCCTGCCACCACAGCAGCAGCGCGCCCGCGATGGCCATCAGCCAGCCCAGCGGCGCGACGGCCTTGAACATCGCTGCGACATGCCCGCTGCGGGCAAACAGCGGCACCAGTGCGATGGCGCCGCCGACGACCAGCAATTGCAGCGCGGCCCCTTCCCTGCGCCGGCTGCGGCGCCCGTTGCGGGCGTGCCTTGGTTTCACGGACTCCTCCCTTTTCTGGTCCCTGGCTGGACCAGCGGGATTTGTAACCAAACGCAATGGCGGTGGCATCCCCACTCAGGGGGAACCCCGCGGTTACATGTGACGTATTGCGCAGCTCGGCGCTGGCCGGCCTGGATCGCCCGCGTGGCAGCGGGCTGCCGGTGCAGCGAAGCCCCCGCGCCACGGATGCACACGACGACCGGCCCGCGCCGGCCGCGGGGGATTGCCGCGGCCTGCCCCGGTCCGGACAATCCGTCGGCCGCTGGGCCGGCGCCCGGCCTTCGTCGGACACCTTCCTGACCCATGTCCACCCCGATCGCGATCCTGGCCACCGGCCACACCTTCGATGCCCTGCGTGCCCGCCACGGCGACTTCCACGACTGGATCGCCGCGGGGCTGGGGCCCGACGTTGCGAGCGTCACGCTCGACGTGCGCGCCGGCGCGCCCTTGCCGGAACCACGTTCGCTGCCCGGCGTGGTGATCACCGGCTCGCACGACATGGTGTCCGACCGTGCGCCGTGGAGCGAGGCGCTGGCGGCGTGGCTGCGCGAGGCGGTCGCAGGCGGGCTGCCGGTGCTCGGCATCTGCTACGGCCACCAGCTGCTGGCACATGCCTTCGGCGGGCAGGTGGCCGACCATCCGGACGGCCTCGAACTCGGCACGCATGCCGTGCACCTGAGCGCGGCGGCCGCGGACGACCCGCTGTTCTCGGCCCTGCCCCCGAGCTTCGACGCGCACCTGGTGCACCGCCAGTCGGTGCGCACGTTGCCGGCGGGCGCGCAGCTGCTGGCCGGCAACGCGCACGAGCCGCACCAGGCGTTCCGCCTCGGGCGCTGCGCCTGGGGCGTGCAGTTCCACCCCGAGTTCGGCGAAACCGCCATGCAGGCCTACGTCGAGGCGCTGGCACCGGCGCACGACATCATCCCGGGCCCGGTGCGGGCCACGCCGCAGGCGGCGGCGTTGCTGCGGCGGTTTGCGCAGGTCGTGCGCAGGTTGGACGGCGGGGCGTCAGGCTGAGCGGATCCTGCCGACGCCTTGCGCAGCTTTCAGGCAAGGCTTGAGGCGCATCCCCCGCGACGGCGGGCATGACGTCGAGATCGGACAAGGGGGGCCACCGACTGTGCGCTATGCGTCACGATTCGTGGCCCGCTTGGGGGGAGGAGCGTTGACGGCGCCAGGCGCTGCCCTGGACGATTGCAGTCGTACCATCATCGCAGCAATCGGTCTCCCTTGCAGTACGCATCATGGCCGTCCTGATCCCTGCCCGTGGCAGCTGCGTGTCGCGCATGACCACCGGCGAGCGCCGGCTGTCGGAACGACTCGAAGACAAACTCGATGACGACTACCTCGTGTGGTACGACGTGCCGGTCGGACCGCGCCAGGTGCATCCCGATTTCATCGTCCTGCACCCGAGCCGTGGACTGTTGATTCTCGAGGTGAAGGATTGGCGGCTGGACACCATCCGTCAGGCCGACCGGGAAACCTGGGTCATCGCGCCGGGTGGCGAGCTCAAGTCCGTTCCCAACCCGTTTGCGCAGGCGAGGCACCATGCGCACGAAGTGATCGACGCCCTCTCGCGCGATCGTCAGCTCGTCCATCCCGATGGCCCCTACCGGGGCAAGCCGGCATTTCCGTGGAGCTATGGCGTGGTGTTCACGCACATCACGCGCAAGCAGTTCATGGCTGCGGAACTGCACCATGCGATCGAGCCGCATCGCGTGATCTGTGCCGACGAGATGACGGAGTCGATCGACCCCGAAGCGTTCCAGAGCCGGTTGTGGGAGATGTTCCCGTACCTGATGGGCCGTCCGCTTTCCCTGCCGCAGATCGACCGGATCCGCTGGATCCTGTTCCCGCAGCTGCGCATTCCCGAGCAGGCCAGCTTGTTCGACGAGCGGGATGCGCAAGCTGAAGTGCCCGACATCGTGCGCGTCATGGACCTGCAGCAGGAGCAGCTGGCCCGCAGCCTGGGCGAGGGGCACCGCGTCGTGCACGGGGTGGCCGGCTCGGGCAAGACCATGATTCTCACCTACCGCGCCGAGCTGCTGGCACGCAGCAATGCTGCGGGCAAGCCCATCCTGGTGCTTTGCTACAACGAACCGCTCGCCGTCCGGCTGGCGGCGATGATGCGCGCCAAGGGGCTGAACGAACGCGTCGTGGCGGTGCATTTCCACAAGTGGTGCCGCGACCAGCTGGTCACCTACGGACAGGAGTTGCCGTCCCCGAACCTGCCGGTGGACGCCAAGATGGCCGAGATGGTCGATCGCGTGATCCGGGGTGTCGAGCGCGGGCACATCCCGTCCGGGCAGTACCACGCGGTGATGATCGACGAGGGACACGATTTCGAGCCTGCGTGGTTCAAGCTGGTGGTGCAGATGGTGGACCCGGGCACGCACAGCCTGCTCGTGCTGTACGACGACGCACAGAGCATCTACGGCCGTTCGCGCTCAGGGCGGCGCTTCAGCTTCAAGAGCGTGGGCATCCAGGCGCAGGGTCGCACGACCATCCTCAAGGTGAACTACCGCAACACGCGCCAGATTCTTGAGACCGCGAGTGCTGCTGCGGCCGAGCTGCTGGCTCCTGACCAGACGGAGGCGGCGGCTGGCGGAGATGATGACGACCATGTGCCGCGGCTGCAGCCCGTGAGTTGTGGCCGCGAAGGGCCGCAGCCGCTGATCGTCGACCTGCCGACACTGCCGCAACGAGCCGAGCGACTGGCCGAGTGGTTGGCCAGCATGCACCAATCCGGACACGCTTGGGGCGACATGGCGGTGCTATGCCGCGACTGGCGCACCATGGACGTTTGCGAGGCGGCGCTGCGTCGCCGCCAGCTGCCGCACCTGGTGCGCCGCAAGACCGGTCAGTTCGATCCGCTGGCGGATCACATCCACGTCATGACCATGCACGCCAGCAAGGGCCTGGAGTTTCCGGTGGTGGCCTTGCTGGGTGAACGCCGGGAGGCGCATGCGCAGGACCGTGAAGCAGCTCTGGAAGAAGGCCGCCTGCTCTACGTGGCCGCAACACGGGCGACGCAGCGGCTGGCGATGGCGACCGGGTAGGTGCGCCACCTCCTGCTACGGGTCGCGGATCCGTTCTGCGGCGGTGTGCCCTGAAGGTGACGTGCGGCAAGAAAAAGCCGGGCACGCGGCCCGGCTCGCATGGGGTCAGGCTCAGCCCGGCTGGGGGCCGGCGGCATTGCAGCGCCGCACCAGCTCGCCCAGCGTCGTGGCCTGCACCAGCAGGCTGAAGATCACCACCACGTAAGTCACGCCGATCACCATGTCGCGGCCCTCGAAGGCGGGCAGCGACAGCGCCAGCGCGATCGAGATGCCGCCGCGGAGGCCGCCCCAGGTCATGATCTTCACGGCGTGCGGCGAGGACTGGCGGAAGTTGCGCAGAGCAGCCAGCGGGATGCCGACGCTGGCCAGGCGCGCGACCAGCACCACCGGCACCGCGGCGATGCCCAGCCAGATGTCGCTCCAGTGGAAGGCCAACGCGATCACCTCCAGGCCGATCAGGCCGAACAGCACCAGGTTGAGCAGCTCGTCCAGCAGGTGCCAGAAGTTGTCGAGGTGCTCGCGCGTCTTCTCGCTCATGTGCTTCGCCGCGCCGTGGTTGCCCAGCACCAGGCCCATGATGACCACCGCCAGCGGCGCCGAGACGTGCAGCAGCTCCGCCAGGCTGTAGCCGGCCGTGGCCATCGCCAGCGTGATGAGGATCTCGATCCCGTAGCTGTCCAGGTCGCGCAGCAGGAACGAGGCGCCGTAGCCGACCGCCAGTCCCACCACCAGCGCACCGATCACTTCGCGCGCCAGCGCCGAGGCGATCGACGAGGCCGACAGCTCGGCGGTGCCCGAGGCCAGGCCCACCAGGGTCAGGAAGGCCACCACCGCGGTGCCGTCGTTGAACAGCGACTCGCCGGTGATCTTGGCCTCGACGGCAGGCGACGCCCCGGCGTTCTTGAGCACCGCCAGCACCGCGATCGGGTCGGTGGGAGAGATCAGCGCGCCGAAGGCCAGGCACCACAGCAGGCTGATGTTGAAGCCGAAGGCCTGCGCCACGTAGTAGAAGCCCAGGCCGACGACGGCGGTGGAGATCAACACGCCGACCGTGGCCAGCAGGAACACCGGCAGCCGGTGCTCGCGCAGCTTGCCCAGGTCCACATGCAGTGCGCCGGCGAACAGCAGCAGGCTCAGCAGGCCGTGGAAGACGACGTCCGTGAAGTCGATCTGCGAGGCCAGCTCCTGCGCCTTGCGTGCCAGGTGCACGTCCGGGAACAGGGTTGCGATACCGGCGACCACGGCCGACACCAGCAGGCCCACCGCGGTGATGCCCAGCGTGTCGGGCAGGCGCACGAAGCGATGGTTGAGATAGCCGAAGATGGCCACCAGGGTGAACAAAACACCGACACCTTGGAATACGGTCATGGCGCGAGGAAGAAGAAATGGGGTCTGCGATTTTGCCGCAGGCAGCAGACCAACAGTGTTTGTTTCGAGAACAGGTGACCAGAGGTCACGCCGCATGGAAGGGCGTTCAGCTGGCGTATTCCTGCATGAACCGGTGTGTGCGGGATAAAGAGTACGGCGACGCCCAACTGCTGCGTTTCACGGGCGTCCCGAGCTGTTACGACAGCACAGACATCAGCTGTCCTACTTGCGCGGCCGAGTGGGCATCCCCGTGCAGTCCTGCTTGTAAGCGTCGAACTCCGAGGGGAGCAGTTTCCACAATTCGTCAACTGGTATATTGCCGAGATCGTATGTCAGGTCCAACTGGTTGAGTACGGCCACAAGACGTCTTGGCCCGCCTTTGTCTTTTCGTGAAGACCCGGGCTTGAGGCGATCCCGCGATTCATCGAAATACAGCCGGTAGGCCAGACTCACCACCGCTTCGCTCTCGGCATATGCCTGCGTTGCCGTGATTTGCATCTGGGTCTCCGTACGGACCGCGACCGGGACCGGATTGTTGGTCGATCCGGGCGTGAGAAGCACCTTGCTTCGGTCTCCATGCACGGAAACCAAATGCCATGCATTCCGCACGATATGTCGATAGTAGCGCTGGTGAGAGTACCGAGAATCCAGAAAGTAGGCAGCCGGCTCCGCCATCTTCCGCGCTCCATCCTGCCTCGGGCACAGCTCGTCGAAGAAGAACAGGCTGATCCAGTTCCACAGCTCGTGTCGATGGGATATGGATGCCTTGTCCGCCTCGCGCAGAACCTCGCAGAGATAGCAGCCTAGTTCATACGCCGAACGAAAAGGTCTCCCGTACGGACTTGGATCGATCTGCGCGTTGAACCCGGCAGCATCAGTGAGCGACTGATCCTCTAGGATGCACTTCGGCGTCGGCGCGTCGACGCCGCTTGCCGTTTGCTCAAGGAACTCACGAAAACGTCGCAGTCCGTCGGAGTTGAGTACACGTACGCTAGTCGCCATAAATCGCTTCTGGCTCCCTTGTTTCCGATGCCTTGGAGGCGAATGCGTAGCGGTCCGCGAATGCCTTCGCGGCATCAGCGACGAAGGCGTCCCTCTCTTCATCATCCTCGATGGTTTCGGGCGGAGGAACACCCAAGTCCCGCAGGAACACCTTCCATGGCCCGACCCATTCGAGATCCTTGTTCTCGCCTCGGAGCATCGCGTCCACGATTCGCCGGAACGCTTCTACTAGTACAGCACCGCGCAGAAGAGGCTCGTCCTTGATTCGGTAGGCCAGATCGGGGATGCGACTGTTGACGAGAAGATATGGCCGGTCGGTGTCTGCTACGCTGATGTCCCAGATCCGCTCGCCAAGATGCTCCACCTTTACCGGCAGGAGGGGTTTCCTTCCCGACTCCTGACCCTCCTCGAGCGGAGTCTTGGCCGGAATGCGATCGCCCGAGGCGAGCAACATTCCGACGTTTCGCGAGTAGTCCACAACTTTGACTCGAAACAGAATCTCCCCACCCTTGTCAACCTCGGACAGAGACCTGTCATCCGGCGCCACGATGTTCCCGATCGTGCCGAAGTCGAAGCGGCGACTGCTCGTGGAGTAGTAGGCCTCCACCACGACGCGCGCGTCCGCGGGCAGGTTGAGTTCGCGCAGACCTTCCAGTTGAGCTGAGAAGGTGACGGGAACCCCTTGTTCGTCGCGTTGAATGTCAAAGGACACCAGCTGCCGCGTTATCCGCAGCCGGCCAGTGGAGTTCACCGTGCGCCTCATGATTCGGCTTCCTCGACGTTGATCTCCAGATCCCGCTGTACATCGAACCCGCTCACCTCGAAACGGAACGACGGAGACGTAATGAGGAGCTCCAGCTTGTTCTCGGCAACGTGTTCCCAAGTCAAGCCCTCGGCCCTGATGTTCAGATGGTTGGGGTCCCGAAAGCTGAAATCGCTCGGATGGAACTTCCTGAACGCGTTTCCGCGCAACACCGCATATGCCACTTCGATCGTCAGGCGCAGACCGTTAGGGGGGGTAACATCCTTCCGAGCGGAAATGAGAAAACCGCCCTTCTTGCCGATCAGGTTGAAGTAGCGTGCCGGGGCCGGGAGTTTCGGCGGCGAAGGTGGTAGCGAAGGCGGACGAGGCAGCGTAGTCCTCCGCTTCTTCGCTGGATCTGGGGCGGGAATCGAGAAGAAGTCGGAAAACACGTCTTCGTCAATCTGTGCTTCGACCTCCGCAATCAGGTCGTATAAGTCATTGAGCAACCGGCGAACCGCGCGTACGGCCTTGTCGGGGCTTCTCCAAGCCTCGGTGAGCTTCTTGGCTGTCCCAGACCACCGCGTGTGCGCAGGATTCTCTGCATCTCCTAGGAACTCGACGATCCCGTCGTCGAGTGCCAGCAATGCAGCCATGGCACGTCTTGTCTGAAAATATCGAGCCTCACCGGGAATCGTGATTCTTCCTCGCACGAAGAGGGCTTGAGGCTTGCAGTCCTCCGGAAGCTTCTGAAGATAGCCAAGGACATGGGTTTCCACGATTTCGTCGTTCTTACGTTTGAGACGTAGCGGAGCTTTGACAGCGACGATCTTCCCGGCTTGGAAGTGCGCCCGCAGCTTGTCGCAAGTCTCGCTAGGAATGGCGAGGTCTGGTTTTTCGGTCCACGAGCTTTCTAGGAGGAGGGGTTCTGTCTTTTCAAGTGCCCTTACGAATTCGCGAAGGGGACGTGGGAACTGTATGGAATCGGCGTATCGGCTTGCCAGTTCGTCGAACGTGTCGGCCGTGACACGAGTTCCGAACGCCTCGACCTCTAGCTGGCGACGCAGTATGGGGAAGAAGTAGTTCCTTATGATGTTGGACAGGAGAAGATCGGCGTCAAGCTTTTCCTGTACGCAGATGATCGCGATCGACAATCCTGGCTCCGTGGTCCTCGTGAAGCCCACGGCTTGTGAGAACCGTGTTATCTCGCCCGGATCTTCCACCGGGAGCTGAAAGTCCTCGGGGCCGCGGACGGCAAAGAAGAGGTGGGGTGCATAGTCTTTGTTGTCGATGGTGTGGTTGTTGAGCACCGCCTGGCCCATCAGATAGCGCTTGGGATCGCCACGACGAATGGTCAAGCCGAAAAAGACACCGATCCTAGATGCGCTCGAATAGACGAGCTTTCCCAAGCCCCACCGTCCGGCTGCTCCCCCGGACTTGTTCGACACGCCGAACCGACGCCAGAAGTCCGAGAAGTTCGACTTGTCCTTCCTGTCTACGGGGCCCTTGAGGCCCGTTGTGCCGAAGTCCTCGATAACGAGCACCCGCGGCCTTCCGAGGTCGAGACCGGTGCAGTCGACGCGTGAAGCCTGTAGATGCGGCTCGAGTGGAGTAAGAAGTTCTCGCCAGTAGTCACTGTCGGCGGGGTCGGCTTCCCGGATCGACAACCGTGTCCTAACGACCAGTGCATCGCGATCGTCCCCGTGCAGCGCGTCCAGCGAGTTCTGGTGCGACTCACGGATCAGGGTTTCGGCGAGCGCAACATCTTCCGTATTGAACTGGTCGCGCTGAGTGATGTCCTGCTCGACTTCAGCCTTCTTTACCTCTCTCGGCAGCAGTTCCACATGCCTCTCCAGACGCCGGTTTCGTTCGTGGTTGACTGTCCTGCCTTCGGGGCATTCTGCCCTGTCCGGCACCATGCGCTTGACGGTGTACTGTTCCTGCTGCATCAAGCGCCCGGGTCGACAACAGACAACAGGTCAGGTAGATCACCACAACCTGTCTTCCTCCGTCCCATGGCAGGAGCATGTGTACAAAAGTACATGTAATACACTCCGCGATACAAGCTGTAGTTTTGTACAGCTTACGAGTCCATCGATACGATCGACCAGAAAAGGTTTTCCAGGGCCTCGATGGAGTTCAGTTCGCAAGCCCATATCACATGCGGTCTCCAGCCCATGGTGCGTAGTGCTTCGGTGACAAGGGCATCGCGGGCCACGTTCTTTTCGAACTTTGACAGCCAGAAGGCTGTACGGGTAGCCGGGATAGTAGCCAGATTGCATCCTGGGTGCCGATGCCAGAAGCATCCGTGGACAAAAACGGCAGCTTTGTAGCGTGGCAGTACGAGGTCAGGCCGCCCCGGCAGTCCGGCTCCACCCAGGATGAAGCGGAGTCCGCAGCGATGCAGGTAGCTGCGAACGAGCCGTTCAGGTTGTGTATTGGTTCCCCGGATCCCGGACATCATGCGGGACCGGGTCTGCGGGTCTACGACATCCGACATAGGTAATCAACAGCAAGATCCACGGATAGATGCCACATCAATCGCGCGCTTCATGGGCTTCTGCCCCTGTACCAGTTATCGACCTTTTCGCAGGTCCAGGCGGACTTGGCGAAGGATTTGCCAAGGCAAAGGGTCGTCCGTTCAGCATCGCAGTATCCATCGAGAAGGATCCGATGGCGCATCAGACCCTCCGATTGCGGGCGGCTCATCGCAGGCTTCAGTCGCACGGCTCTTTACCTCGGAACGTCTGGGAAAGCTGGGATTCCATTGTCGAGAACAGCCCCTGGACGGAGCTCTTCAACAGGCTCCGCAGTTCCGGAGACGTGCTCATAGAATCTGCTTGCAGCGCGGCAGACTCGGAAGCGCTCCTGCTCGAACTGGGTCCTGCCAACAGAAATATCGTTTCGAAGCGCATTCGCTCCGCGCTTCGAGCACTCACGGGCTCGCCGGAACTGCCCTCCAACATCGTCCTGATAGGGGGCCCTCCGTGTCAGGCCTACTCGATCGTCGGTCGGTCACGGAACCGTGGCATTCCGGGATATCGTCCCGAGAAGGATCCGCGCCACTTCCTGTACCTGGAGTACCTGCATGTCATCGCGGAGTTCTCCCCCGCCCTGTTCGTCATGGAGAACGTCAAGGGCATCCTGACTTCCAAGGTCAAGGAGAACCCGATCTTCGAGGAGATCATCAAGGATCTGCGATCTCCCGGTGCTGCCTTGGGACGGAAGAACTCTGCCGAGTACGAGCTCATTCCGCTCGCGCCTTCCGGCAACGGCGGCACTTTTTCTTCGGGGGGTGACTTTCTTGTCCAGGCCGAGGAGTTCGGAGTTCCGCAAGCTCGCCACCGGGTCATCATCCTGGGGGTGCGAAAGGACGTCCTTGATGCCGCGGGCAGTGTCGATCGCCTGAGAAGGCAGCCTCCCCCCAGCGTCCAGGACGTGATTGCCGATCTCCCGCAGATCCGAGCAGAGCTGTCTTACCGAGGAATGGGCATGCACTGGAAGGATGCATTCCGGCTACCGCTTTTCGAAGTGGCGATCGATGAGCTGCGGCACGGGGCGCAATCGCATTCCGATCGCTTGGCCGACATGCTTCTGAAACTAAGGCGAAAACTGGAGAAGATGGCGGACCCTGGAACCGGAGCAGAGCGATGGAGCGTCGGAACGCACCGTCCCGGGCCGTCCAAGCTTTGGTGGTGGTTCAATGATCGCCCGTCGCGACTGCTGAGCAATCACCAAAGTCGGTCACACATGCCTGCCGACCTTGTCCGGTACCTCTTTACTTCCGCATTCGGGCATGTCGCCGGACGCAGCCCGCGGTTGGCCGACTTTCCACCGAGTCTGCTGCCGGAGCACAAGAACGTTGTGAAAGACCGGCTGGACGAAACCATCTTCAAGGATCGCTTTCGTGTTCAGTTGGCCGATCAGCCGGCGATGACCGTAACCAGTCACATTGCCAAGGACGGTCACGCGTTCATTCACCCGGATCCTCATCAATGTCGCAGCCTCACGGTGAGAGAGGCGGCACGACTACAGACGTTTCCCGATACCTACGTGTTCCTAGGCTCCAGGACATCGCAGTACACCCAAGTGGGAAATGCAGTCCCACCCCTTCTTGCAACCCAGATCGCAGAGATAGTTGCCGAAGTCCTACGTCGAGCCAAGCTGGCCTAGCCGCGGTCATCCTTTGCCGTTTGGCACCGCAAACCGCTCCCGCCACTGCCCCGGCGTCATCCCGAACTCCGCCTTGAACGCGCGGCTGAAGGACGACTCGCTGTCGTAGCCCACGGCGCCGGCGACCTGGGCGAGGTGCAGGTGCTCCTGGCACAGCAGCCGCGAGGCCACCGTCAGGCGCAGTTTCTTGAGGTAGGCGATGGGCGTCTGGCCGGTCAGTTGCGCGAAGCGCTCGGCAAGCGCGCTGCGGCCCAGGTGCACCTGGCTGGCAAGCCGTGCCACGGTCCAGTCGTGCGCGGGGCGTTCGTGCATGAGGGCCAGGCAGCGGGCCACCTGCGGGTCGCGCAGGCCGGCCAGCCAGCCGCTGCCGGCCATGGGCAGGTCTTCGACGTAGCTGCGCAGCGCTTCCAGGAACAGGGATTCCGCCACGCGCGCCGAGACGGCGGCGGCGCCCGCCTCGTCGCGTTGCGCTTGCGCGAGCGCGTAGCCCACCGATGCGCGCAGCCAGCCCCGCTGTCGCGCGTGCCCCGCCGCGCGCGGAAGAACCTGGGCAGGGCCGCGAGCAGCGGGTCCGGCGCATCGCCTTCGTAGGACAGCCAGCTGCACGCCAGCACGCAGGCCTCGCCGTCGCCGCCGTACCTGAGTCCCTGGAGGCTGGGCAGCTTCGGGTCGACCATGTGCCCGAGGTCCACGGTCGCGTGCCGGACCTCGCTGCACAGCGCGTGCGGGTCGCCGTGGGCGAACACGGCCAGGTCGCCCGCCTCCAGCGCCACGGGCACGTCGCCTTCCAGGCAGACCCAGCAGCGGCCTTCCAGCACCATGTGCATGATCGCGAGGCGGCGTGCGTCCGGGCGCAGGGCCGGCGCCATCATCAGCGACTGTGGCACGGCCACGCCCCAGGGACGGTGGAAGCGGCCGTGCAGGAACAGCGCGCCTTCCAGGCGCAGCAGGCGCAGCAGCTGGGAAAGGGTGTCCATGGCGGGGCTCCGGCGGTGTGGGCGGCGGATGGTGCGCTGCGCCAGCCCCCGCTGGGCCGCATGGTGCGGCAAGCCGGACGCCTGGACAAGAGAGGCGGAGCCGCCGCAAGGCACAAGGGCCGGCGGGCGGCCGATCATGCGGCTTCCCGTATCCGCAACACCGAGGAGACCACCATGTCCCAGGACCCCCGCGAACTCGTCGTGCTCGTCACCCGCGGCACCGACCACGAACTGTCGTCCGTCGCCTTCACCATCGCCTGCGGCGGGATCACCGCCGGCCTGAAGGTGACGGCCTTCCTCACCAGCGCCGCCGTGGACCTGGTGCGCCGCAACGCGGCGGACATGGCGCACGTGCCGCCGCTCGATCCGCTGCGCCAGCTCATGACGGACTTCATGGCGCGCGGCGGCACCATCATCGCCTGCCCGCCCTGCGTGAAGGCGAGCGGCTACACGCAGGCGGACTTCATCGACGGCGTGGAAGTGGCCGGCGCCAGCGTGATCCACGAGAAGTTCAGGAACGGGGCGGCCAGCCTTTCGTTCTGAATATCGCAACGCCCGAGGCGCGGCATGCTGCCTCGGGCGGCCCTGCGGGCGCCGTGCCGGAACGCGCCGCTCAGGCGGGCAGCACGGCGGTCGCCTCGACCTCGAACAGCATGCCGTCCAGCGCCAGCCGTGGCACCGGGATCAGCGTGCAGGCCGGTTTCATCGCCGGGCCGAAGGCGCGCTCCAGCTCCTCGCCGAAGATGCGCAGGCGCTCCTCGGAGTGGTCGACCACCAGCACCGTGAGCCGGGCGACGTCCTGCGTGCCGGCGCCGGCCGCCTCCAGCGCGATGCGCAGGTTCCCGAAGGCCTGGCGCACCTGGGCGCGGAAGTCCGCAGGCAGCCGGCCCAGGTCGTCTTCGCCGCCCTGCCCCGACAGCAGCACGAGGCGCGCGCCGGGGTGGACGGCAGCCAGGTGCGAGTAGCTGTTGGGCGCGGGGTCGTACAGGCCGGCCGGGTTGACGAGGGTGAAGGCGCGCCGGGTGGAGGCGGCGCGCAACGCAGCGTTGGACATGGTCGGTTCTCCTTGCAAAGTCTGCGGCGCTGCGGACCAGCGCCAGCCCTGCCAGGACGACGCGGCGGGTCCGGGTGTGACATGCCGGCGACCGCTTCAACTGCCCAGCAGCCGTGCCACGCGCGCCTGCAGCCGCGGCACGACCTCGGCCTCGAACCACGGGTGCCGGGCCAGCCAGACGTTGTTGCGCGGACTGGGGTGCGGCAGCACCACCACGTCGGCATCGTCGGCAGAGGCGGTGCTGCGCACGGCCTGTGCCAGGTCGCCGCGCCATCCGGGCAGGTGCCAGGCGAGCGCGTGGTGGCCGATCACCAGCGTCAGCTCCAGGTGCGGCAGCCCCGCCAGCAACCGGGTACGCCAGCGCGGGGCGCATTCGGGGCGTGGCGGCAGGTCGCCCGAGCGGCCGCGGCCGGGGTAGCAGAAGCCCATCGGCAGGATGGCCACGCGCCGCGCGTCATGGAACTCGGCGGAGGACAGGCCCAGCCAGCGGCGCAGGCGCTCGCCGCTCGCGTCATGGAACGGGATGCCCGTCTCGTGCACGCGTCGCCCCGGCGCCTGCGCGGCGATCAGCAGGCGCGCGTCGGGATGCGCCTGCAGCACCGGCCGCGGGCCGGCCGGCAGCTGCGGGCCGCAGCAGGTGCAGGCGCGCACCTCGGCGAGCAGCCGGTCGAAGGCGGCGGCATGGGGCGACGCGGCGGGCAGCGTGGTCATGCGGGGCATCGGCAGGTCGCGGCCATCTTAGAGCGGCTAACAAAACGCTGTCATCGCGCGGGTCGGCTGAGCCGTTTGACGCACCATGGGACAAAGCAAGAACAAGCAGATCAGCGCGGTGCTATGGAAGAAGATCAAGCCGCTGCTGCCGCA